>JRHI01000470.1_pt1 | contig 43933 bp, 36 predicted proteins | sample 215371 | NCBI WGS metagenome assembly JRHI01 (sample SAMN02929681, study PRJNA255918) | sediment metagenome | biome: cave system; feature: Ice Cave; material: Sediment; isolation source: sediment from deep within a dark volcanic ice cave with no known source of... ... | reverse complement strand
CCCTCACTTTACAAGTATTATTCCCTGACAACTCCTTAGTCGCTTGCGTCAGGGGTTGTTGGCTGGATCTGCATGCCCAAAAGAGAGATGCTCAGGCGACCATTGGCTTGCTTCTTGTCGGTGTAGGAATAGTTCTTTCTTGTAGCAATCTTACCGTCATCAGTCATGCGGTGAAAGACCAGCCCCATGTGCCCCTTGTTCCAAGACGCGCCGCACCCGTGGTGCCCCCAAAAAGCTCGACCGCAAAGCATCATCCTCGATCCTCCCGGCAAGTTCTTGCACCACGGTAGCCGCTTGGGCAAATGCCTGACCTGCTGGCATCTGTTCTCCCCAAGATTGGTACAGGTCTGCGAGTACCGCCTGGACATGCCACAGTTCACCCGGCAGACCAATCTCTTCAGCGAGAGCGCGAGCCTCCTCCAAGGAGGAAATGGCCTGCTCTTGATGGCTTTCCCACTGTGCTAACATCGCATATGCCTGCAGGTACTCAATGCGATCGCGCCGACCGTCACCTGTACGCGTACCGAGGTGACCGAGATGCGCCTTTGCCAGCGCGACATCCCCATCACGCAGCAACGCCTCAGTGACACACCACTGGGGAATCCCTGCGTAGGACAGCACGTTGTTATCTTCCACAATCGATGCCTGGCGTGCGTAGCGATGTGCATCGGCCCACTCCCCAATCAGTGCATGATCTGCACAAAGGACCGTCGTGACTAACGCTGTGAAAGGTTGCGACATGATTGCCTCATTGAGCTTCAGCGCCTCCAGATCAACCTCACGGGCAGCATGAAATGCCTGCGTTTCTCGATAGATGCCACCTACTTGAATGAGGCTGCGAAGGAGGATCGAGTTCGCCCACGAGGCACCGCCAAGAGCTCGTGCGCTCACCACTGCCTGCAGTGCCATCTCCAGTGCTTCTGTATAGGCACCAATGTCAAGTAACCCCGAGGTCAGTTCGTAGATGGCATTGATCTGCCCCCAGACGTTCTTGATGTCCTGGCTGATGGTGAGAGCACTGCGTGCTCGTATGATCCCTGTTTGCGGTCGACCAAGGTGAATGTGCGCATTCGCGAGTAGGCAGAGGCAATCGGCTTCCATGGCCCGGTCCCTCATGGCAACATAGAGCGCGTGCGCCTCTGCAGTGAGTTTCTCATTCTCCTCCCACGCACCCAATTGCATCTTGGCGTAGGTCAGTGCGGTCAGGCTCTGGACAATGAGGTCTGGTTGTCCGAGGTTTCGGGCCAATGCTAATGCCCGCTCCCCATGCGTGATGGCCCCTAGCAGATCCGCTGCGTACATGGTGATCATTGTCGTGTACCATTGTGTCTTTTCCAACTCGCTTGGGTCGTCATCCTGCCTTGCCATACGCAGCACCTGCTTGAGCATCGCTCCATACAGAGGGCGGACCTGCTCCCAGACTCTGGTCAGTTCACAGGCTCGTCCCAGAGAGATGTAGAGATGCTGTACTTCGGATGCTGCGATCCCTCCCTGCATGGTGTGCCCAATCGGTTGCTCTGTCAGCAACCGCCATGCCTGTTCGTAGTGTTCGATGGCGTCGTGCAACGCAAAGACGGCTAGAGCTTCGTCACCTGCCGCCACACTCAAGCGGAGCGCTGGTTCTAGCGCCCCTGCCGAGAGGGCATGGTATGCCAATTTCGCCGGGGAGACAGAAGTTTCTTGCAAGGCGCGGAGCGCCCGACGGTGAAAGATGCGATTTCGCGTTTCGCCTGCCTCAACGGAGACCACCCCGCGGATCATGTCGTGGGTGAAGGTGTACACTTCATTGCCCGTTCGACTACTCTGCGGCCTCGAATCGCGCATCAGCCGACTCCGCAGCACCTCGTCCAGGGCGACCAGTCCCTCTTTTTCGGAGAGATCGGCGACCTCGCACAGCCGCTCAAAGGTGGCTTCTTGCTCCAGTACGGCTCCAGCGACGAGGAAGGCAAAGGCGGCTGGGTTGAGTCGATCAAGTTGCAAACTGATGAGTTCTCGCACGCTCGGCGGGAAGAGGCGGGCTACACCAAGCTCCTTGGCAATTGCTGCCGCAAAGTCGCCGGTCCTTGCACCATTCCCACCTGGAGACGGGGTGAAAAGGCTGCGTTCAAGTAGCAACTTGAGCGTTTCGATCAGATAGAAAGGCTGTCCACCTGTTTCTGCGAAGAGCCGCTGGCCCATCCGCTCTAAGGAGTCGGCCAGCGGCTGCCCACCAGGACCAGAAGCCCCCAACCTCGTCACCTCTCCCCCTCCGTTTCCACCTGCTAGTATCTGGAGCAGGTGCAACGTCTCCTGAGCTGAGAGTGGACCGAGCTGCAGGCGTGTCAGGGACACAACCCGTCCCAGGTTCGCTCGCCACTCAGCAAGGCGAGCGGTGGTCTGTAGTGCTTCTGTGCGCAGCGAGAGGAGTAGCACAACCGGCGAGGCGTGCTCAGAGAATCTTCGTGCCAAGTAGTGCAGCAGGTCCAGGGTGGCTGTATCGGCCCAGTGCAGATCATCGAGGAAGAGGACCAGCAGGGCACGTGCCGCCAGGGCTTCCAGAAGGCGCGCCACAGCCTCGAACAGGTGGTTGCGTGCCACCGAGGTGTCTACTACCAAGCTGGACAGATCGGGATAGCGCTCACGCAATTCGGGTAACAGGCGAGCGAGTTCAGCCAACCAGATGTCATGCAGGAGATCGTCGGGTGCATTTTCCCGATCGATTCTGGGCCGTAATGCCTCGATGAACGGTTGATAGGACAATCGCCTACTACTTTCAAACGCCTGGCCGCGCAGGACATCGGCTCCCTGTGCGGTTGCCCAGCCCACGAATTCGCTGGCCAATCTCGTCTTGCCAATGCCAGCATCCCCTTCTAGAAGCACCATCTGCATCTGCCCTGAGCGGGCGGCATAGTAGCGCTCGAGCAACGTACCATACTCCCGTGCCCGTCCCACCAGAGGAGTATTGAGCAGTGTCAAAGGCGGGGGAGAGACCCAGGCGACCTGCTGCTTCTCGTGATGAGCAGGGGCAGTGACCCGAATGCGCTCAGCCAAAGCCATCGTTTCAGGGGTCGGCTCAGCATGGACCTCGGAGGCCAGGATGACCCGTAAGGTCTCATACGCTTGCAACGCAGCGACGCGGTTGCCAGTCGCAAAGTGCAGGCGCATCAAGCGTTGCGAGGCGTCTTCGTTCAACAGAGAGATGGAGAGCCAGCGAATGATGGTTGCAATAGCCTGTTCGATCTCGTTCGCTTCTTCGTACCACTGGGAGAGTCGGTCGAAGACCAGCTGCATACGCAGGTGCCAGTATTCGTGCTGAGAGCGAGTCCAGTCGTCGAAGCCGGGGGCATTGTGCAGCGAGAAGTCGGCCAGAAAACCCCCACGTGTGAGTTTGGTCGCCTCCTGGAGTTGTGCACGCTGCGCCCAGCGTGCCTCTTCGGAGAGCGTAGTAGCCGCACGCGAGCTATCACGTGCGAGCACCCAGGCCGCTTGCAAAGTTTGTAGGTCCAGGCTGACCCCAGAGGTCAGGTCCAGACCAAGGGTGTCACGGTCGATGAGCAAGTGCGGGATGTGATCGGGGGGAAGCCTCTTGGTCGGGGAAGTACCCTCAGTCAGCACATCGCGCAGCTCGAACACCGTCGCACGTAGCGTGCCACGCGCATGTGCGGCATCACTCTCAGGCCAGAACAGCTCCGAGAGCGTTTTACGTGAATGCCTCCCTCCCTCCACGGCCAAATAGATGAGCAGTGCGAGGGCCTTGCGAGAAGGGAACACGAGCAACTGGACGTTGCGGTACACCTGCGGCGGGCCAAGCAAGGCGAAATGGACATGACCCCGCTCCATTAATCCGAGCACAACGAACTCCCTGTTTTGTGTGAGTCTCTTTGCCCTACAACCATACGCAGGACAACCATCTCTGTTTCTTGATGTGTAGTATACGACTACGGCGGTTCAAGGTCAAATGTGAGATGTGGAGACGTTTCTTTGCATTTCACGGAAGTACTAACGCATCTCCTCACGCTCAACGATTATACTGGAACCAGAGATGTTACGATACACACACTGCTGATCAAGAGAAAGTAAACCTGATGTATAAGACACAAAATAGCCTTCCCCAAGAGCAGCGTGCGAAACTGGTGGAGTTGTTGAATCGTCGTCTGGCCGACAACATTGACCTGATGCTCCAAGTCAAGGAGGCTCACTGGAACGTGAAAGGCCCACAGTTCATCACGCTGCGTGATTTGTTCGGCCAGATTGCTCATGGAGTCGAGGGATATGTCGACCTGCTCGCTGAGCGTATCGTGCAGTTGGGAGGCACTGCAGAGGGAACAGCGTACATAGTCGCCCGGCGAACGTCGCTAGCCCGGTACCCGCTAGAAATTGCTGACGGGAACGGCCATATCGAGGCTCTTGCAGCGGCGCTCGCCTCCTTCGGCAAACATGTCCGCTACGCGATAGGGCAGGCAACGGACCTGATAGATGCTGACAGCGCCGATCTCTTCACCGAGATCTCCCGTGGCACCGATAGCTGGCTCTGGCTCGTCGAAGCTCACCTACGATCAGCGCAGTGAGCCTTCGATCTTACTGTCATCAAGTAAACCTCGTCTTCACGTAAAAGGAAACGACGTTGTATTGGGTTTCGTGGTTTCTTTTGCAAGAGATTCAGGAAGGTGAAGAGGTATGATTATACGAGACATTATGACGACTGCACTCGTGACGGTTGAACCTGATGATACGCTGAGCCACGCCGCGAACCTGCTGCGTCAGCATCACTTTCATCACCTTCCCGTGACACGAACGGTGACTCTTGCGCAACACCCAAAGGCCGAATACACAGCACAACACACGCTCCTCGTCCTCGAGGGTTTGCTAACCTCACAGGATATTGAGCTGGCGGTAGCAGGAGCCCAACAGGAACCTTCCAGTGCGGTCTCGCATCGTCCCTGGCAAGAACTGCGTGTCGTCGAGTTCATGCATTCCGCGCCGCTTTGTGTCACACCGATCCTTTCGGTCGGAGCGGCGGCCCAGGTGCTCGTTGAGCGTGGACTCACCTACCTGCCCGTTGTAGAGGAGCAACAGATTGAACAGGAAACGAAGAGCATCCTTGTCGGATTGCTGACCCGTAGTGACCTCCTTCTCGCACTCGCTCGCTCGATGGGGACATTTGAGCCAGGAATGCAGGTCGATATTCCGCTTCCTCTAGGAGATATGACTCCTCTCGTACACACGTTGAGCATTGCACTACAACTCCATATGCCGATCCGTAGTCTCATCGCTGCCCCGCTCGTAGATGGCGTACCCACTCTCGCAACGCTCCGTGTAGGAACGATCAATCCTGCACCGTTCCTGATCCGTTTACATGAAGCAGGGATTGCGTACACTTGTGCCGATATATCTGTGGAGGATGAAACCCATGTCTAGTCTCTCTTCTCACGTTAGAGCACGCCTCATGTTTGATCCTGCTGAACAGGCATATGATTTCGGCTCGCAGCATCCTCTGCAACCGCGTCGTTTGGAGGCCCTGCGAGACCTTCTAGAGACCAGTAGTTTGTGGAGTCCTACGGATGGGCAGACACAATTACATGGTCGTGTGGCCACCCTTGAAGAGTTGCACCTCGTCCATACACCAGATTACATAGCAGCCGTACAACACCTGAGTCGATCTGATGAACACGGCATGACTGATGATGAACGGCGGGAACAAGCACGTCTCGCTCTCCATTACGGTTTTGGTGATGGTGATACTCCGGCGTTCCCTCAGATGCATGATCTGGCGGCACGCATTGTTGGGGGAACTCTTGTCGCGCTCAGTGCGGTGATGGGGTTGCCGGAAGGGAGTACCTTTACAGCAGAAGACGAACGCCCCTTGCATGTCTTCCATCCTGCTGGTGGATGGCATCATGCTTGGCAAGAGCGAGCATCGGGCTTTTGCATCTACAACGACATTGCGGTTGCTATTGCACATGTGCTGAGCGCTAGTGAAGCCAAGGTGTTGTACCTTGACTTTGACGCGCATCATGGCGATGGAGTCCAGCGTGCGTTCTATGATGATTCACGCGTGATGACCGTCTCATTTCACGAAACGGGACGCTATCTCTTCCCTGGAACAGGAGACGTGCTTGAACTGGGCAGTGGGGCTGGACGTGGTTACTCAGTGAATGTCCCTTTAGAAGCATTTACCGAAGATGATTCCTATATTGAGACCATGGACGCATTGCTCGCTCCTTTGGTCGCCTCCTTTGCTCCCGATGTTATCCTGAGCATGCATGGGTGCGATGTCCACGCGTGGGATCCTCTGACGCACTTGCGCCTCACCATGCGCGGCATTTTCGCCCAAGCAAAAGCAGTGCATGAGCTAGCACATACCTATTGCGGTGGGCGATGGGTTGCGCTCGGCGGCGGTGGTTACGATCCCTATCGGGTTGTCCCGCGAGCATGGAGTATGCTCTGGGCAGAGATGTCCGAGCAGAGCATTCCTGAATCTTTGCCGAAAGCGTGGATAGCGCGTTGGCGTCCAGTATGGGAAGCGACTGAGGCTCAGGAGGAGGCAGCACAGCAGGTGATGGGGAAAGCTCCTTTAGAGGCATATTTCCCTGTGCTATTTCAAGACCGAGCGGAAGATTTTCTGGCACAACCCCGTCGCGAGCCAATCAGTACCACTAATAGACGTACCGTGGCATTGGTACGGCATCTGCTCATCCCTCCTACTGTGCGTCATGCATTTCCTGTTCCGCGACAACATTCACCTTTTATAGACATGTTCGACCTCCTGCATGGAAATAGAAGCGGCACTCCTTCACGTACAAAGGTGATGGAGACGAAGCAAGGGACGCTGTTGTTGCGCGACTTCAGCCCACCATCGCTCATCAAGCGTTTGAGAGCGGAGAGTGGTTTGCGTGCCTTTGCACGTCTTCCAGAGCGAGAGCATCAGCTTCTCCTCGATATTGCGAGCAGTCCCGATTGTGCGCTCACCATCGCTCATACTCCTGCTGGTGAGATTGTCGGTCAAGTCACGCTTGCCCCTCTCGACGACTGGTGGGAAGGTGTAGAGAATGCCTATGAGATTGCTATTGAGGTGAGTTCTCATTGGCGAGGCGTGGGTCTTGCCCGCCAGATGTTAGCGTTTGCGCTTGAGTTGGAGGCGGTAGAGGATATCATCCTTGTGGCGGAGGGTCTCTCGTGGCATTGGGACCTTGAAGGACTAGATATCTCCGTCCTCCAATATCGAAAGGTGCTTGCGCATTTATTCGCATCACAGGGCTTTGAGGAATACGACACAACTGAGCCGAATATCAGCATGGAGCGTGGCAACATCCTACTGGTGCGTATTGGAAAGCGCGTTGACAAACGTATTGCCGATCAGTTTCGCGAGTATGTAATGCATGCACCCAATCTTGTAAGAGAGTAAAATCGAATTGGGTTAGCAGAGTGAGCCATACGGGAGAAGGCCCGCTCGGCCCTCCCTGTCTACGTTGCCGGACCCGGACTCGCGCCTTCGACCTTGTGTACATCATGCACATTACGTACATCACGATAGTAGTCACGCCAAATCAGGCGGTGGACGCTCAGGTAATACGGGAGACGGTTGAGATAGGGCAGGTAGGGGAACAATACGAGCAGGGTGGTAAGTATCCCCATTGTGACCAGGACCAGCGCATCGGCGTTCGACGAGGTATTGTACGGCGGTACTTGGTACCAGAAGGTGTAGAGCCAGAGCCACGCCGCCCCAGGATAGTTGCCGGTCTCGTTCATCACCCCCCATTGCGAACCCAGCAGATTGAATTGCGCCGCTTTCGTTGGTAGCGCATCCTCAGACAAGAAGAGGAGCGGTTTGGTAAAGTCATTCTGATAGAAGCCACCACTGCGCAGGAGCAAGCCATCTAATGCTCCACTCGTGCCTAAGGTCAGCAGATGGTCCATCATGGCGGGAAGCGGGCCGTAGTCGCTAGGTGGAACGACGACATGACCATTGCTTCCCGTCGCTTTCCCCAATGCCTTGGTATAAGCATCTTCCCAGGCTGCTTGCTGCTTTGCATCAGCGTGCGTAAACGTCTGGAGCACTGCTGCTACCTGCGGATCAGTCTGTGCAGTGATAGCTAAAGGCTCGAGGACATAAGCGTGTGCCACATCGATGGGAATAGTCATGCCTGCTGCTTGCTGGAGCGAAATCGGCCCGATGTACTGCACAGAGCCTGTTCCTTGAGTGTAAGGTGGCCCATATTGGGCAATGACGCCCGTGCCACTGAGTTCCTTCATTGCGGTGGTGACGAAGCCGACCGGATTCTGCTGAGCGTACTGCTGAAGCGTCAGCGGCGGTTCATCCGGTGATGACAGGAAGCCAGCAAACGCGACCACCAAGACGAAGACCACAAGTAATGCTATCAACCCTTCACGAATGAGGTCGTAGGGCATCATGCGCAGTCCACGATAGTAGCTGACTTGGTCGGATGGCAATGGGCGCACTAACGCAGGCGTGACGTGGGTTTTATTGCGTCTGGAGCCTCTCCAGAGTACTTCTTGCGTCTGTTCTTCCTGAACTGTCGGAGCATAGGGACGTACGATGCCACGGATACGAACCATGAGCAGATGCATCCCAACCAGGGAGACGATCAGGAGCGGCAGGATGACGATGTGAAAGCCATACATCTGCCCGAAGTTCAGCAGATTGAAGAAAGCACCGACTCCAATGGAATTGAGCGCGTCTTTGCCCTGAGCGGCGATCCATTGTGCATCAAAGTTCGTCTGAGACAGGTAGCCGGTAAAGGCGGTGCCGATGCCAGCCACAAAGATGATTCCCCCCGATACCCAGGTCAGCCGACGACCGTGACGCCAAGCCCCCTTGAAAAATTCTGTCCACAGATGCAGCGTCATCGAGAAGAAGAAGAGCTCTGAACACCAGAAATGGAGACTGTTCACAAAATGGCCGACGGAATTGTCATGCCACCACTGCGGCCCAAAGGCAGCCAGGATGATTCCGGAGAGAATCAAGATGACGAGGCTGGAGAGGGAGATAACGCCGAAGAAGTAGGCAGGTGAGCGCACGAATGCTGGCAAGCGATCAGGAAGCAGATCTTCCAGAGGCACCCAACTACGTACCCTTTCACGAATTCTAGTGGTCAGGTTCATGAATGCACCTCCGCCTCTGTCAGCGCGCTCTCACTTGTTTCCTCAGTATGTGGGGCCGCTTCAATGGTAGAGAGGCGCTGCTTTTCCGGTGGACGAAGCACAACGGCTAGCACGAAGACAACGATCAGGAGCGCGATCACGAGCAAGTTTGCTAGTGAGATCAGAAGAAATCCGAGATGTAGATATTGAGCGGGACCATCCATGGTCTGGCTCCTTTCTGGAAGCCTGTATGAGACTCCCATACTTATACGAGACATCTTTGTACTAGGAACGAGCGGACAGATACTGCAGATTTGGGGTAGCGTGGAGGAATGTATTCATGCGCATACTCTTTCTCACCGACTGGTGGAGTTGCGAATGCTGAGAAAGCTTCTCAGTATCAGAACTGGTACGTAGACCAGCACGAAAAAGTTTCAGATGAAAAGGAGCGTTATCATGGATCTGAAGCTGTTTTGGCGAGAGGAGGGATTAGATAGCACCAATCAGCAAGGGGCCTCCCTTTTTGGCGGGGTGAACATAGGGGAATAGAAGAAATTACTCTAAACATTAAAATTTGATAATCATACTCATCATTACTCTCTATTTATTGACAAGAATGTTATTTATACTGTATCATATAGTATATAGCTTTACCTGCACTGCTTTTCCCCGCTCTTGTTCGGCTGGTGCTCCTAAGGCCATAAGGAGGCTTGCTATGACGACAATTCAGTATCCTCGCGCTATTCTTCTATCAGGGAAAACACAGTGGGATAAGTGGCGGCGAGCATACCCTGATGTTCAGGCTCTCGAACCAGATCTGCACGCAGCAGATTTGCACGAGGCGGACTTGCACGAGGCGGACTTGCACGAGGCGGATCTCACCGAGGCCAATTTGCAGGGTGCAGACCTGCGAGATGCGAACCTGCAAGAAGCGGACTGTCGCCATACTAACATGAGGGGAGCCAATCTGAGTGATGCCAATCTCCAGAAGGCACGCCTCACCTGGACAGACTTGCGAGACGCCACGCTTTGTCGAGCGAACCTGACAGGGGCAGACCTGCGTGGTGCTGATCTGCGCGGGGCGAATCTGAACGGCGCAATCCTGCTCAAAGCAAAATTCGATGCGAATTTCATCGTCCGTGAAGCTGAAGCCCCCAATAAAGCAGACCTGAGTATGGCCAATGGGCATGTCCCTCTACCAATTGAGGTACTCGTATAAAGAGAGGATAGGCAAGGAATACAAATGCCTTACCTACACAAAATTTGGCTCCCCCATGCTCGCTATGCATACAGCTGATGGTTTCTGCGTTGGAGTATCTTCAAAGGCCGAAATGATGCTGTCCACGCATGGCGAGTTGTATTCTGCACCGTGACCAAGACCAGGAAAAAGAAAGTAGTAGCTGTTCTTGAGCGTTTGGGCCGTTAACTGACCATTGGCGGGCGGTGTAATTGGGTCATACTCATCGGAAAGTATGAGTGTTGGAATGTCGCTTACGACTGCGTTTTTCTGGCTTGGCGGCGCTGGTTGCACATGCCAGAGTTGGCAGGTATCATACTCCTGTTGCAGATCGCTGCGCAGTGCGGGTTGAATCTGTGATGTAATCCCCTGCACCGCAGTGTTAATGTCATTTTTCGTTAGGAAAGCCCAGTCTTCGCTACAATCATCTGAATAGAATAAGCCATCGCTGAACGTGTCGTCGAACTCAACGATCCCGTATATTCGTGAGAGTAGCGTATAGTCATGGTTCTGTATCTGAAAGATCATCTTTGGTAACGCGGGAATAAATTGGGTCACGTAGAGCGCACTAAACAATACAAACACAAAATTATCACCTGTCATAGCTACAGTATAGCTCTTGTTTGTGCTGAAATCGGTAGTTTGGAAGCGAGCTGGGGTGGCATTGAGATCCGTGACGAGTTGATAGAACACGCTGTCGAGATGTGGATACGTCTTATTACAATACGTATCGATGGCGCACCCATGAAACAGCACATTAAAGACACGTTGCGCCGTATTTGGCAGATCGTTACGATTCTTCTGTGGTGGATAGACCGAGTCCAGTACCACGCTGTGCAGCACTGACGGAAATAGGCGCATGGTGGTAAGGGCTAGTCGTGTACCATATGAGATTCCATAGAGATTTACCTGTTTGTATCCTAGTGCCAGAATCAGATCGTGTACATCTGCTGCGTTCTCTAGCACATTGAAAGCGTTCAGGTCGATACCTGCTTTCACTAGGCGATCATGGCAAGCACGAATCGCTCGCAACTGCAATTGCTCGGAAGCGACTGCACTCAAGGGCATATTCAGGGTAGCAAATTGCTCTTGCAGTGTCTCAGGGCACTTGAGCGAAGGCGTGGAGTAGCCCGTACCACGCTGATCGAACATAATCAGGTCGTGATTGAACACAAAGTCCGAGTAATTCGCACGTGTGACATAGTGCGCCCAATTGTCTAGTGATGGGCCACCCGGTCCACCTTCAAGACGAACGACAGGATAGGGGTCGTTCTGCACATTCGGCGCTTTGAAGATTGCGACAGCCAGTTGCACTGTAGCCCCATTGGGATTACTACGGTTCTCAGGGATGGTGACGTAGCCACATGTGACGGTTTGTCCTTCTATGATACCTGCACCGAGCTGAAATGGACAGGTGGCTGTATGAAAATTGCTGGTTGGCGCGACCTGAGATGTCGGTGTATGTGTAGGTAATGTCGTGATAGGAGTCTTTGTGGGTGTGATATGCCGAAAAAACACTTGTGAGAGACTTGCTCCAAGGACCACTATCACCACAAGGGCTACACCCACGACGGTCAGAATGAGCGGCAAGCTCCTATTGCGCGGCCGTTGCGGTGGTATCGGTTGTTGCTGCGGCATTGATGGCGGGACAAATGACAGAGAAGATGGGATAGATGGCGACGGCGAAGATGGCAACGATGATGGGATAGACGGCGATGGTGATGGAGGCCGCACCGACGAATATTCATAATAGGGAATGTCGTTCTCGCCATATGGCATATGCTGATCTCTAGAGGTAGAGTTATCTTCCACGTAATACCAACCTTTTTTTATACTAAAAAAGCAGTTCTATATACCAAGAATTGTTGTCACTTGTGATGATAAAAAGCCACCACTACCATGTGCTACGGCGACTTTGGCCCCCTCTACTTGGCGGAGGCCACATTGTCCTCTTAACTGGCGTGTGGCTTCGATCATTAGAAAAATCCCGCGCATACCTGGGTGATTGGAAGAAAGGCCCCCACCATCGGTATTGATGGGTAACTCACCGCCAAGGGCAATACGTCCATTCTGCACAAAGGTGCCACCCTCGCCTTTTTTACAGAAGCCCAGGTCTTCGAGCAGAATCAAAACAGTGATGGTGAAGGAGTCGTAAATCATAGCCATATCCACATCGGCAGGGCGGATACCGGCCTCAGCAAAGGCACGTGGTCCAGTGACGGCTGCTGTGGTTGTAGTGAGATCGGGCATCTGTGAGATGTTAGTGTGGCTATGACTTTCGCTGCTACCAAGCAAGAATACTGGCTGTTGCTTGAGGTCTCGTGCTCGCTCCTCAGTTGTGACCAGCACCGCTCCACCACCATCAGTGACGACGCAGCAATCGAGCAGATGCAATGGGTCGGCGATCATGCGCGAGTTGAGCACGTCCTGTATCGTGATGGGTTCGCGGTGCGTCGCTTGTGGGTTAAGTGCAGCGTGACGGCGTGTCACCACGGCAATCTCTGCCAATTGTTCAGAGGTCGTGCCATACTGATGCATATGACGACGCGCCGCCATTGCATACGCTCCGATCAGGGTATTGCCATAAGGTGCTTCATACGTCATTTCAGGAATAGTAGCAGGACGCGCACCTGTGCCCATCATACGCCCACGGCTAGAAAGCTGGTTGCTACCGTACGTAATCAGTGCAACCTCGCACTTCCCTGCACGAATAGCTATTGCTGTATGATTGAGATGGGCCTCAAATGACGATCCGCCAATCGTCGTGCTATCGGTATAACTCGGAAATATTTGTAAATATTCGCAGAGCATAACGGTGGGCATGGGCAAAGAGTGGGAGCTACAGAAAACACCATCAATCTCTTTTTTGGAGAGACCACTTTCTTCTAATGCCCGCCACGTCGCCTGTGCATGATGCTGCATTTCTGTCATGTGTGGCACATAGCCATAATCGGACTCGGCGACCCCAATGATAGCGATACGTCCATTGTATGCAGGCATAGCTAAGCGCTCCTTTATTCAAAACGATTTCGTTTCGTAGCTTCATAGAGGTATGTGACCTGATTATAGACTCTTTGGTAGAGGCTTGCAAGGAGTGACTCTCTATTTCGAGGTTTCTTTCCTCTCTTGACAGCTAGTATGCTAGTATGCTAGTATATTGTTATACTAGTAACTGACAGAAAGGCGAAGAAATGAAAGAAGAAAAACAACAATTTAACGTGTACCTTACCCCTCGTATAGTCAAACAAATGAAGCATCGTTCTGTCGATGAGCAGCTTTCTTTGTCTGATCTCGTTGAGAAAGTGTTTACTGCTTATATCTCGCAAACGATGGAGGATACAGGTTCTGAAACACAGGCTCAGCAAACGCGAGAGAAGACTGTAGTAACCTTGCAGCCAATGCTTCACGTTGACGATATGGGGAAAGCTTTGGACTTTTATAGCAAGCTTGGCGCAAGTATCCTCAATAAAAGTCGTGATGGTGATTGGGCTTTACTCCGCTTTAGCACGACTGACCTCGGTTTACTGGCTCATCCAGCGAATCCAGAGCAGAACGAAGGCAAAGTGGAACTCAATTTCGAGTCTACTGCCTCATTGGAGGAGCTAGAGAAGAAGCTACTGAAGGCTGGTGTGACGATTGTGCGCCCAGTGGGCGATGAAGGATTTGGCTATCAGCTCCAGCTTGAAGGTCCTGATGGGATGTTGGTAAAAATTAATCAGATTGATGCTGAGCTTTACCATTAAGACAGGAAAGGGGAATACACGATGGCAGACAAAGCACAATCAAAACCTCTCCCTGTGGTGACTGAGGAGAATCGCCCGTTTTGGGATGGGTGCCAACAGGGGAAGTTAGTGTTGCAATACTGTGAGCAGTGTCAGCACTATCAGTTCTATCCGCGCCTGTATTGCATGCAGTGTGAGGCACAGACACTCAGTTGGCGCGAGGCCAGTGGCCTTGGCACCGTCTATTCCTACACGATAATTCATCAGAATAAGGCACCGCAGTTCGTCGATGACACACCTTATAACGTGGCGATTGTGCAGTTAGAAGAGGGTCCGCGCATGCTGAGTAATATTGTGGAGGTTGATGCAAACGGTTTGCGTGTCGATCTTCCTGTTGCTGTTGTCTTCGAGCTTGTGAGCGATAGTGTCTCGTTGCCACGCTTCAAGCCTGTTCAGAAATCTGTAGAGATATAGTGGAAAGTTCTAGCTGTAAAGAGTGTATTTTGCCAAAAAGAAGGTTTGCCACTTATGTATCTATACTACAAAGTGACAAACCTTTCGGGATGTGGTGCTATATAGAATCAAGCGTGGTCAGCAGAGGGCTTGATGTTCTGATTGACACGAAAGAAATTGGTTGGATCGTACTTGCTCTTGATGGCTGCTAGACGCTCATAGTTGTCTCTATAAGACGCTTTGACGCGCTCTTCGCCTTCCTCCATCATGAAATTTACATACGCGCCACCCGCTGAAAACGGGTGCAGATCGTCCCAATAGTTCTTGGCCCAGTCTATGATGCGGTCCTTATTCGCAGGGTCAGGATCGACTCCCACGATCACCTCGGCCCATGTGGTATCTCGGTAGCTCCACGCCGTGTCGTTTTTGCCCACGTGGTGCGCTGCTCCGTTTACTGGATAGAGGTGCATCGTCGAGAACATGGTTGGCACCTGTGAGCCGTGCTTGACGTGAAGCCGGATCGCCTCGTCGCTCAGTTCGTTCACAAAGTCCGCTTTCCAATGCCACTGGAGTCCTGGTGGGTACAGCGCATCAAACATGCTCTGCAGTGCTGGTTGCGGAATGGGGCCAACGAAGTCCAGAGCTGGCGGGAATTTCTCCCGAATCGGTTTGAACGTTTCCTCGGCCTTCCCCATCGGCCCGGTGTAGGACCACACCACTCCGCACATGTTCTTGTTGTGGAGATGCTCTGGAAAAGGTGGCCCAGCGGGCACCACGAGGAAGGCGAAGAACCCGTTGATGTCATCTGGAGCCTGTGTGATGAACTCCCGATACCATTGCATCAACTCGGTCGCCTTGTCCAACTCCCAGAGCATGGGGCCGGCATAGACGGTATGAATCGGGTGCGTCTTGAATACGAACGAGGTGACGACGCCGAAGTTGCCGCCACCGCCGCGTAAGGCCCAGAACAGGTCCGCATGGTGTTGCACGTCAGCGGTCACCAAACTGCCGTCGGCCAATACCACGTCAGCGGCAATCAGGTTGTCTATCGCAAGGCCACACTTGCGGGTCAGGTATCCTAGCCCCCCTCCCAGGGTAAGCCCACCCACACCGGTTGTAGAAATGATACCGCTGGGAACTGCTAAGCCAAAGGTGTGGGTCGCGTGGTCCACGTCGCCCCAAGTACTACCTCCGCCAACCCGAACGGTTCCAGCTTGGGATCGACATGCGTGTAGCGGATGCGCGAAAGATCGATGACGAGGCCATCATCGCAGATCCCCAACCCACCAGCGTTGTGCCCACCACCCCGGATGGAAACGAGGAGGTTGTTTTCACGCCCGAAGTGTACCGCCGTAATAACGTCAGCCACATCGGCGCAACGCACAATGAGCGCGGGATGCTTGTCAATCATACCATTGTAGACATCGCGTGCAGCATTGTAGCCCTCATCACCGGGCTGTATGAGTTCTCCCCGGAGGTTGGCCTTGAAGGATTCAATTTGTGCCTTTTCGAGAACTACCGTAGTCATACTGCGGTCAGGCTGACCTTTGTGCTCTTCTTTTAGCATAAAAGATGTTCCTTTCTACTTGACATGGTTGCGCTAAAGCCGAGTAAAGGAGTTATATCTGTATGAACCTCTCCTCTCCTTCTCAAATCCTCACTGCGGCTCTTCTTCTCACTGCGCTCTTCGATACTGCTAGTATGTCTGGAAAAGGGGCTTGAGAGAATAGCATCCAGTAGTCAAGTATGCGTCAAGTATTGTCACGTGGGGGCTGCCAGATGCGTTGTGTCTCTGCAAAGGCATCTGCTATAATAGCCTCGACAATCGTTTACATCAATGATAGTGATTCATGTTTTAATTTTAAGAAGAACTATTTGGTGCAGAAGGCGCGATTCACGCACCTGCTTACATGTAAAATGAGCGTTCGTTGTGTCAGGATATAGGGGTAGATAGGGTAGCAAGACAGGAGAATGTCTGCGATGAAAAAGGCTGCTCAGGCGACCCCGAATCGGCAATTGAGGCAGGAACGTGAACTGCGTTGCTGGTCACAGTTAGAGGTAGCTGATCAGATAGGAACTAGCTCTCTCAACGTGAGTCGATGGGAGCGAGGTATTACGTTCCCTACTGCTCACTTCAGGCAAGAACTCTGCGTGCTCTTTGGCAAGAGTGCTGTGGAACTTGGGTTGTTGCAGATACAGGATGAGCCTACTGACAGTCATAAATCACTTCTTCCCCATCCATCTCTACCCGATCAGAGAGCTGTCTCTTCCACTCCTCAAGCAGCACGCGTAACGGAAGAACGCAGGCTCGTGACCCTCCTCTTTGCTGATGTGGTGGAGTTCACGGCGCTGGATGAGACACTTGATCCTGAGGATGTGCGTGCGTTGATGGGTCGCTATTATGCTCATGCCTACCATTCCATTGAGAGCCATGCTGGCAATTTGGAGCAGTTCATTGGGAATACCGTGATGGCGATCTTTGGGTTGCCGCGTGCTCATAGCGATGATGCTGAGCGGGCCTTAGCTGCTGCCTTGATGTTGCGCGAGGCAGTGGCGACCGACACACTGCTGAGTAGTCGCTTGCTGTTGCGTATGGGGATTAACACGGGCGAGGTCGTGGCAACTAACAACCCCTCTGGCGGCAATTTCCTGGTGACTGGAGATGCCGTCACTATTGCTGGACGGTTGCAACAGGTCGCCAGTTTCGGCGAGATTCTCGTGAGTGAGCGGACGGCTACCGCAACTCAGGCAGTATTTCTCTTTCATGACTCACGCTTGACCGAGGTGAAAGGCAAACACCACCCCTTGCGCGTTTTTCCCCTCAAGCAGATGCGAACACTGCGGCAGGTCGAGCGGCCGAGGCTGGTGGGCCGACAGCCAGATTTACATCAGCTTGAGGTGCTCCGGGAGCGCACCTTCTCAGAGCGACAACCACACCTAGTCTCGATTATGGCACTGGCAGGCACAGGCAAGACGCGCCTCTTGGAAGAGTTTCTGGCTCACCCCAATCTGGAGGCGGGCTTTCAGATCGCGGTGGCACGCTGCCCGCCTTATGGACAGACATTGACTTACTGGCCTTTGCGTGGCCTGCTAACCGGGCTGCTGGGGAACGCAATCGGCAAACCGCAGGTTGTGGATGCGTTCGTACAGGGGGGACAGACGCCCGATGATGCGGCGCGCTTGGCTGATGTTGTGTTGAGCACGCTTGGTGTTGAACAAGAGGAGGTTACCGACCGCGATAGTATCTTCGCTGCTTGGCGGCTGCTCCTTGATGCCTTCGCACGCCAAGCACCGCATGTTGTCATATTTGAAGACCTACATTGGGCAAGCGAGAGTCTGCTCGACTTGGTAGAGCACCTTATGCGTACGCACGTGCAAGCAGCCTTGTTGCTGCTCATTTTGAGCCGCCCGGAGTTACTAGATCGTCGTCCCACTTGGGGCGGAGGACAACAGAACTTCACCGCCTTGACCTTGCAGCCACTCTCGGAGGCCCAGACGCGGGAGTTGGTCGAGCACGAGTCGGCGGGACTGAATCAGGCGCTCCGTGAACGAGTCGTGGCACACTCTGGAGGCAATCCTTTCTTTGCTCTCGAACTCATACGTGGGATAGCAGAGAAAAATGCCACCGTCTACATTCTGCCGGATACGGTTCACGCGGCAGTACTCGCCCGCCTTGACCTGCTCTCGCCGCAGGAACGGGCTGTGACGCAGACGGCTTCTGTCGCTGGGCGAATCTTTCGTATTGCAGTGTTGCAAACAGTTCTGGAAAACCTGACACCGAGTGAGATTGACAAAGCCCTCGAAGGCTTAATGACGCGCCAGCTCATTGAGCAGGCTTCCGGAGGGGCTTTCACATTCCATCATGTGCTCATTCGTGACGTGGCCTATGGAACGCTCTCCCGTTCCGAGCGGGTGCGCGTGCATGGCAAGATTGCTGTGTGGCTTGAAGAGCTCACAGCCGCGGGGCAGGATGAATTCACGGAACTGATCGCCTACCACTACCGCGAAGCTGTTAGGCTTGTGCAGCAATCTGCGGTGCCTTTGGAGTTGCCCATCGATCTTGCCCGTGTCGTTCACTCCCTCGAACGGGCGAGCCTACTCGCCAGCCGTTCCGGTGCATTGGCTGAAGCGCGTGCCTATCTGCAAAGCGCCATTGAGCTTGCCGCAGAGGCGGAACATTTGCGGCTCTATGAGCGACTTGGCGATGCTCTTCTCCGAGGCGATACCGCCGTTAACGCCTATCGCAAGGCCGTTGCATGTTGGCACAAGACAGCGGGGCAGGATCCATTGGTTGGGGCGAGGTTGCTCCGTAAGTTGCTCGTGGCCTACACACGCTGGAACGCCTGGGATGTCCAAGCGCGGCCTGCGCAGGAGGAACTGAACGGACTACTAGCTGAAGCGCGAAAGCTTGCGGAGGCAGCGGATGATGAGGACGAACGCTGGCGAGTCCGCCTTGCTGGCATCAGATTGCTCGTTTGGGGCGGAAATAGCACCGTGCAAGAAGCGGAGGAAGGGCGGGCAGTGGCTCTCGCGACGGCGGCATATTTTGAGGAGCGGAGCGATTGGGTCTCCTTCAGCGCGGCACTGAATGGATATATTGTACTCTCGTATAGAATTGGTGCACATCATGAAGCGTTTGAGGCATCACAAAGCCTACTGAGCATCTCCGACCTGCCTCTGATCGAACGTGCCGATACGTTGCAATTGATGGCAGCGACCCTCTTCAACCTCGGTTACTATTCCCGCTGTATCGAGGTCGTACGCGAGACGCTAGTAGGGCTTCGACCAGGCGAGCCGGTGGTGCATCTTGATGCGGCAATCGCATTTGTCTTCTGGGCACTCCTTTATAGTGGTCGTTGGTCCGAGATCAGTGATTTCATGCCCGCGCTTGAAGACATCTGGGAACATATCCAGCACGGTGTGGGCGCAAACACACATGTGGCAGGGAGCTATATCTGTGTGCTTCATATTGCCCTGGCACGTGAGGATGCTGGTGCTGTTGCTGCTGCTGTCTCAGTACTGGAACGCTGCTTCTCCAGTGAACAGGTCAACGCCCGTGCTTTGCTCGCTGCCTATTGCGAGGACGACCCACGTCACCTCAACTTTGAGCTGTCGAGTGATGAGTGGACCGCACCCATCCTAAAGTTCTTGATTGATCGTGGGATACCCGCCCAACGACCGCTCATTGCACGACTACACGCCTTGATCTCCTTCTTGCCAATTGACCCGTTCATACGATTCGTTGAGATCGCTGAAGCCATGGCAGGCGAGGATGATGCACGGCTTTCGATGACCATTGATGAGATGGAAGATCATGGTATGATCGCACAAGCGGCACGTCTGCGCATTGTCCTGGCCCGGCGGACAGGGAATCATGCACAGCTTGAACGTGCTCGACTGGTGCTGGAGCATCTCGGAGACCGCCAATTCCTTCGTCGGCTAGAGGAGGTTAGAGTTGAGCTTATGGCTAAAGTCGATCCACGGCTCACATCTTGAAGAAAGGCACGTCATATGTGGGCACGTTATCCTGATCAAGAAGGCTTTGTCGAGTGCGACGGTGTCAAAATCTTTTACGAAGTCTTTGAGGCCGGTGAGCCTACGATACTTTTTCTCCCTCCGTGGTCAATTGTTCACTCGAGGATATGGAAGGCACAGGTCCCGTATCTGGCACGTCACTGCCGGGTTATCACCTTTGATGGGCGAGGCAACGGTCGGTCAAGCCGACCTGTGAGCGCGGACGCCTACAGCGATAGGGAGTTTGCCGCAGACGCGCTGGCGGTGATGGATGCGACGGCTACCCGACAGGCTGTACTCGTTTCTTTGTCGTTAGGTGCATGCTGGGCGCTGCTCCTGGCTGCTGAGTATCCTGAGCGGGTCGCGGGAGCAGTATTTCTTGGCCCAACGCTTCCACTTAGTCCGAGTCATGCTCAGCGCATGATCTATTCGTTCGATGATGTCCTGAATACAGACGCGGGCTGGGCCAAGTTCAATCGCCACTATTGGCTCAAAGACTACCAGGGCTTTCTCGGCTTCTTTATGTCGCAGGTCTTCACCGAGCCTCACTCGACCAAGCAGGTCGAGGATGCTATAAGCTGGGGGCTTGAGACTACCCCGGAGGTGCTGATCGCTACCAGAACTGCCCAGTTTTTGGTGGATGAACAGACCGTCATGGAGTTCGCTCGTCGTGTACGTTGCCCGGTGCTCGTCATTCATGGCGATGAGGACGCTATTAACCCACATGCACGAGGTGCTCGGCTAGCCCAGGTGACGGACGGAGGGCTAGTGACCATCGAGGGGAGTGGGCACGGTCCCGCATGCCGCGACCCGGTGAAGGTCAATCTGTTGCTGCACGACTTCATCAAGCCGTCTGCTCCGACTTTGACTTGGCGGCGGGCTAGAAATCGCCGCAAGCGTGCCTTGTATATCTCATCACCCATTGGGCTTGGTCATGCTCAGCGCGACGTCGCCATCGCCGACGAACTGCGCAGGCTACGGCCCGGCCTCGAAATTAACTGGCTGGCCCAACATCCTGTTACCGAGGTACTCAAGGCACGAGGCGAGCGTATTCACCCAGCCAGTGTATACTTGGCGAATGAGTCCCACCACATCGAGAGCGAGTCTGCCGAGCACGACCTCCACTGCTTCCAAGCCTTTCGACGCATGGATGAGATTCTCCTCGCTAACTATATGCTCTTCCATGATATAGTACACGATGAACCGTATGACCTCTGGATCGGCGATGAGGCCTGGGAGCTTGACTACTACCTCCACGAGAACCCTGAAGAGAAACGTGCTGCCTACGTCTGGCTGACGGACTTTGTCGGCTGGCTACCTATGCCTGATGGTGGGGCGCACGAAGCGTTCCTTACTTCCGACTACAACGCGGAGATGATCGAACATATTGAGCGCTTTCCCAGGCTGCGGGATCGAGCTATCTTCGTTGGCAATCCCGATGACATCGTTTCTGACACCTTTGGACCGAACCTTCCAGCCATCCGCGCCTGGACGGAGCAACATTACGATTTCTCTGGCTACATTACAGGCTTCGATCCCGCCGCCTTCGCAGATCGAGAGGCGGTCCGTGCGGAACTGGGCTATGCCCCCGACGAAAAGGTCTGTATTGTGGCAGTTGGTGGCTCTGGTGTCGGCTATCACCTGTTACGACGGGTTATGGCAGCATTTCCCGATGCGAAGCAGCAAGTGCCAGAACTACGCATGATCGTCGTGGCCGGTCCTCGTATTGACCCACAGTCTCTTCCCAAAATCGAAGGACTCGAAGTGCGCGGCTACGTCTATGAGTTGTATCGTCACCTTGCTGTCTGCGACTTAGCGGTCGTGCAAGGTGGACTGACGACAACAATGGAGCTGACAGCGAATAAGCGGCCATTTTTGTACTTTCCGCTACGCCACCATTTCGAGCAGAACTTCCATGTTCGACATCGGCTTACCCGTTATCACGCTGGTCGCCCTATGGATTTCGAGCAGGCAACGCCAGAGGTAATCGCTGCAGCAATCGCTGAGGAGATTGGTCGGAAGGTCGTGTACAGGGATGTTGAACACGATGGTGCGGCACGTGCGGCGGCTCAGATCGCTGAGCTTATTTGAAGGCAGGCAAAAAGAGCTAGTTGGAGAGCAACATGTTGCTCTCCMACTAGCTCTTTTTATTTTGTCTCTCTTACTCTTCTATGGTAGTCAGGTCTCCTGGATCTTGGCCCAGTTCGCGTGCTTTGAGGACGCGACGCATAATCTTGCCTGAGCGTGTCTTGGGCAACATGGTAACAAAGTCTAACTCGGAGGGCGTAGCGATGGGGCCAAGTTCGTGCCGTACGTGCTCGACCAATTGTGCCTTTAGATCATCGCTTGGCGTTTGGCCGATCTTGAGCGTAACAAATGCTTTGATAGCTTCACCTTTCAATGGGTCTGGCTTGCCGATGACGCCCGCTTCAGCAACAGCGGGATGGCTGACGAGGGCACTTTCGACATCAGCAGTGCCGATGCGATGTCCCGCGACGTTCAGCACGTCGTCAAAGCGACCTAGTACGGTGATATACCCGTCCTCATCCATCGTTGCGACATCGCCTGCCGTGTAGTAAGGCGGCAAGGTCTGCCAGTACTCAAGATAGCGTGCATCATTATTCCAGATCGTACGAAACATTTGCGGCCACGCCCCCTCTAACACCAGCAATCCTCCTTGATTGGTTCCAACGGCTTGCCCGTTACGATCTAGTATTTTAGTCTTGTACCCTGGTAACGGTTTTCCGGCGCGTCCAGCACGAGCCTCCATTGTAATTAAGGTGCAGATAGTTGGAGCGGCGGTTTCGGTCTGCCACCAGTTATCGCAGATGGGGAGAGAACCATTGCCAATATGTTCTTTTGCCCATAAGAGCGCCTCTGGATTCAGTGGCTCGCCGGCACACACAACAAGACGTAAACTGCTGAGGTCATGTGCCTTGGGATAGTGTGGCCCAAACTTCATGAACATACGTAGCGTTGTTGGAGCAGTAAAGAGCTTCGTGACATGATACTTCTCGATGACTTCCCAGGTAATGCCGGGATCGGGAAAATCTGGTGAGCCTTCTCGTACCAGAATCGTCGTGCCATTTGCCCATGGTCCGTAGACCATCGCACTGTGGCCGACAATCCAACCGATATCGGACATGCACCAGTAGATATCATCTTCTTTCATGTCGAACGCCAGCTTGATATAGTAGGCTGTTCCAACCATATAGCCCCCATGCACATAGACACATCCTTTGGGGATACCGGTAGACCCTGAGGTGTAGAGCATAAAGAGTGGGTCTTCCGATTCCATAACCTCAGCTGGGCAGGTGGTTGGTTGTGTGCCACACAACTGGTAGAAGTCAACATCGCGGCTGGTGTCTAATGGTGTTGCGGGTGTGGCGCGTCGATGCACAATGACTTTCTCTACGAGGTCTAGCCCACGTACAGCCTCATCGACAATGGCCTTGAGTTGTGTGGTTTTGCCGCGTCGATAGCCAACATCAGTAGTTACAACGATACGAGCTTGTGTATTCTCGATGCGTATGCGTAATGCACTGCTTCCTAAACCGGCATAGACTACTGAATGGATAGCACCCAGGCGAGCGCATGCTAGCATGGTGGCAATACCTTCGGGCGTGAGTGGCATGTAAATAATGACGCGATCACCCTTCTTCACGCCGAGTGAGCGTAACCCATTCGCAACCTGACAGGTCAGCGCGAGGAATTCGCTAAAACTATAGGTTTTCTCTTCGCCATTCTCGCCGACCCACAATAGAGCCGTCTTATTGGCTCGCGCTCCTTGTGCGTGACGGTCCAAGCAATTCGTTGTGATATTAAGTTGTCCATCCACAAACCAGTGTGCTCCTGGCGCCTGCCCTTCGAGCACACGTGTTCAGGGCTTGTCCCATGTAAAATCCTGAGCGATCTTATTCCAGAATGCGTCCAGGTCCTTGCTTGCCTCATCGTAGAGCGCTTGATAGTCTTTGACATTCGCGGCAGCTACCACTTCTGGAGCAGGCGTAAAACGAGCCTCTGTTGTTAAGAGGCGCTGAAAATCAGTTGTGGAAGTGTTGGACCCGGTGTTGATACCTTGTGATCCGCTATCAGATTGGGTGGCCATGTAGTATCCTCCATTCATGAAAAGAAGAGATACGTTGGTTGAGGGTTGCCCCGCGCACCAACGTATCTCTACATGTTGAATATCTTCAAATCCCACGTGGGCAACAAGCAATAATAAAGGACTAGAAGATTGTCACATGCGTGTTGCCTGATTACGCGCGTTAGCTTCTCGAACCCACAGGTAGAGAAAAGCCAGGTTTGGTAGCATTGTAGATACCTGCCGCCGCTGCGTACCAAGCAGCCAATGCGGTCAGAACACCAAGGTAGCCACCGAGTACAATCATTCCACTCCCGGCCCCAAGGAAGCCGATAGCAAGGGCAAGGAAGGTCAAGAAGAGGGCTCCAAAGACAGTCATGAGTGCCACGTTGGTCCTCAACGTGCCAAGGAACATAAGACCGGTGAAGATTGCCCAGCCAAGCAAGAAGAGACCTATTGCTACACTGAGATTTGCTTTGCCCACTGCCTCGGCAATACCAAAACCTGGGATGAGAATGGCACCAAAAGCCATCCAGAAGCCACCATAAGAAGTGAAGGCCGTCGCGCCAAAGGTGTTACCTATCCGAAACTCCCACATGCCTGCGAGAATTTGACCGAGACCTCCATAGAAGAGGGCAAGACCGACGACGATGTTGGTTGCTCCAGCTGGGAACCAGCCAGCATTAATACTGCTGAGAACGAAGGTAGTCAGAGCGAAGGCACACAGGCCAAGAGGTGAGGGGTTGACAACAGCGGATGCTGCTGCGGTTTCGAGACGATCTACTGCGACTTGTGCCATAAGTATTCCAACCTTTCAATGTAAGATTCTGTCATTGTCATGGACGTAACATTTCTGCTACAGCAGAATACCGTTGAATGATGGCTTCTTGCAAGCAACATTGCCTGCGATCTTTACCTCCTTTCCGTTGGTGTGTCTATTTACCCAGGATACATTCACTCTGCACGTTTTTGTGTATGATAGTAAAGACAAGGTGAATATAGTATCCTGGACCAACCTGTGAAAGCATATACAATCTCCATCGATCTATTGCGATCTATTTTGTCCATCAGGAGTAAGGAATACAATGTGCTCGTTAGCTATTCGATTGCTTAAAGTGCAGGGTCACAAGATAGAAGGGAAAACACCCTCTCCTTGATTTCCGTTATCTGTATTGCCAAATAAAGTATAGCACATAACAAGGATTTGTTACTAGAATGAACCTGATGTATCTCTTTTTCTGTTGCTTCCTTCTTTATGTGGTACAAGGCGTGACTATGTGCCAGCACATAAATATGTTTCTATTATACAGTAGAAAGTCTAGCAAGCTTGGATTTCCTCTTAGACCTCCTGACGTGCTATACTTTTTAGTTAGTAAAGGTTATTTTTCCTGGAGGAAATGTTCATGACACACAATGTACCGATAACAGTTGCGTATGGAGATGGAATTGGGCCAGAAATTATGCAGGCCACCCTCGATATTATTAAGGAGGCAGGAGCACGCTTAGATATCGAACAGATCGAAATCGGCGAAAAAGTATATCTGCGTGGTATCAATGCCGGTATCGAGCCTCGTGCGTGGGAGTCGTTGCAGCGCACAAAGGTATTTCTCAAGGCTCCTATTACGACCCCGCAAGGTGGCGGGTATAAAAGCCTGAATGTAACAGTACGAACAGCATTTGAATTGTATGCCAACATACGTCCTTGTGTTGCCTACTATCCGTTTGTTGCGACGAAGCATCCTACGATGGATGTCGTTATTGTGCGTGAAAATGAAGAGGACTTGTATACGGGCATCGAATATCGTCAAACCCATGATATGGTGCAAAGTCTCAAACTCATTAGCAGACCCGGCAGCGAAAAGATTGTACGCTATGCTTTCGAGTATGCCAGAAGTCAAAAGCGCAAGAAGGTGACATGCTTCATCAAAGATAATATCATGAAGCTCACGGATGGTCTCTTCCATAGAGTATTTAATCAGATTGCCGAGGAATATCCTGACATCGTCAATGAGACATGGATCGTGGACATCGGTTCTGCCAAACTTGCTGATACGCCAGAGGCATTCGATGTCGTTGTGCTTCCCAACTTGTATGGCGATATTCTTTCCGATGTAGCAGCGCAACTCGCAGGCTCCGTGGGCCTTGCTGGTTCAGCCAATATTGGTGATCGTTGTGCTATGTTTGAGGCAATTCATGGTTCTGCTCCGCGCCGTGCCGGTCAGAATCTTGCCAACCCATCGGGTTTATTGCTCGGAGCTGTCATGATGCTTGTGCATATTGATCAGCCAGACGTTGCTACGCTCGTCCACAATGCGTGGTTGAGTTGTATTGAAGATGGAATTCACACGTATGATATCTTCAAAGAAGATATTAGCAAGCAGAAAGTCGGTACGAAGGAGTTTGCGGAGGCCATTGTTGCACGCATTGGCAAACAGCCTCAGACGCTCAAGGCTGTGAGTTATGGTGGATCTCCGCATACTATTTCAAGTGCGTATACCCATAGTATTCCATCGACGGAACAAAAGGACTTAGTTGGAGTTGATGTGTTTTTGGATTGGCATGATGGCTCTCCTAAAGAGCTAGGCGCATCTCTCAAGCAGGTCAGTGATACCGGCCTTGAGTTGAAGATGATTACCAATCGTGGGGCAAAGGTATGGCCGGAAGGTTTGCCTGAGACCTTTTGTATTGATCACTGGCGTTGCCGTTTCATGTCGCCACGCCCGGATACGATCATTAGCCACGCTCAAATTGTCACGCTGTTACAACGTGTGCAAGCAGCGGATTTTGATTTCATCAAAACAGAGAATCTGTACAACTTTGATGGAAAGGCTGGCTATTCTATGGGCCAAGGTGAGTAGTAGTGAGTAGACAAAGGCTCAGGACATAAAAAGCTATTGCGTTTTTATGTCCTGAGCCTTTGTCTACTCACTTTTGCCGCAACATTTTGGTCAATGCGCCAACGATGTCATAGCGTCCATAGGATGGCATAAGATAGACACCTTGCACAACCTTGCGGGCTTCCATGAGTAATTCTTGTGCGATCACCAAACCTTCTTCAGCGCCATGATCCCCAGCTGCACGCATACGCTCACGAACATGCTCAGGGACAGCCATACCTGGTACTTCATTATGGAGAAACTCAGCATGGCGCGAACTATGTAGCGGTACACATCCAAGGATGATAGGAATAGGCGGTTTGCCAGCACGCTTCAAGAAGCGTTCCAAAGGAGCAAGTTCATAAATAGGTTGGGTCATAATATACTGAGCACCAGCCTCGACCTTGCGCCGATATTTCTCGATCTCGTGATCTACCTCCTTATCAGTCATGTTCAAATTCAATGCGCAACCAATATGAAATGATGCTTGTGCTCCAATTGAGGAACCTGCCGCGTCACGTCCCTCATTCATACCATGTAGCACTTGAATTAAACCAGTGGAGTCCACATCCCATACGCCGGTTGTGTTTGGGTAATCACCCACACGTAATGGATCCCCTGTCAGGGCCAGGATATTGCGAATCCCTAGTGCATGCGCTCCAAGTAGCTCCGATTGCAGGGCCATCAGGTTGCGATCACGTGTGGTGAAATGAATAATGGTTTCAATGTCCAAGTTATCCTGGATGAGCCGCGCCAGCGCAATACAACCCATGCGCACACGAGCCATTGGGCTATCTGCGATATTGATACAATCGATGCCTGCCTTTTGTAAGAGCATCGCACCTTCCAAAATTTTTGTTGGATTTAATCCCTTGGGCGGGTCAAGTTCAACACTCACGACGAATTCTCTGGCTGCTAGTTTTTCTTGTAGTCGTGTCTTCGTCCCTTGTTGTGGGAGAATACTCTCCTCTTCAATAAGACTCGTAATAGAAGTTTTGCCGTTCGTACCATTCCGTGTTCTTGCGTACCCTGCATCTTTCTCTGTAGAGATTGATGGTGCAGAGCCATAGGAGCTGTCAAGTGCTTTACGCATAGTTTCTATATGGCGTGGCGTGGTACCACAACAGCCGCCGATCAAGTGTACTCCCGCGTTGGCGAAACGCAAGGCATAATCCGCGAAGTAGTCGGGAGTCGCCATGTAGAAAAAGCGGTTATCGATGCGTGTTGGTAGTCCAGCATTGGGTTGTGCCGAGAAGAATGGTAGTGGCTTCTTCGTAGAAGCGCTCTCTTGCTTTATGGCCGCAATCATCTCTTCCATAGCATCTAATGTCACGGCGGGGCCTACACTACAGTTTGCCCCCATGATATCGACATTGAGATCATTGAGCACAACAGCGACACGCGTCGCTGAACGTCCTGACAGGGTATGCCCATCCTCATAAAAGCTCATCTGAGCAACGATAGGAAGTCCTGTTGCCTCTTTTGCCGCCAAAACTGCTTGGCGTAACTCCGCGAGGTTCGAAAATGTTTCAAGTATCAGCAGGTCCACTCCGCCATCTTGCAGAGCATGGACCTGCTCACGAAAGATTTCTCGTAGCTCACTTAAACGCTGTTCGTCGGGGGCTTGCAGTGGTCGTCCGCTTGGCCCAATTGCGCCAGCGACAAAAACGGGCTGGCCTGCAATCTCGCGTGCCTCACGTGCCAGCTTGACTGCACGCAAGTTGATTGCTCGTACTTGCTGCCCCAGGTTATGCGTTTCAAGCCGAGCACGATTTGCGCCAAAAGTATTGGTCTCAATAATCTGGGCACCCGCGCTTATATATTCGCTATGGATGTTGAGTATCAGTTCTGGTTGTGTGAGGTTGAGCGCGTCAAAGTTTTGCTCATAGGGAATGCCACGTGCATATAACAGTGTGCCCATTGCACCATCGCAGAGCAACGGGCGTTGTCGAAGTTGTTCAAGTAAGGGATGTTCCATAAAAATCCTTCTCCCACCGATAAAATACAATTACTCCGTCGTCATTGTATCTCTTTTTGTGTGTAGGTGGAAGTCGTAGGGACCAGCTTCAGCGCGTCCGTCGTGGGAGCGGTCAATTCCTCCAACGTTGTCTGTGCCGACGACGGGCGCCATGAATGTGGCCCCTACTACTCTGTCAAACTTCATTCGATACTTTTTAGAAGGCTTCTCACCTTCTAAAAAGTATCGAATGAAGTTTGACAGAGTACTACGACGGGGCTGAGAGGTGGTGTGGCTTGCTCTGTAACAGAATCCATAACAGCAGCATTACGATAGTGAGCGTGATGATATAAGGTAAGAGCGTCCATAGCCCGATGTGTTGCGCTAGATTGCCAGCTATCCAGGGGAAGAGTGCACCCCCCATGCTGCCCAGGCTTGCGAGAAAACCAATTGCGGTAGGCAAAACGCGGCTGGGTACTATATCTGATGTGAGGGCAATGGTTGTGGGAAAAAGTGGCCCCAAGCTGAAACCTGTGAGGCACAGACCAAAGGCCGATACAAGAGGAGAGGGTATAAACCAGATAAGTAGTATGCCGATGACCACTCCAACAAGACATCCCTCTATCAGACGTCTGTTTCCAATGCGGGTTGCTACCCTGCCGAGAGCTAGGCGTCCCAAGGTTAAACCCATCCAATATCCACTCACAGACCAGCCGGAGAGGAGTGTTGGCCCATACCGCTCTTCTGTGAGGAAACTATAACTCCAACTCCCCAGACTCACTTCTGTTCCCACATAAAAGAGGAGGAACAAAGCGGCAACCCAGACAACACGCAGGCGTAGTGCCGTCAGCAACACATTGCTCTTGTCTTGTGCATCTCCTTGTGTTGTGGACGCGGAATTATTCTTGAAGGCAAGACTAAAGCCTACAAATGACAGAACTGCCAAGCTAATCCAAACAACGTACACACTATTCCATGCCAAGCCAATCGCCAGGAATGTGGACGCGACCAGTGGACCAAGTAACGCGCCTCCTCCATAGAAGGCATGCAGGTAATTGAGCAATTTCGTGTTCTGTGGCAGAGCCGCGATATAAGAGTTAAGACCTGCATCGAGAATAGCTCCCCCGAAGCCAATAGGCACAATGGCAAAGAGTAGCAGCACGAACGGTGGCTGTATGCTCAAAAGGCTTAGACCAAGTCCACTAACTAACAAGCCTAATAGGAGAAAGCGTCGGTTCCCCAATAGATTAAGGAGTAACCCATTATTGAATGCTGCTATAAAATAGCCAGCGGTGCCAGCTAAAAAGAGCAATGCGATAGTATCTTTCCCTACGTGATACGTGATTTGCATACTGGGTAAGAGCACGCCCACCGCTCCATCATTCGCACCAATAAGAATAAACGAGAAGAAAGCGAGGCCAATAGTCCAGTGTGAGGACTGTGGAATAGTTTGTTGCATGTTCTCCTATGATTTCTGTGGTAGATGTTTATCTCTCTAATATGCAGTCACAGGGGCATATAGGTGTCAAGCTATTGATTAGTGGGAACAGCCATAAAACGGCCCAGGCGCCTACGCCTGGGCCGTTTTATGGCTGTTCCCACTAATCAATATTACTTGGCATTGACCTTGACCGTGCGTGCCTTGGCATGCTCGGCCTTTGGCAAGCTCAAAGTTAGGATGCCATCGCTATAGTGAGCTTCGACACACTCAGTATTGATTGGAGCTGGGAGGGTAAAGGACTGCTGATATTTTCCGTGCTGGAAGCCCTGCCACAGAGCTGTTGCACCCTCTGGGGCTTGTACATTGGTCTCCCATTTGAGGCTTAATGTATCCTGCTGGGCAGTGATTTCAACGTCCTCAGCTTTCACGCCCGGCATAGGAATTTGCAGCATGAAACCTTCGGCTGTCTCATAGAGGTTGGCTCCCATGCCACGGCTACCAAGCTGGTTCACACTGGGAGAGATGAAACTGTCGGCAAAGAGGCGGTCCATTGCCTCACGCAATGAAACGACTTCGTTAAACGGATTGTAACGGGTAATGTTTGCCATGTTGATATCTCCTTTTTCGTCTTTCTTACTTTACTTTTATTCCGAACGAGTCCAGATATTCTTTGGTGAAGGTCTCGTTCGGTGTTCTTTTTTCTTTCTGAGAGAAGTATAAAACAACATGTGTTAGAGCAACGTATGCAAAGTGTAAGAATTTTGTTAGAAAGTTTGATAGGTACACTATCAAGCTAAAGGACTTTTAAATGATTGACAGGGGGATAATGAAATAGTTATACTCATGTTGAGTAAGAATAAGGGGAAGTGCCATGGAACCGCACTCTGGACGATTAGACCTTGAAGCTATTGACGCGTCCCTCAAGACAGTCGAGATGCATTGGGGACAAATTGATGATGCGTTGGACCAAAGCAGAATCGGGCGCAAGGATACGCCTTTTACGGCGACGGTGAGAATGAGAATGCTGAGTGCTTTTCAGTATTTGGATGCGCTGCTCGCACAGCAGATGGTGCCGTTTTCAGGAGAAAGCATCGAGCATATGTTGGTTCTAAATGAGAGAGTTCATTACGGAACCGATCAACATTTGCTGTCTGAATACTCCACGGCTCTTGAAGCAACAGCTGACAAGTTCTATCAGCACATCGGACCGATTCAACAGTGGTATGAAAAGCACACCCAGCGGGGTGATTCTCCCTTGAAACGGGCGGCTGAAATCTATGTGAGTATTCTTGGTTATCCACAGCTCTATGTTGAGGGGAACCATCGTACAGGTTCGCTGATTGCGAATTGGATTACAGTATATTACGGCTTTCCGCCCTTCGTCTTATCGGTTGACAATGCGATTGCTTACTTTGCTCCCTCGGCTGAAATTAAAAGCTTTGCCGATAAATCCACATGGCGTGGGCAGGTCAGGCTCCCAAAGTATCGGAAATCCTTTCTCGCATTTTGGGAACGCCATATCGATAGTCGCTATCTGATACAGACGTGAGGATACTTTTTTACTTATTCTAATGTTTACAATGCAACCACAAGCATTCTATACTTACTATGAGGGAGGGAAGACAGAGTGATGGTGGAACAGAAACCAACATCTCAAGATATTAACTATCTACTGAAAAGGGGCGTGGCGCTGGTTGAGAAAGAGAGCGATCTGCGCCGCATGTTACTGGAAGGCAACAAGGGTCAGCCGTTGCGCGTCAAGCTAGGAGTAGACCCGACACATTATGATCTGACGATTGGGCACGCTGTCGTCTTACGCAAGTTGCGCCAGTTTCAACGCCTGGGTCACAAAGCAGTTGTTGTGATTGGTGACTGGACGGCACGCCTGGGTGATCCTAGTGGACGTGTCGAAGCCCGTAAGCCGTTGACGGAAGAACAGGTCAACGCCAATGCCAAGACCTATCTTGAGCAGTTCTACAAGATTGTTGATCGCGACAAAACGGAGGTGCATCGGCAAAGCGAGTGGTTCAATACCTTCAATCTTGGTGATGCAATCAAGCTGCTTGGACGTAAAACAGTGGCGCAGATGTTAGAGCGTGATGATTTCCAGAACCGCTACAGAGGCGGCATTGAAATCTATCTCTCTGAATTTATGTATCCGCTCTTGCAGGGCTATGACTCGGTTGCATTAGAGTCAGATGTCGAGCTTGGTGGGACTGACCAGACCTTTAACCTGCTAGTGGGGCGCGAGTTGCAGCCACAATTTGGACAACCATCGCAGCAGATTCTGACGGTCAACCTGATTGTTGGGCTTGATGGTGTCAAGAAGATGGGCAAGTCGCTGGACAACTATATTGCTATGACTGCTCCTGCCAACGATATGTATGGCAAGCTCATGTCGCTACCCGACCAAACGATGCGCACCTACTTTGAGGCACTCACCGATGTCAGTGATGCCGAACTGGATGAATTTGATCGCAAGATGGCAGAAGGCATACTCAACCCACGCGACGTAAAGCGTCGTATGGCGCGTGAGATTGCCACCGCGTTTCATGACGCGACAGCAGCACAAGAGGCGGAAGAAGCGTTTATTCGCCAGTTCTCCGAACGCAAGCTGCCAACAGATATGCCTGTCTACAAGCTAACTACTCCAATGAATATTGTGGAACTTATCAAGGGGGCAGGTCTGGCGCATAGCAATAATGAGGTGCGCAACATCATTGGACAGGGGGGGGTGTCTCTATTCTTGTATGGTGCGAATGGTGAGGAGCATCGAGTAACTAGCGGCGAGGAAATAGTGCCCGCGCAAGATGGAATTATTGTCAAGTTTGGCAAACGCAAATATTTGCGCATTCAGGCGTAGGAAGGTTTCGTACATGCCACAGGCAACTATTGGGGTCATCGGTGGTAGCGGACTCTACCGTATGGAGAGTATGACTGAGGTAGAAGAGGTCAAGGTGCAGACACCCTTTGGCGACCCAAGCGATGTGCTGACTGTTGGGAAAGTCAACGGCGTCTCGATGGCGTTTTTGCCGCGTCATGGGCGAGGGCATCGCATCAGCCCATCGGAAATACCTGTCCGCGCCAATATTTGGGCCTTAAAAAGCTTGGGTGTTGAGTATGTGATTTCTGTGAGCGCCGTTGGTAGTTTGCGTGAAGATATTGCCCCGCGAGACCTCATTATCCCTGACCAGCTTTTTGATCGTACCAAGAGCCGCGTCAATAGTTTCTACGAAGGCGGCATTGTGGTACACTGCACCTTTGCGCAGCCTTTTTGTCCTACGCTCAGCAAACTGCTGCTTGATGCAGGAAGAGCGTTGGCAGACGTGAAGGTGCATGAAGGTGGTACCTATGTCTGTATGGAGGGACCACTCTTCTCGACGAAGGCCGAGTCATTGACCTATCGCAAACTAGGTATGGATATTATCGGTATGACCGCGTTGCCGGAGGCAAAGCTAGCACGTGAAGCCGAGTTGTGTTACGCCACGATTGCTTGTGCCACGGACTATGATTGCTGGCACGAGTCAGAAGAATCGGTCACGGTCGAAATGGTCATCGGCAATCTTTTCGCCAATGTCGCCAATGCACAACGTATTCTGCAAAGCGTAGCACAACATATTCCTGAGAATCGCTCTCAGCTCACTTGTGGTTGTGCAAGTGCGCTCGCAAGTGCGATTTTGACGGATCGCGCGTTCATTCCAGCAGAGGTGAAAGAGAAATATAGCCTCCTGATTGGCAAATATCTTTCTTGACAAGAACAGTCTAAAGGTGTAGAATGGACTCATCTTCAAGAGGGAAAGAAGCCTCGAAAAGGATGGGCCGATTTTCTTCCGGCCCTGTCGGTCGGCGTAATCGGGTCCTGCGCGGCAGATGTTTATGAACCCCGCTAGGCCTGAGAGGGAGCAACGGTAAATAGACCTCTCTGGGTGCCGCAGGAGTGCCTGGTTATGCCGACCGGCAGGGCCGGGCGAAAATCGGTTTTCTTTGTCCTTTTAGCTTGCTGTTGTGTTTCGTCTGGGTTCGTGGCCCGTCACGTGGATATACAGGCGGGAGTTGTTATACTATGGCCTCACAATCACTGTATCGCAAATGGCGCTCTCAAACCTTTTCTGATCTGGTTGGTCAGGAAGCAATCGTTCGTACGCTCAAAAACGCTCTCACCACGGGCAATCCGGCGCATGCCTATCTCTTTACTGGTCCAAGAGGGACTGGTAAAACGAGCACGGCACGTTTGCTTGCCAAAACCATCAATTGCCTGCATCCAAAAGATGGTGAGCCGTGCAACGCGTGTCAACAGTGCCGTGAAATCACGTCGGGTAACTCGTTTAATGTGATCGAGATCGACGCCGCCTCCAATCGTGGCATCGATAGCATTCGTGAGCTACGCGAAAAAGTGATGATGCCTCCCTCTGTAGGAAAGTACAAGGTCTACATTCTTGACGAAGCCCATATGCTTACCACCGAGGCGTTTAACGCACTCCTCAAAACATTAGAAGAGCCGCCTAAGCATGCCATCTTTGTGATGGCAACCACCGATGTGCATAAGATGCTGCCAACGGTGCTCTCGCGTTGCCAGCGTTTCGACTTCAAGCGCATTACCACGCGTCAGATCGTTGCGCATCTGAACTATATTGCGAAAGAAGAGCAAGTCAAGCTAGAGCAAGGAGCGGCAGAGCTAATCGCTAGAGCCGCGGCTGGTGGAATGCGCGATGCTCTTAGCCTACTCGATCAAGCCATTGCGTATGCAGGACAAGAGATCGTGTTGTCGCAAGTGCAGGCTATGCTTGGTGTTGCCGATCCTCGTGCTATCCAAAAGTTCATTACTCACGTTGCTACTCTTGATAGTGCTGGCGGCTTACATCTCATTCACGAGTTGGCAGAAGATGGGGCAGATCTGCGCCAAATCAATAACCAGATTGCCGAGTATTGGCGTGGCCTCATGCTAGCAAAGGCCGGTGCTGATGTCGCAATTATTCTAGATCGCACCGAAGACGAGGTCCGCGAACTTGCAGAGGTAACACAACTATTCGAGCTGGAAGAGTTGACCGAGTGTGCGCGTGTTTTCGCGCAAAATGACCTGATGCAGAAAAATCAGGGCACGCCACAACTGGGGCTAGAGCTGGCATTGCTGACTTGTATTGAATTGCATCGACGTACGCAAGCAGGTCATGCTACTACGACCGCTCCTGTACAAACAATAGCAGCAATGCAGCCACGTTCGACACCTACTCCAGTACAACCACGCCCCGCGTCGGTACCAGAAATTACGTCTCCTGTGCCTCCGACTGTGGTAGGGGTGCAATCCATCGCGCCCACTGCACCTGTTGCACCCGTCGTACCTGTTACGCACACCGATAACCAGGAAGCTGTGCTGAATGAGCCACCCGATTGGGACGACTTGTCCTATAAAGAAGATGAAGAGGAGTTTGACATAACACCCGCAGGTGCTACGACAAATACTCTTGCTACGCCGGATGAACAAGGGCAGCCAGCTGCATCTGTGACGCCTGTTGCTGGTAACTCTACAGCTCTGACTCTTACGGTACAGGATGTGAAAAATTCCTGGGAAATGGTAAAGCGACGTGTTAGAACGACAAAGGATGGTGGGAAGATTGCCGCTATTCTCAACGGCTTTACTGTTGTCGCTGTTGAGGGAACAAATGAGTTGCCAGTGATTGCAATTAAGGCGTCAGCTGAATTCCATTTCAAAGCTCTGCAAAAAGGTGAAAGCTATGAGGCAATCGAATGGGCACTCAAGTTAGAGCTCGAACGAGAGTGCCATATCAAGCTATTGTCACCTCAGTCACCGGTGCTGATAACTCTTCCACCTGTGGCGACTCCGCGTAACACAAATAATCATGCTTCCAATACGACGTTAGCTGCTCTACAACAATCAGCATATCGTGAGCGTCCAGCGACCGAGCTTCCTCCGAAACAACGTGAGCCAGAGGCATACGTACAAACGCAACAGCCTATACAACATCCTACAAAGGACTTAATTCCACCTGCAAAGCAGCAATTTACGGAGCCTCTTGCCAGAACAAACGTTATGAGAGAGAATAGAGAAAGTACAGATACATCGTCTTTGCCTGCAAAGGAAACTCATGCACCCAAAGAAACGCGCATTGAGGTTTTGCAGCAAAAGGCGAAAAATGACCCCGTAGTTCAGGAAGTTGTACGAATGTTTAAGGCAGAAATCAAAGAAGTTCGCCCCAAGTAAGGAGAGTATTTATTTATGAACATGCGTGAAATTCAAAAAATCCAGCAAAAAATGATGAAGATGCAGGAGGAATTAGAGGCCACAAAATTCACGGGCACTGCTGGTGGTGGTGCGGTCACAATCACCATGACTGGCAAGTTTGAGATTGTCGGTGTCAAGATTGATCCCGAAGCATTTAGTGCGGATGAGATTAATGAGCTAGAGGTGATGGTGCGATCTGCTGCTAAGGATGCATTCGATAGAACCACGGATGCACAGCAGCGCTTAATGAGCAACGCCACTGGTGGTTTAAAGATACCAGGACTTTTTTAACATATGAGTGATATTGCAGCGCCAGTGCTAGCACTGGTTGAAGAATTCGCAAAATTGCCAGGTGTGGGCATCAAGACGGCTCAGCGCCTGACATTTCACGTTCTGCGTGGCTCTACTGATGACGCTCGGCGCTTGGCAGAAGCGATTATGCGTCTCAAGGAGAGTATCATCTATTGTTCGCGTTGCTTCAACATCACAGAACATGATCCCTGCTCGAATTGTAGCGATCCGAGTCGAGATCAGGAGATCATCTGTGTGGTGGAGGAACCACTTGATGTGCTGGCCCTACAAAAGACAGGAGCTTACAAGGGGTTGTATCATGTGCTACATGGTGCGCTCTCGCCGATGAATGGTATTGGGCGCAAAGACCTGCGTATTGATGAACTACTCAAACGTTTGTTGGATGGCAAGACGCACGAGGTAATTCTTGCCACTAATCCAGGCTTTGAAGGTGATTATACGGCGGGTTTTATTCGTGGCGAGATCAAAGACCTAGCGGGTATGCAGGGGTTGCGCATCACCAGCTTGGCACGTGGTTTACCCATCGGTGGTGACCTGGAATACGCCGATGAAGGCACTCTGAGCCGTGCCCTGGAAGGCCGACGCGACATGTAGGGTATAGTGGTGTTTCTCTTGACAGCGTACTATGTCCATGGTACACTTGTTCCACTTGAGGGAGATAAGCAAAAAATATTGGGAGAGCGCTTATTTCCGATTTTATACCTTTGCCAAAGAATACCTATGTGTACGTACATAAGGGCACATTGGGAGAGACCTATTGAAACATCTTGGGCAATGTAGACGTGCAAGGTAGACCTCAAGTCATGGCTATTATTGTCGTGTGCCTGCGAACATTTGAACTATTCACCCCATTAGAGGGCCAGTGCATCGTAAAAGGAGGAGGCAGGGTCGGTGAAGCGGGATGGTGGCAATCCAGTCTGTATCTTCCACCCTGTTAAAAAACATGGCAACGAGTAAGAAAGAAAGAGCTGCCGCCGCAGGCAGTACCACAAACACAGCTGGTATGACTGAACGCGAGAAAGCTATGGACTTGACTCTAGCGCAGATTGAGCGTCGCTTTGGCAAAGGTGCGATTATGAAACTAGGGGATGCCGCGAAGATTCACGTCGAGTCCATTCCTACCGGTTCTGTCGCTCTAGATATCGCGCTTGGCATTGGCGGTATTCCGCGTGGACGTATTACTGAGATTTACGGCCCTGAGTCTTCTGGTAAGACGACGCTGTGCCAACATATTATCGCCAATGCACAGCGTGCGGGTGGCTTCGCGGCTTTTATTGACGCAGAGCATGCATTAGACCCGTCCTATGCTGCCAAATGTGGTGTCGATACAAATAACCTGTTTATCTCCCAGCCCGATACTGGTGAGCAAGCGTTAGAAATTCTGGATGCCCTTGTACGTAGTAACGCCATTGATGTGGTCGTGATAGACTCAGTAGCTGCGTTAGCTCCACGTGCTGAAATCGAAGGCGAAATGGGTGACTCACACGTTGGTTTACAGGCTCGCCTCATGAGCCAAGCTATGCGTAAACTGACCGGCGCCATTAGTACCTCAAATACCTCCGTCGTCTTTACTAACCAGCTACGTGAGAAGGTGGGTGTCATGTTTGGCAACCCTGAGACGACCGCAGGTGGGAAAGCACTCAAGTTCTACGCCTCAGTGCGCCTCGACATTCGCCGTACAGATTCTATCAAGCAGGGACAGGATGTGGTTGGTAACCGCACTCGTGTGCGCGTCGTCAAGAACAAAGTTGCGCCCCCTTTCAAAACTGCTGAGTTTGATATTATGTATAGCGAGGGTATTTCTCGCGAGGGTGGCTTAATTGATCTTGGCCTGGAAATGGGTCTCGTCAAGAAGAGTGGCGCATGGTTTACTATTGGTGATATCCGTCTCGGCCAGGGGCGTGAGAATGCCAAAGAATTTTTGCGCCAGAATACCGACGTTGCGGGTGCTATTGAAGAGCAGATTCGCGGTAACATCGTCTCTTATAAGAGCGGTGAGATCGAGGGTGTCGAAGATGTCGAAGAGCCAGATGCCGAAGGCAGCGAAGACGCCGAATAATAGTAAAAGAGGAAGAATTGTACACATGGCAACCGACTGGACAGTTGCCATGTGTACAATTCTTCCTCTTTTACTTACAATACTTCTGCTATCAATGTGGAATAATCCAGGGGATGAGGTACTGCTGGGCCATGACAATCAGCCCTAAAATGACAGCCAGTACTAAACTATGGAAGAAGGTCCTCTGTATGATGAGTCCCTCTTTTCCTGCCAACGTAGTTGTCGAAACACCGGTGGTCACATTTTGTGGCGAGATCATTTTACTCATGACCGCGCCAGAAGAGTTTGTAGCAGCCATCAGTATGGGACTTAGATTGAGCTGGCGAGCCGCGACAACTTGAAGATTACCAAACAAGGCGTTGCTAGAGGTGTCACTCCCGCTCAGGAAACAGGCAATCCAACCCAGGAAGACTGAGAAGAAGGGAAAGATAGCTCCCACCTTTGAGATTGCCAAGCCTAGTGTGTACGCCATACCAGAATAATTGTATAGGTACGCTAGCCCAACGATGAGCACAACGGTGAGAATGGCTAAACGCAGCTGCTTCCAGGTATCGCCCAATGCAAGCAAGATGATATTGGCGTTAGAGCCTGTAAGCACAGCTATCAGCCCTGTTAGTAGAGCAGCGACTAGAATTGCTGTGCCCGTGCCTAGTGGTTGAAAGTTGTACACTGCTGCATAAGGCTTATTGTACAGCGTTAGGTAGACAAGATTGTGCAATCCGGGCCATTTGATGGCTTGCTGGCCGAGCGATGGTACTTTAGCAAATGTCCAGATAATTACTATGACGCTCACGAGCAACCATGGGAGCCATGCAAGTATAGTCTCATTGGAGTTGGGCTTGCCTACAATGTCTATCGTTTCAGTAGGAACAGGAACATTGCGCTCGTCCACTGCTGAAGTACCTGTGGCTGTCGCAGTAGCAGGGGCAAAGGTGGCACGATATTCCTCTACATCACGTGGCTTCCAAACCTGTACAAAGAGGATGACGCAGATCAGAGAAACGAGGGCCGCCAGCACATCCGGCAACTCAGGACCAACGAAGTTGGAGACGGTAAACTGTGTTACAGCAAATGATACACCCGCTACCAGTGCTGCTGGCCAGATCGTGCGCAAACTACGGAAACCGGTGAATACAACCATTGCATAGAACGGTAGCAATAAGCCGAAAATAGGCAATTGTCGTCCCACCATTGCCGCAAGCAGGGAAGCTTTCAGCCCTGTGACACCTGCCAGTGTGATGATAGGCACGCCCAGAGCACCAAAGGCGACAGGCGTGGTATTGAAAATGAGGGTGAGAGTGACAGCCTGAAGCACAGGAAATCCGAGCGCGATGAGCAATGCGCTCCCAATAGCAACGGGCGTGCCAAACCCGGCTATGCCTTCCATTAAAGCACCAAAACTGAAGCCAATGATGAGCAAGAGAATGCGTTTGTCTGGTGGCACGTTGTAGACCATCCAGCGACGGAATAATTCAAACTGCCCAGAGCGGACCGTGATATTATAGAGCCACATCGCATTCCAAACGATCCACATGACGGGAACAATTGCGAAAGCCATCCCGTTTAGCATTGAGCTGGCCGCAAGGTTGACGGGCATTTGCCAGATGGCAATAGCGATAATGAGCGCACCTACTAATCCTGCAAGGGCCGATTGCCATGCTGGACGCCTTACTACTCCGAGTAGCACGAGGACGACGATAATGGGGATGAAACCAACGAGGAAGGAAAGAAACAGGTTGTTCGCGACGGGAACGAGCAACTGGTGAAACATAAACATCGCCTCCAATAACTTCCTTGTGTCGTAGTGCAAGAACCGTATCAACTGAGTACAGAACGATTAAGCGTTACACCATAGCAGATACCTCTCTGTATCTACTTCTTTCGTATAGCCTCCTTTCTTTTTATCACAATCCTTTCTTCTACAAGAATGCAACAGAAACAAGTAAATAGTCAAGATTATTGCGATATAGCACGGCCCCGAAAAGAAATGCCCTCATTCTCTGTGTATCATTGCTTATCTTTTCCATTGTTCAATATTCCCGGTAATTTCTGCTCTAATTCTGATTGCTGAAGGCGCACAAGTGGTTTTTCTCCACTTGAGAGTAGAGGATCCAGCGCTTCACTCTCTATCAAATTTGGCTCCAAGACCTCCGTTGCTGGCTCCAATTCGCGCCACCACTTGACCATGAGTGCTGGGTCAATGGCGCCTAGATTGCCTGTTTCTGCTTGTTGCATAGACCAATCTAGTATGGCTTCATCCAATGGAACTTCATATCCTGCTTGCTTGCTCAGATTCCATTTGTGGCGCATAATCGCAAAATAGGCTTTCATTGGGTCCTGACCCTTGGTCAGATGGCGACGCAACAAAAGGATGGTTGGTAAGTGATAACGGTGATACCAGTCATGGGCAGCCTCTTCGACGCTCACAGGCTTCTGCTGCTGTTTGCTCATAATAGTTTGATGCCCAAGAATCATATTGTAGAAATGTAGTGCATACATGGGGGGAATGCTAATGTGTAACAATTCGTGAATGCGTCGTGTATGCCAACCAGGGAGGACGGTTGTGAACTGCTGTAATTTATGACCTGTGGTGTCTAGGAGTGAATAGCCCCAACGGTGAATGGTGCGCAAAAATTGCTCTACTTGATAGTATGTGGTGAAGTTAGGGGCAGCGGAAACGCGCTGGTGCTCTTTGCGTAGCCAACGATAACGTTGCACAAAGTAGCGATAGTCGGCCTCGCCAATAACCTCCACATCTTCGGGTAAGTTCCGTGCTTGGCGTAGGTCTTCTGCCTGCCAAGAGAGTGACTCGCCGAATGCTGCTAGGTCTTGCTCTCGCAGTCCCTCACTCACCGGTCCTGGAAAGAGTTCGGTTGTCTCTGCATCTGCCATGATCGCCAAGACGCGGCGTCCATCAATACGCAGTAGCACATTTGCTAACGAAGGATCACCCCAATAAACACCATGCTCATGCAACTCTATCATGAGCACTGCAACTGCTGCTAGTAAGCGTTGTTTCGTGCGTTTGGTGAATGGTATACGATACAACAGCGCATGAGGCACCACGCGTGGAGCTAGTCGTGTAACTGTGTAGCCACGATCTCCATTAATGTATTGCCTCACGCCACCAATCTGTGGAACGTCTAGTGCAATCGGTGGAGCTGGCACAGTCACATAGCCAACAGCCGCTAAAGTCGGAATGCCACGGCGTACAATCTCATGCAAATTGTGTATCTCACGCTCAGCCATACGTGGTGTCGTCTCTTTAATTGCATACCGCATGCCCTCACGCTCGACAAATACCACAGGATGTCGTGACTCGCCACGGCGAATGATGAGCAGCTCTACTCCCTGCTGTTGCCACTCTTCCAACTGCACATGCCAGGGCAATCCCTCAAGGCGTTGTCTATCGTCGGCACTCATATGAAATTGTATAGAAGTGTGTATGGTAGCTATGATAAATCCTCCTAACTTTTTGCTACTGCAGCATAGCAACATTATATAGCGCATCTGTTCCAATGTCGAGCACGCTGTAAATGATCCACGACAGTGTAAGTGCTTGCTTGATGCTTGCTATACAGCAATTATAACTAACCCCTGCTATCACTTGAAAATAAAATAAATGTACGATATAATTTGAATGTGAGCACACATTCCTAATGTGTCCTGTGCGATATATTTTTAATTTTGTGCATGTGGTGTATTTTCTCCTCATAGAGAGGAGTTCTGTAACCGAGCATGCAGTGAGAGCAAGAGGGGGATATATAATTCCATGGGAAGCTTCTCTCAACGGGTTCTTACAGCGATTCACAAAAAGATTGACCCTTCTCTAACCGACCTTGGAATCATCGGTAAGAGCGGGTGAGTAACCACAGTGTCTAAACCAACCTGAAGCATCAGAAGCAGTAACGGTAAGTAATGCTTATGCGATGGCTTCCTGCAACGCCTCCTGCGTTCGGGCTCCAGCTCGGCGCAGAGCAGCTTTGATCTTGGAGAAAGCTTCTTCAATCGGTGAGAAGTCAGGAGAGTAAGCCGGTAAAAAAAGCAAGCGGCATTCACAAGCTTCAATAAGCTGTCGAACTTTTTGTCCTTTATGGATACTCAAATTATCCATCACTACTATTTGCCCTTTTTGGAGACTTGGCGCGAGAATCTGCTCAATGTAGATTTCAAAGATGTGTGCGTTAGCCGCACCTTCTATGATCATTGTTTCTCCTATGCCGCAAAGTGAGAGCGAAGCCAACACCGTCACATTTTTTCGCCGATTTCGGGGAATTGATCCTCTCGCTCGTTTTCCTTTCGGTGCTCGTGCATACAAACGCGTGAGAGCAATATTCGATCCGCTTTCATCGAGGAAGACGAAGGCTCCGCAAGCAAGCTCTTTTGCTTGATCTCTCCATGCTATCCGCTCTTCCTCTTTTCTTTCACTTGCTTCTAACGTTTTTTTTCCTTGTCCATCCCGAAGCAGTGATGGCACGGCTCATCGTCATGATACTCACCTGGATCCCGTTCTGCTTTTCCCACATCTCACAATGTTCTTGCAGTGTCGCATCAGCATGAGCTTCTCACTGAGCAAGTATGGTGGCTCGCAATGCTGCACCTTTGGTAGGAGGTCTCCCAGAAATTCCCTTTGGTCGAATATGTCCGAGCTGACTCCTTTGCTTCAGGTATCTCTTTATTGTCGAGAGTGACACATCAAAGAGCTTGATTACTTCAGTGCGCGATTTCCCTTGATCTATTGCTCGAAGCACTCTTTCTCTCAAATCCCGAGAATATGCTCTCATCTGTTCTTTTCCTCTCACAATGTTCTTTGGGGCTTCTCCCAAAGAACCCTCGTTTCTTTCCTCTCTTATTCTCTCATAGGGGTCAAGACTTTTGTGAATTGCTGTAGGTTTAGCCTCATTGTGTTAGGGATTCAAAAAGAATTACGTATCCGGTGAAGTAGGCAGAGCACAA
>JRHI01000469.1_pt1 | contig 43941 bp, 45 predicted proteins | sample 215371 | NCBI WGS metagenome assembly JRHI01 (sample SAMN02929681, study PRJNA255918) | sediment metagenome | biome: cave system; feature: Ice Cave; material: Sediment; isolation source: sediment from deep within a dark volcanic ice cave with no known source of... ... | reverse complement strand
CCGAGACCGAGCTCAAGGAGAAGAAGCACCGCATGGAGGACGCCGTCTCGGCGACCCGTGCGGCCGTCGAGGAGGGCATCGTGTCCGGCGGCGGCGTGGTGCTGATCAACGCCATCCCCTCGCTCGACAGCCTCAAGCTCGAGGGCGACGAGGCCACCGGCGCGAACATCGTGCGCCGGGCGCTCGAGGAGCCGCTCCGCCAGATCGCGATCAACGCCGGGTCCGAGGGCTCGGTGATCGTCGAGAAGGTGAAGGGGCTCAAGAAGGGTGAGGGCTTCAACGCCGCCACCGGCGAGTTCGTGAACATGATCAAGGCGGGCATCATCGATCCCACCAAGGTCACCCGCTCGGCGGTGCAGAACGCGGCCTCGATCGCGGGCCTGCTGCTCACCACCGAGGCTCTGATCACCGACATCCCCGATCGCAAGGCGTCCGCCGCGCCGCCGATGCCGGAGTACTAGGCCCCTCTCAGGGCTCACGTCGAGGGGCGGTCCGTCCGGCCGGTGCCGGGCCGCCTCTTGTCTTTCTATCGGGGGACTACGTCCCCACGTCCAGTCGCAGGAAGCGCTTCGCGCGACTAGGGCTCCGGGTCGTCGAGCCGGATCGCGTAGGCGACGAGGTACAGCTCGGGGCCGGCCTCGATGTCGCGATCGGGGGTGCGCTCGAAGCCCATCGACTCGTAGAGCGCGCGGGCCCGGACGAACACCGCGTGGGTGTGCAGCGAGAGCCGGCGCAGCCCCCGCCGGCGGCCGAGCTCGAGGGTGGCCTCGACCAGCGCGCGCCCCACCCCGCCGCCCTGGGCCCCGGGGTCGACGGCGAGCATCCGCAGCCCCGCGTCCCCCGGCTCGAGCAGCTCGGCGAGCGGCGACTCCGGGTCCAGCACCACGGTGGCGCCGCCGACCACCCGCCCTCCGAGCCGGGCGGCGAGCACCACCGCCCCCGGGTCGGCGGCCCGGCCCTCCACGTCGGCGAGCTCGGCGGCGTAGCCGTCGGGCATCGGCGCGACCGCGCGGTAGGCGGCGAGGGTGAGCTCGGAGAGGCGCGCGAGCTCGCCCGGCAGCGCCTCCGAGACCTGTACGGCTCCGGCCGGGATCACCCCGCGGGGCAGGTCACGGCGAGGTAGGCGTGCTTGCCCAGGTCCGGCGCCGGCCGGGCGTGCACCTCGACGTGGGCGTCGCGGCCTGGCCCCGGGCAGCCCGCGGGAAGGCGGAGGAACACGCTGCGCGCCCCGTCCTGGACGTACCCCTGGGCGCTGCAGCCGGCGCAGGCGAGCGGGGTGAAGCTTCCCGCCAGCAGGCTGGTGCCGTCGGCGGCGGTGGAGCGCACCGGGTTGCCGAGCAGGCCGCGGACGCCGACCACCAGGGCGGCGGCGACGCCGAGCACGGCGAGCACCACCACCGCGAGCGCCCACGCCGGCCGGTGCGCCCGCCCGTCCGCGCGCTCGACCGCAGCCGTCTGCCGCTCCACCTCGACGCCGCTCACCGGCCCTACCCTACAGGGCCATGTCCGAGCCGCGCCACGCGGTGGTGCTGGTCACCGACTACGGAGCCGACGACAGCTACGCCGGGGCGCTCGGCGGGGCGCTGTGGTCGGTCGAGCCCCGGCTGCGCTGGGCGGTCGGGACCCACGGCGTGCCTCCGGGCGACGTGCTCGCCGGCGCCTACCACGTCAAGGCGCTGGCCCGGGCCTACCCCGCCGGGACGGTGATCTGCGCGGTGGTCGACCCGGGGGTGGGCACGGACCGCCGCGCCCTGGCCATCGAGGTGGACGGGGTGCGCTGCGTCGCCCCCGACAACGGGCTCTGCACCTGGCTCTGGGAGGAGGCGGGCGAGCGCAGCTGCGTGTCGCTCCCCTGCCCCGACGGCGCCGCCCCCACCTTCGCCGGTCGCGACCTGTTCGCCCCGGCCGCCGCCCGTCTCGCCGCCGGCGCGCGCCTCGAGGACTGCGGTGACCCGGTGTACGACCCGGTGATGCTCCCCGCCGCCTTCCCCCGCCGGGTGGGCGCGGCCCTCTACGCGCGGGTGTGCGTCGTCGACCGCTTCGGCAACGCCATCACCACCGCTCGGGCCGCAGACCTCGGCGGGGGTCCGGCGCTGGCCGCGTCCTGGCCCGGCGGCGGCACCCGCCGGGTGGCCCGCACCTACGCCGACATCGGCGGCGGCCTCGCCCTGGTGATGGGCAGCGCGGACCACCTGGAGATCGCCGCCCGCGGCGCTCCCGCCTCGGGGCTGGGAGGGCCGGCCGCCGGTGCGACGGTGCGCATCACCCTGGGGCGGGGCGGGTGAGCGCCGCCTCGGCGGAGCGGCGTTACGGGGCACTGCCCCCCGACCGGCTCGCCGCCCTCGACGCCGCCGCGGTCGACGCCGGGGTGGACATCGTCATGCTCATGGAGGTGGCCGGCTGGCAGGTGGCGCGCTGCGCGTGGCGGTTGCTCGGCCGCCGGCCGGCGTCCGTGCTGGTGGTCGCCGGGCGCGGCAACAACGGCGGCGACGGGCTGGTCGCGGCCCGGCACCTGCGCGCCTGGGGCTGCGCGGTGGAGGCCGTCGTCGCCGGCGAGGAGGGCCGCCTGCGCGGCGCGGTGGTCGACCAGCTGCGCGCCGCCCGCGGCGCCGGGGTGACGGTGACCGCCGGCGAGGACACGTCTCGGATCGCGGCCACCGCGGCCGCCGCCGGCCTCTGCGTCGACGCCCTGCTCGGCACCGGGCTGCGCAGCGCCCCGCGCCATCCCGAGGCCGGCGCCATCGCCGCCCTCGAGAACGCCCGGGTGCTCAGCGTCGACGTCCCCAGCGGGCTCGACGCCGGCACCGGAGAGGCCCACGACCCGTGTGTACGCGCCGAGGTCACCTGCACCCTCACCGCGGTGAAGACCGGGCTGTGGACCCGCTCTGGGCGGGCGCACGCGGGCCGGGTCGTGGTCGCCGACATCGGCATGCCGGCGACCGCATGGAGCGCCTGCGGGCTGCGCCCGCCCACCGCGGTGCGCGGGGGGGCGCTGCTCATCGTGCCACCACCTTTCTGACAGTATGGACACTTTCGCACGACATCAAGAGCGTCAATTGCAGTCGGCGCTTCGAATCTCCTAGACTTTCGCCCCCTCGACAGTACACGGCGACCGACGCGATGAGGAGCCCTCCGGTGCCGCACAGGCGCGCTGGCGGGAGGGGCGGGAAGGGGTGCACGGCAGCGGTCCTCGGTGAGCCGCACCGCCGGCGTGTTCATGCCATGGTCGCCCCGATCTCCGGAGGCGGCGGGTCATGACGCGCAGCCGTCTCGCCGCCATCGCGCTCACCGTCGCATCGCTGCTGCTGGTGCTGATGGTGACCGTCGACCTCATCCGTCCTGCCGCGCCGCCTCGCACCCGGGTCGCCACCGCGGTCGTCGCCCGGGGCACGGTGCGGGTGGTGGCGCGGGCGGCGGGCACGCTGGTACCGGTCAACCAGCAGAACGCCAGCTTCCGCCAGGCCGGGCAGCTCGTCGAGGTGGGGGTCTCACGTCGGTGACCACGTGCAGGCGGGGCAGGTGCTGGCGCGGATCGACCCGGGACCGCTGCAGGACGCGCTGCGTCAGGCGCAGGCCCGGTTGCAGCAGGACCAGGCGACGCTCGGCAACACCGTCAGCGGAAACGCCGTCGAGACCGCCCGGCACGGCCTCGAGGCCGCCCAGACCGCCCTGCGTCACACCATCGCGCAGACCACCCTGGCGGTCCAGGTCGACACCGCCACCGTGCTGCAGGACCAGCGCTTCCTCGCCAGCGACCAGATGATCCTGCGTCGCGACCAGGCGATCCTGAGCCGCGACCAGGCCGCCTTCAACCGCGACCAGGCGCGGCTCGCCTCCGACGTCGGCATCCTCCAGCAGGACCAGGGACGGCTCGCCGCCGCCAACGCCCAGCTGGCCGGCGACCAGGCGCAGCTGCAGCGCGACCAGCAGCAGCAGCAGCGCGACCAGGCGCAGCTGCAGCACGACCAGCAGCAGCAGCAGCACGACTGCGCGGTGGCGCCCGCCGGCCCCGCGTGCGCCGCCGACAAGAGCCACGTCGCCCAGGACCAGGCCCGGGTCAACCAGGACCAGAACCAGATCAACCAGGACCAGGACCACGTCGCCCAGGACCAGCGGCAGGCGGCGATCGTCCAGGGGCAGGTGAACCAGGACGCGGCGCGCGTGCAGGCCGACCAGTCGGCGATCGTCACCGACTCGCCGCGGGTGGTGCAGGACCAGGGGCTGGTCGCCCAGGACGTGCAGAAGGTGCAGAGCGACCAGGGCAAGCTGCTCGCCGACCAGGAGAAGGGGTCCGCCGACCAGGTGTCGGGTCCCAGGGAGGTGGCGGCGGCGCAGGCCCAGGTGACCGCGGCGCAGGACACGCTCGCCCAGCAGACCACCAACCGCGCGAGCACGATCGCAGGCCAGCAGGCGGTGGTCGAGGGCGACCAGGCGGCGGTGAACACCGCCCAGCAGAACCTCGTGGCCGCGCTCGGGGTCCTGCTCGCCCTCCGCCTGCCCACCGCCCCCGCCGGCGCCGCCCGTATCGACCTGGCGGGACTGCTCGCCGCGCTCACCGGCACACGCCGCCGGGAGCCCGGCCTGACCGGCGTCGACGCGCGGCGCGCCGAGGCGGCCGCCGCCGAGCCCGCCGTGGTCGCGCCCGCCCCACGCCCGCGCCGCCCCCGGGCGGCCGGCCCGGCCACCGCCGCAGCCAGGACCCGGACGCCGCGGAGCGCCACCGCCGCCGCCCGGGCTGCGAAGAGCCCGGCGCCGCCCGCCGGCTCCCGCCCTCGTCCGGCCGCGGCCGCCCCCCGCCGCCGTCGCGCCGTCCCCGCCGCCCCCACCGCGCAGCCCCCGACCGCTGCGCCCGCCACCCCGGGGCGGCGCAGCCCGGCGCGACGCCGCAGGACGGAGACCGGCCCGGCCGCCTGACCCACCCGGGGTCCCGGCGGGTGCCGCCTTGACCGTCAAACCGTACATATGTATCCTGGCCAGTACCTGCGTGCCCCGCACGCCACACTGATGACCAGCGTCGCAGCACACGTCTTGCCAGAAACGAGCGAGCTCGCGTTCCTCGTGCGTGAGCACCTCGACGACCTCGCCACCTACTCCACCCACCTCGTCGGAGATCCCGGCGACGCGCTGGAGTTCGTGGCGGCGGCGATCCACCATGCCACGCGCTATCCGCCTGCGCGGGTGCGCGCCGACGGCCGGGTCGCCCTCTACCGGGCTGTGACCCGCGCCTGCCAGCATCAGCAGCGGCTCCCCGGCCCCCGGCAGGGACCCGCCCGCCTGCTCCGCCGCTCCCGCCAGCACTTCGCCGCCGACGTCGACGCCGGCGAGGCGACCCGGATCAACACGGTGAAGCGCGCGCTGATGACCGTCGCCTTCGAGCGGCGCGCGGCGCTGCTGCTGCGGGACATGGCCAAGCTCAGCTACCGCGAGATGGGCCGCGCCCTGGAGTGCTCCCCCGAGGCCGCCTCCCGCCTGCTCGCCGGCGCGCGCCGCGATTTCGGCACCGTCTACCGCGAGATCGCGCTGTGAAGTGCAGCCTGCTGACGCTGAGCTGCTACGTCGATGCCGAGCTGCCCGCCCCCCGCAAGGGTGAGCTCGAGGCCCACCTGGTCGGCTGCCACCGCTGCCGCGCCGGGCTGGGCCACCTCCGCGAGGAGGTCGAGCGGGTCCAGGGCCTGGCGCGGGTGCACCTTCCCGAGACCTCGGTTCGGCTGCTGCTCGAGCACACCGGGCTGATCGCCGCCGGCGATCCCATGCCCGCGGTGCCCGACGCCGCCGCCGTGGCCGGGCCCGCGGCGGGCACCCCGCCATGGCTGCGCGGCGGAACCGGGGCGGCCCTGCCCTGGAACAGCGACCGGCCGCCCCAGATGCCGCGGCGTCCTCCCGCCGGCGCGGTGCCCGCCCCCGGAGGCCTGGTCGCACCCGCGCCGCCTCCACCATCGGCCACCCCCGACACCTTCGACGTCTGGGCGGCGGCGCGGGTGGACGCGCCCCCCGGCGCCGAGCCGCCCTCCGGGCCCCTGCCCTACGGGCTGCCCGAGCCGCCTCCGGCGGAGCCGCCCCAGAGCCGCGCCCAGCGCCGCCGCGCCCGGGCCGACGCCCGCCAGGCCGCGGAGGCCGGCGCCGCTGCTCCCCACGCGGCCCCGGCTCCCGAGGCCGGGCTCGAGCCCCTCCCCAACGATCCGCCTCCGGAGGCGCTGGCTCCGGACATCCCGTCCTCCACCTCGGACCCGGCGCCGCCGGGGCACTCCGAGACCGCCGCCGCCGCCGTTCCACCTGGAGGAGACGCCGTGCCCGTCTGGACGCCCGAGAGCTCGGCCGAGACACCACCCGTCCCTCGCTACCCCCTCACCGACGAGGACACCCTCGACGAGCCGACCACGGTGGAGCGCTACGGCCCGATGCCGGCGCCCCGTCCGGGGATGGTCGACCGCCTCCGCGAGAAGATCGCGCTGCGGCGCGCTCTCCGCGTCGCCGCCCTCGACGACCGCGACGACAGCATCGAGATCGTCAGCGGACCGGGTGCTCCGATGCGGGGCACGCGCTCGCGCTCCGACCTGGCGCGGCGGCGAAGCGAGGCGCTGCGCCCCGCCACCCGCCCCGATGGCGGCGCCTGGGAGGGGGAGGAGGGAGCGTCCGCCCGCATCTCCGAGCGGCCGCCCGGGCGCCGCGAGCCCACCGTCGACGAGCTGCTCGCCCCGCCGGCACGGCCCTCGAGCCTGGGCGGCTCGGCCGCGCCTCCGGCGCCGCGCCCCACACCGCCCGAGGCCGAGACCGACGAGGAGTGGCCCGCCTGGCGCCCCGGGGCCGAGCCCGAGGCGCCCCGCCGCCGCCGCGCCGGAGCGGCGGCCGCCGCAACCGCCACCGGGTCCACCGCCGCGCCGTCCGGCGCCGCGCGCACCGTCGACGGTCGCCGGCTCACCGTGGTGCTCGGCGCCGCCATCCTCCTGATGTTCGTGGTCGGCGTCGCCAGCGCGCGCTCGACCTCGCCGCTGCCCACCACGTCCTCGTCGGGCACCTCGGGGACGCAGCCGCCGCCGGCGGCGACGGTGCCCCAGCACCCGGCGGTGGTCCCGCCGGCGGGCGCCCCCGCCGCGCCGGTGCCGGCGGCGCCCCGCTCCTCGGCGGCCCTCGCCGGGCTCACCGGCACCGTGACCGCCGGCGACGGCGCTCCCGGGTGGAGCATCCAGGGCATCCGCTACGGCGCCCATGCCGGCTACCTGCGCATGGTCTTCGACCTGCAGCCCGCCGCCGGCGCCGCCTCGGGCTCGCCCCGGGCGACGATCGGCTTCCAGGATCCGACCACGCTGATCGTCAGCTTCGACCAGGCGACCGCCCCGGGCGCCCCGGCGGCGCCGCTGGCGGGCGGGCTGGTGACCTCGGTCAGCCTGCTCACCCCGCCCCCGTCCGCCGGCTCGACCGCCTACGTGGTCAAGCTCGCCCACCCGGTCCAGTTCACCCCCAGCTTCGCGAGCGGGCCGCTGCGCCTCATCCTGGACCTTCGTTAGCGGGGGGACCATTCACCTCGGGGGGACTACGTCCCCCCGTCCAGTCGCGGGAAGCGCTTCGCGCTTCTCGCGACCACCCCCCTGCGCCGGGACTCCCCGGCGCCGCTGCCATCCGCACTGGGAACAGGGGCTCAGCGGGCCACGAGCTCTTCAGCGCGCCACCAGCACCTCGGCGGGCGCCTCGGGCGCCTCGCCGGCGAGCGCCGGACGATGACCCCTCTGTCCCCACCTCACCCGGAGCGTCCCTCGAACATGCACGCCGCCCCGGCAGCCGCGGCTACGCCTGGGGACGCCGCGCGAAGTTGGCGCCGATCAGGCAGAGGGTGCCGAGGATGAGCGCCAGGATCCCGTGCTTGTAGTGGCGCGATGTGGAGCTCGCGAGCAGGCTGGTGTCGGTGGTCATGTAGAAGATCGCGGCGATCAGGAAGACCACCGCGACAACCAGGAGCCCGATGGCGAGTGGCATGTTGCCGCTGCGCGACTGCATGACGCGCGTCCTCCATGAGCCGTCACCTGGCGAGAGCCAGGGTGGCGATGCCGAGCGCCGCGCAGTAGGCGGCGAAGGGGTCGAGCCGTCCGCTGCGGAAGTAGCGGATCAGGAAGCGTGCGCTCAGGTACGCGATCACGCCGGAGAGCACCGTGGCCGCGAGGTAGGTGCCGAGGGGAACGCCCTTGTGGAAGAGCTGGGGCACCTCGAGAACACCGGCGGCGAGGATGATCGGGGTGGCGAGCAGGAAGGAGAACCGGGCCGCCTCCTGGTGCCGCAGCCCGGCCACCAGGCCCCCGGCCATGGTCACGCCGGCGCGCGAGATCCCGGGCATCAGCGCCAGGCACTGGCAGGCGCCGACCAGCAGCGCCGAGCGCACGCTGAGGCTCTCGACGCTGCGGAAGGCGGCCTCGCGGGTCTCGCCGGCCTCGCTGTCGATCCGCGCGCGCCGCTCGTCCCGACGGCGCAGCATCTCGGCGCCGAGCAGGATGGCGGCGTTGACGATGAGGAAGGCGCCGGCGGCGCGCGGGTTGGCGAAGAGCGACTTGAGCGATTTCTCGAGGAAGAAGCCGAGGATCCCGGTGGGGATGGTGCCCACCACGATGAGCAGCGCCAGCCGTTCGTCGGGGTCCTCCACCCGGCCGCGCACCGAGGCGCGCAGGAAGCCGCCGACGATCCCCACCCACTGCCCCCGGTACAGGACGATCAGCGCCGTCGCCGTCCCCAGGTGGAGCAGCACCAGGAAGGGCACGAAGCTCTCCTCGGTGGGACGGAAGTCGAGGTGGAGGAGGCTGGGCAGCACCACCGCGTGACCGAGCGAGGAGACGGGAAAGAGTTCGGTCGACCCCTGGAGGAGCGCGATGAAGCCGGCGAGCCAGGGGGACATTCGGCGGGACCATAGCATCCACCACAAGATCCCGGCCCCCGGAGTCGTTCTCCCTGTGCTCTCACGACCACGGAGGATCTCCCGTGCCTCTGCGCCTGCCCCTGCGCCTGGTGGTCGCCGGCCTCGCCAGCCTGGTCGCCGCCCTCCTGGTGGTCACGCTGGTGCCCGCCCGCCCCGCCCCGAGCCCGAACGCCTCGGCGACCAGTGGCGCCCAGGTCTGGGCGATGGTCGAGCACCTCCTCCATGCCGAGGTCCCGCTCGGAGGCACCTCCGGCGGCAGCCTGCCCGCGGCCCCCCCGGCCCCCGCTGCGAGCATCCCCGGCGCCCCGGCGGTCGCCAAGCTCCCACCCGCCGCCGCGGTCACCCCCGGCCGCGTCGCCGCCATCGACCGCCGCGCCCAGGCCCCGCGGCTCGCCCCCGTCGCCGCCCCGCCGCCCGCCCCGGTGGTGGTCGCGCCCCCGGTCGTGGCGCCCGCCGCGCCGGCGCCGGTGGTGCCCGCGCCCTCGCTGCTCGACGCCGTGACCTCGCTGGTCGCGAACCTCCTCGGTCTTCTCACCGGAGGATGAGCGCAAACCCGTCCGGGCATGTACGGTTGTCATGGGTGCCCGAACGCATCCGTTGAGGATGTGGGGTGGTCGCACGAAGCTCGGGGCACCCGGCGACGTGCAGAGTTTCTCCGTACGGAGGAGAGAGTCGATGACCCCGGACGAGGTGACCCACAAGGAGAGGCGCTCCGCTCCGGAGCCCCTCGTGATCCCGCTGCCGCAGCCCCAGGAACCCGTGCCCCCACGGTAGCGAGATGGACGATGTCCCGACCCCGATCGTAGGCTTCCGCTGCTGGGTGCTGGAGCTCGGCAAGCCGGTCCTGAAGAGCATGGCGATGCGCTTCGAGTGGCCCGCAGGTGAGATCGCCGAGGCCACGTGCATGTACTCGCCGCACGACCCGCCGCGTCACCAGGCCCCGGATGACGGATGCCGCTGCGGCCTCCATGCCCGCACCACCCCCGAGGGGTGCGGCGAGGAGTACCCGTACTACCCGGTCCACGGCTACTGGGCGTATCGCAGCGCTCCGACCAGCGGGCTGATGGCGATGGGTGCGGTGCTGATGTGGGGGACCACGCTGCGCGGCAAGCGGGTGATCCGGGCGCAGTACTCCCGGGTGCTCTGTCTCACCGAGAAGCCCGACCTGTGGGCGCCTCGGAGCGGCAGCAACGACCCCTCGCGGGTGTCGAGCGAGAACGTCGCCCGGCGCCAGGAGACGCTCGAGGAGATCTGCGCCGCCTACGCGGTCCCGATGGTGCCGTTCGCATCGGTGGCCCGGTACGCGGGCGAGTTCGGGGAGCTGACCGAGCGGGGGAGCGAGCTCGCGGCCTGAGGACGACTGGGGGAAGGCTGTCAGCGACGAAGGAGCTGATGGCCTGGGGGAGGCCCCCTCCATTCTGCGCGTCAGCGCAGACAGGTTGAAGCCGGGGCCGATCCGGGCCGCTCCTATAATCGGGCCATGACCGAGCCCCACGTCCGCGTCCGCGCCCTGGTGCGGGGACGGGTGCAGGCGGTGGGCTTCCGCGCCTTCGTCCTCCACCACGCCCGTGCCCTGGGGCTCGGCGGCACCGTCGCCAACCGGCCCGACGGCACCGTGGAGTGCGTCGCCGAGGGCAGCCGGTCGGCGGTCGACGCTCTGGTCGAGCGGCTCCGCCGGGGGCCGCTCGGCGCCCGCGTCGAGGGCCTCGAGGTGCGCCCCGAGGAGCCCCGCGGCGAGGGCGCTCCGATGCGGGTCACCGCGTGACGCTCAGATTCGCCGAGCGGATGTCCCGGCTGGGCACCGAGGGCGCCTTCGAGGTGCTCGCCCAGGCCCGGGTGCTCGAGGCGCGGGGCCGCGACGTCATCCACCTGGAGATCGGCGAGCCCGACTTCGAGACCCCGCCGAACATCGTCGACGCGGCGGTGGAGGCGATGCGGGGCGGCCACACCCACTACACCCCGGCGAGCGGGATCATGGAGGTGCGCGAGGCGGTCGCCCGCTCGGTCAGCGAGAACACCGGCGTCGACACCTCCCCGCTCAACGTGGTGCTGACCCCCGGCAGCAAGAACATCATCCACTTCGCGCTGCTGAGCCTGGTCTCCCCCGGCGACGAGGTGCTCGTCCCCGACCCGGGATATCCGAACTACGCGTCGCTGACCAACTTCGTCGGGGCGGTGCCGGTCCCGGTGCCGATGCGCGAGGCGCACGGGTTCCGGCTCGACGTCGAGGAGTTGCGGCAACTGGTGACCGACCGCACCCGGATGATCATCATCAACACCCCGGCGAACCCCACCGGCGGCTGCCTCGAGCCCGCCGACGTCGTCGCCATCGCCGAGCTGGCGATCGAGCGCGACCTGGTGGTGCTGAGCGACGAGCTCTACTGGCGGCTGATCTACGAGGGCGACCACCTCTCACCGTACTCCATCCCCGGCATGGCCGAGCGCACCGTGCTCATCGACGGTCTCAGCAAGGCCTGGGCGATGTGTGGCTGGCGGCTGGGGATGGGGGTGATGCCGGTCGAGCTGGCCCGGCGGATGGACACGCTGATGATCAACACCTCCTCGTGCGCCGCCTCCTTCACCCAGCTGGCCGCGGTGGAGGCGCTCCACTCGCCCCACTCCGACGCCGCCGTCGACGCCATGCGCGAGGAGTTCCGCACCCGGCGCGACCTCCTCGTCGAGGGCCTGAACCGCATCCCCGGGGTGCGCTGCCACCGTCCCGCCGGCGCCTTCTACGTCTTCCCCAACATCACCGGCACCGGCTGGGGCGAGCGCGAGCTGGCCCACTCCCTGCTCCACGAGGCGGGCGTCGCCCTGCTCCCCGGCACCGCCTTCGGCGCCCACGGTGCCGGCTTCCTGCGGCTCTCGTACGCCAACTCGGTGGCCAACCTGGAGCGCGCCCTCGACCGCATCGCCGTCCACCTCGCCGCCGCCGAGCCCGCGGCGTCGTAGGCCGGCCGTGTCCTCGCCCCCGGCGGTGACCACCGCGCCGAGCTGCAGGCCGTCGCTCGACGCGGTGCGCGTGCTCGCCGCCGACCACGACCTGGTGCCGGTGGTCAGCGAGCTGCTCGCCGACCTCGACACCCCGGTGAGCGCGTTCCTGCGGCTCGAGGAGGAGGGCGCCTTCCTGCTCGAGTCGGTGGAGGGCGGCGAGCGGCTGGCCCGCTACTCCTTTCTCGCCGCCGCGCCGCTGTCGACGATCGCGCTGCACGAGGGAACGGCGACCGTCACCGGGCCCGCGGGCATCCGCACCGAGACCTACATCGACCCCCTGGAGGTGGTCGAGCGCGCGGTCTCGCGGCTGCGGGTGGCCCCCCTCGAGGGCCTCGACGTCCCCTTCCGCGGCGGCGCCGTCGGCTTCCTCTCCTACGAGGCGGCGACCCGCTTCGAGCGGGTGCCGGTGGCCGCCCACGACCGGCTCGGCATCCCCCACGGGTGGTTCGCGGTGGTCGACACCGTGATCGTCTTCGACCACGCCCTCCACCGCATGCTGCTGATCACCCACGCCCACACCGCCGACGGCGCCGACGTCGACGCCGCCTATGCGGGCGCGGTGCGCCGGCTGGGCGAGCTGCGCGACCGCCTTCGCCGGCCGCTGCCGCCCCCGGCGCCACTGCCCGTCGAGCCGGCGGTGGTGGCCGACCGCGAGGCGCTGGCCAACCTCAGCCGCGACGACTTCGTCCGCAGCGTCCGCCGCTGCAGCGAGTACATCCTCGCCGGCGACATCTTCCAGGTCCAGATCGGCCGCCGCTTCGCGCTGCCGCTGCGGGTGGCGCCCTTCGACCTCTACCGGGCGCTCCGCTCCATCAATCCCAGCCCCTACATGTTCTTCCTGCCCACCCCCTCGTGCGCGGTGGTGGGGGCGTCGCCGGAGATGCTGGTGCGGGTCACCGGCCGCAGCGTCGAGTACCACCCCATCGCCGGCACCCGCCGCCGCGGCTCCACCCCGGAGCGCGACCTCGAGCTCGAGCGCCAGCTCCGCGAGAGCGAGAAGGAGCGCGCCGAGCACCTGATGCTCGTCGACCTCGGCCGCAACGACCTCGGGCGGGTGTGCGCCACCGGCACCGTGAGGGTGACCGAGTACATGGAGGTGGAGCGCTACTCCCACGTCATGCACCTGGTGAGCACGATCACCGGGACGCTGCGCGACGGGGCCACCGCGCTCGACGCGCTCCGGGCCTGCTTCCCCGCGGGCACGGTCACCGGCGCCCCCAAGCTGCGGGCGATGGAGATCATCGCCGAGCAGGAGCCCGAGACCCGGGGCGTGTATGCCGGGGCGGTGGGCTACCTCGGCTTCGGCGGCGAGAACCTGGACACCGCGATCGCGCTGCGCACCCTGGTGGTGCGCGACGGCGTCGCCTATGCCCAGGCCTCGGCGGGGATCGTCGCCGACTCCGAGCCCCACGAGGAGGCGCTGGAAATCGACAACAAGGTGGCTGCGCTGCTGGCGGCGGTCGAGCGCGCCAACCAGGGGCTGGGCCGGTGAGCGCGGGCTCCCTCCGCGGGGTTGTGGCCGTGATCGACAACTACGACTCCTTCACCTACAACCTGGTCCAGTACCTGGGTGAGCTGGGCGCCGCCACCGCGGTGTTCCGCAACGACGCGGTGGGCGTCGAGGCCCTCGCCTCGATGGAGCCGGCCGCGGTGGTGATCTCGCCCGGCCCCTGCGACCCCGACCAGGCGGGGATCTCGCTGGAGGTGGTGGCCCGCCTCGGCGCCACCACCCCGCTCCTCGGCGTCTGCCTCGGCCACCAGGCCGTGGGGCAGGCGTATGGTGGGCGGGTGGTGCGCGCCCCTCAGGTGATGCACGGGAAGGTGAGCGAGATCCATCACGAGGGTGCCGGAATCCTCGACGGTCTGCCCCGGCCCTTCGCAGCCACCCGCTACCACTCCCTCGTGGTGGAGCGGGCGTCCCTGCCCGCCTGCCTGGAGGTCACCGCCTGGACCGCCGACGGGCTGGTGATGGGGCTGCGCCACCGCGAGCACCCGGTCGAGGGGGTGCAGTTCCACCCCGAGTCGATCGCCACCCGCTGCGGCCACGACCTGCTCCGCGGCTTCCTGCGCCGTGCCGGGATGCCCGTGGTCGCGGGGGTGACGGGGTGAGTCGGCTCGGCGCCCTCGAGGCGATCGTGGCCCGCAAGCACGCCGAGGTGGCGGCGCTGCGCCCCCGCGCCGCCGAGATCTGGGCGCTCGCCGAGGCGGCCCCGCCGGTGCGCCCGCTGGAGGCGGCGCTGCGCGGCGGCAGGATCGTCGCGGAGATGAAGCGCCGCTCCCCGAGCGGGGGGTCGCTCCGCCCCGAGCTCGACTGCGCCGCGACCGCCCGCGCCTACGAGGCCGCCGGCGCCGCCGCGCTCTCGGTGCTGACCGACGGCCCCGCCTTCGGCGGCTCGCTCGACGACCTGGTCGCCGCCCGCGACGCCACCGCGCTGCCGGTGCTGCGGAAGGACTTCGTCGTCGACCCGCTGCAGGTCGCCGAGGCCCGCGCGGGTGGCGCCGACGCGGTGCTGCTCATCGTGGCGGTGCTCGGCCCCGCGGGCGTCGACGAGTGCCTCGAGGCGGCGGCGCGCTGCCGGATCGCCGCCCTGGTCGAGGCCCACGAGGCCGAGGAGGTGGCGATCGCCGTCGCCGCCGACGCCGCCCTGGTGGGCATCAACAACCGCGACCTCCGCACCCTGCGCACCGACCTGGCCACCTTCGCGCGGCTGCGCGCGCTGGTGCCGCCGGGCACCCTCTGCGTCGCCGAGTCGGGGGTGAGGGACGCCGCCGACGCCGCCCGGCTGGTGGCCGACGGAGCCGACGCGGTGCTCTGCGGCGAGGCGCTGATGCGCGCCGGCGAGCCCGGGGGCCGCTGCTCCGAGTTCGCCGCCGCCGCCCGGGCCGCGGCGTTGGAGCGGGCACCCCTGTGATCGTGAAGGTGTGCGGGGTCCGCACCGCCGAGGTCGCCGAGGCCGCCGTCGAGGCCGGCGCCGACCTGGTCGGGCTGGTGTTCGTCGAGCGCAGCCTGCGGCACGTCGACGACCGCGCCGCCGACGCCGTCCGCGAGGCGGTGGCGGGGCGCGCCGACCTCGTCGGGGTGCTGGTCGAGCCCACCGCGGCGCTCTGCGACCACCTCGCCGCCCGCCACCGGCTCGCCGCGGTGCAGGTCCACGGGGAGGTCGATCCCGGGCTGGTCGCCGAGACCGCGGTGCCGGTGATCCGCGCCCTCAACGCCCGCAGCGCCGCCCACGCCTACACCGACCCGTGGTGGCCGGCCTCCCTGCTCCTCCTCGACTCCGCGCCCGAGGACGCCGCCGCGCTGCCCGGGGGCACCGGCCGCCGCCTCCCCGCCGAGTGGGCCGCCGAGGTCGCCCGCCACCGCCCGGTGATCCTGGCCGGCGGGCTGCGTCCGGACACCGTCGCCGACGCCATCGCCGCGGTCAGGCCCCGCGGGGTCGACGCCTCCAGCGGCCTGGAGAGCGCCCCGGGGGTGAAGGACCCGGCGCTGGTCCGCGCCTTCGTGCGCACCGCCCGGGCGGCGTTCGACCTGCTCGCGGCCGCGCCCGCGGCGGCGGGGGAGAGGCGGTGAGGGAGCCGTCGGCGTCCCCGGGCCGCTTCGGCCGCTTCGGCGGCGCCTACGTGCCCGAGACCCTGGTGCCCGCCCTCGCGGAGCTGACCGCGGCCTCGGAGGAGGCGCTCTCCGATCCCGAGTTCCGCGACGACCTGCGCGGCTGGCTGCGCGACTACGGCGGCCGGCCGACGCCGCTCACCCAGGCGGGACGGCTGACCCGGCACCACGGCGGTGCCGGCATCTGGCTGAAGCGCGAGGACCTGCTCCACACCGGCGCCCACAAGCTCAACAACGCGCTCGGGCAGGTGCTGCTCGCCCGTCGCATGGGCAAGCGCCGGATCATCGCCGAGACCGGCGCCGGCCAGCACGGCCTCGCCACCGCCACAGCCTGCGCCTGCTTCGGCCTCGATTGCATCGTGTACATGGGCGAGGAGGACATGCGCCGGCAGTCCCTCAACGTCTACAAGATGCGGCTGCTCGGGGCCGAGGTGCGCGAGGTGCGCACCGGCTCGCGCACCCTCAAGGACGCCACCAACGAGGCGATCCGCGACTGGGTGACCAACGTGCGCGACACCCACTACGTGATCGGCAGCGCGGTGGGCCCGCACCCCTATCCCACCCTGGTCCGCGACCTCCAGCGGGTGATCGGCGACGAGGCCCGATCCCAGGCGATGGAGCGGTGGGGGAGGCTGCCCGACGCCGTCGTCGCCTGCGTCGGCGGCGGCAGCAACGCGATCGGCATCTTCACCGCCTTCGTCGACGAGCCCGCGGTGCGCCTGGTCGGGGTGGAGGCGGCGGGGCGCGGCCTCGACAGCGGCGAGCACGCGGCGCCGCTCAGCGCCGGGCGCCCCGGGGTGCTCCACGGCTCCTACAGCTACCTGATGCAGGACGGCGACGGCCAGGTGATCGCCACCCACTCGGTGAGCGCCGGCCTCGACTACCCGGGGGTGGGACCGGAGCACAGCTGGCTGCGCGACACCGACCGCGCCGAGTACCGCTCCGCCACCGACGACGAGGCGCTCGCCGCCTTCCACCTGCTCTGCCGGCTCGAGGGCATCCTCCCGGCGCTGGAGTCGAGCCACGCCCTCAGCGCCGCGGGGAAGATCGCCGCGGCGATGCCTCCCGATGGGATCGTGCTGGTCTGCCTCAGCGGCCGCGGCGACAAGGACATCGACACGGTGCGCGAGCACTCGAGCACCGAGATGATCCGGTGAGCGTGGCCACCCCCGCCTCCCGGCTCGCCGCGGCCTTCGCCCGGCGCGAGCCCGACAGCCTGCCCGGGCTGATCCCGTACGTCACCGCGGGGTTCCCCAACCGGGGCGACACCCCTGCGCTGCTCGCTGCCATCGAGGCCGCCGGCTGCCTCGCCGCCGAGGTCGGCATCCCCTTCAGCGATCCCCTGGCCGACGGGCCCACGATCCAGCGCGCCTCGCAGCAGGCGCTCGCCAACGGCGTCACCGTGTCCCGGGCGCTGGCGGCGGTCGCCGAGGCCCGCGACCGGGGGCTGACCATCCCGGTGGCGTTCATGACCTACGTCAATCCGGTGCTCGCCTACGGCCTGGAGCGCTTCTGCGCCGCGGCGGCGGAGGTGGGTGCGGAGGCGGTGATCGTCCCCGATCTCCCCGACGACGAGGCGGCGCAGCTGCGCGACGCGGCGGGCGCGGCCGGGCTTGCCCTAATCTTGCTGGTCGCGCCCACCACGACCGCGGCCAGGCTCGAGGCCGCCTGTCGCCGGGCGACCGGCTTCGTCTACTGCGTCAGCGTCACCGGCGTTACCGGGGCGCGGGCGCACATCTCCCAGGAGGCAATCGACCTGCTCGTGCGCGTCCGGGCCGTCACCACCGTGCCCCGTGCCCTCGGCTTCGGCCTCTCCCGGCACGAGCACATGCGGGCTCTGCGCGGTCGCGCCGAGGCCGCGGTGGTGGCCTCGGCGCTGATCGATCGCATCGGCCAGGCGCCCAACGCCCCGGTGGCCGCCGCCGAGCGCTTCCTCGCCGAGATGCTGGGGGAGAGCCGATGACCGCGGTGCGCGGCCTCCGCGGGGCCACCACCGTGGAGGCGGACGATCCGACGGCGATCGTCGAGGCCACCCGGGAGATGCTCGCCGAGCTCATCGAGGCCAACCGCATCGACCCGGAGCAGGTGGCCGGCGCCTGGTTCACGACCTCGCCCGACCTGCACAGCGAGTTCCCCGCGGTCGCCGCGCGCCAGCTCGGCTGGGTCGACGTCCCCCTGATCTGCGGACAGGAGATGGACGTCCCCTACGCGAACTCGCGCAGCATCCCCCGCTGCGTGCGGGTCCTCATCCTCGTCAACACCGAGCGCGGCCAGCGCGAGGTGCGCCATGTCTACCTGCGCGGCGCGCGCGCCATCAAAGAGGAGCTGGAGCGCGCCCGCACCGGTCAGCTGCCCGAGCCCGCCACCGCCAGCCACGGTCAGCGGCCCTCCGAGGTCCATCGATGATCATCGTCATGAAGTCCGGCGCCAGCCGATCCGACATCGACCGCATCTGCGGAAAGGTCGAGGCGCGGGGCCTCAAGACCCACCTCAGCGAGGGCGAGGACCGCACCGTGATCGGCGTGATCGGCCACGACCCGTTCTCGGTGAAGGACGCCTTCACCCACGACCCCTCGGTCGAAGACGTGGTCCGCATCACCAAGCCGTACAAGCTGAGCGGCCGCGAGTTCCGCCGCGCCGACACCGTGATCACCCTGCCCAACGGGCTCACCATCGGCGGCGACGAGGTCGTGCTCATGGCCGGCCCGTGCAGCGTCGAGAGCGAGGAGATGCTGCTGGAGACCGCCCGCGCGGTTCGCGACGGCGGCGGCCACATCCTCCGCGGCGGCGCCTTCAAACCGCGGACCTCGCCCTACGCCTTCCAGGGCCTGGGACGGGCCGGGCTGCAGCACCTCGCCGAGGCGCGACGCCAGACTGGGCTGCCGGTGGTCACCGAGGTGATGACCCCGAGCGAGGTGGAGTCGGTCGCCGAGATCGCCGACATCGTCCAGATCGGCGCCCGCAACATGCAGAACTTCGACCTGCTCCGCGAGGTCGGCCGCCACACCCGCCCGGTGCTGCTGAAGCGCGGCCTCAGCAACACCATCGAGGAGTGGCTGCTCAGCGCCGAGTACGTGCTCTCCCAGGGGAACTACAACGTCATCCTCTGCGAGCGGGGCATTCGCACCTTCGAGACCATGACCCGCAACACCCTGGACATCGCCTGCGTGCCGCTGCTCGAGGAGCTCAGCCACCTGCCGGTGATCATCGACCCCTCGCACGGCACCGGCCGCTGGTCGATGGTTGCCGCCTGCGCCCGCGCCGCGGTCGCCGCCGGCGCCGACGGGGTGATGATCGAGGTCCACCCGCGTCCCGACGAGGCCCTCTCCGACGGCCCGCAGTCGCTCACCCCGCAGAACTTCGCCGCGCTGGTGCCGCAGCTGCGCCGGGTGGCGGCGGCGGTGGGGAAGCGGCTCGCCGAGCCGGTGCGCACCGGCGCCGACACCGCCGTTGCCGGTTAGGCCGGGGGGGTGGGGGAGGGCCCCACGGTGACCGAGGAGTCGGGTCCGCCCGGCAGTGTCGCGGTCGTTGGGCTGGGGCTGATCGGCGCCTCGCTGCTCGCCGCGCTCCGCGAGCGGCTGCCCGCGGTGCGCCGCATCGGCGTGGCCCGGCGCGCCGAGACCGCCCGCCGTGCCCTCGACGACGGTCTGTGCGACGCCGCCGGCACCGGGCCCGAGCTGCTCGCCGGCGCCGGGGTGGTGGTGCTCTGCACCCCCGTCGACGCCATGCAGGGCTGGCTGCGGCTCTGCGCCGCGACCGCGCCGGACACCCCGGTCACCGACTGCGGCAGCACCAAGGCGTGGGTGTGCGAGCGGGGTGCCGCGCTGCTCGGCGAGGGCCGGTTCCTCGGCGGCCACCCGATGGCGGGCCGGGAGAGCAGCGGCTACGACGCCGCCGAGGCCGGGCTCTTCGCCGGCTGCACCTGGGTGGTGACCCCCCGCCGCGAGGCCGACCTCGCCGGATTCGCCCCCTGGCTGGCGGTGGTGGAGGCGCTCGGCGCCCACGTCGAGGTGCTCGACGCCGCCTCCCACGACGCCGCCGTCGCAGCCATCTCCCACCTGCCCTTCGCGCTCAGCGCCGCCCTGGTCCGCGCCGCCGCCGCCGTTCCGGCGTGGCCCGCGGCGCAGCGGCTGGCGGCGAGCGGCTTCCGCGACATGGCCCGGCTGGCGGGCGGCGACCCGGCGATGTACGCGGCCATCGCCCGCACCAATCCGGCGGCGATGCTCGCCGTCCTCGACCTGCTCGAGGCCGAGCTGGGCACCCTCCGGGGGCTGCTCGAGGGTGGCGAGGGCGGGCAGGAGTGGTTCGCCGCCGCCCGCGAGCTCCGCGGAGCGTGGCTCGCCGGGCGGGCGGCCGCGGGCAGGCCGGTCCGGTGACCGAGGTGTGCCTCGAGGCGGCACGGCACGTGGACGGCGAGATCACCGTGCCCGGCGACAAGTCGATCAGCCATCGTGCCCTGCTGCTCGGCGCCGTCGCCTCCGGCCGCAGCTTCCTCGGCAACCTCTCGCCCGCGGCCGACGTGGCGAGCACCGCGAGCTGCCTCGCCGCCTGCGGCGCGTGGCTGCGCCTCTTCGACGACGGGAAGTGGGTGCTCGACGGCGCCGGGATGGGACGCACCCTGCGCAGCCCCGAGGCCGACCTCGACTGCGGCAACTCGGGCACCACCATGCGGCTGCTCAGCGGGCTGCTCGCCGGGCACCCCCTCGAGGCGGTGCTCGACGGCGACGCCTCGTTGCGGCGGCGGCCGATGCGACGGGTGGCGGTGCCCCTCGAGCTGATGGGCGCCGTGGTCGAGCCCTCGCCCGCGGGCACCGCCCCGATGCGGGTGCGCGGCCGCTTCCCGCTGCGCCCGGTGGTCTACGAGCTGCCGGTGGCGAGCGCCCAGCTCAAGTCGGCGGTGCTGCTCGCCGGCCTCGCCGCCGGCGGCCCCACCACCGTGGTCGAGCCGGCGCCGAGCCGCGACCACACCGAGCGGCTGCTCCGGCTCTGCGAGGTGCCGGTGGCGGTCGAGGGAGGGCGGATCACGGTCACGCCCGCGCCGCTCCAGCCCTTCGGCCTGCGGGTGCCCGGCGACCTCAGCTCCGCCGCCTTCCTGCTGGGGCTGGCGGCGGCCCGCCCCGGCTGGCGGGTGCGCTGCCCCGGGGTCACCCTCAACCCCGGCCGCACCGGCGTGCTCGAGGTGCTGCGGGCGATGGGCGCGGAGGTGAGCGTCGAGCCCGGGCCCGACGCCGGCGGGGTCGAGCCCGTGGGCGACGTCGAGGTGCGCGGCGCGCGGCTGCGGGCGGTGACCATCGCCGGCGACCTCATCCCCCGGCTCATCGACGAGCTGCCGGTGCTCGCGGTGCTCGCCACCCAGGCGGAGGGCACCACGGTGATCCGCGATGCCGCCGAGCTCCGCGCCAAGGAGAGCGACCGCATCGCGCTGGTCGCCGCCGGCCTGCGCGCCCTCGGCGCCGGGTGCGAGGAGGCGCCCGACGGTCTCGCCGTCACCGGCCCGGTGCGGCTGCGCGCCGCCGCCCTCGACGCCCACGGCGACCACCGCCTCGCGATGGCATGGGCGGTCGCCGCCTGCCTGGCCGGAGACGGCGGCGTCACCACCATCCGGGGCGCCGAATGCGTCGCCGTCTCGTATCCACGGTTCTTTGAGGATCTGGGACGGGTGACGGGGCGAGGCTGACCGGAACCCGTGGCCGGCTCACTCCGTGCACGAGGCCCTCGGCCCACCAAGGGCCCGGAGCTCGTCCCCGCCCTCAGGCCGCCTCGGCGGGCGGGCCCAGGTCGAGGAGCAGGGGAGGGGAGGCGAGGTCCTCGACGATCTTGAGCTCGACCACGTCGAGCAGCACCGGCACCGAGCCGGCCGCCTCGACGAAGGGGCGGGCCGCCGGGGCGTGGGCGGCGATGCGGTCGATCAGCTCGTTGCGGCGCTCGGGGTCGTCGACGGAATGGGCCAGGCCGGTGCCCTGGATCCAGCGCGACGGATTGCCGGGGGAGCACATGAAGGCCACCCTGGGGTCGGCGGTGATCCCCCGGTGGAGGCGCGTCTCCCGGAAGAGGGTGAGCACCAGGCGGATGCGGTCGCCGTCGAGGATGGTGGCGAAGAAGACCCCTGCGGCGTGGGGGCCGCCGGGCAGCGTCGTCGCCAGGGTGGCGATGTTGTAGCCGCGCAGCGCCCACAGCGCACGGTCGAGGTCGGCCCGCGAGGCGGTCATGGCGTGAGTGTATCGAGGCAGGGAGGCCGGCCTGCCCAGGGGCCGCCCGGACACGATCCATGACAGCCCTCCTCCTTCGCTGTAACGGCGGGCGTCGGGCGCGGCGGGGCGGAATACGATGCCGTCGAGATGGCCATCCTCCCGCCCCGCCGCGCTGAGAGCGACAGCGATCACCTGGAGCTGCTCCACCGGGTCAGCAGCGTGCTCGGAGCCTCGCCCGACATGGACGCGACCATGGACGCCGTGCTCCGCGCCATGGTCCTGGTGCTGCCCTTCGACACCGCCAGCCTCTTCCTCCTCGACCGCGACGGCCACCTGCGGATCTGCGCCGCGCTCGGCTACGAGCTCGACGGCCAGGACCCGCGGGTCTTCCCCGTGGGATCGGGCGTGGTCGGATGGGTGGTCGCCAACCGTGCCCCGGCGCTGGTCCGCGACTCCGAGCGCGACGGCCGCTTCGAGGCCTTCGACGGGCGCACCCCGCGCTCGCTGCTCGCCGTCCCGCTGGCCGTCGGCGAGCGCGTGCTCGGCTCCCTCTGCCTGGTCCGCCGGGTGCCGGTGTCGCCCTTCGTCGAGGCCGACACCACCCTGGTGGCGACGATCGCGAACAGCGCCGCGCTCGCCCTCGAGAACGCCCGGCTGCACGAGCAGGAGCGCGCCCTGCGGCTGCGCCTCGAGGAGCTCAACCAGCTCTACGCCCAGGAGCGCCGGCTGGTCGAGCAGCTGGAGCGGCACGACCGGGTGTACAGCTCGGTGGTGAGCACCGTCTCGCACGAGCTGCGCACTCCGCTGATGGGCATCCAGGGCTTCGCCCGGATGATCCGCGACGGCGACGTCGAGGGCGACGAGGTGCGCGACTTCGCCTCCGAGATCCACGACAACGCGGTGCGGCTGGGCCGCTACGTCTGCGGCATCCTCTCCGAGGACGCGGTGGAGCGCGGCAACGTCAACCTCGAGCTCCGCGAGGTCCGGCTGCGGCCGCTCGCCGACCGGGTGCTCCGCTCGTTCGCGCCGATGACCCGGGGCACCCACCAGCTGGTCAACGACGTTCCCGCCGACCTGCCGTCGGTGCGTGGCGACGCCGACCGGCTCACCCAGATCGCCTTCAACCTGGTGAGCAACGCCGTGAAGTACAGCCCCATGGGCGGACGCGTGCGGGTGTGGGCCCGCCCCGCCGACGGGGGAAGGGTCGAGCTCGGCGTCGACGACGAGGGCATCGGCATCCCCGTCGACTCGCAGTCGCGGGTCTTCGAACGCTTCTACCGGGTGGCCACGCCCGAGACCCGGGGCATCACCGGGGCGGGCGTCGGCCTGTCCATCGTCAAGGGCCTGGTCGACCTCCACGGCGGCAGCATCAGCTTCGAGTCCGAGCCGGGGCGCGGCAGCAGCTTCCGGGTGCGCCTGCCCCTGTGGGTCTACTTCCCGCCGGCGGCCGACTACGGCGAGCTCCCGGCGCTCTCCCGCCCCTCCCGCTGAGCCCACCGACGCCACCCCTGTCGCCGGCGGCGCATGCGACGCTACGCTCTGTTTTCATGAACACGCCGGGACCGCGCCGCCTGGGCCGCCGTGAGGTGGGGCCGGCGGTGGTCGAGGAGCGCGGCCCCGCCGCCGAGGCCGAGCAGAGGCGGCTCGCCGCCACCGTGGCGCGGCTGCGTCTCGAGCTGGCCCGGCTGCGCGGCGAGCTCGACGACGACGCCGGCGCCGCGGTCGTGACTCGCGAGCTCGCCGGCGTCGCCGAGACCGGGGAGGCGGAGCGCGACGCCGTCGCCGAGGCGGAGGCCCGTGCCGAGCAGGCCGAGGTCCGGGTGCGCCTGCTCGTCGAGGAGCTGGGCGCCGAGCGGCGCGAGCTCGACCAGCTCCGCGCCCGGCTCACCGAGCTGGAGGCGGCGGACGGGCGGAGCGACAGCCTCGCCCAGGCCCTGGCCGAGGAGCGCGAGGCGCGGATCATGCTCGAGACTCTCCGCGACAGCCTCGAGGCTGCGATGGAGGAGCAGCGCGCCCGCCACCAGCGCGAGGTCGCCGACGTCGTCGAGGCGGCCGAGCAGCGCTGCGCCGAGCTGAGCCAGGGCCACCTCCTCGAGCAGGAGCGGCTCGGTGCCGAGCGCGACGCGGCCGCCGCCGAGCGCGCGGCGCTGGTCGAGCGGGTGCAGACCGAGGCGGCCGCCCGCAGCCGCGCCGAGGCGCGCGCCCGCGACCTCGACCGCGAGGTGGACGAGCTGCGCACCTGGATCTGCGCCGCCCGGAGCCGGCGCCGCAGCCTCCTCGGCCGTTCCTCGCTGCCGCCCCCGCCGGGGCGGATTCCCCCCTCGACCGTAGAATGACGCCTCCGTCGGCCCAGTAGGAAACACCCATGGCAAGCACCCTCTTCGACAAGATCTGGCGCCGTCACCTGGTGCACCAGGACCGGGGCACCGCGCTCATCTATGTCGACCTCCACCTCGTCCACGAGGTCACCTCGCCGCAGGCCTTCGAGTCGCTGCGGATGGCGGGGAGGCGGGTGCGGCGCCCCGACCTGACGGTGGCGACGATGGACCACAACGTCCCCACCACCGACCCCTCGCTGCCGGTCGCCGACCAGACCGCGAAGCGGCAGATGGACACGCTGATGGCGAACTGCCGCGAGTTCGGCATCCCCTGCTTCGGGATGGGCGACCCGCGCCAGGGGATCGTGCACATCATCGGCCCCGAGCTCGGACTCACCCAGCCGGGGATGACCATCGTCTGCGGCGACTCCCACACCGCCACCCACGGCGCCTTCGGTGCGCTCGCCTTCGGGATCGGCACCAGCGAGGTGGAGCACGTGCTCGCCACCCAGACCCTGGTCCAGCGCCGGCCCCAGACCATGGAGGTGCGAATCGACGGCGAGCGCGGCTTCGGGGTGACCGCCAAGGACCTGATCCTCGGGGTGATCGGCGCGATCGGGGTCGACGGCGCCGTGGGCCACGTCATCGAGTACACCGGCGAGGCGATCCGTGCACTCACCATGGAGGGGCGGATGACGGTCTGCAACATGTCGATCGAGGGCGGCGCCCGGGCCGGGATGATCGCCCCCGACGACACCACCGTCGCCTACCTGGCCGAGCGGCCCGCGGTGCCCCGGGGCGCCGCCTGGGACGAGGCCATGGCCGCCTGGCGCGAGCTGCGCAGCGACGAGGGCGCCGCCTTCGACCGCAGCATCCGCCTCGACGCCGCGGCGGTGGCGCCCCACGCCACCTGGGGCACCAACCCGGCGCAGGTGGCGCCGATCTCCGGCGCCGTCCCCGACCCCGACCAGTGGGAGAACCCCAGCGACCGGGCCGCGGTGCGGCGCTCGCTCGAGTACATGGGGCTGGTGGCGGGGACCCCGCTGCAGGAGATCGCCATCGACCGGGTCTTCATCGGCTCCTGCACCAACGGGCGCATCGAGGACCTGCGCGCCGCCGCCGCGGTGGTGCGCGGCCGCCGGATCGCGTCCACGGTGCGCGCCATGGTGGTGCCGGGGTCGATGAAGGTGAAGCGGCAGGCCGAGGCCGAGGGGCTCGACCTGCTCTTCCGCGACGCCGGCTTCGAGTGGCGCCAGCCAGGCTGCTCGATGTGCCTGGGGATGAACCCGGACGTGCTCGCCGAGGGCGAGCGCTGCGCCTCGACCTCGAACCGCAACTTCGAGGGTCGCCAGGGCAAGGGCGGCCGCACCCACCTCCTCAGTCCGGAGATGGCCGCCGCCGCCGCCATCGCCGGCCACCTCGCCGATGTCCGCGAGCTCGGTCCCATCAGCCCGGTGGAGGTCGCGTAGGTGCAGCCGTTCACCCGCGTCACCGGCGTCGCCGCCCCGCTCGACCGGCCCAACGTCGACACCGACCAGATCATCCCGAAGCAGTTCCTGAAGCGGATCGAGCGCAGCGGCTACGGCCCCTTCCTCTTCTACGACTGGCGCTACCGGGGCGACGGTGTCACCGAGAACCCCGACTTCGAGCTCAACCGCGAGCCCTGGCGGCATGCCCCGGTGCTGCTCGCCGGCCGCAACTTCGGCTGCGGCTCGTCACGCGAGCACGCCGCCTGGGCGCTCGAGGACTACGGGGTGCGGGTCGTGATCGCCCCCTCGTTCAGCGACATCTTCCGCAGCAACTCGCTGAAGATCGGGCTGCTGCCGGTGCAGCTCCCCGAGGACGTGGTGACCCGCTGGATGGACCTCGCCCGCGAGGAGCCCGGGCTGGAGGCCACCGTCGACCTCGAGCGCGGATACGTCGAGTTCAACGGCGAGCGGCGGCCGATCGAGCTCGACGAGGACGCCCGCGAGCGCATCATCGGAGGCCTCGACGACATCGCCCTCAGCCTGCGCCTCGCCGACACCATCGCCGGCTTCGAGGCGCAACGGCCCGGCCGCCTGCCCACCACCTCCGGTCTCGGCGGCTGAGGGTGGCCGCCCTCGGCCGCGGCTCAGGCCGCGGTGCGGGGCTTGGTGGTGCGGCGGGCGCGGCGCAGCATCGCGCCGGCGGCGACCCGGTCCTCCTCGGCCTCGGCGGCCACGAGGGCGTGGGCGAAGTCGTCGTGATGGCGGAGCCAGTAGTAGAGGGTCTGGCGGGAGACCCCGCAGCGCTCCGCCGCAGCGGTGCGTGAGTAGCCCTCGCGGAGCAGGCGGCAGAGGGCGGCGCGCACCGCCGGGGTCATCTTCTTGGGGTGCTGGTGGCCGAGGCGCCCCCGGCGGCGAGCCTCGTCGCCCACGAGGGACGCCATGACGTCGCCCACCCCGCACCCCTGGTCGGCGGCCAGGGTCCGGAGAAAGTCGGCGAGGTCATGGGGAAGGGCAACCCGCAGTGTCTCCGTCCGAACCGGTTCGGCGATGGTCATCGGCATCTCTCGACTGACCTCCTGCTCCATGCCCGCCAGACCGAATCGTCGCACACCGCACACCCCTCTTGGAGCGTTTGGCTTGGTTCGCAACTATTATTGACAGTTGTTGACGTCGGCCGTACCCTGCTCTCACCCTGTCGAACGTCACAGCGTCGCTGGGGTTTCGCACCGGGCCCGACTCGTCCGGTCGGACCGGCCGGCCCCGGCCACGTGGAAGGGATGGGTGATGAGGCGGGAGACCTGGAGCATCGTCGCCGTGGCGGCCTTCGCCGTCGTCGCCGTCCCCGGTCAGATGCTGCTCGGCGCCGTCTCCGGACCCTCCCGCGCGGTGCCGGCCGGCCTCGACACCACCGCGGTCCGCCGCGTCTACGCCGCCCTCCCCCTCGCCTTCGAGGCGAACCGCGGCCAGGTCGGCCCCGACGCCGGCTTCGTTGCCCGGGGGAGCGGCTATGCGTTCCTGATCGGCGCTCGCGGGGCGACCCTGGCGTTCACCCCCGGGGCCCGGCGGGGGCGGTCGGCACCGCGGCCGGCGGCGGCCACGGCCCCGGCGCTCGAGGTGATGCGCATCGAGCTGATCGGGGCCGACGGCCGCGCGCCGGTGCGGTTGGGCGCGCCCGAGGGCACCACCGGCTCCTTTCTCGGCAGCGACACCGCCCGCTGGCGCACCGCCGTGCCCGACTACACGCGGGTCGAGTACCAGGGTGTCTACCCGGGCATCGACCTCGTCTACCGCGGCCTCCAGGGCAGCCTCGAGTACGACTTCGTGGTCGCCCCGGGCGCCGACCCGCAGCAGATCCGGCTCCGGGTCGACGGCGCGCCGCCCTCGCTCGGGAGCGCCGGAGAGGTGGCCCTCGCCCTCCCCGGCGGCACCGCGGTGCAGCATCCGCCGACCGCGTTCCAGCCTCCACCGGCCCCACCTCCGGCGCGGCCGCACGCTGCCGCCACCGCCCGGCCGAAGCCCCTCCCGCCGGCGGGGCGTCGCGGCGCCCGCCCGCCGTCCACGCCGGCTGCGGTGCCGGTGGGCAGCGGCTACGTGCTCGGACGCGGCGGTGAGCTGCACCTCGCCCTCGGCGCCTACGACCGCTCCCGCCCGCTGGTCATCGACCCGCTGGTGACCTGGTCGCCGGCGATCGGCGGCGGCCTCGACGACAGCTTCGTCTCCACCGTGGACGAGGCCGGCGCCGCCTACGTGGTCACCGGCACCCCGTCCCCGGCCGCCGCCGCGGGCGGCCCGGTCGCCACCGACGTCGCCGTGCTCAAGCTCGACCGCGCCGGCCGGGTGGTCTACCGCACCTTCCTCGGCGGCGAGGGCACCGCCGGACCGTCGGAGGTCACCGTCGACGACACCGGTGCCCTCGAGATCTCGGGGGTGGCGCTGCCGGTGACCGGCGCCGCGCTGCTCGCCGACGGCTCCGGGCGCCGCTTCACGATGCGACTCGACCCTCGCGGCGTGCCCCTGCCCCAGACCGGCACCGCGGGCGGCTGACGCGATCGGCGCCACCGCCGGGCCAGCCCAGGCAAGATATTGACGGTTGTTGACGATACGTCTATCCTCAACCTGCTGGCGGGTGTCAACCCGCCTGGAGGACTGGGCGCGGGCGGGCCGCCGGGGGGGCCTGTCCGCGATTGGCGGAGTGCATGCATGAGACGACGTATGGCCACGGCCAGGATCGGCATGGTGGTGGTGGCGGCCGGTGCCGCCGGCCTCGGGACCACCACGGTCCTGGCCCACCACGACAAGCCGATGATCGAGGACCTCACCGCCGCCGCCAACACCGCCGGCACCGGTCTCGACCTGGCCTGGAAGGAGACCGGGCTGACGGCGGACACCACCTCCGGCGGCAAGGTCACCTACGTCGGGAGCACCACGCTGAAGTGGACCTTCCGCTGCCCGGACTCCGACGGGGCCGGCAAGGACACCGAGAAGGTGGTGCGCACCGAGCACATCGCCATCCCGTTCACCAGCAACGCGATGGTCTCGGGGACCATCACCGAGTCGGTGAAGGGCGCGAAGACGGCGCCGCCCCTGATGCCCAAGGGGTGCGATCCGGTGTCGTTGACCGTCAAGGACATCACCATCACCGACGTGACCAACGGCGTGTCCGCGAAGACCGAGCCGGTGACGTTCACGCTCTGACCCTCGATCGGTACCCCCCGGCGCAGCTCGGGCACAAGCACCGCCCGGGCTGCGCCGTTCCCCGGGGCGACGTCCCGTCAGGGCGGGACGCTATGGTGGATGGCTCCACCCAGACCCCAGAGCGGAGCCCACCATGGATCCCCGTCACCACAGCCGCGTCCTCCTCGACGGTCCCGACCGCGCCGCCGCACGGGCGATGCTCAAGGGCACCGGCTACAGCGACGCGGAGCTGCGCCAGCCCCTGGTGGGCATCGCCAACACCTGGGTCGAGACCATGCCCTGCAACCTCGACCTGCGCCGCCTCGCAGAGCACGTCAAGCGCGGGGTGCGCGCCGCCGGGGGCACGCCGATGGAGTTCAACACCATCGCGGTGAGCGACGGCGTGACCATGGGCACCGAGGGGATGAAGGCGTCGCTGATCAGCCGCGAGGTCATCGCCGACTCGGTCGAGCTGCTCGGCCGCGGCCACTACTTCGACGCGATGATCTGCCTGGTCGGCTGCGACAAGACCATCCCCGGCGCCGCCATGGGGCTGCTCCGGCTCGACGTCCCCGGCCTGATGCTCTACGGCGGCTCCATCGCCCAGGGCCGCTTCCGCGGTCGCGACGTCGACGTCAAGGACGTCTTCGAGGCCATCGGCGCGCTCAAGGCGGGGCGGATCACCGCGGCCGATCTCCGCGAGCTCGAGGACGTCGCCTGCCCCGGGGCCGGCGCCTGCGGCGGCCAGTACACCGCCAACACCATGGCGCTGGTGATGGAGTTCATCGGCCTCTCGCCGGTGGGCTCGGCGAGCGTCGCCGCCCTCGACCCCGCCAAGCCGGCGGTCGGCGAGGCCGCCGGCCGGCTGGTGATGGAGATGCTCCGGGAGGGGAGGAGCGCCCGCGGCCTGGTCACCCGCGCCTCGCTGGAGAACGGCATCGCGGGGGTCGCCGCCACCGGCGGTTCCACCAACGCCGTGCTCCACCTGCTCGCCATCGCCCACGAGCTGGACATCCCGCTGGAGATCGACGACTTCGACCGGGTGAGCGCGCGCACCCCGATCATCGCCGACCTCAAGCCGGGCGGCCGCTTCAGCGCCGTCGACCTCGGCCGCGCCGGCGGGGTCCAGCTGGTGGCGCGCCGGCTGATCGAGGCCGGGCTGCTCGACGGCTCGGCGGCGACGGTGACGGGGCGCACCCTCGCCGACGAGGCCGCCGCCGCCGAGGAGACCCCCGGCCAGGAGGTGGTGACCTCGGTGGAGCAGCCGCTCAAGCCCACCGGCGGCCTGGTCATCCTCCGTGGCAACCTCGCCCCCGAGGGCTGCGTGGTCAAGGTGGCCGGCGAGGAGCGCATCCTCCATCGCGGGCCGGCGCGGGTCTTCGATTGCGAGGAGGATGCGATGGAGGCGGTCTCGGCGCGCCGGATCCAGGCCGGCGACGTGGTGGTGATCCGGTACGAGGGGCCGCGTGGCGGGCCGGGGATGCGCGAGATGCTCGGGGTCACCGCGGCGATCGTCGGCCAGGGGCTCGGATCGGAGGTGGCGCTGCTCACCGACGGGCGCTTCAGCGGCGCCACCCACGGGCTGATGGCCGGGCACGTCGCCCCCGAGGCCGCGGTCGGCGGCCCGATCGCGGCGGTGCGGGACGGCGACGAGATCAGCGTCGACATCGACGGCCGCCGCCTCGACCTCGGCATCTCCGAGGCGGAGATGGCGGAGCGCCTCGCCGGCTGGGCGCCGCCGCCGCCGCGCTATGCTCGCGGCGTCTTCGCCAAGTACGCGGCGACGGTGACCTCGGCCTCGCTGGGCGCGGTCACCTCGTGACACCCGGTCACGAGAGCGCGAAGCCGCCGTGACGCCGGTTGCGAGACCGCCCCGCGACTGGTAGTCTCTGGAACGATTACAAGTGAATATGGCTCCGACGGGGAGTAGTAGGGTTCGTCCGACAGGCGAACCAGCGAGCCGGAGATGGTGAGAGCCGGCCGCCAGCGCGATCCCGAACTCGCCCCCGAGCCGTCCGACCCGTGCCGTGACCCGGTGCGGGGAGCGTCGAACCACCCGCGTGGCCTACCCACCACGGGGTCAGTAGACCGGGCCGGAGTGGCGTCCGATATCAACGCCGACGAGTGGGTCGCTCGTTGACTGTCCCTCCCACAAGGTAGGCGGTACGCGGGCCGGCCAAGCCGGGTGGTACCGCGGGGGAAATCCCTCGTCCCAGCGACAGGAGCTGTGGACGCAGGGATTTTTTGTTGCGGAGGAGGACAGGCATGACGGTGTCGGTGACGAGCACGACGGCCCTGAACGGGGTCGAGCCGGTGGAGCCGGTGGTCATCAACGAGGGGGACGTGGTGACCGGCGCCGAGATCCTCCTCGAATGCCTGCGGCGGGAGAAGGTCGACACCATCTTCGGCTACCCCGGCGGGGCGAACCTCTGGATCTACCGGCACCTGCCGAAGTTCCCCGACCTCCACCACATCCTCGTCCGCCACGAGCAGGGCGCCACCCACATGGCCGACGGCTACGCCCGGGCCAAGCGAGGCAGCGCCGGGGTGGTCTTCGCCACCAGCGGCCCCGGAGCGCTCAACTGCGTCACCGGCATCGCCACCGCACAGTACGACTCCACCCCGCTGGTGGTGATCACCGGCCAGGTGGCCACCGTCGCCGTCGGCACCGACGCCTTCCAGGAGTCCGACGTCATCGGCGTGACCATGTCGATCGTCAAGCACTCCTACCTGGTCCAGGACATCGAGAGCCTGCCCCGGATCGTGCGCGAGGCCTTCCACATCGCCACCACCGGACGCCCCGGGGTGGTGGTGATCGACCTCCCCAAGGACATCCAGAACCAGAAGCACGCGTTCCACTGGCCCGCCGAGCCGGTGCGGCTGCGCTCGTACAACCCCACCCTCAAGGGCAACCCGCTGCAGATCCGCCGGGCCGCGCAGCTGATCGACGAGGCCAAGCGTCCGTGCCTGCTCGCCGGCCGCGGCGTGCTCATCAGCCAGGCCGAGGAGGAGCTGCTCGAGGTCTCCCGCCGCGCCTGCGTGCCGGTGGGCTGGACCCTGCTCGGCACCGGCACCTACCCGGTGGGCGACGAGCTCAGCCTCCACATGGTCGGCTTCATGGGCGCCGGCTACACCAACAAGGCGGTGCTGGGCTGCGACCTGCTGATCATGGTGGGGATGCGCGCCGACGACCGGGTCACCACCAAGCTCGACTCCTTCGCGCCCCAGGTCGAGAACATCATCCATATCGACATCGATCCTGCCGAGATCGGCAAGAACGTGCGGCCCACGCTGCCCATCGTCGGCGACGCCAAGCACGTGCTTGGTGAGATCGCCAAGCTGGTGCAGCCCAAGCGGCTCGACTCCTGGATCACCCAGATCGACCGCTGGAAGGAGGAGCACCCGATCCGCTACCGCACCACCACCGGGGTGCTGCAGCCGCAGGACGTGCTCAAGGAGATGTACAAGCTCTGCGACAGCGACGCGATCGTGGTCGCGGACGTGGGCCAGAACCAGATCTGGGGCGCGCTGTGGTGGGACTACCGCCAGAGCGGCCTGTACCTCAACAGCGGTGGCGCCGGCACCATGGGCTTCTCGTTCCCCGCGGCGCTGGGAGCGCGGCGGGCCCGGCCCGACAAGGCGGTGTGGTGCATCGCCGGCGAGGGCGGCTTCGTGATGACCATGCAGGAGCTGGCCACCGCGGTGCACGAGAACCTCGACGTGAAGATCATCATCCTCAACAACTACTGCCTGGGGATGGTGCGCCAGTTCCAGGACGACTACTACGAGGGCGTGCGCAGCGCCATCGACCTCCACGGCGCCCCCGACTTCGTCAAGCTCGCCGACGCCTACGGCATCCCCGGCTGGCGCACCGACCGGCTCGACGAGGTGCCCCGCATCCTCCGCGAGATGCAGGCGCACCAGGGTCCCTGCCTGGCCGAGTTCATCATCGATCCCGAGGCGAACGTGCGGCCGATCGTGCCCCTCGGAGCCGGCCTCCCCGACTTCGTCGAGGAGATCATGGAGGAGGGGATGTGAGCTCGCGCCACCGTCTGCTCTCGCTGCTCGTCGAGAACCATCCCGGCGTCCTCAACAAGGTCGCCAGCATGATCCGGCGGCGAGGGATGAACATCACCTCGCTCACCGTCGGCGAGACCGACGATGACTCGGTGTCGCGGATGACCATCGCCGTCGACGTCGGCAGGGCCACCGCCGACCAGGCGGTGAAGCAGCTCTACAAGCTGATCGAGGTGGTGAAGATCAGCGACATCACCGAGGACCCGATCGTCGACCGTGAGCTGGTGCTGGTGAAGGTCGCCGCCTCGCGCGGCGACCGCAGCGAGCTGCTCCAGATCGTCGACATCTTCAAGGGCAAGATCGCCGACGTCGGCGTCGAGTCGATGGTGCTGGAGATGAGCGGCTCCGAGGACCAGGTCGACACCTTCCTCGAGCTGGTGCGCCCCTTCGGCATCCGTGAGATCGCCCGCAGCGGCACGGTGGCGATGGCCCGCGGCCGCGACGGCCTGCGGCTCAGCAGCAAGCACCAGGCGCGCAACGCCGCGGCCCAGCCCGACCTCGAGGCCGCCGAGCGCAAGCGCCGCTCCGCCGGCGTGCTGGTCGGGGACTGACGATGGCGCCCACCGCACCGCCGCGCTACGACGCCCCGGTCGAGACCCCCGAGGAGCTCGCCGAGCACACCCCGGCCACCTCGCCGGTCGAGACGGCGCCGCCGTCCCCGCCCCAGGGCGAGGTCGAGCTGGTCGGCCGCGCCGACCCCTCCCTCCTCGACGCCCTCGTCGAGATGCACAACCCCACGATGGAGAACCCGTGATGGCACCCGCTGACCCCAACCGCGTCTACATCTTCGACACCACCCTCCGGGACGGTGAGCAGGCGCCAGGGTTCGCGCTCAACGTCGAGGAGAAGGTGGAGATCGCCCATCAGCTGGCGAGGCTCGGCGTCGACGTGATCGAGGCCGGGTTCCCGATCAGCAGCCCCGGCGACTTCGCCGCCTGCCAGCGCATCGCCCGCGAGGTCGGCACCCTCGACGGCGCGCCGGTGATCACCGCTCTCGCCCGCGCGGTTCCCAAGGACATCGACGCCGTCTGGGAGGCGATCAAGGACGCCCCGCGCAAGCAGATCCACATCGTGCTCAGCGTCAGCGACATCCACATCGAGAAGAAGGGCCTGGGCACGCGCCAGGAGGTGCTGGAGAAGGGCATCCGCGCCGTCGAGTACGCGCGTCAGTTCTGTGACCACGTCGAGTATTCGCCCGAGGACGCCGGACGCGCCGACCGGCAGTATCTGTACGAGACCGTCGAGGCCATGATCGAGGCCGGCGCCACCGTCATCAACATCCCCGACACCACCGGCTACACGCTGCCCTGGGAGTTCGGCGGCATGATCCGCGACGTCATGCAGCACGTGCGCAATGTCGGCAACGCCATCGTCAGCGTGCACTGCCACAACGACCTCGGCCTCGCCGTGGCCAACTCCCTGGCGGCGGTCGAGGCGGGCGCCCGGCGCATCGAGTGCACCGTCAACGGCATCGGCGAGCGCGCCGGCAACGCCAGCCTCGAGGAGCTGGTGATGATCCTCCGCACCCGCGAGAAGCTGCTGGGGCTGCACACCGGAATCGAGACCCGCCTGCTGGCGCCCACCTCCCAGCTGGTGCAGGCACGCACCGGCATGCACGTCCAGGCCAACAAGGCCATCGTCGGCGCCAATGCCTTCGCCCACGCCAGCGGCATCCACCAGGACGGCGTGCTCAAGGACAAGCAGACGTACGAGATCATGCGCCCGCAGGACGTCGGCGTCGCCGACACCCGGATCGTGCTCTCGCCGCGGAGCGGCCGGCACGCCTTCCGGCACCGGCTCAAGGAGCTCGGCTACGAGCTCGACGAGGAGGCCTTCAAGCGGGCCTGGGACGCCTTCCTGCTGCTGGCCGACAAGAAGAAGGAGGTCACCGACCGCGACCTCCAGTCGCTGGTGGCCGAGGAGATCCGCACCGTGCCCGAGCGCTTCTCGCTGGAGCTGGTCCAGGTCAGCTGCGGGACCAGCGGGCGGCCCTCGGCGGTGGTCCGCGTCCGCGACGAGCAGCGCAGCCCGGAGGCACCGGTGCTCGAGGACGCCGCCGTCGGCGACGGCCCCGTCGACGCCGTCTGCAAGGCCATCGCCCGGCTGGTCGACGTCAGGAGCGAGCTGGTCGACTTCAGCGTTCGTGCCGTGACCGGCGGCATCGACGCCATGGGCGAGGCCAGCGTCCGCGTGCGCAGCGGCGACCGCATCTTCAGCGGGCACGGTGCCGACACCGACATCATCGTCGCCAGCGCCAAGGCCTACTGCGCCGCGCTCAACAAGGTCGCCGCCGAGGACCCGGCGGTCTCGGTCCCGGCCGGGTCGGGCGTGTGAGCGGAGGCGGGGCGCGCACCCACGCCATCGTCGTCCTCCCGGGCGACGGCGTGGGGCCGGAGGTCGTCGCCGCCGCTCTCACAGTTCTCGACGAGGTCGCCGGCGCCTTCGGGTTCTCCGTGGAGCGCTCCACCCGCCTCATCGGCGGGGCGGCCATCGACGCCACCGGATCGGCGCTGCCCGACGACTCACTCGCCGCCTGCGGGCGCGCGGACGCCGTCCTGCTCGGTGCCGTCGGCGGTCCCCGGTGGGATGACCCGGCGGCGGCGGTGCGACCGGAGCAGGGGCTCCTGGGCCTGCGCAAGGGCCTGGGCCTGTACGCCAACCTTCGCCCGGTCCGGGTCTTCGCCGAGCTGGCGCAGTTCAGCAGTCTGCGCGAGGAGGTGATCGTCGGCAGCGACTTCGTGGTGGTGCGTGAGCTCACCGGCGGCCTCTACTTCGGGCGCCCGCAGGGCCGCGAGGGGAAGGCCCCGGACCGGTCGGCGGTCGATACCTGTCTCTACACCGAGACCGAGGTGGAGCGCGTGGCACGGGTGGCCTTCGAGCTGGCCATGGGGCGCCGCAGGCGGGTGGTGAGCGTCGACAAGGCCAACGTCATGGCCACGTCGCGGCTCTGGCGTGAGGTGGTCGGCGAGGTGGCCCTCGACTACCCGGAGGTGACCCTGACCCACCAGCTGGTCGACAGCTGTGCCATGCAGTTGATTCGCGAACCGCGGCAGTTCGACGTCCTGCTGACCGAGAACCTCTTCGGTGACATCCTCAGCGACGAGGCGGCGATGATCGCCGGATCCATGGGGATGCTCCCCAGCGCCTCGCTGGGCGACCAGGCCGGCCCCGGCGGGGGTCGCTTCGGGCTCTACGAGCCGGTTCACGGCAGCGCTCCCGACATCGCCGGACGCGGCGTGGTCAACCCCCTGGCGACCATCGAGAGCGTGTCGCTGATGCTGCGCGTCTCGCTGGGCGAGACCGAGGCCGCGGACGCCATCGACACCGCCATCGACGCCGCCATCGAGGGCGGGGCGCGGACTCGCGACATGGGCGAGGAGAGCGAGTACGTCATGGGGACGGCGCAGATGACACAGCGGGTCGTCGACCTGCTGCCGCGGCCCGCCCGGCGGCTGCGATGAGCGGCAACGGACGCCGGGTCGTCGTCTACGACACCACCCTGCGGGACGGCGCGCAGGGCCCGGGGGTCAGCTTCACCGCCAGCGACAAGCTGCGCATCGCGGCGCGGCTCGATCAGCTGGGCGTGGACTACGTCGAGGCGGGCTGGCCCGGCAGCAATCCCAAGGACACCGAGGTCTTCAGCGCGCTGCGCCGGCGCCCGCTCGGTCAGGCACGGCTGGCGGCCTTCGGCGCCACCCGTCGGGCCGGAATCGCGGCCGCCGACGACGAGAACCTGCGCGAGCTGCTGCGCAGCGGGGCGCCGGTCTGCACGCTGGTGGGTAAGTCGAGCGTCTGGCAGGTGGACAACGTGCTGCGCTGCTCCAAAGACGAGAACCTGGCCATGATCCGCGAGTCGGTGGCGCTGTTGGCCGGCGAGGGGCGCGAGGTGATCTTCGACGCCGAGCACTTCTTCGACGGCTTCCGGCAGGACCCGGCCTATGCGCTGGCGGCCTGCCAGGCGGCGGCGACGTCGGGCGCCGCCTGGGTGGTGTGCTGTGACACCAACGGCGGCACCATGCCCCACGAGGTCGCCCACGCCGTCGGCACGCTGATCGAACGGCTCGGCGCGGCGCGTGGCGCGGAGAAGGCGAAGGCCGGCTCAGGACACGGGCGGGGCGCCGTCCGCGTGGGCATCCACTGCCACAACGACTGCGACCTCGCCGTGGCCAACACGCTGGCCGCGGTGGAGGCGGGCGCCGACATGGTGCAGGGCACCATCAACGGCATCGGCGAGCGCTGCGGCAACGCCAACCTCTGCAGCGTGGTGCCCAACCTGAGCCTCAAGCTCGGCATCGACTCCCTGCCCGAGGGCGCCATGCGTCACCTGACCGAGATCAGCCAGTACGTCGCCGAGCTGGCCAATCTGCATCCCAATCCGCAGCAGCCGTTCGTCGGCGACGGCGCCTTCGCCCACAAGGGTGGCCAGCACGTGGCCGCGGTGATGCGGCATCAGGACGCCTACCAGCACATCGACCCCCGGTTGGTCGGAAATCACTCACGCGTGCTGATCAGCGAGCTGAGCGGCCGCGGCAACGTCCTCTTCAAGGCGCGCGAGTTCGGCATCGACGTCGAAGCCGGCGACCCCGTGACGCTGCGCCTGGTCCAGCACCTCAAGGAGCTCGAGCACCGCGGCTGGTCCTTCGAGGGGGCCGACGCCTCCTTCGAGCTGGTCATCCGGCGCATGCGCGAGGGCTACGCGGCGCATTTCGACGTGGTGGACTTCCGCGCCATCGTCGAGCGCCATCGCGGCAGCGGCACCGTGCACAGCGAGGGCACGGTCAAGGTGCGAGTCGGCGACGAGGTGCTCCACACCGCTGCTGAGGGCAACGGGCCCGTGAATGCTCTCGACAGCGCCCTGCGCAAGGCACTGGCGCCTCGGTTTCCGCAGCTGGCCTCGGTGCGGCTGCACGACTACAAGGTGCGCATCCTCGACGAGGCCGCGGGGACGTTCGCCGTGACCCGGGTGCTCATCGAGTCCGGCGACGTGCGCGACGGCCGCCGCTGGAGCACGGTGGGCTGCAGCGCCAACATCATCGAGGCGTCGATGGCCGCGGTCGCCGACTCGCTGGAGTTCGCCCTGCTCAAGATGCCCGTCGAGGTCGGCTGACCGCCGTCGCATGGAGGCCGAGGGGGCACACCGCTTCTACGCCGACCTGGCCCCATGGTGGCCGCTGATCTCGGCTCCCGGGGATTACCAGGAAGAGGCGGCCTTTGCCGCCTCCGTGCTGCTCAGCGCGGCCATCCCGGTGCGCGAGGTCCTGGAGCTGGGGAGCGGCGGCGGCAACAACGCCCTCCACCTGAAGCAGCGCTTTGTGCTGACGCTCGTCGACCTCTCGCTGCCGATGCTCGACATCTCGCGCCGGCTCAACCCGGAGTGCGATCACCGGCAGGGTGACATGCGGTCGGTGCGGCTCGACCGGCAGTTCGATGCCGTGTTCATTCACGACGCCGTCGACTACATGACCACCGAGGCCGACCTGCACCTGGTCATGGAGACCGCCTTCGCGCACTGCCGCCCCGGCGGCATCGCCGTCTTCGTCCCGGACTGCACCAGGGAGACCTTCGAGTCGAGCAGCGATCACGGCGGCGATGACGCCCCCGACGGCAGCGGAGTCCGCTATCTGGAATGGAGCTGGGATCCGGATCCCGACGACAGTTGGTCCCTGACGGAGTATGCCTTTCTGCTGCGCGATGCCGACGGCTCGGTCCAGGTCGTGCACGAGACCCACCGGACGGGACTCTTCGGACGCGCCGACTGGCTCCGTCTGCTGGAGGGCGCCGGCTTCGAGCCCGGCGTCGTCACCGAGGAGACCAGCGAGGACCGCACGCCCCGCGAGCTCTTCGTCGGGCAACGTCGATGGCCGGCCCGCTCCCTGGACGAGCATGACGGAGACCCACCCGCCCAGTGAGTCATACGGGAAGATCCCACGCATGATCGATCCAGACGACGTGGCTCGCAGGTGGGTGGCCTGGACGGAGCAGGGTGACGAGAAGTGGGTCGACCTCTTCGCCACGGACTTCCACGACCACGTCAGCGGGCGCGGACGCGAAATCTGGGCCGTCGTGCGGCTGTGGATGGAACAGAGCTTCGCCGATCTGCGCTGCGAGGTGCATGCCGCCATGCTCCGTGACGACCGCGTGATGCTCTGGATGACAGTTCATGCCAGGCACATCGCGAGCGCATTTCCGTGGATGGGGGGACACCCCGGCACGGGTGCGGAGATCACCTGGAGCCAGCTCCATGTTCTGCGGTTCGAGGACGGCCTCGCCCGCGAACACTGGGCCGTGCGCGGCGATCTGCAGACGCTGCAGCAGATCGAGGCAGCGACGCAGCATTGACAGACGGGCCCTCGCCCGGTCACGTCGCCGGGCGTCAGAGACCCCAGAAGCAGACCTGCTGCTGACCGGCTGACGCATCTGTGGCGTACGGTGAGAACCCGTCGCCACGGCTACGCGAGTAGATACGCTGCGCCGCCTCGCGGTTGTCGCAGCTGCCGACGTAGTCCTCGGTCGTGATCGAGAACCTCCGTCCTGCGACCGAGAGACTCAGATCACTCCAGGCGATGAGCTCGCCCTCAGCGGTGCTGTCGGCGTTGGGCCCGAAGACCTGCTCGTGCGAGACCCCATCGAGGAGCAAAGGGAAGGCCATGCCGTGTGTGGTGCCCGTCCTCGACCGTTCCCCGGTCGCATTTTGCATGACCATGACGAGCGATGGAAACCGCTGTCGGACTGCGAAGACGAGGTCGAGACCTCCCTGCGAGCAGGTGAAGTCGCACGGGCCGTTGGTGTCGCCGGCTGCGTGCTCGATGATCTCGAGGTTGTCGAGGAAGAACCCGTCGACCCCGGTCTGTGCCAGCCGAGGGGCCACGAAGTCGACGATGAGGTGACCGTATGCCGCCTCTGAGGGGTTCATCCAGGTCTCATCGGGGTAGCCTGCATATGGTCCCAGTTGCGCGGCTCGGTCACCGCCACAGGGGACGAAGCCCGCAGGTGCCGTCGACCAGTAGGTGCGGAAGCGCTCACACGCACCCACGTTCAAGTAGCTGATCACGGTGGCGCCGCCGCTTCTGAGCAGCGCCACATCCGTCGCCGTGATCCCACCCTCGCGCCCCGCGTCAACGACGATGAGGCGGAAGCTCTGCGCCATCCTCTCCAGGGTCGCGCGGGACGCCGTGCCGTACAGGGTCGCCCAGGGGGTGTTGACCGGAATCCCGCGTCTCGGGGTCGCCGCCGCCGCCGGTGGCGCAGACGCCGGGGTTGACGTTGGTGCCAAGCCGCTGGACGTCGCGACGCCGGGCGACTGCGACGAGGTGACCGTCGTCGACGTCCCGGCCGAACCGGCACAGCCGGCGAGCCCGACGACGGCGGCCAGCAGGACGGCGACGGCACGAGTGACCATGCCCCGTAGTGTGCGCAATCCGACACTACGGGCTTGCCCGGCGAACATCGGTTCGATACAATACAAGAATGGTGTTCACGGTTGCTGGCAACGATGTTTCCGCGATGCCAACCGACGCTTTCGCACTGCTGCGGGCCGGCGTCGCGACGCTGGCAGCCGAGCAGCCCGACGCTCTGAGGGACGGCGCCATCAGTGACAATCTGATCGGCATCGACCGGATCATCACCATGCTCGAGGCCCAGCGCGCCCGTAACCTTCGCATCTTCGACGCGCGGCGCGCCTATGCCGCTGACAACTCAACCTCGGCGGCGGCATGGCTGCGCTCCCGCTGCAGCGGACGGGTCGGTTCTGACCGCACGAAGCCGGAACCAGCTCCACAGCGTGCTGCGCTGCGGCCCCGTCCATGTCGCGGTGGCGTGCTCCTCGGCGTCCACTGCTCCCCACAGGCGGCTCCGGCGCGCCCACTGATGATCCCCGACGTGACTCTATCGAGGCTCCGCCTCAGACCGCCGAGGTCCCCCCGACAGCGGGCACCGAGTGGTACGGCTTGACGGAATACTATCGTGCGCTGTGGGCGCTGGCTCGACGTCCTGGAGGAGACCACCTCGAATACATGCGTGCCCTCGGCGTCTAGAGGTGACTGGTGTCAAACGCCGGCGGGAATGGCCGCGCTGGCCGGGTCAGGCGCGTTCGCGGGTGTCACCGCCACCGCGATGATCAGTTGGGCGATCGGTTCCACGCTGACGTGCTTGTTGTAGCCGTTCCACCGGCCGGACCGAGGACTTGTGCCCGTGCCGGGGCCACGGGATCCACGGTGGAGATCACCCGGATTTTTGGCCACTCTCCTTGTCTCGGGATTCGCGACCGGTCCGCGCGCGATCATCGTCTCAACCCACCCGCGGATGGACCCACTGCGCCGTCGCTCCCGCCGTGACTTCGCCTGCCTCATTGAGAACCGCCGTGGTGACCTGGAAAGCTCTCTCTGTCACGGCGCCGAGGACGGCGACGATCGCGTACGAGGTCCCCAGCCGGACAGGTCTCAGCACCGTCGCCGTGAAACGCGCCAGCATCGCCCGAGTGCCTGTCTCCGGTTCGACCCAGGCCCCAGGGCAGTCGAGGGCTGCCCAGACCACCGCGGTCAGGACGGTTGCGCCATCCTCGGACAAGGTATCGTCGCTCGGTGTCCAACCCGCCGCGGCCGCCCCAGCGCCCGGCAGCGGTCCGGCATGGATCCTGAGCCCATCGGCGCGTCCTGGGCCGCAGACGAAACAGGTGATTCCGCTCAGGCCCCGCTCTGCGATCTGGTCGGCAGACATCGATCGCGCCGCTGCCTCCGCTGGACTGACGATCGGCAGGGAACCGAGGTCCGGCGTGTCGGGGACACACCGCCCGAGCAACTCCGTGCCGCGCCAGAGCGCAGCCCCGTCCGGTGTCTCCCGCACGTCCAGAGGCTCATCCAGCGGCACCGGGCGGCGCAGCGTGACTGTGGCAGCTTTCAGTCCGACACGGCGCGCGAGCACGCCAGCGGTGTAGCCCCCGTTGGCGATCCCAGGTGGACCGGCGAAGCGACGGTCGATGGTGATGCCCTTAGCCATCGGCAACCGTCGATGCCGGCAGAGGGGACCTCCTCATCGACAACCGTCGATGACATCGAGCGGAAACAAGAACCGCGGAATGATCGTCACCGCCGACATGATGCCGACCCCAGTGAATTCCCGCCGCCAGGAGTTGCGCCGGCAGCAGGACGGCTCGCGCTCGTCCAGACCCGGCTCCGCTGCAGACCCTTCCTCATGGCCTGACTTGTCACCGGCGCATGCCCTGCCCCCAGGACCCGGCGGTGATGGACGACCTGTGCCCAGGCGCCGTTCACATGGCATCGGCAGTACGCCGCCAACCCGGTGCGGTCGACCACGGCCGGCTGAAGGCCCGGCTTCGACTGATACGGCGCCCTGAAGCGAGCCGACACCACGGCGGTCGTGGTCGACCGGCACGACGTCATCCAGAACCTCCGGCGGACCGCTCGACCCACCGCCGGGCCGGTCAGGTTCCGAGGTTCGCTACCAGTATTGTGGTCAGCGCGATGAGCTGAGGCGTCGCTGACGCGGGAAGTGACCGCTTCCACTGATGTCCTTGTCGAGGAGGCCTCGGTGGAGATCCACCGAGACCAGCGTGGACCCGCGGACCGCCTCTGCGAAGCCCGATGTGGAGGTGCTGGTGACGGTGATGCAGTACGACGTCGTGGCTTCTGTGACGCCGCCGTCAGAAGAGGGAGGACCGCCTTTGCGGTCCTGCGCCAGCCTGGTGTTGGCCGCTGATTCAGAGGGAAAGCTGCGGACGGTCCAATCGGCGTGATAGACATCAGGACAGGGAGAGTTGGGTGTGGCGGGGCACGATGCGACAGAGTCCACCGTGCAGCCCGTGAAAGTGAAGTCGGTGCCGTTAATCGGCCCGCGGGCAACGCCTGGCTTTGCTGGACCGCCCAGGGTGGCGGTCAACTGGTCTGCGCTCACCAACCCGCACGCGGCCTGCACCGATCCGCCGGACGAGGTGCTCTGAGGTCCACTTCAACCCCCAGTCGAGTTCGCTGTCGGAGTCGTGGAGCCACCGCCCACAGTCGTCGATGTCGCGGTGCCGGAGTCGCCGCATGCCGCCACCGTGAGCGCCGACACGAGCACGAAAAACGCAAGCGCCTCCGACCGGCGTTGCTGCATCCTTGTAGCTCCATCTGGGTCCGAAGTCGACCACCGAGACCGTGATAGTCACACATCGCGAGGATGGCGCGCCGACGCTCCACCTGATGCCGCTCCAACTGTACGTATGGCTCTCTCTGCGTGAATGGGCTCGCTTCGCTCACCGGTTGCCGTCCCTCCCGTGGTGCTGTCGCGGGTGCAGCGCACCGGTGCTACATGACCAGCCACGGCCCGGCGCGAGGAAACGGGTGATCCCGCCCGACGGGGAGGCCAGACCTTACCTCGTAACGATGCGTCGTCTCGCCTTGGCCAAGCTAACTGACCGGCCGCGCCGGCCCGGAGGAGTCTCCACAGGTGGTCACGAACCCACGAGGACGGCTATGATTTTAGGAGGCGCCCGGCGCGGCGTCGCGAGGAGCTCATCGGCGTTGCGCGTCGACGACGGGAGGTGCGGGAATGTTCGGCCATCACTGGCAGCCGGGCGACGCGACAATCATCTCGTCGACAGCGAAGGCAGACTACGGCGGCGGTCTGGGCATCAGCGAACGCACCTACGTCGTCGACGTGCGCCCCTGCGACGGCCTACCGACGTTCCGCACCACGATCAACTGGATGTACCAGGCCGCGGAGCAGAGCTCCCAGGAAGTGAGGCGGCGACTCGAGGACGGTGAGACGATCAGCGTGCTCTGCGACCCGCGTCGACAAAAGGCGAAGTTCGACGAATCCGACCCGCGCTTTTACAAGCCCGGCTTCTCGAACAAGAGCTGGGAATGGGAGCCCGGGGCCGAGGCGGCATGGGTTGCACGTCAGGCGGGGAACGCGACGGGGAGCGGACTTCAAAGTCCGCAGTCGTCAGGTGGCCTTGACTCGGATGCGGTCGGGAGGCTGCGCACGCTGAGCGAGCTCCACCAGAACGGTGACTTGTCTGACGAGGAGTTTACCGAGGCCAAGTCCAGGATAATCCGCGGGAACTGATAACTGTCTGCGGGACCGTGGTCGCCAGGACTGCGGGCCTTGCCTGGCGAACATGTGTTCGATACAATACGAGCATGGAGTTCGCGGCTGCTGCCAACCGGGGTTCCGCAGCTGTCTGAGTGGCTCAGGGGCGAAGTTCCAAGTG
>JRHI01000468.1_pt1 | contig 43981 bp, 36 predicted proteins | sample 215371 | NCBI WGS metagenome assembly JRHI01 (sample SAMN02929681, study PRJNA255918) | sediment metagenome | biome: cave system; feature: Ice Cave; material: Sediment; isolation source: sediment from deep within a dark volcanic ice cave with no known source of... ... | reverse complement strand
CGTCTACTGGCCTTGGACCCCAACTTCAGCGAGTTACTGAAATTTCGAGGTTAGGCGGCGTTCCCCCTCAGTCGTCCTCCTCGTCGTGGTCATGGTCGGGTCGGCCGGGTAGCCGGAGATCGTTCGGCCCATCCTCATCAAATTGGCTGTGGAGCTCGCCGCAGTCGAGGCAGCGGTAGTACTCGCCCAAAAAACTTTTGTGCCAAACGGCGAAGCTGACGATGCCCGCCTCCTCGATCAGGACCTCCTGCTCCAGGCGGTAGACGACCTGCTCCCAGTCACCCTCGGCGACGCGTTCGTCGAGAACTATCAGGCAGTAGGGGTGCGGCTCGCCCCAGTTCATGGACACCTCGCCGAGCCGCTCATCCTCGCCATTCACGATCGACCAGCTCTCGGCGCTCTGGCCTCTCGTCGATCTGACGAGGCGAAGCTCCTTCCAGAATCGGTTGGCCGCGTCGCGCTGGGCCTTCTCGCGTTCAGCCTGCGCCTCCTGGAAGCTGCCCCACATCCGCAGCAGGTGGTTGCGAAAGCGGTGGTAGGTGGCCAGGAGCCGTGGCTGCGCCTGCGGTGACCCGATCAGCTGCTCAAAAGCGTGCTCGAAGGCTGCCTCGACACGTTCTTGGCGGTCGATCAGGTCGACCGCCCAGTCGGAGTCCTCGCTGAGCCGCATGCTCTCGTTCAGCACCACCTCGAAGTCGAGCCAGTCTTCGCCGAACTCGGGCACCAGGACCTGCTCGACGATGTCGGCGAGCCGGTGCTCCTCGAGGAGGGCCGGGGTCACCCGCGTTCGTGCCTCGGGCCAGCTCTTCCAGCCCATGACGTTGTGAATCCAGTAATCGAACACGGTGACGGCGTATTGGAGGGCCGCCGGCGAGGTCCAGATGCCGGCCGGCCACGTCTTACGGCCGGTCCGCACCTTGTTGTAGAGGGCGATGACCTCTTCGTCGTCCAGGTATTCGCTTTCCATCACGAGGTGCCGTGAATTCTAGGCGGGGGAATTTCCCGAGCGGCTCCGCGGGTATAACTGTTCCAACATGGCATCTCCCACCGGATTCACCCCCGAACAGGTCTCGCGGTACGCGCGCCACCTGATTCTCCCCGAAGTTGGCGGTAAGGGCCAGCGCAAGCTGATGAACACCAGCGTGCTGCTTCTCGGCGCGGGCGGCCTCGGCTCCCCGACCGGCCTCTACCTCGCGGCAGCGGGGATCGGCAAGATCGGGGTGGTTGACTTCGACACCGTGGATGCCTCCAATCTCCAGCGCCAGATCATGCACGGGGTGGGGGACATCGGGCGTCCCAAGATCGACTCGGCGGCGGACCGCATGAAGAGCATGAACCCCGACGTCGAGGTCGTCGGCATCCCGCAGCACCTGACCTCGGAGAACGTCCTCGACATCTTTCGCGACTATGACCTGATCATCGACGGGACCGACAACTTCCCGACTCGGTATCTCGCCAACGACGCGGCCTTCTTCCTCGGCAAGCCGCTGGTCCAGGGCTTCATCTACCGGTTTGAGGGCCAGATGACGATGTATGACGCCGCTCACGGCAGCGCCTGCTATCGATGCCTCTTCGCCGAGCCGCCGCCCCCCGGTTCGGTGGCCTCCTGCGCGGATGCCGGAGTATTCGGCGTGCTGCCCGGGATCATCGGCAGCCTGATGGCCTTCGAAACGATCAAGCACATCCTTGGGTTGGGCGAACCGCTGATCGGGCGCCTCCTGCTCTTCGAGGGCCTTGACATGCGTTTTCGGGAGGTCCGGCTGCGCAAGAATCCGCGCTGTGCCCTCTGCGGGGAGAACCCCACGGTCACCGGCCTCATCGACTATGAGACGTGGTGCAACATGCCGGCCATGGAATCCAGCGAGCGAGAGGGAGCCACCGTCTAAAGTTCGGAGCTGAAGCCTCGAATGATTCAGCTCCAACGCACTGATCCGGACGCTCTCGGCCGAGCCCGAGCCAATATCCGCTCGCTCGGCTCCGCCCTGGTGGCCTTTTCGGGTGGCGTCGATTCGACCCTGCTCCTGAAGCTGGCCCTGGACGAGCTGCCGGGCCGGGTGGTGGCCGTCCTCGCCTCGTCGCCGGCCTACCCGGCGGCAGAGCAGGCCGAGGCGCGGGAACTGGCTCGCCAGCTGGCTGCGCCCCTGGTCGAGATCGACACGGCGGAGGTTGAGCTCGACGCCTACACGCAGAACAACCCCGATCGTTGCTTCCATTGCAAGGAGGAGCTGTTCAGCGCCCTCGAGCCGATCCGGTCGGCCCGGGGCCTGGCGGTGGTCGCCTATGGTGCGACGGCCGACGACACTGTGGATCACCGTCCGGGGCATGCGTCGGCTGTCAAGCGGGGCGTCAGGTTCCCGCTGCTCGAGGCCGGCCTGGGCAAGGCCGAGATCCGTTTGGCGGCCCGATCGCTGGGTCTGCCGAATTGGAACAAGCCTTCCTTCGCCTGCCTATCCTCACGCATCCCCCACGGCACCCCGGTGACCGTCGCGGCGTTGCAGCAGATCGAGAGGGCCGAGCAGGCCATTCGAGACCTCGGGTTCAGCCAGGTCCGTGTCCGCCACCACGGCGACGTCGCCCGGTTGGAGGTGGAGGCTGCCGACCTGAGCCGGGTCCTCGCCGTGCGCGAGCGGGTGGTCGCCGGCCTCCGAGAGGCCGGATACAAGTTCGTGGCACTCGACCTCGAGGGGTACTCCACGGGCAGCCTCAACCGCACCTGGAAGCCGGCGGCGAGGCCCCGGTAAACCACTTGGTCGCCGTCGAGTGGAGCGACTCCGGCCTGCGGCTGATCGACCAGACTCGGCTCCCCGAAGAGGAGGTCTACCTACTCTGCAGCTCGTCGGCCATGGTTGCCAAGGCAATTCGAAACATGATCGTCCGGGGCGCCCCATCGATCGGCGCCGCCGCTGCCTACGGAGCCGTCCTCGCGCTCTCGGAGGCTGACCCGCAGGCTGGCCTGGCGGCCCTCCGCGCCAGCCGGCCGACCGCCCAGGATCTCTTTGCAGCGGTTGACCGCGTCAGCCGCGCCGCCGACCCTCTGCAGGAGGCGCACGCCCTCGTGCGGGAGACGGTGGCGGCCTGCCGCCGGATCGGCCGGCTGGGCGCCGGGTTGCTCTCCCGGCAGCCCCGCTTCATCACGATCTGCAACACGGGCGGGCTCGCCACCGTTGAATATGGCACCGGCCTCGGCGTGATTCGGGCGGCGCAGGAGATGGGACTCGAACCCACGGTGCTCGTCATGGAGACCCGGCCTCGTGCCCAGGGGGCGCGGCTGACGACCTGGGAGCTGCGCGGGCTCGGCATCGAGCACCGGCTGATTGCCGACGGCGCCGTGGGCCGGGCATTCCAGGAGGGGCGCGTCGATGTGGCGATCGCCGGCGCGGACCGGATCGCGGCCAACGGCGACACCGCCAACAAGGTCGGCACCTATCCGCTGGCGCTTCTGGCTCGCGAACATGGGATCCCGTTCTACATCGCCGCGCCCACCAGCACGGTCGACCTGGGCACCGCCGATGGCGCCGGGATCGTGGTCGAGGAGCGCGCGGAGGCCGAGGTGACGACCTTCGCCCCGGCCGGCACCCGAGCCTGGAATCCCGCTTTCGACGTCACTCCGGCGCGTCTCATCACCGCCTTCATCACCGAGATCGGCGTCGTCAAGCCCGAGAACCTGGCCTCCCTGCGTGAGGCGGTCAGGAGCACATCCGGGTGATCGGCGTCTTCGGCGGCTCGGGCTTCTCAAGCCTCCTCTCCGATGTCCGCCGCGAGCACATCCGGACGCCCCACGGAGAGCCCAGCGGCGACTTCGCCATCGGCAGCCTGGATGGTGTGGAGGTCGCCTTCCTGCCCCGCCACGGCAGCAAGCACACCCTGCCGCCGGCCCAGATCAACTACCGCGCCAATTTGTGGGCAATGAACCGGCTCGGGGTGGAGCAGGTGATCGCCCCGACCGCCGCGGGCTCGCTCCAACCCGACATCCGGCCCGGCGACTTCGTCATCTGTGACCAGTTCGTGGACCGCACGTGGGGTCGTGCCGATACCTTCCATACCGGCCCCCGCGTCGCCCACGTCAGCGCGGCCGATCCCTACTGCCCGCGGCTGCGCCGGCTGGCCACCGCGACCTGCCGCGAGCTCGGTGTGAAGGTCCATGAGACGGGAACCGTGGTTGTCATCAACGGACCACGCTTCAGTACCCGCGCGGAATCTCGTTGGTTTGCCGGCCAGGGTTGGCAGGTCATCAACATGACGCAGTACCCCGAGGTGATCCTCGCCCGTGAGCTCGGCATGTGCTACGTCAACGTCGCGCTCATCACCGACTACGACGCCGGTGTCGAGGGGGCTCCGGAGGTCATGCCGGTCTCAGTCGATCAGGTGGAGCGATTCTTCGCCAGCAACAACGAGCGGGTGCGCGATCTGATCCTGCGGATGATTCCCAGGCTGGGCGCGGCCCAATCTAAGGGCCGCGACTGCCGGTGCGCCCACTCAATGGACTCCGCCTTCATCGGTGGCTGACGCCGACGGCGTGATCCTGGCCGTGGACCAGGGCACCACCGGCACCCTCGTGCTGGCGGTCGGGATGGACGGTGCCCCCCGCGGCCGCGGGTACCGGGAGCTGACGCAGCATTACCCCGAGCCGGGGTGGGTGGAGCACGATGCGGCGGAGATCTGGGCCAGCGTCCAGGCGGCCGCCGCCGATGCGCTGGCCGAGTCCTGGCTGAAGCCAGCCGACGTCAGGGCGGTCGGAATCACGAATCAGCGCGAGACACTGGTCCTGTGGAACCGCAGGACCCTCAAGCCCCTCCACAGGGCCATCGTCTGGCAGGACCGCCGGACCGCTGCCGAGTGCGACCGGCTGCGCGACAAAGGCGCCGAGGAAGCCGTTCGCACCGCGACGGGGCTTGTCATCGACCCCTATTTCACGGCCACCAAGCTGAGTTGGGCGATGGCCAACGTGGAGGGCGCCGCGGCGGCGGCGGCGGGCACGGTCGACAGCTGGCTGGTTGCCCGCATGACCGGTGGCCGCGTCCATCGCACGGACGCTTCCAACGCTTCGCGCACCTTGCTTTTCGACATCAACCGGGGCGCCTGGAGCGAGGAGATGGCCGAACTCTTCGGCGTGCCGCTGGGAGTGCTGCCCGAGGTTTGCCCATCGAGCGGCAAGATCGGCCGCACCGACCCGGCTGCGTTCCTCGGCATCGACGCTCCGATAACCGGGATCGCCGGCGACCAGCAGGCCGCACTCTTCGGCCAGGGCTGTCTCAAACCCGGGATGGCCAAGAACACCTATGGCACCGGCTCCTTCGTGTTGATGCAGACCGGGTCGGAGCGGGTCGCCACGACCGCGGGAGTCCTGACCACGGTCGCCTGGCTGCGCGAGGACAGGCTGAGCTATGCCCTAGAGGGCGCCATCTTCGCCACCGGCGCAACCCTGCAATGGCTTCGCGACGGTCTCGGCATCATTGCGCAGGCGGCCGAGGCCGGACCCCTGGCCGCCTCGGTGCCCGACACCGGCGGGGTCTACCTGGTGCCGGCCTTTGCGGGGCTTGGCGCTCCCCACTGGGACGCCTACGCCAGGGGAACGATCGTCGGCCTGACGCGGGGCAGTTCGCGAGCCCACCTGGTCCGGGCCGCGGTGGAGGCAATGGCCCATCAGACTGTCGACGTCGTGGAGGCCATGCAGGTCGCCAGCGGCGGCCCACTCATGGAGCTGCGGGTGGATGGCGGCGCCAGCGTCATGGATTTCCTGTGCCAGTTCCAGGCGGACCTGCTCGGCGTCCCGGTTCTCCGCCCAAAGCACACCGAGACCACAGCGCTGGGTGCCGCCTTTCTGGCCGGTCGGGGCGCCGGGATTTGGAAGTCGGACGGGGGGCTGGCCAAGCTGTGGCGGCTGGACCGGCGCTTCGAGCCGGAGATGTCGCGGGACGAGGCCGACACCCGCCAGGGCCGGTGGCGCAAGGCTGTTGAACGCAGCCGCGACTGGGCCCGGGCATAATGCGCTGGCCGTGAAGCACCCCATCCTGTACGCCGAGCAGCTCTGGAAGCGCAACTGGCCGCTCGCGCCTGTCCTCGTGGCAGTGGGCATCGGCCTGTCAGTCGTCTACTCCCACAGTCGCGAGCTGCCGTTGCTGGTCGGCGAGTGCCTGGCGGGCTCGGCGCTGATCCTGATCTTCTTCGGAACCTTCCGCCGGCTCAGCTACGTGAAGGCAACTGAAAACGGTCTTGTCTTCAACTGGACATTTCCATTCGTCAGCACCGTTGTGCCCTATGACGCGATCCGGAGCACGCGGATCGCCGACCTCCGGGCGTTCTACCCTGTCACCCGCAAGAGCTACGTGAACGCGATGACCAAGCCGCTCCTCGACCAGCCCGCCTTCTTCGCGCGGCTCGGCGGCGACGAGGCGACCGTCGCCCGGCTCAGCAAGCGCCTTGGCCGCAGGTATGTGTTCGAAGGCACGCTGGCCGTGCCGGTTCCGGATCCGCGATCACTTTCCCAGGAGGTCACGCAACGCCTACCGAACCGGTCCCTGCAGAACAACCTTGGGGGAGCGAAGCGGCCCAAGCGGCGCCGCTAGGACCAGCCACGGTTCCCGATCGGCAGCCGGAGGGAGTCCGCGGTTCGGCCTTCCAGCTGCCGGACCTGCCCGTTCTGCTGCTCCTCACCCTGGTGGCCTTCGGCCTGCGGTTTTTCAGCCCGCTCTTCCCCAGCCTCTATGCCCACCCGGCGGACCATTTCGACCTGTCGAACTGTGTAGTCAATACCCCGGTCGACACCGCGGGCCGGCCGGGCACCCTATGCGGGCTTGCCTACCCTTACAACCGCGGCTACCGGCAGACCTCGGACCAGCCTCTATCGCCTCCCCACGGCGAGGTTTTCGACGAGATCTACTTCGCGGACTTCGCAAACAAAGACCTCAAAGGCATCGCCTACTTCGACCCTGAGCCGCCCCTCGCCAAGCTTTTGATGGCGGCTTCGGAATGGAGCTACGGCTGGTGGCGGCTCACTTTTGAGGGTGCCCGGGGCACGCCGGCGGATCTCGGCTTCACACCGTTCGGCTGGCGCTGGCTGGGTGCGGTGGTGGGAACCCTGGTCGTCCCCCTGATGTACATGCTGGCGTTCCGGCTCTGGCCCAACCGCCTCTTCGCCCTGGCGGCGGCCGTCCTCACCTGCTTCGACGGCATGTTCTTCATCCAGTCCCGGATCGGGATGATCGACATCTACCCGATCTTCTTCATCATCCTCACCTACTACCTCTTCCACGTTCACCTGGCCAGCCGCACCCCGCGCCGTTCGCTTGCCAGCCTGCTGCTGACCGGCGCCGTGGTGGGCCTGGCCATCGCCGCCAAGTGGATCGCCCTGGCGGCGCTGGCCAGCATGCTCTTCATCCTCCTGGTGCGGGTTGCACGCCGGCACATGGCCGTCTCGCTCGGCTCCGGCGAGCGTCGCTGGCGATGGGGAAGGGGAGAGGACTCTCCTGAACCGTCCGGTCCCGCCATCCCCGGCGGCGCGCCCTGGCCTCTCTACCTAGCTGTCGCCGTCGTGGCCTTCGTCGCGCTGCCGTTTGTGATCTACGTCGCCAGTTGGTACCCCTTCTTCCAGCGCGGCCAGTTCCACTCGCTCGGCGACCTCTGGGCGTACCAGGCGTCGGCCTTCAGCTACCACGCCCACCTGACCGCGACCCACCCCTACGGCTCTCCCTGGTTTTCCTGGCCGTTTCTATATCACCCGGTGCTCTATTACTACGAGGGTTCAGGCCTGGGGATCGATCCCGGCACCGGTCACATCCTGGTGGCCGGGATGGAGAACCTCGGTAATCCCTGGATCTGGTGGTCCAGCCTGCCCTGCGTCCTGCTCATGCCGTACTACGCGCTGCGTCACCGCAGTTATCCGGCGGCGTTCATCTTCATCGGTTTCATCACCCAGTACCTGCCCTGGGCGCCGATCACCCGGGTGCTCTTCCTCTACCACATGTTCGGGGGGCTGATCTTCATGATCCTGGCCCTCGCCTTCGTGCTCGCCCGGATAGCAGCGGCGGAGGTGGAGCTCGAGGTGCGCGGGCGCCTGCTGGCCGTCCTCAGCGGCCGGCCAATCCTCTTTGCCTGGTTGGCGGTCGCCATCCTCTTCTTCGTCTACTTCTATCCCATCTGGTCCGGCGTTCCGATCCCCGACCAGGCCTACCTGGGGCGATTCCCGATCGGCCGGATGTGGTTCGCGACGTGGATCTAGAGGGGCCGGTGGTCGCCTCCGGCTCGGGGCCGTCTGCTCTGGAACGAACCGCACCGCCGTCGCTCCGGGCGGTCCAAGTCGGGCTGCTTCTCATCGGGGTGGCAGCGGTCGTGGTGCTGGGGCCGCCGGCGCTCCTCCTGGTCGCCGCATTGGTGGCCGGCTTCGGAACCACGTACCTCGCCGGCCTTGCCCTCGATGTGGAAGAGCGCCTCTTCTTCGGGGCTGTGATCGGCGCTTTGGCGGTCACCTGGTTCGGCTTCCTGGCCGCCAGTGTGGCCGGCTTCAGCCTCGCGACGGTGCTGGTGGGCTGCGCGGTGGCAATTGGGCTCTCGGCCCTGGGCTGGTTCCGGGCCCGCCTTGGCCTCCCCGAAGAGATCGCCGATTTCCGCCGGCGATGGTTCTGCTCGCCCCGCCACCCCGGTCATCCCTGGCCGCTGCTGGCCGTCGCCGTCATCTGCGGTGCCTACACACTTCGGCTCCTGGCGCAGGCCTATGTCATGGGGCCCGACGGCCTCCATGCGGGGCAACTGGGGATCTGGGGCGACTGGGCGGCTCACCTTGCGTACGCGGGCTCCTTCGCTTACGGCCACAACTTTCCGCCGGAGTTCCCGATCGACCCTGGCCATCGCCTCGGCTACCCCTTCATGATCGACTTCCTGGCGGCCAGTCTCGTCCCCCTGGGGGCCTCGCTGCCGACCTCACTGGTTCTCACGTCAGGGTTCCTGGCGCTTGCCTTTCCATCCGTGTTCTATCTGGCCGGCGTGCGCCTGCTTGACAACCGCGCCGCCGCCGCGATCGCCGTCTTCGTCTTCCTGCTGGGCGGCGGACTCGGATTCATCTACTTCTTCAGCGAGGTCGCCGCCGGGGCCTGGCAGATCCCCGCCCACCTTCCGCACGAGTACACGCACATGGTTGCGAGAAACTATCAATGGCTGAACCCGGTGCTCGCCAACCTTCTCCCCCAGCGGTCGACGCTTTTCGGATTCAGCCTGGTGCTGATCGCACTTGCAATCCTGTTCAGTGCTCGAAGAGCCCCTTCCCGGGCCTGGGCCCCGTACGTGTTCGCCGGTTTCCTGGTTGGAGTCACCCCGCCTTTTCATGTCCACGCCTACGGGACCGTGGTGGCGCTGGCCGTGTTCTGGGCGGTCCTCACGCCGCGCCGGGAATGGCTCGGCTTCCTGATCCCGGCACTGCTGCTCGGACTGCCGGCCGTGGCCTGGATGTTCCCGCCGGTGCGGGACGCCTGCGCCGGTGGTCATGACACCTGCCTCTTCGGACTGAAGGTTCAGCTCGGCTGGCTCGCCCAGGCGGACCACCACACCGATTTCATCCCCTGGTTCTGGCTCAAGAACCTGGGGCTCTTCATCCCCGCCCTCGTCGTCGCGCAGCTCTGGCGGGGGCTCATCGGCACCGGCTTCGCGCTCCACTTCCTGCCGATGTGGCTTTGGTTCGTGGTGCCAAACGTGGTCCTCCTGCATCCCTGGGACTGGGATAACAACAAGTTCTTCATCTTCTGGCTCCTGCTCGGTTCGCTGCTGGTCGGCGCGCTGCTGGCCCGCATCTTCACGCTGGGCGGGGGAGGCATCGTGGCCGCGGCGGCGCTCTCGGTCGTGCTCGGGCTGGCGGGAACGCTGGACCTGGCCCGGGCCGCCGACTACCGCGCCAGCGCGATCCTGTTCACCGACAGTCGCGGTCTCGACACCGCCGCCTGGGTGCGCGATCACACCGCCCCGACCGCCATCTTCCTCACCTCGACGCAGCACAACCAGCCGGTCGCGGCGCTCACCGGACGGCGCGTGGTGCTGGGCTACACAGGCTGGCTCTGGAGCTACGGGATCGGCGACTGGGTCGCCAAGGAGAACGACGTGAAGGAGATGCTGCAGGGAGGGCCTCGGGCGGCCCAGCTCCTGACGCACTACTCGGTGAACTACGTCGTCATCGGCCCCCAGGAGCGAAGCGCGCCCTTCTCCGCTGACGAGGTCTACTGGCGACAGACCGCTCGGCTGGTCTACAGCAACGTGGAGTACGACGTCTACAAGGTCAAATAGCGCAGCAAATAGCGCAGGATCAGAACGTGCGTCCTCGCGAGTGCACGTTGGTTACATGATCTCCGGAGTCTGCCGGTGAGGAAGCGGGGAATTGTGCGTTTGGATCATAACGGCCCGAGCGGCGCCACAGTTGCATGGCTATGAGGTTTGTCGGTTCCGCGCTGATCATTCTGCTGGTGAGCAGCGCCTGCGGGGAATCTACGCCCGCCACCCTCAGACCGTCACCATCCGCCAGTGCCGTGTCCGGAGCCCGGACCTCGCCCACGGCCCACCCACAAAACTCGCCTCAGCCAACCACGGCGACCGCAACAGCGAGCTTGCCATTGGTAGCGGTGGGGTTTTCATGCCGACTGCCAATCTTCAGGGCGGATTTCGGCAGTGCAAACCCGGCGCCCGAGGTCGGGTTCATCAGCTTCCCTGCGGGCACCGTCAACTTCGCACCGGGCCCGCAAAACCATTATTCGCAGCAGCAGGTGTCGTGGCCGTATATTCCCTCGCGCGGTTTCTACTTTGACCGTGCCTTCTCGCGCTGGGTTCCCGTACCTCGCGGCGCGGTGTCGCCGGATGGCAAGCACTACGCGTACATGCTGGCGGGGGAGAGGGCGATGCACGTCGTCGACGTGGCGACCGGCAGTGACCAGGCCTTCCCAGCCGTTCCGGCGGGTTCGACCCCTGAACGCTACATAGCCCTCAACTATGCGAGCGAGGGCCTCTACCTTGGCCTCGGATACGAAGGCTCGGTTCGGGACCTCTGGCTGATGGACCCGACTACGGGCGCCATCCGAAAAGTTGCCGATCTTGACGACATCAGAGCTATCGATGGATCGGCAGTTTGGACTGGCAGCTTCAATCCAGCGGATCCCAACCCTGCCCCGGGCGGCCTGCGTAAGTCCGCGAACAGCGTCGATCGTTTCGACCTCGTCACCAGTGCTCGGACAACCTGGTTGTACATGCCCGGAACGGCGCTCGGGGTCGTCGGTCTAGACCAGGCGGGGCATCCCATCTTGGAGTCCAGCCATGGCTCCGACGACCTCGAAGTGCAGCTGCTCACCGGCTCAGGTACGGCCCAGTTGATCTTTGGAGGCCCGCGCAGGCAACTCGAGAATCTTGGCGGCACGATGAGTTTCGGCGGACCCATTGCGGACAACCACGGGGTTTGGTTCGGCAGCTCCACAGGCATCTACCTGTACGCGCCAACGGTTGGGCTGCAAAAGGTTTCCAATCAAGCCGCCTACCCCGGTAACGGCTGCATCTAAGTCCCCTCTCACTGCCCTGTGATAAGAGGACAGGCTTCAGACGGGGCGCTCTTCCTCGACGCCCAGCCGGCGGGCGATGCGACGCAGCTCGCGGTCGGCGCGCTCCAGCCGGTGCAGGACCTGCAGCATCACCTCGTCCTGCACCTCGAGGTGGCGCATCACCGCCTTCAGCTCCTCCTCATCCTTGACGCCCTGCTGGTAGGCCTGCTGAGCCGCCAGCCGGTCGCGGTGCGACGCCCGCTGCAGCGACATGAGGATCAGCGGAGGTATGAACGCCGCCTGGAAGGTGAGGACCAGATTGAGCAGAAGAAAGGGAAACCCGTCCCAGTGCCGTTGATAGCCGATCACGTTGATGGTCAGCCAGATCACGACCAGCACCGCCTGGAAGATGAGGAACGTCCAGCTGCCGATCACTCGGCCGAAATCGTCGGCGATCCGGTCGCGACGGCGGAGGCGGCGGTCGGACTCCTGGTTCACGTCGCGGATCGGCGGATGCTCGTGCGTGTGGCGAACCAGGTTGCGGGTTATGTCGTCGAGCTCGCGCGTCACGCTCATGGCCGACCGGAAGCATACCGCCTGGCTACTAATAGTTAGGGGGATTTATCGCTGGCAGCCGCGACAGAAATTCAGGGGTTCGCGGTTGGAGCCGAGCTGACTGATCCGGTGCCCGCAGCGAGGGCAGGCCTGGCCGCCCCTGGCGTGGACTCTCATGAAGGTTCGGTTCTGCTTGGATTCGTCGTAGGCGGGGTCGGCCAGGATCGCCGCCACGGCTGCGGTGAGCACCGCCGGGATCGCATGGAAGAGCTCCTCCTCCTCGTCCGGCTTCAGGGTGGCCCGGCGCCGCAGCGGCATGAGGCGCGCCTCCCAGAGGATCTCGTCGGAGTAGGCGTTGCCGATGCCGGCCAGGAACTCCTGGTTGCGGAGGAGGTCCTTCAGCTCGTCGCGGTAGCGCCGCAGCCGCTTTCGGAAGGTGTCCAAACCAATCGTCTCGAGTGTGTCAGCGTCGGGGCCGAGCTCGCGCCAGGCCGGCACCTCGACGGCCGGCTCGACCACCCAGTAGATCCGGCCCATGTCGCGGAAGTCGGTGTAGCGGAGCTCCGAGTGCCCCTCGAGGCGGAGGGCGAAGACCTGGGTGGCCGGCGTCAGGGCGTCGGCGTCGGCCAGGGCGAAGCGGCCACCCAACATTGGATTGATTACGAGGCTGTGGCCGCCGTCCAGCTCGAAGATCAGGTGCTTGCCACGCCGCGACAGCTGTCTGATGCGCCGGGCCGGCACCTCCTTCTGGAACTCCTCGACCGGGTAGCGGAGGAGGTGCGCCTTCTTCGGGTTGACCTCAGCTGCGGTCACCATGCGGTCGGTCAGCTCGGGCGTGAGCTTGCGGCGAACGGCTTCCAGCTCGGGTAGCTCTGGCATCGTGTGGACTGTAACGTCCACCTCGTCATCGGTAATCATGCGAGGTCGGCAGCTGGCGGTCCTTGGGCTGAAGCCCGATCACTGATTTGACGAGCACGGAGTGCACCGAATCCTGGCGCTGCATCACCCCCTCGATCACCAGGATTGAGTTGGAGTTCGCCACCCGCCGGTAGCGCTCGTAAACGTCGGGCATGAAGGTCACGTTGACATGGCCAAGCTCATCCTCGAGCGTGAAGAAGCGGATCTTCCGGGCTGTCCCGGGCGCCTGCCTGACGATCACCAAACCACCCACCCGGACGGTGCGGCCGGTGGGGACGTGCTGCGCCTGCAGGCTGTTCAGGACACCGAGCGCGGCGAGCCTCTCCCGCCAGTAATGGACCAGGTGGCGGCCGGTGGAGAGCTCGCTGATCGCGTACTCCAGCCGGGTGTTCTCGATCGGGCTGACACCCGGCAGCAGGGGCGGGTCGGCGGTGAGCCCGAGTGATGATTGGGGCGCCAGTCCCCGCCGCCGGCCGCGGGCGCGCTGGCCCTCCTGCCACCGCCAGAGCAGGTCCCGGCGGGGGATGCCGAGGGCCTCGAAGGCGCCGACCATGATCAGGTTCTGAACCCCCTGCGCCGTCGGCGGGTCCTGCCGGAGCCGTTCCTGGAAATCATCAAAGCTGGTGAATGGGGAACGGGTTCGCTCACTGTAGATCGCCTTGCGTGGCTTCGCCCCCAGCTCCTTGACGTAGTTGAACCCGAGCCGGATCGCCGCCCCCGCCAGCGCCGGCAGGCAGCGGTCCGCACTGTGGTTGATGTCCACCGGCAGCACCGCGGTGCCATGCCGCTTGGCGTCCTCAACCAGCACCGATGGGTGATAGAAGCCCATCGGCTGGTTGTTCAGCAGCCCGCAGTAGTACTCGGCCGGGTGATTGAGCTTGAGCCATACGGTCTCGTAGGAGGTGCGCGCGAACGCGGCGGCATGGGAGCGGCAGAAGCCGAAAGCCGCGAAGCCCTCGATTGCCTTGAAGAGGTCCTCGGCAGTCTCGCCGGGGACATCGTTCTGCCGGCAGCCCTCGATGAAGCCGCCGTGCAGGCTGCGCATCTCGATATGCGATCGGTGGCGGTTCATCGCGCGCCGAAATCGGTCGGCCTGGCCGGCGGTCATCGCCGCCACCGAGATGCAGATCTCGAGGATCTGCTCCTGGTAGAGGATCACCCCCAGCGTATCCCTGAGGATCGGCTCGAGCAGCGGGTGGGCGTAGGTCACCGCCTCCTTGCCCTGCTTGCGACGGATGTAGGGATGCACGGCATTGCCCTGGATGGGACCGGGGCGGATGATCGCGACCTCCACCACCAGGTCGTTGAATTCGCGCGGTCGGGTGCGCGGGAGGGTCTGCATCTGTGCGCGGGACTCGATCTGGAAGACACCGATCGTGTCCGCCTCGCTGCAGACGCGGTAGACCTCGGGGTCGTCGAGCGGCAGCTGGTCGAGGTCGGGCCGTTCGCCGGTCCGGTCGCGGATCAGGTCGAGGCACTCGGCGATGACGCTCAGAGTGCGCAGGCCGAGCATGTCCATCTTGATCAGCCCGAGGTCTTCGACGTCTTCCTTGTCGAACTGGACGACGACCCGACCGGGCATGGTGGCCGGTTCCACCGGCACGGTGTCGATCAGGGGTTCGCCGGTGACCAGCATCCCGCCGACGTGGATGGAGAGGTGGCGGGGAAAGTTGAGGACCTGGTTGCAGAGCGAGGTGAACTGCCGCCAGGGCGCCGAGCTGGATAGGTGCTCAAAACCGGCCTGTGCAGTGGTCTCCTCCAACGATGAGGGAAACCAGGAGTCCACCGACTTGGCCAGCCGGTCGACGACGTCGGGCGGAAAGCCGAGCGCCTTGCCGACCTGCCGTGCCGCCATCCGGGGCTGGAACGTGACCACGTTGCAGACCATCCCCGTCCGCTCCCAGCCGTACTTTTCATAGACGTACTGGATGACCTGTTCACGATGTTCTGTGGAGAAATCGATGTCGATGTCCGGCGTGCTGGTCATCTCCTCGTGCAGGAACCGCTCGAAGAGCAGGTTGTGCTCGATCGGGTCGACCCGCGTTATGCCGAGCACATAGGCGACGATCGAGTCGGCGGCGCTGCCCCGGCCCTGGCCCGGCACCCCCTTCTCCCGGGCGAAGCGCATCAGGTCCCAGTTGATGAGGAAAAACTCGGCCAGGCCGGTCTTATCGATGACGTCCAGCTCCTTTTGGAGCCGCCGCGAGACCGCGGGTGTGATCGGGTGATAGCGCTCGCGGGCGCCCGCCTGGGAAAGCTGGTGGAGAAAGCTGAACGGTGTCTCGCCCTCCGGCACCTTGAAGCCGGGGAACCGAACTTTCCGGAAATCGAGGTCGACGCTGCATTGCTGGGCGATCTCGTAGCCGGCCGCCAGCGCCTCGGGGTAGGCGCCGAGGACCCGCCTCATCCCCGCCGCGTCCTTGAGGTAGTACTCGGAATTCGCCTTGAGGAGGGGGCGAGCCTCTTCCAGGGTCATCCGGTTGCGGATCGCCACCATCACGTCCTGCAGCGGCCGCCGCTGCGGTTCGTGGTAATGGACGTTGTTGGTCGCGACGGTCGGGGCGCCGCAGCGCCGGGCCAGCTCGGCCTGGCCGGCGACGAGCCAGCCGTCCTCCGGGCGGAGATGGTTCTGGAGCTCGACGAAGACGTTCTCCCGGCTGAAGATGTCCTGCAGGCTGCGCAGCCAGGGTTCCTCAACTGGCCGGGCGCCGGTCAGGCAGAAGAGATCCCGGTGGTGTTCGGCGACCGTCTCGAGAGTTGTCCGAGCTTCGCCCTTGGGCTGCCCCCGGTGCGCGTGGCTGAGGAGGCGAGTGAGACTGGACCATCCGGTCATCGATTTGGCGAGCAGCAGCACGTGGTTGCCCTCGACCTCGAGCTCGGTCCCGATGACCGCCCTGACGCCAACCCGCCGGCAGTGGTTGATGAATTTGACCGCCCCGTAGAGGCCGCCGTGATCGGTCAGCCCGAGCGCCGGCATCCCGAGCTCGGCGGCCCGCTCCACCAGCTCCTCGGGATGGGAGGCGCCGTCGAGGAAGGAGTAGTTGGAGTGGCAGTGAAGCTCGACATAGGGAGGGGGCATTGGGTCTGGAGGATTATCGAACAGACGTTCGGTTGAGCGCCGGAAATCCTTAACCCGCGGCCCGGGCAGCCGATCGGCGCTGCCGCCGTAGGGGGCGGGCTGGCGGCTATCTTTTGACGATATGAGCAGGTTCGACCTCACGGGGCGGGTGGCGATTGTGACCGGTGGCAATGGTGGCATCGGCCTTGGCATGGCGAGGGGATTGGCCGAAGCGGGCGCTTCGGTTGTCATCGCGGGTCGAAATCAGGACAAGAACAGGTTGGCATTGGCTGAGCTGGAGGCGATTGGCGGCAAGGCCCGGGCGATCACCGCCGACGTGCTGGACGAGGCCGCGGTCGAGGCGATGGTCGCGGAAACGGCGGTCACCTTTGGTCGCGTCGACATCCTCGTCAACAACGCCGGCATCAACATTCGCAAACGACCCGAGGAATATTCGCTGGAGGAATGGCATCAGGTGCTCGACACCAACCTGACCAGTGCCTTTCTCTGCGCCAGGGCGGCCCACCCGGAGCTGAAGCGCAGCGGTGCCGGGAAGGTGATCAACATCGGCTCGATGATGTCGATCTTCGGCGGTCCGCTTCTCTCTGCTTACGGCGCCAGCAAGGGTGGCATGGTGCAGCTGACCAGGGGATTGGCGGCGGCCTGGGCGGTGGACAACATCCAGGTGAATGCAGTGCTCCCGGGTTGGATCGACACGGCTCTGACTCAGCGGGCCCGCGTTGACATAGAGGGTTTGCATGAGCGCGTGTTGAGCCGCACGCCGGCTGCCCGATGGGGCGTTCCCGAGGACCTGGCGGGGATCGCCGTCTTCCTCGCCAGCCCGGCCTCGGACTTCATAACCGGCGCCGCGATCCCGGTTGACGGGGGTTATTCGGTCGCCGGCTAGTGGACAGTCCACCAACCCGTCAGTCATAGATCCGCTCCAGGTACCAGGCGTCCGCGTGGAGGTCGTGGAATAGCTCCACCAGCAGGTCCGAATTGAGGATCACCTTCCAGTACTCCCGCGCGATCGGCCTTGACCACCAATCGGCCTCCGCCAGCCAGCGGGAGGCGGGGCGGAGTGAGCCGCGCAGGGAGCCGGCGCAGATCCGGGCCGGCGCGCCGTCGGCCCCGAGCTCGACCTCGATCTCGAGCGGCGGATCGCACAGCCGCGTCATCGCCTGCGTGTCGCTTTGATGCCATGGTGGTCATCGGCATGCCGTGTCGTTGCGGCTGCCGTCCGGTTGAGCGTCGCCACTTTTGCGATGCGTGGGGAGCAGTCGAAGTTGCCCAGGTTCCGGCTGAGGCTCGGGTCAGCCAGCGGTGCCGGCAGGGCCCGGGGTGGGGCCGGCTGACCGGCTGTCGGGGTGCCGCTCAGGCCGACGGGGTCCCAGCGAAAGCGCTGGGAGGGAATCGGTGAATCCGGCAGCGCCGGCTCCGGCTGCAGCGCGATCCCGGCGCCGTGGCGATCCTGCAGCCTTTCCAGCGCCGCCTTCACCTCTTCGGCGGAGCCGTCGCCACGGACCCAAAGCCTCAGCTGCCGGCGGCCGGCCGCCTCCAGCTGAGGCAGCTCGATCTCCATCTCGGTGACCGGCTCCCGCGGCTGCCATTCCCGAAGCCAGGCGCCGACCAGTCCGAACAGCTCGGCAGTGCTGGTGAGGGGGTTGCGGACCACAGACTCGCGTTCCTCGGTGTCCAGCCGGAGCCGGACGCGCTTGGCGCCGGCGCCCCGCAGGCCCATCTCGGCGGCGAGGTCGGAGCAGAGCGCGCGGCCGACGAAGAGGAGCGCCTCGCGATCCTCCACCGGGGGTTCGAACTGACGCTGAACTGAGGTGGAATGGGGAGGCAGCCAGGGCGTCAGCCGGTCGGGCTCCTCGGCCCGAGCTCGCCGGGCGGCGGCGCGTCCCTCCCGGCCGAGCTGCGATTCCAGCTGGCGGGGGCCGATCCGCGCGACATCACCGAGGGTGCGCAGGCCGAGCAGCTCCAGCCGCTCCTCCTGCCAGGGCTCCAGGCCGAGCTCACCCACCGGCAGGGGAGCCAAAAACTCCCTTGCCTCCCTCACCTCCCCGACCGCCAGCAGCCGGCCGGGGCGCGCCCCTTTCGCGGCCAGGCGGGCGATGAAAGGACCCGGACCCAGGCCCAGCCGGGGCTCGGCGCCGGTGGCGTCGCGCAACCGGCGGCGCATCTCGCGTACCGCCAGCGTCCTCTGGACGACTCCTTCGAGGTCAATCCAGGCCACCCCCTCGACGCGCACCTCGACCACCGGCGAGAGGTCGTAGAGAGCTGCTGAGATCCGCTCCGCCAGCCGTGCCGCCCCGGCGGGATCGGGGTCCCGGAACTCGGCGTCAGGACAGAGCTGCTGCGCCTGCCGCTGGCTCATCCCCATCCGCACGCCCGCCTCGGCGGCCTCCGGCGAGGCGCAGACGACAGTCTCCCGCCACCCCGCCACCACGACCGCCCGGCCATAGAGTTCGGGATTGAGCGCGAGCTGCAGGTGCGGGACTAGACCACAGCAGACTCGAGCTGTCCCGTCAGTTCCCACGCCCTCTCCACATTCGTCACCCCAAGCTCCGGATAAAGGCCCGCCCCCAGCGGATAGTTGATCTCGAGCTCCGCCATCCGGCCGGGCAGCGAGACCTTGTTTTTGACGCAGGTCACCCGGACCCGCAGCCCCACCAGCTCGCCCCGTTCGAACTTCCAGGTCAGCCGCTCCACTCCGAGGCTCAGGCTCGAGGCATGAGCCAGCGCGCGGGGCGCCTCCTCCACCACTGCCACAGCGATCGCCTCGGACCGCTCGGCGGCGGCGGCCAGGAGGGGGAGCCAGGGTTCCGCCGCGGCGGCGACGCGGGCGGGGAGGGAGAGGAGCAGGAACCCGGCGCCCGCCTTCGCCAGGGCAACCGCCGCCTCTCCCGCCGCCGCCGCATCCCCGGGCCGCACCACCGTCAGCGCGTGGAGGTCGGGCTGGAACTCCATCAAAGCCCAGGGATCGAAGCTCCGCCCGGGATCAACCGCGATCACCGCCCCGAATTCGTGCGTCGCCCGGGCGAGCAGGGCGAGCCCGAGGCTCGACTTGCCGCAGGAGCCATGCCCGCTGAGCACGCAGACCCGGCCTCGGGGCAATCCGCCAATCCCCGTCAGCCCGTCGATGGCTGACATCCCCGTTGGCCAGGCCTCGACTGGGGGAAGCCTGACCACCGGGGCCAGGGCGTGCTCGCCGAAACGAAGGTGGATGACATCCACCGCCTGGTTCAAACGGGCGTGCCTGGATTCGGTCTGCATATCTCTTTCCGGAGGTTGCCGGCGGTTGTGGACGAGGAGCCTCCGGAAAGACGTGTTGTGCGGCGTGAGGCGGCTATAGACTAGCGAACAAACGTTCGTCAGTCAATGGCTTGGAGCTTGCCTGGCCGCTAGAAAGAGATGACTCGCTCCGCCTCCATCGTCAGCCTGACCACGTCCGGTGGCGCGACCCACTCCTGGTGCTCACCCAGCTGCGAGACCCCACGGGCCTCAGCGCAGCCGCGTCATATGTAGAGGGTGACGCCACCGGCGCGGCATTTCTCGAGCAGCTGGCCGAGGGGCGGGATACCGACACCGTGGACGGTCTGGGCCACTCCCGGTTTGAGGAGACCGGTCGCATCGCCGGCGAGGATCACTCCGCATTCGGTGCCGGCAGGCACAGCCCCATTGGCAGCGATGTGGAAGGGGATGCTGGCCCGTGTTGGATCGGCGGTTCCGGAGCTGGCGAGGATGAGCAGTTTCGGCATTCCTGAATCATGGCCCCCCGCCCGGTCGGAAACAAGAAACCTTTTGCGGTCCGGTTCGTTTTAGGGATATGCCAATCGGAGTCGCGAGGGGGGCGGCGGTGCGGATCGTCAGCCTGGCGGTGGTCGCCTGCGCGCTCGCCTGCAGCCAGGGCGGGGCGACCGTCTCTCGCCCGCTGGGCGCCAGCTTCACTGTTCCCGCCGCCGCAACGGAGAACGTGGAGCGAGTGGCGCTTCCCGGCGCGCGGTATGACGCGCCCAATCCAGCTTCCGAGGTCGACACGCTGTTCCGGCTCGTCTATGCGGCTCGGAATCTGCCGCGCGGTGGCGTCGAGGACCTGAATCGGCTCAGGGCGCTGGTCGACGGCGCCTACGCCGATTACACGCTTCCCCTCTCGGAGCCGGAGATCCGCGACGAGAAAGCCGGACTCCTCCTGGAGATCAATTTCAGCAACATCAACACCCGCCTGGATGAGTGGGACCCCACCGCGGACGGAAAGTCGGGCGTCGCCCTGGTCTGGGTCACGCGGACGCGGACCGATACCCGAATTGACGGGCCGTCGCCCTCTCAAACGGCCACCTACCAGTTCCGGGCCGCGCGCCGGCAGCTCAGGGGGGATGCGGTCTACTGGGTTGTGACCGACTTCCTGAACCCGGCCACGAACCGGTGGGTGTCGGATGTGGCGGCGGTCTCCGCCGTCGATGTCAGCTCCGAGCTGGTGCAGTTCTTCGCCGACTTCTATGACGCGCGCACCTACAAGTACGGTCACCCGATCGACCTAGCCAAGGCGACGCGGTTGTCACGGCTCAGCTATCAGGCGTACACCGTCCCCCTGATCGAGCGGGAGCAGTCGGAGGCCGCAAGCGGGGCTCTCGTCTCCATCAGGTACGTCGGGATCAAGCCATTCCTGATCAGCTGGATCGCCGGCGCCACTCCGCACGGTGGGGTGGCGACGGTCGGGGTCACCCGTACCGCGCTGGAGATCAGGCGCGACGGGCCTGTCGCCCCGGACACGGCCACCTACCAATTTCGGGTTCACCGCCACACCGACGACGCCGGCCGGAGCTACTGGATGGCGATTGATTTCCTTCGCCCCGATTCGCAGCGGTGGGTGTCGGACCTGGCGGGACAGTCCGTGGGCATGCCCGCCACGGGGCACGGTTGATAGAGAACTGACCGGCGGTCGCCGGAACAGTCGTTGAGGTCAGGCCGATTTTCTCCGGGAGGACAGGCCGATCAGGAGCAGGCCGGCGAGTGCCGCGCCGAGCCCGATGACCAGCCAGAGGCGCTGGCCGGTCATGAAGCTGCCGCGAATGTAACCGAGGCCCTGGCCCATCCAGACGCCGCCGACCAGCAGCAGCAGAACTCCGAGCACGATCGAGCCGAGTCGCGGTCCCATGCTTGATTTATACGCGGAGAGGTGACCGGGTGGATCATAGGAAGCCGAAATGAAGTGCCCCGTGCCCTGCCTCGAATGCGGGACGTACACGATGGAGCTGGATTTGAACCAGGACCACCAGCACATCGCCTGCGAGCGGTGTGAGCGCGTCTGGTGCGCCAACTGCATCGGCCGCTGGGAGATCCCGATCTCGCCCGAATGGCTCAAGCGACAGCGCGTCGCCTCGCTGAACTGAGTCCCGGCAGGTGGATGGCCAAGTGCAAGGCTAAGTGAAAGGCAGGATGCCTCGATGACTGAATACCTCATGGCCGGCCAGCTCTCCGAGCTGGAGCGGCTGCGGGTGCAGTCGAAGGTCTGGGAACCTGCCGGTGAGGCCCTTCTTGCCCGGCTTGGCGAGGGGACTGGCGGGCGAGCCCTGGACGTCGGTTGTGGCGCGCTTGGCTGGCTGGCGACTCTCAGCCGCTGGGTCGGCCCAACCGGATCGGTGATCGGCACCGACATCGAACCAGAGCTGCTCGAGGCGGCCGCCGGGTTGCGACTTGGAAATGTCGAGCTGCGCCGGGACGACATCTTCGCAAGCACGCTCGAGCCGCGCTCCTTCGACCTCGTCCACGTGCGGTTCGAGCTGGCTCCCATCGGCCGTGTGGAGGAGCAGATGGGAATCCACCGGGCGCTGGTGAGGGCGGGTGGTTGGCTGGTGCTCGAGGAACCGGAGACGAGCTCCTGGCGGCTCAACCCGGATGGCCCCGCCGCGGGTCGGTTGATCGAATTGATCCGGCAGGCCTTCCGCGCCGCGGGTGGTGACTTCGACGTCGGAAGACGACTGCCTGACCTCATCCGCGCCACCGGCGCCACCGAGGTCGATTACGCGATCCAGACAGCCGTGCTCCGGCCCGGCCATCCCTACCTGAACAACCATGTCCAGATGTCGACCTCGCTCGAGGGGCGACTGGCCGCGATCGTCGGTGCGGCTGAGCTGGCCGAGCTGCGCCGCGACGCCGAGCAGGAGTTGGATGGAACCCGCTGGGGAGTGCCCTTCTCCGTGGTCCAGGCGTGGGGGCGGCTCCCATAACGCACGCGATCGCGATCGTCGATGCGGTGCAGGTGCCCCGGCCACCGCCGGCGGAAAGGCTTCGCGAGTTCTACTTCGCTGCCGCGCAGAGGTACACGCTCGGGTTGATCAGATACAACATGGGCGAGTTCAGGGTGGGCCCGGTTGCGCTGATCCGCTTCCAGCCGCCGGTTGCGACGCCCACCGGCTGGCGGTTCGACCTCAGCGGCGGCCTGCTCGTGCGGGGCGGCGCGGGCAGCCTTGAGATCGGCTGGCGGGACGGGATCCTCCGGCTCGACGTGAGCGATTACACCCCCGCCCTCCCGCGGCCGGTCTACCGCCTCACCCAGCTCCTGTTTCACCACTTCCTCACCCGCCTGGTGCTGCTCCAGATGCGCGGCCGGCTACCCGCGATGGCGCTGCCCTCGCCACCTTTCCGCCGGCTCGGCGGGGGCGCGCTCGACGTGCTGGTTTGCCTTGCGCTGGCGCAGGGGAAACCGCTGCGCGCACTGCCCATCGCCGCGGTCTATCACCTCGCCGCCTGGCGACTCGGTGGGCGCACGCTGGGTGGCTGGATCATGGGCCAACGGGTGCGGGCGGTCGATGGCTCCGCGCTGACCCTGGGTCAGGCGCTGGTCAGGCTGGTCACCCTGCCAGTCGGGCTGCTGCGCCTGCGGGCGGTGCACGACGAGATCGCGGGCACCGACGTGGTTATTTTCAGCTGATGGCAGGTCGACAACTTACCGCGCACCTTTTCATCGAGCGGCCGGCCGAGGACGTCTTCAACTTCGTCGCCGACTATCACAACGTGGCCCGCTTACTCGAGGGTGTCAAGACCTGGCGCCCGATCGGCCGGCGGGCAGAAGGGGTGGGTGCTCGCTACCTGGTCGTGCTATCGGCGCTCGGGGTCAAGCTCGAGGCTCGGGTCAAGATCAGCGAGTGGACCTCAGCCAAGGTGATCGGCTGGGTCTCTGAAGCAAGTCCGATCGCCAATCGCGGCCGCTGGACCTTCACGCCGAAGAGCGGTGGCAGTGAGGTGGCGCTGCGCCTTGACTACACCCCTCCCGCGGGCGGAATCGGGAACTTCCTGGCAGCTCGGGTGGAGGGGATCATCAGGGGACGGATCCTGGCCGCCCTGCAGGGTATGAAGGAGGAGCTGGAGGCGTCGTGATCCATCTCGCCCATGGGGCCTCAGGCAGCGCCGCCAGCATGGCCCCCTATGTCGACGGACTCCGGGAGCGCGGCTTTGACGCGGCTGCCGTTCAGCTGCCCGCGGGGAGCGCGGAGCGCGCCGTCCCGGCCTTCATATCCCAGTCCGGCGTGGGCCCCGACGTGGTCGTCGGCGGCCAGTCCTTTGGCGGCCGCGTCGCCAGCCTGCTGGCGGCAGAACAGCCTGTCCAGGCACTCATCCTGTTCAGCTACCCCCTCCACCGGCCGGGTCATCCAGAGGACCTGCGAACGGCCCACTGGCCCCGGATCAACTGCCCCGTGCTCCTCCTCAGCGGTGAGTCCGACCCCTTCGCGCAGATCGGGCTGCTCCGCCGCGAGGTCGCCAAGCTGGCCCGGCACCGATTGGTGACCTATCCCCGCTCGGGCCACGGCCTCAAGGGCGCGGCCCTCGGGGCTGCGCTCGACGAGCTGGCCGGGTTCCTCTCGGACCTCGGTCTCGAGCGAGGACAATGAGGGCCTGCAGACATGAGTCAGTTCAGACCGCTCACAGCCAAACGCGTAACTCCTCGCCGAAGGGGTCTCAGCGTCATCGGGGTGATCCTCATCGCCGCCGGCCTGATCGGCCTCCTGGTCACCTACTCGGTCCTGCCGGGCTGGGTCCCGCGGTTCTGGCCGCTGATCATCATCCTTCTGGGCGGTCTGGGCCTCTTCCGCCGACCTGCCTTCGTCAGCGACATTGACGCTCTGATCCCGGGCCTGGCCGGAGCTGCGGATCGCCCGCGGCGCCGCTTCAGCCTCGCCCTGATCATCCTGGGCGCCTTCCTCTTGCTATTCACCAGCCGCCTGGTGGATGATCGGCTGGCCGGCCCGATCGTCATCGTTGCGATCGGCATCGCAATCCTCTGGCGGCGCTACCGCTGACCGACCGCGATTGGCTTGACCTCTTCGCTGCCGTCGCCGCGGACGTCGGCTCGGCGGTACGCCCGCTCATCGGAAGTGAGGCCGGCCGGCGGGAGATCGCCACCGGGGCGGGCGGTGACCGGACAGTGGAGATCGACCGGCTGGCTGAGGCGACCGCAATGGCGCGGTTTGAAAAGCTCGCCGGCTCCGGCGAGCGGTTCAGCGTCCTCAGTGAAGAGGTAGGTCAGCGCGACTTCGGCGCCGCCTATCCGATGGTGGTGATGGATCCCATCGACGGCAGCCTCAATGCCAAGCAGGGAGTCCCGCTCTACGCGATCATGCTGACGCTCATCGACGGTCCCACCGTGGCGTCAGTGCGGGCCGGCTACGTGATGAACCTGGTCAACGGTGAGCAGTTCTCGGCGGTGCGGGGAGGGGGTGCCGAGCACAACGGCAGGCGCCTCGACCCATTGCGCCGGCCGAACCTGGAGCGGATCGCCCTCGTCGCAATGGAGAGCACACCGCGCGGCATCCTCGAGGCTGCCCCACTGCTGAAGAGGGCCGAGAAGGTTCGCATCCTGGGTTCCATGGCGATCTCAATCGCTCATGTGGCGACCGGAAGCTTCGACATCTTCTGCTCCCCGATGCAGAGCCGCGTCTTCGACATGACGGCCAGCCTCCTGGTGCTGACTGAGGCGGGTGGCGTGGCAACCGACCTGGCGGGAGGCTCGCTCGCCGAGCTGCCGGTCGGCTTCGCCGTCCGGACGACGCTGCTCGCTGCCACCGATGCTCGTGCCCACGCGCTGGCGCTGGAGATCCTGGCGAATGGCTGAAACGGTTTTCGTGCTCCTCTCTTTCGAGGGGCCCGACCAGTACAGCCAGGCCGGTGGCCTCGCCACGCGAGAGAAGGAGCTCGCCCGGGCGCTGGCGCAGCTCGGTCACGAGACCCACCTCTTCTTCATCGGGGATCCCGATCTGCCGCCGGTCGAAACCCGGCAGGGCGGCCGCCTCCACCTTCACCGCTGGTGTCAATGGATCAGCGCCCACCATCCCGGTGGTGTCTACGACGGCGAGGAGGGCAAGTACCGGGATTGGAACGGAAGCCTCCCCAGCTTCGTGGCAGACGAGGTGGTGGCTCCCGCGATCACGGCCGGCAAGCACGTCGTCGTGATGGCAGAGGATTGGCAGACGGCGACCTCACTGATCTTGATCGATCGCTCCCTCCGGATGCGCGGAATGCGCGCGGGAGCGGTGCTGCTATGGAACGCCAACAACGTCTTCGGCAACTGGCGGATCGATTGGACCGCCCTCGACGCCTGCGCGACCATCACGACGGTCAGCCGCTACATGAAGATCCTGCTCTGGCGGGAGGGGGTCAACCCGGTCGTGATACCCAACGGGATTCCCCGGGAGGCGCTGACGCCGCCCCGCCCTGAGGATGTGATCGCTCTTCGAGAGGGAGGGGCGGGCGACCTGTTTCTCTTCAAGATCGGTCGTTTTGACCCCGACAAACGCTGGTTGATGGCCATGGAGGCAGCCGGCCGCCTGAAGAGTCTGGGGGTCAAGCCGCGAATGCTGATCCGCGGTGGCCCGGAACCGCACGGGGCGGAGGTGATGGCGCACGCGCGGCGCCATGGGCTCCGAGTTGCCGATGTCCGCGGTGCTGAGGACGCGCCGGCTCTGGCCCGAGCCATGCGGGCCCATCCCAACGCGGACGTGCTGAACCTGGTGAGCTTTCTGCCCGAGACGCTGATCGGCACCATCTACTTCGCCGCGGATGCGGTGCTCGCCAATTCCGGCCACGAACCGTTTGGCCTGGTGGGCCTCGAGGTGATGGCGGCCGGCGGCGTCGCCATCACAGGGTCCACCGGCGAGGACTACGCCGTTGCGTTCCGCAATGCTCTCGTGCTGGAGACGGCCGACCCGGCGGAGCTGGTCTCGCACCTCAACCTGATCCGGACCGACCGCCGATTGGGTCCCCGGCTCCGCCGCGAGGGCCGGACCACCGCCCGCACCTACCTGTGGGAGGCCGTCATCGGCCAGCTCTTCGCCCGCCTGGAGCTGGCCGCCGCGCGTCAGGACGTCATCTGGGACAGCGGCTCGCTGCGGCCATCACGCGCGGCGCGTCGCGCCGGCCTGACCCCTCGACGGGTGGTGCCCGGCAGCGATACTGGTGAGGTTGGCTCCCCAGGCAACGGATAACCGCCGCATCGCGATCGAGGCCGTGACTCCCTCGGTTGAGGGCGGCCGGTACCCGGCCAAGGCGTCGCTCGGGGAGCGGATTCGGGTCGAGGCCGATTGCATCTCCGACGGTCATGACGCCATCGCCGCCGTGCTCCTTTATCGTCGGGAACGGGCCAGCCAGTGGACCGAGCGAAGAATGGTTGCACTCCCCAACGACCGCTGGCGCGCCGAATTCGAGCCAACCGGGATCGGAATCTACCGATTCACGATCGAGGCCTGGGTGGACCACTTCGCAACCTGGGCGGACGACCTGGCGATCCGCATCAAGGCCGACCAGGACGTCCGGGTCGACCTCCAGATCGGAGGTGGCCTGATCGAGGCGGCGGCCGCGCGCTCGGCTCGGCCCGACTCCGCTGAGCTGGCCGCGGTGGCGAAGAGGTTGAATGCGGGCTCCCGCGGCCGGGCCGGCGCCATCAAGTTGGCGCTCTCACCTGAACTGAGAGCTCTCATGGACCGAAATGCCGACCGGAGCCGGGCCACTCGCTTCGAGCGCGAACTTCAGGTGGTCGTCGACCCTGAGCTCGCCCGTTTCAGCGCCTGGTACGAGATGTTCCCCCGCTCGACAGGGAACGGGGGGGAGCACGGGACCTTCAGGACGGTGGCGGAGCGGCTCCCCTACGTCGCCGGGATGGGCTTCAACGTGCTCTACCTGCCGCCGATCCACCCGATCGGCCGGACCCATCGGAAGGGGCGCAACAACGCGGTCACTGCGGCGCCGGACGACGTCGGCAGTCCCTGGGCGATCGGCTCGGCCGAGGGTGGCCACAAGGCGGTCAACCCGGAGCTGGGCAGCCTCGAAGACTTCGCTCTGCTCGTGAGGACCGCTCGCGGGATGGGGATCGAGGTCGCGCTGGACATCGCTTTCCAGTGCTCGCCCGACCATCCGTATGTGAAGGAGTCGCCGGAGTGGTTCCGGCATCGCCCGGATGGCACCATCCAGTACGCGGAGAATCCGCCCAAGAAGTACGAGGACATCTACCCCTTCGACTTCGAGACCTCGGCCTGGAAGTCGCTCTGGAAGGAGCTGCTCAGCATCTTCCTCTACTGGGCTGACCAGGGCGTGCGGCTCTTCCGCGTTGACAACCCGCACACCAAACCCTTCCCGTTCTGGGAGTGGGTGATCGCCGAGGTGAAGAGACGGCATCCCGAGACGATCTTCCTGAGCGAGGCCTTCACGCGGCCGAAGATCATGTATCGCCTGGCCAAGCTGGGATTCACGCAGTCATACACCTACTTCGCCTGGCGCAACCAGAAGGCCGAGCTGATCGAGTACTTCACCGAATTGACCTCGCAGCCGGTTCGCGATTTCTTTCGCCCCAACCTCTGGCCGAACACCCCGGACATTCTCACCGACCACCTGCAGCATGGTGGCCGGCCGGCCTTCATGTCCCGCCTTGTCCTCGCCGCGACCCTCGGCGCCAGCTACGGCATCTATGGGCCCGCCTTTGAGCACGGCGAGGCGGTGGCGACCGCGCCGGGCAGGGAAGAGTACCAAAACTCCGAGAAATACCAGCTGCGGAACTGGCGATTGACGCGCCCCGACAGCCTGCGCGACTACGTCGCTCTCGTCAACGCAATTCGCCGTGAGAACCTTTCCCTTCACACCGACCGCGGCCTCCGCTTCGAGCCCGTCGATAACGACCAGCTGCTGGCGTACAGCAAGGTCAGCGAGGACGGTGCCAACCTGCTGCTGATCGTTGTCAACCTTGACCCATACCACACTCAGTCAGGCTTCCTCGAGGTGCCGCTCCATCGATGGGGCATCAGGCCCGACCAGCAGTTCCAGGTGCACGACCTGATCGCCGATGCCCGCTACTCGTGGCGGGGCTGGCGGAACTACGTCGAGCTCAATCCGTTCATCCAGCCCGCCCACATCTTCCGCATCCAGGGCCGTCTGCGCGATGAGACTGACTTCGATGCCTGGAACTAGCCCTGGCGGAGGTGGCGGGTTGCTGACTGATACCTGGTACAAGGACGCGATCATCTATGAGCTGCATGTGCGCGCATTCAACGATTCGAATGCGGATGGTGTCGGCGACTTCCCAGGGCTGATTGAGAAGCTCGATTACCTCAAGGACCTGGGCGTCACCGCCCTCTGGCTGCTGCCCTTCTACCCCTCTCCCGGGCGGGATGACGGATACGACATCGCCGACTACCTCACGGTCAATCCCGCCTATGGCGATCTGCGCGATGTGAGGCGGTTCGTCAAGGAAGCCCACCGGCGTGGTCTTCGCGTCATAACTGAGCTGGTCTGCAACCACACGAGCGATTCCCATCCCTGGTTTCAGCGGGCTCGCCGGGCCCGGCCGGGGAGCGCGGCGCGGGACTTCTATGTGTGGAGCGACACACCCGATCGCTACCGCGAGGCGAGGATCATATTCAAGGATTTCGAGACCAGCAATTGGAGCTGGGATCCGGTCGCGGGGGCCTACTACTGGCATCGCTTCTATTCGCACCAGCCCGACCTCAACTATGACAATCCGCAGGTTCTCAAGGCGCTCTTGAAAGTCCTCGACTTCTGGATGGAGATGGGCATCGACGGGCTCCGGCTTGACGCGGTCCCCTACCTTGTCGAGCGAGAGGGCACCAATTGCGAGAACCTGCCCGAGACCCACGCCATCCTGAAGCAGATCCGGCGCCACGTCGACGAACGCTTCTCCGGCCGGCTGCTGCTGGCGGAGGCGAACCAGTGGCCCGAGGATGCGGTGCACTACTTCGGCGACGGGGACGAGTGCCACATGAGCTTCCATTTCCCGCTCATGCCACGGCTCTTCATGTCGATCCAGATGGAGGATCGGTTTCCGATCATCGACATCCTGGCCCAGACCCCCTCGATCCCCGAGACCGCGCAGTGGGCGCTCTTCCTGCGCAACCACGACGAGTTGACGCTCGAGATGGTGACCGACGAGGAGCGCGACTACATGTATCGCGTCTACACGCAGGATCCCAGTGCCCGCATCAACCTCGGCATCCGGCGCCGGCTCGCACCGTTGCTGAGCAACAACCGGCGCCGGATAGAGCTGATGAATGGTCTGCTCTTCTCGCTGCCGGGCACGCCGGTCATCTACTACGGCGACGAGATCGGGATGGGCGACAACGTCTACCTCGGCGACCGCAACGGAGTCCGAACGCCAATGCAATGGAGCGGCGACCGCAATGCAGGTTTCTCCAAGACCAACCGACAGCGCCTGTACCTACCGGTGATCGTCGATCCCGAGTACCACTACGAATCGGTCAACGTGGAGGCGCAGCAGGCGAACGCTCACTCGCTCCTCAGCTGGACGCGCCGGCTGATCGAGCTGCGCAAGCGCCATCCCGCCTTCGGCCGGGGCTCGCTCGAATTCCTTCACCCGGAGAACCGCAAGGTGCTCGCGTTCGTGCGCCGCAGCGAGCAGGAGCAGATCATGGTCGTCGCCAACCTCTCGCGCTTCGTCCAGTACGTTGAGCTGGACCTGTCTCGGTTTGCCGGGACGCAGCCGGTCGAGATGTTCGGCGGGATCGAATTTCCCSCGGTCGCGGATCGTCCCTACTTCCTGACCCTGGGACCGCACGCCTTCTACTGGTTCACCATGCAGCCGGTTGCCGCGCCGGTCGGCGCCGCTCCCGGAGGCGCCGCGGATGTGCCCGAGCTGATAGTCCACGAGCGCTGGCAGGAGCTGCTGGAGCCGGGCGGTCGTGCCCGCCTGGAGCTGGTCCTGCCCAGCTTCATGCGGGTGCGCCGCTGGTTCGGCGGTAAGGCGAGGCGCCTGAAGTTCGTCACGGTGGCCGACGCCATCCCGGTGCCCTACGCAGGTGGCTCGGCGATGGTCCTCACCATCCGGTGCGAATATGCCGAAGGCGACCCGGAGACCTACGCCCTGCCCCTCAGCCACGCCGCCGGGGCGCGCGCCGAGGATTTGCTGAAGAACCAACCCGGCTCGGTCGTCTGCCGGGTCGGCGGACTGGCGGAGCCGGGGTTGCTTTACGACGCTCTGACCGACCCCGAGTTCGCCGAGGAGCTGCTCGACGCGGTGGCGCGGAAACGGCGCTATCGGGGCGACGGGGGAAGCATCACGGCGGTTCCGGCGGCCGCCTTCGCCCGGCTCCGGGGCGGCGATGGCACGCGGCTCGACGCCACCATCGGCAGCGCCGAGCAGAGCAACAACTCCGTGATGTTCGGCGAGCGGCTGATCCTGAAGCTCTACCGCCACGTGGAGGAGGGAGTGAACCCGGACCTCGAGGTCAGCCGGTTCCTCAGCGAGCGCGCCGGGTTCACTTCGATCCCGCCGGTCGCCGGCAGCCTGGAGTATCGCTTTCCCAACGGCAGAACGGGCACCCTCGGGCTGCTCCAGGGCTATGTCCCGAACCAGGGCGACGCCTGGTCCTACACGCTGGCCCAACTGGACCGCTACCTGGACCATCCCTCGGCGCTCGGCCAGTATCTCGACCGCGTCACCCTCCTCGGCAAGCGGACAGCCGAGATGCACCTTGCCCTCGCCTCGCAGTCCGACGACCCGGCATTTGCCCCCGAAGCCTCAACGATGCTCGACCAGCGTTCGCTCTACCAGTCGGTGCGCAGCCAGGCAACCCAGGTGCTCGCCATGCTCCGGCAGCCCCTGGCCACATCCGTAGGGGCTGACGGCGAGCTGTTGGTCGAGCTGGAGGGGGAGCTGCTGGGCCGCCTGCGGGCAATGCTCGAGCGGCCGATCACGGCCTCCCGGATCCGGACCCACGGCGATTTCCATCTCGGCCAGGTGCTCTGGTCGGGTGGCGATTTCGTGATCATCGACTTCGAGGGCGAGCCGGCCCGGGTGCTCGCCGAGCGGCGCCTCAAACGCTGGCCGCAGAGGGACGTCGCGGGCATGCTGCGCTCCTTCGACTATGCCTCCCACACGGCTCTGCGTTCCCGGCCGCACGCTGATCCCAAGCTGGCCCGGAAGTGGACCACTGCGGTGAGAGACGCCTACCTGCGGTCCTACTACGAGGTCGCCGAGGGTGCCCCATTCCTGCCCGGCGACGAGACCGGCCGGGCCATCTTGCTCGACACTTTAACGCTCGAAAAGGCGCTCTACGAGGTGCGCTACGAGCTGAACAACCGGCCCGATTGGGTCGGAATCCCGCTTCGTGGGATCCTGCATCTGATGGGGGTGAGTGATTGACCCAGAGTCGAGGCGTTTCCTCAGCGACGTTGCTGACGCCTGACGACCTCTACCTCTTCAACGAGGGTTCGCACTTTCGGCTCTACGAGAAGCTGGGGAGCCACCTGATGACGGTCGGCGAGGCCACGGGCTGCTACTTCGCGGTCTGGGCTCCGAACGCCGAGAGCGTCGCGGTGATCGGCGACTGGAACGCCTGGGATCCGCGCAGCAACCCCCTCCGGCCGAAGGGCGAATCCGGAATCTGGGAGGGCTTCGTGCCGGGGGTGATCCGCGGTGCCATTTACAAGTACCACGTCGTGGCGCGGGGAAGCATTCATCGCGTCGATAAGGCCGATCCTTATGCGCTGATGCAGGAGACGCCGCCCAACACCGGCTCGGTTGTCTGGGACCTGGATTACGAGTGGCGCGACCGCCAGTGGATGGAGGACCAGCCTCGGCACAACAACCCGGCGGCTCCGTGGTCGATCTACGAGCTGCACACCGGCTCCTGGGTCCGCAATGGGGCCCCCCCCAACTACCGCGATCTCGCTCACCGCCTCGCCGATTACGTGGGTGAATTGGGCTTCACGCACGTCGAGCTGCTGCCCGTCATGGAGCACCCCTTCTACGGGTCCTGGGGCTACCAGACCACCGGCTACTTCGCTCCCTCCAGCCGGCAGGGAACCCCCCAGGACTTCAAGTACCTCGTTGATCACCTCCATCAAAAGGGCATCGGGGTGATCCTCGACTGGGTCCCGTCGCATTTTCCAGCCGACGAGCACGCTCTCGCCTATTTCGACGGCACCCATCTCTACGAGCACGCTGACCCGCGCCTTGGCTTCCACCCGGATTGGAACAGCCTGATCTTCAACTACGGTCGCCACGAGGTCCGCAGCTTCCTGGGTTCCAGCGCCCTCTTCTGGCTGAACGAGTACCACGTCGACGGGCTTCGGGTCGACGCGGTCGCCTCGATGCTCTACCTCGACTACTCGCGCAAGCCCGGCGAATGGGTTCCCAATGCTTTCGGGGGGCGGGAGAACCTCGAGGCGATCAGTTTGCTCCGGCGGCTCAACACCCAGGTCTACGCAGAGCACCCGGCCACCGCCACGATCGCGGAGGAGTCGACGGCCTGGCCGATGGTCTCGCGGCCGACCTATGTCGGCGGCCTTGGGTTCGGGATGAAGTGGGACATGGGCTGGATGCATGACACGCTGAAATACATGTCCGTGGAGACGGTGCACCGAAAGTTCCACCACCACCTGCTCACCTTCCGGCCGATGTACGCGTTCAGCGAGAACTTCGTGCTGCCCATCTCGCACGACGAGGTCGTATATGGCAAGGGCTCGCTGATTCAGAAAATGCCGGGTGACGAGTGGCAACGGTTCGCCAACCTGCGCCTGCTGTTCGCCTACATGTTCGCCACTCCCGGCAAGAAGCTGATGTTCATGGGCTGCGAGTTCGGCCAGGGCAAGGAGTGGAACCATGAGACGGGGCTCGAATGGAACCTTCTCGATAAGCCGCTCAATGCCGGGGCCGGCCGCTTCGTGCAGGACCTGAATCATCTCTACCGCGAGGAGCCCGCCCTGCACGAGCTCGATTTCAGCCCCGACGGCTTTGCCTGGATCGACGCGAACGACTCCGAGCAGTCGGTGGTGAGCTTCATCCGGAAGGGATCCCAGCCGGGAATGCAGGTGGTGGCGCTCTTCAATTTCACGCCGGTGCCGCGTTCGGCCTACCGCGTCGGGGTCCCCGAGGCCGGCTACTGGAAGGAGATCCTCAACAGCGACGCCGACCTCTACGGGGGCAGCGGGCAGGGCAACCTGGGCGGCGTCGAAGCCTTTCCCGAAGCTTGGCACGGGCAGCCGGCGATGCTCACCATCACGTTGCCGCCCCTTGCCGCCGTCTTCTTTCGAAGGTCCCCGGGAGTCGAGTGAAGCCGATTCACCTGGCGCTGGTCTGGCACATGCACCAGCCGTATTACAAGGATGACCTGACCAACACCTATCTATTGCCGTGGGTGAGGCTGCACGCGGTGAAGGACTACCACAAGATGGTGGCACTGCTGGACGGCTATCCCCGGGTTCGGCAGACGTTCAACCTGGTCCCCTCGCTGCTCGCCCAGATCGACGAGTACAGCCGGGGAGAGGCCAAGGACCTGTTCCTGAATCTGTCCAGCCGGCCGGCCGAAGAGCTGACCACGGAGGAGCGGGCATTTCTGATCCGGTGGGTGCGGGAGTCGCCCCAGGCCCTTCGCGTCCAGCAGTCGCCCCGCTACCTGGAGCTGGCTGCTCGGGCCCCGGCGCCTGACGGATTCTCGATCGACGACATCCGTGACCTGCAGGTCTGGTCCAACCTCGCCTGGTGCGACCCGGCCTGGATCGACCGCGACCCCCGCCTATCGGCTCTCAAAACCCGGGATCATCACTTCTCCGAAGGGAACAAGGCGGCGCTTTTCGAGGCTCAGCTGGAGATGGTTCGCAGCATCATCCCGAAGTACAGGGAGATGGCGGAGTCCGGCCAGGTCGAGCTGACCACCTCGCCCTACTACCACCCGATCCTGCCGCTCCTCTGTGGTCTGGAGTCGGCTCGCATGGCCTCTCCGGGAATCCAGCTTCCCCCGGCCCAGTTCGCCCACCGGGAGGATGCTGAACAGCAGATCGCCCTCGGTCTCGCCACCTTCGAGCGCCTGCTGGGGAGGCGGCCGGCCGGCCTGTGGCCTTCCGAGATGGCCGTGGGGGAGAGCGTGGTCAGCCTGGTGGCCGAGGCCGGGCTCGAGTGGATCCTCTCCGACGAGGACGTGCTCGCCAGGTCGATCGATGGTGGCCTCTACCGCGACGGCGACGGCCGCGTGGGCGACCCGGCGGCTCTCTTCCAGCCGTACCAGGTGGAGCACGAGGGCCGACCGGTGGCGATCGTCTTCCGCGACAAGGTGCTCAGCAATCTCGTTGGTTTCGACTACCACCGGATGTCGGCCCAGGACGCGGTGCGCGACTTCATGGACCGCCTCCGGCGCATCCAGGAACAGCAGCACGAGCGGCAGGCGGAGTCGGCTGCGCCCGACTTTCTCGTCACCGTCGCGCTGGATGGGGAGAACGCCTGGGAGTTCTATCCGCGGGACGGTCACGACTTCCTCAACGCCCTCTACACCGAGCTGGATAGCAGCCCGGATGTCATCTGCACCACGGTGGCCGGATTCCTCCACCAATCGCCCGCCCGCCGCCCGCTGGCGCGTCTTTTCACAGGGAGCTGGATCGGGGCCAACCTGGACACCTGGATCGGTGATCCCGAGCACACGGTCGCCTGGGATCTGCTGGCCCAGACGCGCGACTGGCTGGAGAATTACGCCCGGGCCCATCCACATCGGCACGAGCAGCTGGCGGCCGCCTGGCGCGAGATCCTGATCACCGAGGGCAGCGACTGGTACTGGTGGTTCTCGCGACACCACGACTCGGGCATGGATGTCATGTGGGACAACCAGTTCCGCCTTCACCTGCGCAACGTTTACAAAATCCTGGAGGCGAAGCCGCCGAGCCGTCTCTTCGACCAGATCATCGTCAAGGACGGCCTGGTCAACCTGCAGCGGCCGACCGCCGACATCACGCCGGACGGGCCGGCTGACCCGGCGTGGAGCAAGGCGGGCAGGTTCGAGGTGGCCAGCGGCTTTGGCGCGCTGCACCGCCCCAGTGGCCTCGCTTCCCGGGTCTTCTACGGCTCGGACCAGGAGGCTCTTCACCTCAAGATCGAGAGTTCGCGGACCCACGTCGAGCTGGCCGAGATGGGTGTGAGCTACTGGCTCTACCTCTCCGGGCCACCGCTCACCGACTGGGAGCGGGGCCAGCCCACCGCGCGGCTGCCGCTGCCGGAGGTGTCCGCCGGGGACCTCGGTTTCGAGCCGGGGTACGCGGCGGAGATCCGCTTCGACCCCGCTTCAGCCTGGGTTTGCGTCCACCGGATCGGCGGCTGGCGGCGCCATGGCGAGCCCGTCTTCGAGGTCGAGGCGTTGGTGGCCGAGGCGCTAATAGTGACCATCCCCTTCAGTGCTCTGGATAAGAGTGCCGGTGAACCCCTCGAGATGGCGCTGGCGGTCGGCAGGGGGGAGGCAGAGCTGGAGCGGGTGCCACCCAGCGGCTCGCTGGGCCTGCGGGTGCCGGGGACCATCCGGCTCGGTGACGACCACACGCACAAACCGCTCAAGGTCCTGGTCGTCGCTGCCGAGATCGCTCCCTTCGCCAAGACCGGCGGGCTGGCCGATGTCGCGGCCGCCCTCCCCAAGGAACTGCGCCGCCTCGGCCAGGACGTCCGAGTGGTGATGCCCCGCTACCGGCAGATCGACGTCGATCTGCATCAGCTGCGGCCGGTGGTGCCCAACCTGGAAGTGCAGCTCGGGTCCCAGGTCATCAAGTGCACGGTGCTCGAGGGACGTCTGGGAGAGGTCCCGGCCTACTTCATCGACTGCCCCCAGCTCTATGACCGCGACGGCATTTACGGGTTCGGCGACGACGACGCCCGCTTCATCTACTTCAACCGCGCCGTGCTCGAGATGCTGCGACCGCTGCACTTCATCCCCGACGTGATCCACGTTCACGACTGGCACACGGCCCTGATCCCCAACCTGCTTGACACTCTCCACGGCTCGGACACCGAGATGGCCCGAATCGCGACGGTGCTGACCATCCACAACCTCGCTTTCCAGGGCGTGCTTGGCTTCGGATCGCTCCACCTGGCCGGTCTCGAGTCGTGGGGACTGATCAAGCTGGGCGTCCCGCAGCTGGACGACGTTGTCAACATCCTGGGCCGCGGCGTCCACTTCGCCGACATCGTGAACACGGTCAGCGAGCGTTACGCGCAGGAGATCCAGTCGCCCGAGTTCGGCGAGGGTATGGAGGAGCTCTTCAAGCGCCACGCGCACAAGCTGCACGGGATCGTCAATGGAATCGACGTCGAGCTGTTCGACCCCCAGACAGACCCCGCCGTTCCGCATCACTACAGCTCTGCCGACCCTGCCCCGAAGAAGCAGAACAAAGCGGCGCTCCGGGCGGTGCTCGGGCTCGCCGATTCACCGGCACCGATCCTGGCGCTGATCTCGCGGTTGTATGACCAGAAGGGCCTCGACCTCGTCGAACAGGCGCTTCCCGCGATCGTTGGACAGGGCATCCAGATGGTCGCCCTGGGCACCGGCGACCGGCGCTACGAGGACATGTTCAGGGAACAGGCGGCCCGCCACCCGAGCCAGGTCTCGGCCTCGATTGGTTTCGACTACCACCTGGCGCAGCTCATCTACGCCGGCTCGGACATGGTGCTCATGGCGTCCCGCTTCGAGCCCTGCGGCCTCGGCCAGCTGATCGGGATGCGTTACGGCTCGGTTCCGGTGGTTCGCGCCACCGGGGGCCTGGTGGACACCGTCCGCGACCTTGACCCGGCCACCGGGCAGGGGACTGGGTTCATGTTCACCGACTACGACCCCTGGCAGCTCTTCGCGGCTGTGGTCCGGGCGGCCGAGAACTTCCGCCACGCCGCCGCCTGGAGCGACCTGGTGAAGCGCGACATGGAGCAGGACGTCAGCTGGGCGCAGTCGGCGCGGCGCTACGTGGAGCTCTACCGGACGGCCATCGTCTCCAATCGCGACCGGCGCGGCGTGCTGCCCGCAGGTATGACGGGCTAGCCCGGGCTCAGCCGCCCCAGTCCGCCCCGGCTCAGCCGCCCCAGTCAGGTAAAAGGCGGAGCTGCTGGACGCGTCGCGCCGCCGGCGCGTAGGCCTGTTCGAAGTAGTCGAGCGCCATGCGGCGGGCGCTGAAGCCGGGTGCCAGCCGGCGGATGCTCGCCTTCATCATCGCCACCCAGCGCTTCGGCACACCGGCGGGGTCGCGGTCGTAGTAGACGGGCAGCAGCTCGCGCTCGAGGAGGCGGTAGAGCGCCTCGGCCTCGGCCAGGTCATCCGTGTCCGGTCGGTCGAGGGTGGCTCCCGAGGGGATGGCCCAACCCACCTCGGGGCTGTAGGCCTCGTCCCACCAGCCGTCGAGGATGCTCAGGTTGAGAACTCCATTCGCCGCCGCCTTCATCCCGCTGGTTCCGCTCGCCTCGAGGAACCGGCGCGGGTTGTTCAGCCAGACATCCGCGCCCTGCACCAGGTGGCGCGCGACGTCGATGTCGTAATCCTCCAGGAAGCTGATGCGGGCTTCGGCCTGGGCGAGCTCGACGATCTCGTGCAGCAGCGCCTTGCCGGGTTTGTCGGCCGGGTGCGCCTTGCCGGAAAAGAGGAACTGGATCGGCTGATCGATGTTGCCGAGGAGCCGGGCCAGACGCCCGCGATCGCCGAGGAGGAGGGTCGCCCGCTTGTAGGGGGCGAATCGGCGGCTGAAGGCGATCGTCAGCGCATCGGGATCGAGTGGCTCACCGCTCCGATTGCCGGCGTAGGCAACCAGCCGGTGGCGAAGCGCACAATGAATGTTCCACAGTTCAAGGTCATCGATCGTGTCCACTCCCGCCCAGCGCTGGTCTGCCGCCGGCAGCTCCCACCAGTCCGGGCCGACATGAGCGGCAAGCAGGTGCGCGATGTCATCGGCAACCCAGGACGGCAGGTGGACTCCGTTGGTGACCGCGCCGATCGGCACGTGGCCCTCCTTGATCCCCGGCCAGGCCTCCTTCCAGAGGCGGCGGGAAACGGTCCCATGAAGGCGGGACACACCGACGCTGACATCGGCCAGTCGGAGCGCCAGGTAGGTCGAGCAGAGCAGGCCCCGGGGGTCGCCGGGTTTTTCACGACCGAGGTCCATGAACCGCTCGAAGCTGAGGCCGGTCTGAGTGAGGTAGGGACCGAGCATGTCCCAGACCAGGCCGGGGTCGAAATAGTCGGAGCCGGCAGCGATCGGCGTGTGCGTCGTGAACACGATCCCGGCCCGCGCCACCAGCCGAGCCTCCTCGAAGGTGAGCTGCCGCTCGCTGCGCAGCTCGCGGATCCGCTCGACACCGACGAGTGAGCTGTGACCCTCATTGAGGTGGAAGACCGTCGCCGCGATGCCGAGCGCTTTCAGAGCCCGCATACCGCCGATGCCGAGCACGATCTCCTGGCGCAGGCGCCGGTCGGGCTCCGGCACATATAGGCGATCGGTGATCGCCCGCAGGTGCAGGGGGTTCTCCTCTATGTCGGTGTCGAGCAGATAGAGCTGGATCCGGCCAACCTGGGTCCGCCAGACCGCGATCTGGACGGTCTCCTCGCCGATCGGCGCCTCCACCCGGAGGGGCTCTCCGCCGGCCGCCTCGACCAGACGGATGGGCAGGTCCTCAGGCCGGTTCTCCTGGTAGATCTCCGATTGCTCGGCCTCCGCGGTGATCCGCTGGCGGCCGAAACCCCAGCGGTACATCAGCCCGACGCCGACCAGGGGCAGGTTGAGATCGCTGGCCGCCTTCAGGTGGTCGCCGGCCAGGATCCCGAGACCGCCCGAATAGATCGGCAGGCAATCGGAGAGTCCGAATTCCAGCGAGAAATAGCCGATCACCAGGGGGGCGCGGGCGTCGAAGAACTGAGGATGGCGCTCAAGATGCTCGCGGGCTGCCGCCCGGGCAGTTTCGAACGCCGCCTGGAAGTCCGCGCGCGCCGCCGCCGCCGCGACGCCGTCGCCGCCAAGCTCGGCCAGCATCACGATGGGGTTGTGACGGGTCTGCGCCCACAGGTGCGGACTGAGCACTTCGAAGACCTGGCGGATCCTGGGGTCCCAACTCCAACGGAGATTGAGGGCGAGAGCAGTCAGTTCCTCGAGCAAGCGAATCTAGGATAGAGGGGTGAAGGCGGTGGTCATGGCCGGCGGGGAGGGCTCACGGCTGCGCCCACTGACCAGCACGCGTCCCAAGCCCCTCGTGCCGGTGGCCGGCCGGCCGATCATGGAGCACATCCTTTTCCTGCTGCGCAAGCACCAGATGCGGGACGTCGTCGCCACCGTTCAGTACATGGGGGCGAGCATCAGGAACTACTTCGGCGATGGCTCCGATTCGGGAGTGTCACTGAGCTACTCGGTGGAGGATTCACCGCTCGGGACAGCGGGCTCGGTCCGGCTGGCGGAGGCGCAGCTGCACGACACCTTCCTGGTCATCAGCGGCGACGCCCTCACGGACATCGACCTCACCGCCGCCGTGCGCTTTCACCGCCAGCGCAAGTCGATGGCGACGATCGTCCTGAAACCCGTCCCCAACCCGCTGGAGTACGGAGTCGTGGTGGTTGATGACGGTGGGGCGGTTCAGCGCTTTCTCGAGAAGCCCTCCTGGGGTGAGGTCTTCAGCGACCTCGCCAACACCGGCATCTACATCCTCGAGCCGGATGTCTTCAAGTATTTCAAGCCCGGCGAGGTCACCGATTGGTCTGGCGACGTGTTCCCACGGCTCCTCAAGGAGGGTGAACCGGTCTTCGGCTGGGTTGCCGACGGCTATTGGGAGGACGTCGGCAGCCACTCCTCTTACCTCAAGGCCAATTTCGACTGCCTGGAGGGCAAGGTGGCCGTCGACATTCCCGGGGTTCGGGTCGGTGACTCAACCTGGATCGCCGAGGACGCGGCCGTCTCGCCCGACGCCCGGATCGAGGGTCCGGCGCTGATCGGCTCGGCGTCGCGGCTGATGCCGGGAGTCTGGCTCAACGGTCCCGTGGTGATCGGCGACGACACCACCATCGACGCCGGCACGAAGATCTCCAACTCGATCATCTGGAGCCACGTCTACGTCGGCGAGAACTGCCGTCTGCGCGGCGCGGTGGTCTGCCGGGCGGTCCGGCTGAAGAACTCGACCCTCCTCGAGGAGGGCAGCGTCGTCGGTGATGAGGTGGTCATCGGCGCCGGCTCCACGATCAACGCCAACGTCAAGATCTGGCCCAACAAGGAGATCGAGGCGGGCGCCGTCGTCAACGAATCGATCATCTGGGCCGGCTCCTGGAAGCGTGGGCTCTTCAACTCCTATGGCCTCTCCGGGCTCTCCAACATCGAGTTCACCCCCGAATTCGCAGCGCGCCTGGGAGCCGGCATCGGCGGGCTTTACCCGCGCGGCTCGACGATCGCCATCAGTCGCGACTGGTCGCGCTCGGCGCGGATGATCAAGCGCGCCCTGATCGCCGGTTTGCTCAGCTCGGGGGCGAATATCGCCGACCTCTCGGCGCTGACCATCCCGATCGCCCGCCACTTCGCACGCCATTCCCGGTCGGCGGCGACGTTGCATGTCCAGGCCTCGCCCGTCGACGCCCGCTCCCTCGACATCCGGATCTTCGACAGCCACGGCCTCGATATCGACAAGAAGCAGGAGCGAAAGCTCGAGAACCTGTTTTTCCGCGAGGATATCCGCCGGGTCGGCCACTACGAGATGGGCGACATCGGCTACCCGTCCGGGGTCATCGACCGATACGTGGGCGACCTGCTCGCCAACCTGGACCTCGAACTCGTTCGACCGGCCGGGTTCAAGGTGCTGATCGACTACGACAATGGGGTGGCCGCCCAGGCTCTCGGCCGTGTGCTAGACGAGATGCGCTGCACCGCGGTCCCCCTCAACGCCTCGATCGACCAGCCGCACAGTCCCCAGGCGGCTGACGTGTTCGACGACCGGCTCAAGGAGATGGGGGTGATCGTCCGGGCGATCCGGGCCAACCTCGGCGTCTTCATCGATTCCCCCGGTGAGCGGTGCTTCCTGATCGATGAGACGGGGGCGGTGCTCGACCACGAGACGGCCTTTGCCGCCCTCGCCGAGCTGGCCCTGCGAGGAAAACCGGGGATGGTGGTCGGGCCGGCCTCCGCCTCGATCGCGTTCGGGATCATCGCCGAGCGCTCCGGCGGTCGCTTCATGCCTGCCAAGATGACCCCCGGGGCGGTGCTGCGAAGCGCTCAGCACAAGGAGACAGTCCTCGCCTCGGATGGCTTCGGCGGCTATGCCTGGCCTCCGTTCCAGGTCGCGTTCGACGCCACCTACACGGTCGTTCGGACCCTCGAGCTGCTCGCGGCCACCGGGGTCTCGCTCCACCAGGTGACCCAGGACCTACCGGCTGTCGGCTATCGCCACGAGACCCTCTTCTGCCCCTGGGAGGCAAAGGGAAGGGTGATGCGCGCGGTGATGGAGCGGCATCTACGCGACCGGGTCGACCTGACCGACGGGGTGAAGATCTTCGTCGACGGCGGATGGGTGCTGGTTGTGCCCGACGCGGACCATCCCCAGTACCACGTCATCGCCTCCTGTCAGGAGCAGTCCCAGGCCGACAGCCTGGCCCAGGAATACCTGGCCTTCGTGCGCGAAACCCTGGGCGGAGCCCAACCCGAGGTGACGATCGTCAGCGAGCGGGAGTAGTTAAACTCCAATTTCTCGCGGGAGTAGCTCACCTGGCAGAGCGCGACCTTCCCAAGGTTGAGGTAGCGGGTTCGAGTCCCGTCTCCCGCTCCACTACCAAACCCTTGAAGAACGGCTTCCAGGCCTGTTTGGGAATGGCGACCACCCTGATCCTGCCTTCGGAGAGCAACTCGGCCTCAAGCTGATCGAAGATCCCTGCCACCAACCGCGATCGCTGGCCGGGATCTGCGGCCTCCCAAGCTGTGACGAGATCCAGTAGCTGGTTCTCACACCAGCTCAGATCGAAGGCGTCCGAGCCGGCGGCGGCTTCGAACATCTGACGCTGTTCTTTGATTTCGGCGCTTCTCGCCGAGAAAGTCTCCCAGTCGTACTCGCCGAACTCGTAGAGTCGCGGCTGGCCCGCTCGAGCTGCTCATCCAGGCGCCGGGTGGCTGCCTCAGTGGTCTTCCCCGGCTTGCCCGAGTAGCCGCCGGCAGCGCGAAGGCGCTCGCGCAATGCGGCATGCATCTCGTCGCTTGGCACGCACCTGGCCAGCTCCTGATGGACGGCGTCCTCCAGGACCTCGCTCCGAATCAGCCGCGCGCTGCAAGTGGGACCAGCAGGGTGGACGGCTGAGCGGTTACGGCGCGAGGCGTGGCAGCCGTAGTAGCGATGGGTGCGTCCCCGCTGGGAGGCAGACTCGCCGTGCATCGGGCCTCCGCAGCGGGCGCAGAGCAGGACCACGGTGAGCGGGTAGCTGTGCTTGGTCCAGGCCTTGCTGGTCCTGCGAACGTTGCGCCGCTTGACCTCCTGGCAGGCCCGCCAGGTCTCCTCATCGACCAGGGCCGGATGCCGGCCTTCGATCAGGGCGCCGTCAACCAGAACCTTGCCGAGGTAGGAGGGGTTGCCGATCAGGTCCTTGAGGACATCGCCGGTGAAGATGACCGCCTTCGGACGGTTGTGCTTGGCCTTCTCGAGACCGCGCGCTGGCTTGACACCCTGGCGGTTCAGGTGCTCGGCGAGGGTCCGGAAGCTGAAACGACCGCTGGCGTAGAGCCGGAAGAGCTCCCGGATCAAGGAGGCAGCTTCGGGGTCCTCCACGATCTCGCCATCGACACGTCGATAGCCCTGCGGGATGGTGCCCAGGAGGTGCCCGTTCCGCCGCAGGTAGCGAAGGTTGTCGCGAACCCGCCTGGCGACCTTCTCCCGCTCCTCCTGGGCGACGATGGCCCTGATCTTCCAGGAGAGCCGATCCACGTTGCTGATCCGGCCATTGGTGTCGAAGACCAGGATCCGGCCCTCGGTCATCTCGGCCATGAAGCGGAAGAACTCGAGGTCGTTGCGGTGGAGGCGGTCGGCATCGTAAAAGGCGACCGCACCAACATCGCCCGCCGGAGCTGACCGAATCCGCTCCATGAGGGCCAGATAGCCGGGCCGCTTTGACGTCTCCTTCCCGGAGCGGTCGGCGTCCTGGAAGTGCTCGAAGGCGAGGCCCTGCAGCTCCGGACGCCGTAGGACGAAATCGAGCTGCTGGTCGAGCGAGGGACCGCGAGGTCGCCCCTCGGCGTCGAAGTCGCTCACGGACTGCCGGGTGTACACGAGCACGACTGGCATCGGTCGGCGAGCTCCCGCGGCGGCGCGAAGGCGCTCCAGGGCCTCCGCCTCGCCTTCTCGGGTCCATTCCTCCTGCCGGCTCATCGGAACCTCCTCAGACCAACGTCACGGTCATGCGGTTGGTGAGACGCACGGCGCCGAAGTGGCGAGCGTCCACTGTGACCAGCTCCTCCACCCGCTGCCGCTCGGCGACCGCCAGAAGAAGGGCGTCGACGTAGGAGAGCCTGAGCTGGCCGTAGCGCTCGAGCAGCGCCGCGGCGCGCTGATGGTCGCCTTCGGCTGTCGGGAGCAACTCGATCCCGCTCTCGCGCGCCCAGCGCAGAACCACCAAAGCCGGTTCCGCCGAGTCGGGCGGGGCGATCCTCATCCGGAACAGGGTGTAGGCCTCGCTGACCACCTCCCAGG
>JRHI01000467.1_pt1 | contig 43982 bp, 39 predicted proteins | sample 215371 | NCBI WGS metagenome assembly JRHI01 (sample SAMN02929681, study PRJNA255918) | sediment metagenome | biome: cave system; feature: Ice Cave; material: Sediment; isolation source: sediment from deep within a dark volcanic ice cave with no known source of... ... | reverse complement strand
ACCCTTCCGTGGCGCCGTGSGRCNGACNCTSKSNCGCGGCAGCAATCCTGCTCGCGCTCGCGATCTCGATTCTCGCCGCGCCCCACGCCGTTCCCGGACTCGTCGTACCAGGCGTCTCCCCCCCGCAAATCAGACTATGAATGCAATGCCGTAGCAACGACCATCGTCGACGCGGACAAGCGCAAGGCACGGCCGAATCGCATTGTCGGCGCTCGTGCGTCGCTTGCCCGGCCCGCACCGATGATCCCGGCGCCAGCGGCGTCACGTTCACGCGCTGACCGACGCGTCAGCCGCCGCTAATCGGCCTGCCCACGACCTCCCCTTCAAAAAGCGGGAGCAAACGTGACCGGTTACGGCGCTCACACTTGGTCACGCAGGCATCATCGAGCTGCCGCCACGGCATCCAGGGAAGCAAGGCTCGGGACGGCATCACTGGACGTTGCTCGACCAATGCAGGGTCGCGGTCCGGGCGCGCCCCGCGCACCAGCCTAGGCGCCGACGGTTGCCCCGACGGCCTGCTCGATGCGCTCGCCCAGCTCCTGATCGATGTTCCTCCAGTACTCGAACGCCCGCGCCAGCACCTTCTCGGAGACGCCGTCCGAGAGGTGGCCGGCGACGTTCGAAACCAGGCGCTCGCGCGCCGCATCGTCGAGCACCTCGCGGACCTGCGTGCGCGCCTGATTGAAGTCGTCGTCGTCGGCCCGCGGCGTGTAGGCCCGGCGGACCATGTCACCGTCGGCGTACCACAGGCCCGCGTCGTCGGTCCGCGACGAATCGGCCTTGGGGCCGCCATAGGAGTTGGGCGCATAGACGGGATCGGTCACGTTAACCGTCCGCATGACGCCGTCCTTGCTGTAGCTGTGCACCGGCACGGTGGCGGCATTGACGGGGATCTGCTTGTAGTTGACACCCAGCCGGGCCCGGTGCGCGTCGGCGTAGGAGAACCCGCGCGCCAGCAGCATCTTGTCTGGGCTCAGTCCGATCCCCGGCACGAGATTGTTGGGCTCGAACGCGGCTTGCTCCATCTCGGTGTGGAAGTCGGTCAGATTGCGGTTGAGCGTCATGCTCCCGACCTTGACCAGCGGGTAGTCGCCGTGCGGCCACACTTTGGTTAGGTCGAACGGGTTAAATCGGTAGGTCCTGGCCTCCTCGAAGGGCATGATCTGCATGTACAGCGTCCAGCTGGGGAAATCGCCGTCGCGGATGGCCTCGAACAGGTCCTGCCGGTGGTAGTCCGGGCTCTCGCCGGCGAGCTTGTCGGCCTCCTCCTGGGTGAGGAACTCAATGCCTTGATCGGTCTTGAAGTGATACTTGACCCAGAACTTGTCGCCGCCGGCGTTGACCCACATGTAGGTGTGACTGGAGTAGCCGTTCATGTGCCGCCAGGTCCTGGGGATGCCGCGATCACCCATCAGCCACGTCACCTGGTGGGCGGACTCGGGCGACAGGGTCCAGAAGTCCCACTGCATGTCGTGATCGCGCAGGCCGTTGTCGGCGCGGCGCTTCTGGCTGCGGATGAAGTGCTGGAACTTCATCGGGTCGCGGACGAAGAAGACCGGCGTGTTGTTGCCGACCATGTCGTAGTTGCCCTCTGGCGTATAGAACTTGAGGGCGAAGCCGCGGGGGTCCCGCCACGTGTCCGGGCTACCGCTCTCACCCGCAACGGTGGAGAAGCGGGCCAACATGTCGGTCCTGACGCCGGGCTGGAACAGAGCGGCGTGGGTGTAGGCGCTCACGTCCTCGGTTACTTCGAACTGGCCGAAGGCGCCCGAGCCCTTGGCGTGCGGCTGGCGTTCCGGAAGCCGCTCGCGATTGAAGTTGGCCATCTGCTCGATGAGGTACTGGTCCTGAAGCAGGATCGGGCCGTCTGGGCCGACGGTCAGCGAAAATTCATCGCTGGCAACCGGGATGCCGGCGTCGGTTGTGGTGCGGGGTGGCTCGTCGGTCATCTGGCGCTCTCTTTCTGTTTGGATGCGAACGTTGTCTGGCAGCTGGGGCAACGACCCCAGAACGTGACCTCGGCCTCATCGATGACGAAGCCGCTCGCCTCTGCCGGCCAGAGGCAGGGCGGCTCCCCAACGACACAGTCGACGTCGGTGATCGCGCCGCACGAGCGGCAGACGGCGTGGTGATGGTTGTCGTCGACGCGCGTCTCGTAGCGGGCAGGGCTTCTCGCCGGTTCGATCCTGCGCACGAGACCCGCTCGGGTCAGTGCGCCCAGAACGTCGTAGACGGCCTGGGTCGAGATCGTCCCGACCCGGTCACGCGCGGCCAGCGCGATCTGGTCCGCGGTCATGTGCTTGCCCTGCATCGCCTCAGACAGCACCGCGACCCGCGATGCGGTGACGCGCAGGCCGGCCCGGCGCAGGGCGGCTGCTACGTCGACACTGCTGGTCAGGATCACCGCGTAACCATACCACTTTCAGAGTCATTCAATTCTGGATCCACTTCCAGAATTGAGCGCGCGGCCTCGGCCTCGGCCGCGCTGCTGCTGCACGGCTTGCTTGCTTGAGCTCGACGCCGCCGGAGCGAACGGCCTCCTGACCGACACGAAGCGGCGAACGACGCCGCGCTTGGGCTCTACCGGTCGGTCTGGGCTCGCGGTCGAGCGCGAATGCGCGTCTACGGCGACGCCGGGTGCCACGAAGTTGGATCCCCCGGGGCGGTCCCGGCCGCGCGGGTCTGGTCAGCCGAGGACTCCTCGAATGCCGGCCGCGCACGGTGATCGTGATCGTGAACTAGCCTGCCAGCCGGGATTTCTGTTGAACATGACCAAGTGATGACGCTGATCGATCGGCCGACGCGGAGGTTCGAGGGACTCGAGCGCCGTCAGTTGGGACCGGCGCTGGTGCTTGTCGTGCTGATGGTGCTGGCCGCGGTGAACTTTGCTTGGCAGCTCGGTTCGTCGAGCTACTACGTGGACGAGATCCTGAGCATCAACACGTCGCTGACGCCGCTCAGTGCGCTTCTCGGCGTCGCCAAATCGCTGCAGTCGAGCCCTCCGGGCTTCTATCTGTTCCAGCACGAGTGGCTCTACCACACGAATGACCACGCCGAGTGGGTAGCGCGTCTCCCTTCGTTGATCTGTGGCGTCCTGCTGGTAGCGGCGATCTATTGGCTGGCCAAACTGCTTTCCCAGAGCTCGACCGTAGGACTGGGCGCCGCCGCGCTGGCCGCGATGAGCCCGTTTCTTCTGCAGTTCTCGCAGCTCGCCCAAAACTACGCGTTCGTCTCGCTGACCGCGACGGTCGCGGTGGCCGCGGCTTTGCGCGCAGAACGATCACGCAATCACCGTACGGCCTGGCTCTCATCGTCGCTGCTTGCGGCCGCGGCGGCGCTGTGCCTCCACTACACCGCCGCGTTGATCGTTGCGCCGCTGTGCATCCGGGTCGCGTTCCATACCTGGTTCCCGCTGCGCGAGAAGGTGACGTATGCCGGTGCGTGCGCAGCGGTGCAGATCGGGCTTCTCCCCTTCCTCATCTCGCAGCACAGTGCCTACGGAGCGCGGTCGGGCGTGGCCGGGGTGGCCGACCTCAGCTTGACCTCGGCCAGCCGGGTCATCGCCGGACCCTTGGCAGGGCGGGTGGACCCGCTTCGCACCGTCGCCGTCGCCGTCGTGCTGATCTCCGTCTTGGTGCTTCTCGTCCGCATCGTGCGCAGCCAGACGGTCTTTGGATGCGGCGGAGGCGGGTTCGTGGTTGGCGTGGCTGTCGGCGAACCGCTTGTCCTACTCGTGCTGAGCGGCTTCGGCGAGCGCTTGGCCCTGGGCCGCTACGCTGCGGTCGCGGTGCCGATGCTGATCGTGACGATCGCGATGGCGGCCGCCCTGATGCCGAAGCCGGCCGCCTTGCTTGTCGTGCTGGCCGCACTGGTCGTGTCGGCGCTCGGCTTGATCGACAGCCATCGAGCTTCCGGCTTCTATGCCGACGCCAGAGGGGTGATCCGGTATCTCGACAGCATGCGCCACGGCGACGACGCGGTGCTGACTCCTGACTCGCACGGCGTCATGCTTCCACTTCGGTTCTACGCCGATCGCCGACCAGCGCCCCGGCCGAGTTTTGCCGTACTCGGCAGCGCCCAAGCTGCGACCTTCGTGGCCCACCACCAGCGACTGTGGATCGTCCTCGATCTGGCGGGCTTGCCCGTCAGCGCGAATGCGTTGTTCCACTACGAGCAACGGCTCGCACGCGGGATCGGATACCGAAGTCTTCAGCCCCGAATCTTCCGCGCTATCGATCCGCTCGCCGTCACCGAGTGGGTGCCTCGCTCGCCGGCGTCGACGCGCTGACCGCGGGGCCTGCGGCCCCACCGTCGTTGACAGCGGACGCGCGGTTCGTCACGCTGGCGGCCCGTGAGCAACCCATCGCCTAGGACCCGGCCAATTTTGTCCCCGCACCGCCATCCGGCCTGGTACCACCGGCTGCGCGCGCATCCTGACGCCGAAATCAGCATCGCGCGCCGCGCTTCGGATCGGCGCGTCTCGGTGTTTGTCCTCGAGCCGATCTGACGCGGTCCGCGGGCCGCCCGTGCCAGACGCACAGCTCCTCGAGGGGCGTAACGCTTCGCGCCCCTTCTCGACGGGCCGCAACTGGGCCCAAGCTCGCCCCGGTAAACCCGTCATCCTCGTGACGGCATGCGTGACCGTCGCCTCCCTCTCGCTGCTCTGGCCGCATACCTTGACCTACGACCCGTGGACGTGGATGCGTTGGGGCCGTCAGGTCGTGCACGGTTCCCTGAGCACCGCCGGCGGGACTTCGTGGAAGCCGTTCCCGGTGATCTTCGACTCGGTGTTCGCGCTGTTTGGAAACGCGGCTCCGGACCTGTGGCTGGTCCTCGCCCGCACCGGATCGCTGATCGCGCTGATACTCGCCTACCGATTGGCCGCGCGAATCGCAGGGGCGCTCGCGGGGATCTCGGCTCTCGTGTGGGTGGCGGTGAGTGGGCACAACGGCTTTCTCTATGGGTGGTTCCTGTTCTTCGGCTCAGGCTGGTCGGAGGGGTTGCTGGTTGCACTCTCTCTCGGTGCACTCGTCGCCCACCTCGAGGACCGTCCCAGAGCGGCGCTGTGGGCATGGTTCGCCGCCGCGCTGATCCGGCCGGAAGCATCCGCATTCCTGCTCGCGTACGCCATCGTCCTCGCGCGCCGCGACCCGACGATGCGCAGGTTGATCGGGTCGCTGTTGGTCGCCGTGCCGGTTATGTGGGTGGTTCCCGACTATCTGGGCTCGGGCCATCTGTTCGGTGCCAGCAAGCTCGCACTCAGCGAGGTGCCGGCGTCGCTTGCCCGCGCCAAGCACCCGGGCTTGCGGGACATCGCGCTCCTGCGCGATCTGCTCTCGCCCGTCGTGGTGGCCGGTGGCATCCTGGCGCTGGTGCTGGCCCGCGGCCAAGCGCGACGCGGGGTGATCCTCGTCCTCGGCGTCGCGGGGGCCTGGGCGGCGATTGTCGCGGTGATGGCCGAGGCAGGTTACCCGGGAGTCCCCCGGTTTCTCGTCGTCTCGGTGGCGCTCAGCTGTGTCGCCGCGGGGATCGGATGGGCGTGTGCCGTGCGTCTCGCCAGTGGACGCGCTGCTCGCGTCGCCGCAGCCGCCGCGGTGCTCGCGGTCAACGCGTTCTTCCTCGGCGGGCACGCCGGCGATGTTCGCCGGCAGATCGACGGAGCCCGGGATGAGGCCCGCCAGAACGACCAGCTCTCCAGCGCGATTCTCGGTGCTGGGGGGGCGGCGGCAATCCTACGCTGTGGTGCAGTCAGGACCGACCCACTCGAAATCCCCGCCTTGGTATGGAAGCTGGGCGACGAGGCGAGCGTGACCTACCGCAGGCTGAGGACCGGCACGATCTTCCGCACCACGATCCCCGGCCGGCGGCACGCGTTCCCAGCCGTGCCCGCCTCGGGTTCCGGGTTCAGGCTGATCGCCCGGGCAGGGAGTTGGTCGGTGTACGAGAGCTGCGCGGTCGGTGCACGATGACACGCGCGGCGGCCAGTCTCGTGAATTTCACGGGTCCCACACGCTCAGGCCTTGCAGTCCGGATCCGTTCGTCGTGCGCGAACAGCTAGGTCGGTTGTTCGCCTCGAGCTGCAGACATTCGGCGATTGGCACACTTTGACCCCAGATGAGCGACCTTGAACCGGTTTCCCCTACCCCCTCCGAACCGCATCTGCCGGCGCCATGGCAGGAACGTGTCCGGGGCGGATACCCGGACGCCGGTGTGTTTGCGCTCTCCGGAGCCCAGCAGCTGAGCGCGATGCTGGTCGGGCAGACGCCGCGGGCGCCGATCTCTCACTTGACTGGGTTGCAGCTGGTCGAGGTCGGCGAAGGCACGGCGGCCTTCCGGATTCCGCTGACTGAATGGCTTTGCGCCTCGCAAGGAGCGATCTCGATCGGACCGATCAGCATGGCCGCCGACGCTGCGGTCGCGTGCGCGATTCAAACTGCGCTGCCCCCAGCGACGCCGTTCACCACCTCTGAGCTGTCCCTCCGGCTGCTCACGCCCGTGCACGCCGGCGGCTCCCTCACCGCCAGGGGCAGGCTGATTCAGTCTCGTCGACCGATCGCGCTCGCCGAGGTCACGGTCGTTGACGAGGATGAGCGGATCGTCGCGCATGGCAGCTCCCTGTGCTTCGTCGCCTCCCCCATTTCGCCGGCCTCTGACGCTTCCGAACGCCCGGAGTCGGCCGACCGTGAAGCCAAACCGCAGGAGCGCGAAGAGGCGTCTCCGGATCCCTACCTTCGCCCGGCTGAGGGGCAAGTCCTGCCCGAGAGCATTTGGCGGAGCACGAGCGGGCTCGACGTGCTGCTGGAACAAACCGCCGGCCGGCTGCCTCTGGCGCCAATACACCAGCTCACCGGCCTGCGGGCGACTGACGCCACCGCCGGCGCCGTCACGTTTGTCATGCCGGCCAGCGAATGGCTGTGTGCGCCCGCGCGCGGACGGGTGCAGGGGGGCGCGGTCGCCCTGCTGGCCGAGACCGCCCTGAGCGCCGCGATTCAGACGCGCATGCCGGCCGGCACCGCGATCGCTCCGGTCGATTTCAAGGTTAATTACCTCCGTCCGCTCGCCGCCGACGGTCGGCTCGCGCAGGCCCGCGGACGTGTCGTCCACTCGGGCCGGCGAATTGCCGTAGCGGGCGCTGAGGTGTTCGACGCCGACGGGAAGGCGATCGCGGTGGCGACGGGGTCAGCGATGGTCCTGCCGGGCCGTGCCGCGTCGTTGCGCACGGCCGGCGATCTCCCGGCACGGTGACCAGACGGGTGAGAACCGGGGCCGCGACGCTGCTGCTGTCCGCGGGGCTGGGCGCCTGTGGCAGCACCGTCCGGCTGGCTCCCCAGACCAAGCCATCGCCACCGGTTCATCTCGCCGGCGGTCGCCCAGGGCACGTCGCGGTCGTGGTGATGGAGAACGAGGAGTACGGAGACATCGTCGGCTCCACCAGCACGCCGTACATCAACCGGCTGGCCCGCAGCTCTGGGCTGGCCACCCAGATGTACGCGATCCGGCACCCATCGCTGCCGAACTACCTTGCCTTGACCGGGGGCTCGACCTATGGCATCGCCACCGACTGCACCGACTGCGCGGTTCCCGGGATCGGCCTGGCGGGCCAGCTTCAGGCCAACGGCCTCACCTGGAAGGCGTACATGGAGGACATGCCGCGCTCCTGTTTCACCGGCGCGGACACCGGCGGCTACGCCAAGAAGCACAATCCGTTCGTTTATTACACCGGGATCAGCGGCAACGCGGCGCTGTGCACAAACGTGGTCCCGTTTCCGAAGCTCGCGCGCGACGAAGCGTCAAGCTCGCTGCCCGCATTTGCGTGGATCACCCCCAACCTCTGCCACGACATGCACGACTGCGACCCGGCCATCGGCGATCGCTTCCTGGCGCGGACGATCCCGTCGCTGCTCCGCGCGCTCGGCCCTCGAGGCCTCCTGGTGTTGACCTGGGACGAGGGCTCCAGCGACAACGGCTGCTGCCGGCTGGCCGGCGGCGGTCACGTGGCGACGATCCTCGCCGGCACTTTGGCCCGTGCCGGTGCTCGCCTGCAGACGCCGACCGACCACTATTCCGTCCTGCGGACGATCGAAGATCTGTTTGGCCTGGGCCGGCTCGGGGGCGCGGCCTGCTCGTGCACTCCCTCCCTTGCGCCGCTGCTGCGCAGCACGGCGGCTACAGGACCCGCAACCGCCAAGTAGTCAGGAGGTCATCTGCCACCAGTGGCGGGACTTACTCGGCGGCCGGGCCGGATTCCGGCACGGGCTCGGGCTGACGCTCTCGCAGCACCGCGGCGAGAACGCCATTGACGAACCCGGGTGCCTGGTTCCCGCAGAAGCGCTTGGCCGTCTCCACCGCTTCGTTGATCGCACCAGCCGCGGGGATCGCGTGCTCAGCGGGGAGCAGCTCCGGGTACAGGATCTCGGCCAGCCCGACCCGCAGAATCGACCGCTCCAGGGGCGCGATTCGCTCCAGCGTCCATCCGGTCGAGTGTGCGCTGATCAACCCGTCGAGCTCCGGTTGATGCGCGCGGACGAGCTCCGCCAGCCCGCGGGTGAACGCATGAGTATCACGGGGGAAGGTCTCCTCGAGTGACCGACCAAGCAGGTCGCTCTGGTACAGCGCCCAGATCGCGGCGCGCCGCTGCTCCGTTCTACGCACGCGAAACGTATTCGCCGGTGCGCGTGTCCACCCGTACGGTGTCGCCGATGTCGATAAACAGCGGAACGTGGATCCTCGTGCCCGTCTCGAGCACGGCCGGTTTGTTGCCGCCGCCTGAAGCGGTATCCCCGCGGACCCCCGGCTCGGTCTGGGCCACCTCGAGTTCGAGCGCGCTCGGCAGCTGGACATCGGCGGGCTCGTTGTCGATGTAGAGCAGCTCCACCTCATCGGATTCCTTCATCCAGCGCAGCGGCTCAGCGATGGCCCGCTCGGGAATCGTCAGCTGCTCGTAGCTCTCGCTGTCCATGAAGTGCGCGTCGGTCCCGTCCTTGTAGAGGAACTGCATGCGCCGCACCTCGGTGCGGACAGGACGGAATTTCTCCCCGGCGCGGAACGTGCGGTCGATCACCGCGCCGTCGTTGGCGCGGCGAAGCTTCGTGCGCACGAACGCTCCGCCCTTGCCGGGCTTGACGTGCTGGAACTCGAGGATCTTGAAGATCTTGCCTTCCACGTCGATGTGATTTCCGTTGCGAAATTGGTTTGTCGAGATCATCGTTGCCCTCGATGTTGCCAGACCCGGTCAACTGACCGTGCGCAGCCCCTTGGGCATGGTTGTGAGGATCTCGCACCCCTGTTCGGTGACCACGACCAGATCCTCGATCCGGACACCCAGCGCCCCGGGGAGGTAGATCCCGGGCTCCACGGTGACGACGTTGCCAACCTGCAACTGGTCCTCGGAGCGCTGTGAGAGGCGAGGCGCTTCGTGGATCTCCATCCCCACGCCGTGCCCGAGTCCGTGGCCGAAGCGCGCGCCATGGCCGCCCTGCTCGATCACCTCCCTGGCCACTGCATCGATGTCGCGGCCCCTGCTGCCCGACCTAACGGCTTCGACCCCCGCGTGCTGAGCCGCTCTGACCACCGCGTAGACCTCCTGGGCCTGCTCGTCGAGCTCGCCGGTGGCCACGGTCCGCGTGCAGTCCGAGCAGTAGCCGGCGAGCTCCGCCCCCCAGTCGATCACCACGAGCTGCCCGCCCTCGATCGCGACGTCGCGGGGCTTGGCATGCGGAAGGGCACCGTGCGGACCCGCCGCGACGATGGTGTCGAAGCTCGCACGCTGGGCTCCCAGCTCGCGCATGGCCACCTCAAGCGAGAGCGCCGCCTCGCGCTCTGTCCGCCCCACCAAGCCGTCCGCGAGCAGACGCTCAAATGCCTCGTCGGCGATCGCGCTCGCTGCCCGGATCCGCTCAACCTCTGCGGGTTCCTTGACCGCCCGCAGGCGCTCAACAAGGCCAGTTACGCCGACCAGTTCAACCCGGTCGGGCAGCAGCTCGCGCAGCCTTACGTGCGTCCGCACCGAGACGTGCGCGTCCTCGAATCCGAGCCGCACGTCCCCGGCGGGCAGCGGGTCGCTCGTTGCCTCGAGCAGGTCCTCGGGTGCGCGCACGCGTTTGAACGCGGGATCGACTTCCTCCGCGGCCTGGTCGACGTAGCGGAAATCGGTGACGAACGTCCGGGTGCGGGGGCCGACCAGGGACAGACCGTTACTGCCGCTGTAGCCGGTCAGGTAGCGCACGTTCACCAGTTCGGTCACCAGCATCACGTCGATCTCCGCCTCAGCGAACAGGTCCACGAGGCGATCTGGGCGACCGCTCACGGCGCCAGCTCCGTCTTCAGGGCCTGGAGCGCGTCACCGTAGCCGTCCTTGCCTTTGCCGGCAACCCGGGCAAAGCAGAGCTCTGCAATGACCGAGTGGCGCCGCCAGTCTTCCCGGGAGTCCACGTCGGAGAGGTGAACCTCGACTGTCGGCAGGCCGGCGAGCTCGAGTGCGTCACGGATCGCGTAGGAGTAGTGCGTCCAGGCTCCGGGATTCAGAATCAACCCGTCGGCTAGGCCCTCCAGCCGGTGCAGATGCTCGACGAACGCGCCCTCATGGTTGCTCTGAAAGAACCTCGTCTCGAGCCCCAGGTGCGAGGCAGCGTCGGCGACGTGCCGCTCGAGCTCGTCGAACGTGAGCCGGCCGTACTGCTCGGGGTCACGACGGCCGAGCTGGTCGAGGTTGACGCCGTGCATGATCTCGATGCGGTTGTGAGTGGTCTCGATCATCCTGAGGCCAACTCTCGCACGGCGGCGATCAGATCGCGAGCAGGCACCGGACACCCGGGCTGCGCCTGACCCGGACCGTCGAGCAACACAAACGGGACCGGTCCCTCCCCGAGTCGCTTCTTGTCCCGTGCCGTGGCCATCACGACGGCGTCTGGATCGGCATCCTCGAGCTTGGTCGGCAGCCCCCGCTGTGAGAGCAGGCCGAGCACCTCGTCTCGCAGCTCGCGCTGGCCGGAGAGCCGAAGCGCCGCCAACAACCCGAGTGCGACTGCCTCGCCGTGCCGGTAGCGAGCGTAGCCCGTGCTCGTCTCGATCGCGTGGCCGACAGTGTGGCCGAGGTTGAGCACCTGCCGCAGGCCGCCGTCGCGCTCGTCCTTAGCCACGATCCTCAGCTTGGTCAGCGCGCAGGCCGCGATCACCCCGGGGGTGGTGGGATCGGCGCCTGCGCGCACGCGCTCCCAAAGATCGCCGCCGGCGATCAGCGCGGTCTTCACGACCTCGGCATAACCGGCGGCCAGTTCGGGCTTCGGCAGGCTGGCCAGGGTCCGTGTGTCCGCCAGCACGGCCGAGGGCTGATGGTAGGCACCGACATAGTTCTTGGCCTCCAACAGATCGACGCCGGTTTTTCCGCCGTAGGCCGAGTCGACTTGCGCCACCAATGTAGTCGGGACCTGGACATATCGCACGCCGCGCTGGTAGGTGGCAGCGCAAAACCCGGCCAGATCACCAATTACGCCGCCGCCCAGGGCCACCACCACGTCGTCTCTCGTCATCCCCGCCCGGACTAGCTCAGTCCAGACGATTTCGGCGTGGGCGATGGTCTTCGACTGCTCCCCGGGCATGATCGCCACCCGGCCGTCCAGCGGCTGGAGCGTGTGCCCGTAGTGACGGCCGGCGTTGCCATCCGTGACCAGGAAGCGGCGGCCGGGCACCGACGGTGGCCAGAAGTGATGGCCCTCCAGCAGATCTGGGCCGATGTACACGGGATAGCTGCCAGAGTCACTGGTGGCCCAGATAACCAGGGTTTCCGGCGGCACCCCCGTGACCGAGTCCAGCACAGGCGCCATCGTGCCCGTGCTCTGCGACGGGACCACGACGTCGGCGAGTCCCGCATACCACGGCTCGCGTTGGGCGTAGCGACGCTCGAACTCGTCCCGGTCACGGGCCAGTGGCCGGCCGCTGGTCCGTACCCGCCGCCATGCCGTTTCGAGGTCGACGTCGATCCACAGAACGAGGTGGCCGGCGAGCGCCCTGCGCACGGCCGAGGATTCGATCGCGCCCCCGCCCAGCGCGACCACCGGCGCCGACGGGTCCTCGAGCAGTTCCAGCGTCACGGTCTCCTCGGCGGCGCGGAACGCCGGCTCTCCATCCTCGGCAAAGATCTGCTCGATCGATTTGCCGAACCGCTGCTCGATGACCCGGTCGACGTCGAGCTCGCGGCGCCCCGTCAGCCGCGCGATGGCGGCGGCGGCCGTGGATTTCCCGGCACCCATGAAGCCGATACAGGCGACGGTGCCGGTGACGGGGAGCGTCAGCGCCCGCGCCATCCGATGCGCTCCTGGTAGGCGCGCACAGCCACGCGAACGTCGTCGACGTGGTCGCCGCCGAACTTCCGGCGGTACGCGTCCGCCAGCACGAAGGCAACCATCGCCTCTCCGACCACGCCGGCCGCCGGGACGGTGCAGGAATCCGTCCGCTCGCGGAGCGCCTCAGCGGGCTCGTGTGTATCGATGTCCACTGAGCGCAACGGCTTGGTCAGCGTCGGCAGTGGCTTCATCGATCCGCGCACCACCACCGGCGCGCCCGTAGTCATGCCGCCTTCGAGCCCGCCGGCATGATTGGTGTTGCGGTAGTAGCCGCGCTGCTCGTCGTAGAAGATTTCATCATGGGCTTCCGAGCCCGGCAGGCCCGCAACCTCGAATCCGTCGCCGATCGAGACCGCCTTCATGGCCTGGATCGAGAGGATCGCGTGGCCGAGCTTGGCGTCCAGCCGCTCCTCCCAGGAGACGTGAGAGCCGAGGCCAGGTAGGACGCCGAACGCCCGAACCTCGAACACCCCACCGAGCGACTCGTTGGCCTTCCGCAGCCGGTCGATCTCGGCCACCATCGCCCTCGTCGCCTCCGGGTCCAGGCAGCGCACGGGCGACTCGTCGACCGTCGCGAAGTCCGCGGGCGTCAGGTCCTCCCGCCGGGGGGCCGTAACGCCGGTGATCTGGAGTACGTGCGAGAAGACCTCGACCCCCAGCTCTCGGAGAAAGGCCTTGGCCACCGCTCCGCCGGCGACCCGCGCCGCGGTCTCCCGAGCGCTCGCCCGCTCCAGAATGTCCCGGACGTCGCTCAGGCCGTACTTCTGCGTTCCGACCAGGTCAGCGTGACCGGGCCGGGGCAGGTGGACCTCCTGGACCACGGCCTCCACGGGCCAGGGATTCATCCGCTCCTCCCAGTTGGCGTAGTCCCGGTTGAGCACCTGCAGGGCAATCGGGCCACCCAGAGTGCGCCCGTGTCGGACGCCCGCCGTCACATCGATCTTGTCCCTCTCGATCTTCATCCGCCCGCCCCGGCCGTGCCCGAGCTGGCGCCGAGCCAGGTCACGGTCGAGCACGTCGCGGCGCAGCATCAGACCAGCCGGAAGCCCCTCGATGATGCAGGTCAGGCCTGGGCCGTGCGATTCGCCGGCGGTTAGGAGTCTCAGCGCCATCCGCGCTGTAGGTTAGGGATGGGCGGCGTTAGGGCGCCGCTCAGCAGCCAGAGCCCGGATTCGTGGCCGAGAGCGGATACTGCGGCTTGCCCTCGATATACGGCGTGACGTAGAAGGGACCGAGCGTCGTAGAGAGCGCTGAGAGCGAGTGCAAGCAGGGCCCCCGCGCGAGAAGTCGGCGAAGCCGGTGCCTTTGGCACGTATGGCACTGCCGTTGCTTATCGGTCACCCCGTCCAACCGTTAGGGCCGGTGGACGTTGTGCTACTTGTCGCTTGGCGCGGCGGGCCGTTGCTGCTGGGCATCCGCACCGGGCTGGAAGGCACCTGACCCACCACACCATGGACATGTCACCTCGTGTGGCGAGCCGCCCAAGCCGGAGACGACCGCCCCAGTGCCCCGACAGGGCGTGCACACGCCGCGATCCCCGGCTTCCCGCCCGCCGTCGTCGTCCGGTGTGGTCATGACATCACCGCCACGAGAACACCGTCACCCACCGGCACCACTGTGGAGGTGAGCTCCGGCTCCGACAGGACGCGCTGGGTGAACGCGCGCATCTGGGTGATCTGTTCGTCAGTCCAGTGACCATCGGTTCGTCCTTCGGCGACCGTGCCGGACATCAGCACGTTGTCGACCGCCAGCACGGCGCCATGGCTCAGTCGTGGGAGCAGGATTCCCAGGTAGTCGTCGTACTGCGCCTTGACACCATCGATGAACGCGAAGTCGAACGACCCATCGAGCGCAGCGAGACCCTCTCGCGCGTCCTGCAGTCGCAGGTCGGTCCTGTCTCGGAGCCCAGCTCGTTCGAGATAGTCCCCAGCCGCAGCGTGGCGCTCGGGGTCCACCTCGAACGAGACGACGGTGCCGCCAGGCTCAACCGCACGGGCGAGATGCAGCGTCGATACGCCGATCGCCGTGCCAACTTCGACGATCCGGCGGGCCCGCGCGGCGCGCGCGAGCACGTGCAGGAGTGCGCCGGTTTCCGGAACCACGATCGGAATGCCTTCACGACGGCCGTGCTCCTGCATCTCAGCGAGAACGTCGTCCACGGATGGTTGCAGGGTCTCGAGGTACGAGCTGACGGCATCGGTGAGAATCATCGCCGGGACGATAGCCGTCTCATGGCCGTGTCTACAGCCCGAAGGTGAACGCCAAGCTCATTCACCTCTGCCGTGCCGCCGCGCGCATCGCGTCGACGGGAGCAGGGTGGCCGGTGAAGCGCTCAAAGCTCAACGCCCCCTGCCGCACCAGCAACTCGAAACCGTCGACGCAGGGAACGGACCGGCTCCTCGCGGCTCGGACAAGCTCAGTCCCGTTGTCCCTGTAGACAAAATCAACCACGCAGTCGTACCTGACCAGCTCATCGGCGACCAGCGGCAGCTGCTTGAACGTCGAGATCGAGGCGTCCAGACCGCTGGACGTGCAGTTGATCAGCAGATCCGCCGGGCCGAGCAGCTCGACCGGCGTGGCCCCGAGCTGCGCGCACAGGTTGCTCGCCCGGGCCGCGGTCCGGTTCCATACTCGGACCTCGGCGGCCCCGGCATCCAGTAGCGCCCATGCCGCAGCGCGCGCGCTGCCCCCGGCGCCGAGTATCAGGGCGGTCCGGCCGGCCGGCGAGAACGGCAGCACGTCGATCAGGGCCGGGGCGTCGGTGTTGTCAGCCCAGATCTCTCCTGCCTCGAAGACCAGCGTGTTGGAGGCTCCGATTGCGCGCGCCCGGGCCGTCGCCCGGCCGGCCAGTTCCAGTGCGGACTGCTTGTGCGGAATCGTCACGTTGGCGCCGCGGAAGCCGGCCGCCGGCAACGCGCGGACGACCTCGGCCAACAACCCAGGACTGACTGGCAGCAACTGGTAGCGCCAGCCGGCCAGCCCCACGCTGTGCAGCGCGGCATTGTGCATGGCGGGCGAGCGGCTGTGTGCCACCGGCCAGCCGAGGACGCCGAGGCGGGTCACACTGGCTAGTGGCAGAAGGCGGGCGAGCGTCCGCCCAGCCGAGTACGTGCTGCCTGGTAGCGGTTCTGCAGCACCTGGAACTGCGCGTAGGTGCTGGCGAACGCCGAGGCGCCGTTGCCACACGGCTTGACCACGAAGAACAAGTAGTTCGTGTTCGCCGGATGCGCCGCCGCTTGGATCGCCGCCAGCCCGGGGTTGTCGATCGGCGTGACCGGCAGACCATCGTGCGTGTAGGTGTTCCAGGGCGAGCGTGAGGCGAGCTCGGAGACGGTGATCGGATGTTGGTAGTTGCCGGTGGCAAACCGAACGGTGTCGTCCATCTGAAGGCGCATGTGCGCCTTCAGCCGGTTGTAGATGACAGATGAGATCAGCGACTGGTCACGAGTGGTCTGCGCCTCGCCCTGGATGATCGAGGCGACGGTCAGCACGTCGTAGGGGGTCAGGTGCTTGCGTTGGGCGTCGCCGAGCTGGACCTGTTTGAACTGCTGGCGGAACGTCCGCAGCTGGTCGGCGACCAGCGTGTTGATGCTGATCGGATCCCGCAATTGGTAGGTCGAGGGGAAGAGGAACCCTTCGAGCGACCCGATGCCCCGCGGAGCGCCATAGCTCGCTGGATCCAGCAGGCTCGAGTGTCGGGTCTGCGCCAGATAGCTCCCGCGCACGCCCTGGCTGCGCAGCAACGCGTCGAGCTGGCGCCTGGTGCGTCCCTCGATCACGGTCAGCTCCGACACCTTCGCGGCCGGCGGAGCCGTGGTCAGGACCTTCAGCACGTCGCCGTAGCTCATGTCGCGCGCAAGGTGGTAGCTGCCGCTACGCAAGCTGCTCCGCTCGCCGGCCAGGGTGGCTCTCAGCTCGAAGAAGAAGCTCGATGCGATCACGCCGTCCCGGGCCAGCAGGTCGCCGACTTGGCTGGAGGTCGAACGGACGGGGATGGTGACGACCAGCTTCCCGTTGCCCGCGCCATGGAACGGCTGGAACAGTTGCACGAGGAACCAGAGCAGGGCGGCGGCCAAAACGATCGCGACGATCGGCACGACCCGACCGCCACGTGAGAACGCTGGGGGACCGCGGCGCCCGCGCGGGCGGATCGGGCCCCGGCCCCGGCGTGCGGCGCGCCTGCGGGTGGGAGCACGATCCAATCCGCTGATTCGCTTCGTGCCGGCGGGCGACTCTCCCTCAAGCGGCTCATACCCGGCTTCGTCGAGCGGCCCGAGCTCCGGCGGGGCCGGCTCCGGCGCGTCCGGCTCCGTCGTCGGGGGGACGGCGAGCTCGACGGCAGGGGGTCCGGCTTCTCTGGCCGATGTCGACTCGAGCGGCGAGGCCGAGGCTGCTCTGGACTCGGGCTCCGGCGCAGGGCCGGCGACGCCGCGTTGCTCGGCACGGCGGCGCTCGCGATCGAGGCGAGCTTCCTCGCGTTCCTGCGCGCTTCTCTGGCGCCACTCCTTCACCGTTCGCCTCGCGTGGGGAAGCGGGCGGCGAGCCAGCTCTCCAGCAGATGCGCCGCCGCCCGAGAATCCTCGCTGACGCGCCCACCCGTGCGGGCCGCAAGCCGCGTTGTGAAGCGCTCGTCGTACAGCTCTACCGGCACCGCCACGGCGGCTTGCAGGACGGCGGCGAACTCGCGCGTCTCCACGGTTTGCGCCGAATCGGCGCCCGACAGCGACAGCGGTAGGCCGACGAGAACTCGCTCGGCGTCGAGCTGGCGCACCAGCGAGCGCAGTCGGGCCAGGCCACGTTTGGTGCGCGGTGCGGCAATCGGATCTAAGGGCGTGGCGAGCACACCGGTGGGATCGCTCACCGCGCATCCACAACGCGCGCTGCCATAGTCGAGCGCGAGCACCCGCATGACCTTATCGATTGAGCGCGGCCTCGATCGCCTGCCGGGCCGCGGTGATCGCCTCGGGGAGCTTGTCGGGGTCCCGCCCGCCCGCGCGCGCGAGCGTGTCTCGCCCACCTCCACCCCCACCGACCGCGGCGGCCGCGACTTTGACGATCTCACCCGCGCGGACGCCGCGCTGCACGAGCGACGGCGATACGGTGGCGACCAGGTCGACCCGACCTTCGGTGCTACTGCCAAGCACGATCGCGGCGTCCCCGAGCTTGGCCCGCAGCCGGTCAGCGACGTCAAGCAGCGCCTTGCCATCGACCGAGGGCAGCGTGGTTGCGAGCACGCGAGCGCCGGCGACCTCGGAGGCGGCGGCGAGCAGCTGCTCGACCTCGGGCGCGCCGTTTCCGGCCGGCCCCTGGCGGCCTGCACGCTCGAGCTCGCGGATCCGGGCACGCTGCGCCGCGACCGTGTCGGCGACCCGCTCGGGGGGTACGCGGAGGCTTTCCGCGGCCGCACCCAGCACGCGGTCATGGGCCCGCAGAAGCTCGACCGCGGCGGGTCCGGTGAGCGCTTCGATACGGCGCACGTTGGCCGCGCTGGAACTCTCGCTCAACACTTTGAACACGCCGAGCTCGGACGTGAGGCGGACATGCGTCCCGCCGCACAACTCGCGGGAGAACGAGCCGTCAGCGACCTCGACCATGCGGACGATGTCGCCGTACTTCTCGCCGAACAGCGCCGTCGCTCCGAGCCGACGGGCTTCGTCGAGGGTCGTCGTCAGCGCCCGGACCCGATCGTTGGCGAGGATCCAGCCGTTGACCTCGTTCTCCACATCGGCGACCTCGTCCGCACTCAATCCGCTGCCGTGTGTGAAGTCGAAGCGGAGCTTGTCCGGACCGACGTAGGAGCCGGCCTGGTGCACATGGGATCCGAGCCGGCGACGCAGCGCGGCGTGGAGCAGGTGGGTTCCGGTGTGGTTGCACTCCGTCGCGTGCCGGGTGCTTCGATCGACTCTCGCCTGGACGCGCGTGCCGGGATCAATCGTCCCGCGTTCCGCGGCCAGTGCGATCACCTGGTCATCACCCAGGCGCAGTACGTCCTCAACCGTGGCGACGCAGTTCCCGTCGAAGCATTCGACCACCCCGGAATCGGCGATCTGACCGCCACCCGTCGCGTAGAACGGCGACTGCACAAGCTTGACCAGCACGCGCCCGTCCTCGCGGGCCACCGCGCCCACGGTTGTCGCCCGCTCCGTCGTCTCATAGCCGACGAATTCGGTCTCGAAGCCTGCCTGGCCCGCGAACGCCTGCGCCTGCTCTCGCAGCTTCTCGCCACCGCGCCCGCGGCCGGCGCCGGCGCGTGCGCGCGCGCGCTGATCCTCCATCCGCGCCTCGAAGCCCGCCTCCTCGACTCCGAGCCCGTGCTCGGCGACGAGCTCCAGCGTGAGTTCGATCGGGAAACCGTAGGTGTCGTGCAGCAGAAAGGCGTCGGCTCCGCTGACGCCCTCCGCGCCGGCCGCGCGGGCGCGCGCGATCACCTCATCCAGCAGCTTGCTGCCCTGGGCCAGAGTCCGGCCGAAGCCCTCCTCCTCGGCCTGTAGCCACTTGCGAACCGTGTCCCGCTGCTCGGCCAGCGCACCGTACTCGGACCCCATCAATTCGGTGACTACGTCCGCGTAGCGGTCCAGGAAACCGGGAGCCAGCTCCAACGTGTGGCGCCCCTGGAGAATCGCCCGACGCATGATCCGCCGCAGGACGTAGCCGCGATCCTCGTTGGAGGGCACTACGCCGTCCGCGATCAGGAACGTCATCGAGCGGGCATGATCCGCGAGCACGCGCAGCGCCCGGTCGGTGGGGAAGTCGTGACCGTAGCGGCGTCCTGAGAGTTGCTCGCCAAGCGCGATCAGGGGCGCGAACTGGTCGGTTTCGAACACCGTCTCCTTGTCCTGCAGGATCGCGGCCAGCCGGTTCAGACCGAGTCCGGTGTCGATGTTGTTGGTCGGCAGCGGCGTGAGCATGCCCTCGGCGCTCTGGTCGTATTGCATGAACACGAGGTTCCAGTACTCCAGGAACCGCTCGTTCTCTCCACCCGGCAGATCGTCGGGTCTGCCCATCTCGACGCCTCGGTCCAAATACAGCTCAGAGCAGGGGCCACAGGGTCCGGTGGGACCCATCTGCCAGAAGTTCTCCGAGCGCGAGCATTCGACGATCCGCTCGCGCGGAACGCCCACCTCCAGCCAAGCCTGGATCGCCTCCTCGTCAGGTCCGATGCCGAGTTCATCGTCGCCGGCGAAGACCGTGATCCAGATGTCCTCCTCGCGGAATCCGAAGCCCTCCCGGGACAGGTCCCAGGCGAAGCGGACCGCGCCATCCTTGAAGTAGTCCCCGAGCGAGAAGTTGCCGAGCATCTCAAAGAGCGTGAGGTGCCGCGTGGTCGTGCCGATGATCTCGATGTCGCCGGTGCGAAACGTCTTCTGGCACGAGGTCAGCCGTGGATGCGGCGGTCGCTCGTTGCCGAGGTAGTACGGCTTCAGCGGGACCATGCCGGCGATCGTGAACAGCACGGACGGATCGTGTTCGGCCGGAATCAGCGACGCCGAGGCCAGCCGCTTGTGATCCCGCGCCTCAAAGAAGTCGAGAAAAGTCCGGCGAATTTCGTCGGAAGTCATCATCAGAAGCAGTGTAAGGCGGCATCTGTCCAGGGACGCTGGGCACTTTCAAGCGCCGACCGGGGGTTTCCGACGCAGAGCAACGATGCGTCTGTTTGCTCGACTCATGCTGCCCACGGTGGCCCGCGCCCACGAGAGCGACGACGCCGCGGTCATCACGATACGCCGACTTCCGCGTTCGCTGGCGCAGGCACCGGGGCAGCAGCTCACTCCCGAGTGATCGTGCCCCAGCCGACGATCGTCTCGCCGCTCATGAGGCACGCCAGCTGCCCGGGAGCGACGCCGTACGCGGGCTCGGCCAGTTCGAAGGTGAGGGCGGCGTGGCGCCCAGCGTTGGGCGCGCCGACGAGATGGCCCGGGATTGGCGTTGAGCGGTAGCGAAGCTTCACCCGATCCACCGTCGTCCCCGACCGGTGCAGCTTGACCCCGCGGATCCTGACCTGCTCGGTGCGCAGCGCTTCGTAAGGACCGACGGTGACCCGGTTGCTCGCCGCATCCCTGTCGAGGACGTACATGGGCGCCTCCCCAGCGACGCCCAGCCCGCGCCTCTGTCCCACCGTGAATCGGTGCTGACCGTTGTGAGCCGCCAGCTGGTTGCCGTCTGCGCTGACGATCGCACCCCGCCGGTCGGCGACTTCACCGTGGCGGGCCAGAAACCGGGAGCGATCGGTACCGGCGAGGAAGCACAGATCCTGAGAATCCGGCTTGTTCGCCACCACCAGACCGGCGGCTCGAGCGCGATCTCTGACCGCCGGTTTGTGCAGCTCCCCCAGCGGGAACCGCAACCGCGCCAGGGAATTCGGGGACAACGCCGACAGCATGTAGGTCTGATCCTTGCCCGGGTCGGCCGCGGTGCGCAAGAGTGGTCCGTCAGGATCGCGCAGCTCGGCGATGCGCGCGTAATGGCCGGTCGCCAGGTACTCGCAGCCGAGCCGGTCGGCAAGCTCGATCAAGGCGTCCAGCCGGATATGACCGTTGCAGCTGACGCACGGATTGGGGGTCTCGCCCGCGACATATCCGGCGATGAACGGTTCGACCACGCCGGCGCGGAATTCGCTCTGGAGGTCGACCGTGAAATGCGGCATCCCCATCGAGTGGGCGAGCCTTCGAGCCTGCGAGACCGCCGAGGCAGAGCAGCAGCTTCGCTCTCCGTCGTTCTCCACGTCCGACCACAACTCGAGTGTGACCGCCACGGCATCGCCGGCGCGCGCACACTCGAGCGCGGCCACCGCGCTGTCGACGCCGCCGCTCATTGCCACCAGCGCCCGTCCTTCAACGCGCGCGACCGGGGCCTGCGCCCGTGCAGCGACGCCGAGAGACCGCGCCAGGGCGTCCGCCGCCAGCTCGGCGGCATGCAGCTTCCCGGGGCTCAGACCGCCGAGCTCGTTCGAGATCTCGCTCGCTCCGATCCGGCCCGCCGCAAGCAGCGATCGCCCGCGCACCAAGGTGACGGCGGCGCTGCCGGCGGCGAAAGCGGATCCACATCCCGCCGCGTCGAAGCCGGCGTCGGTCACTGCCCCATCGCGGAGGCTGACCGAGAACCGGATCCGGTCACAGCAGGCGCCGCCACCAACCGTGACGCTGTGTGCTCCCACGGGGGTGCGTCCCTGCCCTTGCGCTGAGGTCAGGTGGTGCTCGAAGGCGAGCGTGTCCATGCCGCCGAGGATAGACCCGGCCGGCGGAGACTCAGCGAGCGGCTCGCGCGTCGGCGACGCTGGGCGATCTCGAAGCGGTCGGCGAAACCGACAGTGGTGCGATGAGCGGGCGTGAGAACGTGTCCATCGAGGGAATATTCGGCAGCCTCGCCTCGAACATGAGCCTCAGGCATGCGGAGCTGGCGCGGCGGCTAGACGAGCCGGAGGCCCAGCTGACGCAGCTGCGCCGTCTCCACCGGTGCGGGCGCTCCGGTCAACGGGTCAGCTCCGCTGGCGGCCTTGGGAAACGCGATTACGTCGCGAATCGATTCACTTCCGGCGAGCGCAGCGACGATCCGATCGATCCCCATCGCGATCCCGCCGTGCGGAGGCGCGCCGAGGCGAAGCGCGTCGAGCAGAAACCCGAACCTGGCCTGCGCCTCCTCGGGCCCGATCCCGAGCAACTCGAACACGCGCTGCTGCACTTCCCGTTGGTGGATGCGGATCGACCCTCCGCCGATCTCGGCACCGTCCAACACGAGATCGTAGGCCCGTGAGGTAAGTCCCCCCGGGTCGCTCAGGTCGCCGGTGGGGGCGGTGAACGGGTGGTGGGCGGCATCCCAGCGCTGTGCCTCGGGATCCCAGAAGAACGCCGGGAACTCGACCACCCAGAGGATGTCGTGGCGCCCACCGGGGATCAGCTTGAAGCGACGGGCCAGCTCCATGCGCAAGGCGCTGAGCGCCTGCCCGGCCGTGCTGAGTTGGTCGGCGACGATCAGCAGGAGGTCGCCCGGCGATGCGTCGAGGCGCTGTTTGACTGCTTGCACCTCGGACTCGGAGAGGAATTTGGCGATCGGCGAGCGCAGTAGGCCGTCATCCTGCACGAACGCCCACACGAGGCCCTTGGCGCCGTGTTGCTTGGCCAGCTCGGTCAGCGCGTCGAGCTCTGAGCGCGGCAGCTCGCGCCGGCCCGCATTGATGCCCCTGACGACCCCGCCTGACCCGAGCACCGAGGCGAAGACCTGAAACTCAGACTGCCTGAGCGCCTCACCGAGGTCTTGAAGCTCCAGGCCGAAGCGCGTGTCGGGTCGATCGATCCCAAACCGGTCGATGGCCTGGGCGAAGGTCATCCGGGGCCACGGCGGTGGACTGACCCTGAATCCCGCAACCTCGAACACCGCGCCCATCACCGCCTCCATGCACTCGATCACGTCGTCCTCGTGGACGAAGGCGAGTTCGACGTCGAGCTGGGTGAACTCGGGCTGGCGATCGGCGCGCGTATCCTCGTCGCGAAAACAGCGAGCGATCTGGTAGTAGCGCTCGAAGCCGCCGATCATCAGCAGCTGCTTGAACAGCTGCGGCGACTGCGGCAGCGCATAGAACGAACCGGGCTCGATCCGGGCCGGCACGAGGTAGTCCCGCGCACCCTCGGGAGTCGAGCGGGTGAGGCACGGGGTCTCGATCTCGAGAAAGTCGCGAGCGTTCAGAACCTCGCGCATCGCCGCGATCACCCGGTGTCGCAAGGCGATGGCAGCCTGCATCTCTGGACGGCGGAGATCGAGCGCGCGGTGCTTGAGCCGCAGGCTCTCGTCGACTCCGGCGCCCTCGTCCAGCGGAAACGGCGGAGTGTCGGCGTCGGCCAGGATCTGCAGTTCGCCGACGGCGAGTTCGATCTCCCCAGTGCTGAGATTTGGGTTGACGTTCTGCGCGTCCCGCCGCGCAACGAGTCCGGCCGCGCTGATCACGTCCTCCGATCGCAACCCGCGCGCCGATGCGTGCGCCTCGGGAGCGCTCTCTGGATGGAACACGAGCTGAACGATGCCCGAGCGGTCTCGGAGGTCGATGAAGATCAGGCCGCCGTGGTCACGGCGGCGGTGCACCCAGCCGGCCACCCGGGCGGGGGTTCCCTCGCGCCCGGCGGTCAGCTCGCCACACCAGCTGTCGCGGTAGTTGTTGGGACGCGGAGTCTGCATGCTCACAGGCGGGAGCCCCGGAGGATCGTGGGAATGACGTCCTGAGGCTGAAGTTCGTGCTGCTCCCCGGACTCCATGTTCTTGAGGCTCGCATGCGTCCGATCCGCCACGATCGCCACGTAGCGGGCACCGAGACGGTGAGCTTGCTTGAGCTGGCCCTTCAGCGAGCGACCGGTCAGCTCCAGCTGAGCCGCCATGCCGGCTCGGCGAGCCTCGCGCGCCAGCTCAAAGGCGGTTCGGTCAACGTCATCGCTGTGGGCGGCGCGGGCCACGAACAGGTCCACGAGCTCAGGCGCAGTTGGAAGCCCCCCGGCGGCCAGCAGCATCCGCTCGACTCCGGCCGCCCATCCCGAGGCCGGGGTCGCCGGTCCGCCCAGCTGCTCGATCAGCCGGTCATAGCGTCCGCCACCCGCCACACCGGACTGTGCCCCGAGGGCTTCGCTGGTGAACTCGAACAGGGTCCGCGTGTAATAGTCGAGTCCCCGTACAAGCGTCGTGTCGAGCTCGTAGGGGATTCCGGCGTCTTCCAGCAGGACGCGGACCTGCGCGAAGTGTTCGGCATCGTCGGCGGCGAGGCGGTCCATCAGCTTGGGGGCGCCGCGCATCGTCTCCTGGGTGCGTGGATCGCTCGCGTCGAACGCGCGCATCGGGTTCAGCTCGATGCGGGCCCTGACCTCGCTGCTCAGCCCGTCCTCGTGCTCACGCAGATACGTGGTCAGCTCACCGCGGTACTCATTCCGGGTCTCCGGTGAGCCGAGGCTAGCGAGCCGAAGCCGCACATCCTTGACCCCGAGGGCGCCGAGCAGCTCCGAGAGAACGACGATCAGCTCCGCGTCGGCGTCGGGGCCCGAGGCACCGATCACCTCAGCGCCAACCTGCCAGAACTGGCGGTAGCGCCCGCGCTGCGGCGCCTCGCTGCGAAAGAAGCTCGACAGGTACCAGAGCTTGACCGGCTGCGGAAGCTTGTGCATGCCGTGCTCGATGTAGGCCCGGCAGACCGGAGCCGTTCCTTCCGGACGCAGCGTCAGCGATCGCCCGCCGCCGTCGTCAAAGCTGTACATCTCCTTCTGGACAATGTCGGTGGCCTCCCCCACCCCCCGCGCAAACAGCTCCGTCGACTCGAAGGTGGGCGTCTCGACGCGGCGAAAGCCGGCGGCGCCCAGGATCCGCCGCACGTGCGTCTCGAGCAGCTCACGGCGATCCGCGTCTTCGGGCAGGACGTCATAGGTGCCCCGAGGCGCTTGAATCATGCTCTCGTCCGAGCGGGCCCGGTCACTGCTGCGCGAGCTCGCGCAGGAACGGGTTCGTGGCGCGCTCCCGCCCGAGCGTCGTGATGCCCATGTGGCCCGGGTAGACGGTCGTCTGCTCCGGGAACCTCGACACCAGCGAATCGATCGACGCGAGCAGCGTCGGCCAGTCACCACCCGGAAGGTCGACCCGTCCAACCGATCCCTCGAACAGCACGTCCCCCGAGAACAGCGCGCCCTCGTCGGCGAGTGCGTAGGTCACATGCCCCGGGCTATGGCCGGGCGTGAACAGCACCTCGATCGACAGTCCGGCCAGGTCCAGCGTCTCGCCACCCGTGACGGTCTGGTCGGCCTCGTAGCTCTCGAACGGACCGAAGCCGGGCCAGGGCACGAAGTCCATGATGTTCGCGAGCACGTGGCGCTCGAGCTCGGGGCAGACGACCGGAGCCCCGGTCGCGCGGGCCAGCGGTGACACCGCGCCGACGTGGTCGAAGTGCGTGTGCGTGAGCAAAATCGCCTCGAGCTGCTCGATCTCGAGCGCGCGCAACGCCTCGAGCAGGCGGTCGGGCTCCTCTCCGGGATCGATGATCACGGCCCGCTTGGAGCCCCGCTCACGCACGATGAAGCAGTTCTCCTGCACCGGGCCGACGGTGAACATGCGAACGTCGATCATCACGCCCGGTCCCGTTGGCGCTGCCGGCGACGGTAGAGATACGTCTCCAGGTAGTAGCCCGCGGGTACGTACAACACCAACGCGAAGACAGCGAACACCACCGCCGAGAGAACGTGGTTCTTCCCCTTCTGGACGACGAGCAGGAAGATGAACATGATCGCGGCGGCGAGCGCGGCCCGGGTCAGCGATGACCTCCACGTCGGCGGGGTGTTCAATCGCCTCTCACGAGCGCTCACCCGCGACTGCTTCTTGCGCTCCTCGGCGGTCGGCGGGCGGCCGGTGCGACCCCGGGAAGAGATCGTGCCCGCCGCGGTCCCGCGGTGCTTTGTTCGGCGCTTGCGCTTGGTCTGAGCCATCGTCCCCGGGAGCTTAGTGGGCCTGCGTGCGCGGGGGTTCGAGATCTGAAAGTACGTCCTCGAGGATCCTCCTTCCACGCACCGGCACGTCGTCCGGGAATCCGCGGAAGGCGGCCCGTGGAGCGAGCCCTACGAGCTCGGCTTCGCCGACCGGCGCGTGTCGTCGTACGGCGGCCACCACTCCGGCCAACGGAGTGGCGCAGTGGTCCTCGACGTTGGTCGACACCTGGGCGACCCCGAGGCGATCAAGCCAGAGGCCGATCGCGCGGACGCCGGGCAGACCGTCCGGGCCTCCCTCGCGGATCCGGGCCGCTATCCGCTGCGCGTCGAGCAGAGTGGCGGGAGCTGCCAGCTCGAGGTTGAACGCCACCAGCGGCGCTCGCGCCGCCACCAGTACGGCACCGCCACGGCGGTGCAGGCGACGAGGACCGAAGTCCGGAGCCAGCTCGCCGGCCTCCACGCGAGCGGCCAGCGCCGCCGGACCGCCGCGTCGCAGCTCCGCACGGGTGCGCCCGGCGGCCAGCAGGCCGTACAGGAAGACCGGCAGCTCCAGCTCGTTTCCCAGCAGATCGGCGAGCACCAGTGCCTCGGCGCAGGCCGCGCCCCGGTTGCCCTCCTCCAGGTAGACGATCGGCGCGACGTCGATCGCGCCCACCCGCGGGTGGATGCCCTCATGGACGGCGACATCAACCTGCACGAGCGCTTCCTTTGCCCCGGCCAGCACCGCGGGGGCCAGGCTTCCGGGCCAGCCGGCCAACGTGAACACGCTGCGGTGGTGGTCCGGATCACGGTGCACGTCGACCAACTGGCGACCAAACGCGCTGGCGATCGCCTCGATCGCCGAGTCGTCACGTCCCTCGGAGACGTTCGGAATCGCCAGCAGGCGCGTCAAGCGTGTGCGGAGCGCGGCGTCTCGAGCACCCAGCGACCGGTCTCGAGCACACGCTCGTCGTCGATCTCAATGGTGGCGTCGGTGACGACGACGTCGAGGTGGATCGGTACCGACACGCTGCCGCCGATGCCCGCACTCGCACCGAACGCCACGTGCACGGTTCCCAGGATCTTCTCGTCCTCGAGCACGTTGCCGGTGAGCTCGGCACGCTCATTGGTGCCGATTCCGAGCTCGGCCAGATTCGTCCCGAGTTCGCCATGCGCTCTGAGCAGCTCGAGGTACGCCGGACCGAGTCCGCCGCGCGCGTCGACGATCCGGCCCTCGCGCACCGTCAGCGTCGCCGGTTCATCGGCGAGTCCGAGTGGCGCGAGACTCGACGCGACGATCTCCCCCTCGCCATCCAGCGGGGCGATGAACCCCTCGCCGCACGGGAGATTCCCGAACGCGCCGCGGGCGGTCAGATCGCCGTCGTCAGCAATGCCCTGCCGCCCGCTGAGATCCAGCGTCAGGTTCGATCCCCGCGGGCATGAGATGCTCGCGGTTCGTCCGTTGTCAAGCAGCGCCGCCACGACGCGTGAACGAGCCGCCATCACCTCGAAGTCCGCCGCCATCACCCGCGTCAGCATGTCGGCGGTCACCCCCGGCATCGTCGCGCCACGGGCGCCGTTGTCACTCGCGCGCTTGCGGGCTGTGGTGTGACTGAGCGACCGGGAGGTCGGCGCGATGTAGACATCGCTTGCGCCCAGCGCGGCCGCCAGGGGCGGCGGCGGCTCGGTGCCGTCGGTCGCCCGCTCGTCCATCACCGCGAGCACTGCGTCCGCCCCGGCTCCGGTCGCCGCGTCCCGCAGCGCCTCGCCGATCGGCCGCGTCGCCGGATCGACGATCACCAGCACGTTTTCGCCCTCCCGCACGCCCAAGCAGCGGCGGACGACGGCGTCGACTGCGGGACCGAGATCAGACACCAGTCCATCATATGCAGCCGGGCCAACCTACCTACCGGATGGCGCTCACTGGCTAGCGGTCAGCGCAGGTCTTCAGGTGACCGCCATGAACGACGTGTCGAAGCCTCTCGGGTGGTCATGCCCATTTGCGCCCGTCGAGAGTAAGTTGGCAAGAGCGCCGTTGGTAGCCTTGCGGCCAAGGCTGGCAACCATGCTGCCGATCGGCCTGGTCATCGTCGTTGGGACGACGGCAATCGGGTGCGCGGGAGCTGGAAGGGCGCCGTCAGGACTCACCCTGAGGACCCAAGCGGTGTGCCAGCTATAAAATCCTGCATTTGCAGGTAAATAGCATCACTGCCGGAGTAGCTCAGTCGGTTAGAGCAGCGGAATCATAATCCGCGTGTCGGGGGTTCGAGTCCCTCCTCCGGCATTGTCGTATTTCCGCCAGATCCCAATGTTTACGGGCGAGTTCGGGGTTCGCGGTCCGCGTGTCGCCGACCGCAACGAGGCGCCACGAACCGCTGAATTGATGACAAATGATTGCAACGTGCTTGCAACGAGCGCCGCCATTAGGCCTTCCCCGCTCGCTCGAGATAAGCATTGAGCCGGTCAGCGGCCCCGTCCGGGCCGGCGGGCTGTGGGAGCAGCTTCACGTAGCGCTCGGTCGCCTGGAGCGAACTGTGGCCCATGTACTCCATCAGCTCGCGCAGCGTGTAACCCGCGGCCATCAGAAAGCTCGCGTAGGTGTGGCGGCACTCGTGTAGGCCGATCGGTTCGAGGATCCGCTCGTTGCCGCATTCTTTGGCGTGGCCGACCGCGTTCGTCCAGGACTTCCTTGCACGTCGAGCGAGGCGGCCCGAAGTGACCGACGCGCCGCCGAGGACGCGACCATCGCTGGGCCGGCGCTGCAGCATGTACGCACGCAGCAGGATCGGCCTCAGGGGCGCCGCGATCGGAAGCCGGCGACCGGTTCCCGCGTCGCTCTTCGACTTGCGCACGACGAGCCAGAGCCGGTCGAGATCGACGTCGGACCACTGCAACCGATCCAGCTCGCTGCGACGTAGACCGGCGTAGAACGCGAGCGCATACGGGACGCGGTCCTCGGGCGCGAGCGGCGCGAGCAGCGCGTCGGCCTCGTCTGCGGTCGCGGCACGGTCACGCGCGATCTCGTCGACCGGAGGCAGCTCGACGCCGATCGTCGAATTCGTCGGGACGAGGCGACGAGTCGGGCGGCATGCCCACGAGTAGATCGCACGGACAACCGCAAGGTGGTTGGAGATTCGTGATCGCGACAGCCCTTGCCTCGCGAGTGTGTCGACGAACAGCTGCCATTCCCGCGCACCGATCTCGGCGACCGGGCGCGCGCCGAACTCGGGGATCAGGACATGCCGCAGCGAGCGGTCGTAGCCCTGGAGCGTCGTTTGCGAGTAGCCGCGCTTGCCGCGTCGTTTCCCGACCCGGCCTTGTTCGACGCCCTCCCACCACTCGTCGGCGAGCTGCTTGAAGGTCGAGCCGGCGGCCATGCGCTCGCGCAGAACGGGCTTGGCCTTCTCGCCTGCCGCGGCATACCACGACAGCGCCTCGTTGATGTCCGCAAAGCTCGGGCTCGAGACCATCTTCCCGGTCGCCGGATGGCGACGGTGGGCACGGTAGGAAGGCCGGCATCGGCAGCGAGCGCGTGGATTGCCAGTTGAAGGGCACGCGTTCGCATGGCGGACGTACACACCCGGGTGCTTGGTTCGCTGCCACGCCACGGCTGGTGTAGTAGCACGTGGTGGTGACGCTCGCACCGCACTGCCCGCTTAGGCCGCCCCGGCCAGGTAGTGAGCGTGCTCCTCGCACCACCGCTCGAGCTCCTTGATCGGCACGAGCAGCAGCTGGCCACACGGCACGAGCTTGATCACGGGCTGCACCTTTCGCTCGAACGTGTCGACGCTGATCCCAAGCGCGGCGGCCGCCTCCTTGCGCGATAAGAGAAGGCGCGGAACCGGCTGCAGCGGCCGAGTTCGATGAGCGCCCGTCGGCACTTCACATCCCTCGTGTGATTCGGCCACGCTGCAGTTCGGCGCGGCGACGGAGCGCTTGCCAATCGGGCTCGAGCGGGATCTGCGAGTAGCGTCGGCGAAGCCATTCGGCGAACAGCGGGTCGGTGAGCGTCGTGTGTTCCCCGCGGGTCTGCGCGACCCCTGATGACTTGATGCCCTGGAGCGCTCGCTGGGCGGCGCCAAAGCTTGCGAGTCCGGTGGCGCGCTGTGCTCGTGTTCCCTGCGGAGCGATGTCGTTCGCGATCGCCACCGCCACGCGGCGCTCGTTGCCGTGCAGAGCGTTCCAGCGGACGTCGAACTCGGGGCCGCATCGAGCAAGTGACTGCTCGATCGCCATGCGGGCGGTGGCCACGGTCGCGCGGTCGCCTTCGGTGGTCAGCTCCCACAGCTGCGATGCGAGCAAACTCATACGCTGCGGATGTCCGGCGCCGAGGGTGGCGACGACCTTCGCCGCCTCGCCGGCATCCCGACCGGTGTCGGCAAACCGATGCACGATCTCCCCGGCGAAAGCAACCGGGTCGATCGCGCCGAGCGTTAGGGTCCGCGCGCGCTGGCTCCAGGCGCGTTGCTCCGCTGTGGAAAGATCTGGCCCGGCAAACACATAGCTATCTCGACTCCTGCCGCGGCGGCGCGCGTTCTCAACCGCCGCGACGATTTCCGGGTGCGCGAGTATGTCCCGAACCTCGTCGAACGCGAGAACCACACGAGCGCCTGTCAGCTCGCCAACTTCGGCGGCCACGGCAAGCAGCCCTTCGAGGCGGGAGTTGGAGTTCGTCACCTCAGCCCCGGCTAGACGGAAGGGCAGGGCCTCGAGCCGGTCGATTAGCGCCTCCTCCACGGAGTCCTCAGCCCACGCCCGGCCGTAGGCCTCCTCTAACCGCCGCACGAAATCGGTGGCGGTCAGGACCCCGGCGCAATCGATCCGCGCCGCCAGGCCGCCCTCACGATCGGTGAGCGTCGCGAGAGCCGCGTTCACAAGGCTGGTCTTGCCGTAGCGATGCGGACCCTCCACGAGCACCTCGGTGCCTGGCTTGATCGCTGCCGCCAGCTCCGTCAGCTCGCAGTTTCGCCCGACCAGGGCTCGACCGTCCTCGAGCGGACGGTCGAATACAAACGGATTCTCAGGCCCCACTTCGGCGCTCTCCACCAACCATGCGGAGGATTATACACCGCTAGCAGCGTAGGTAACACTGAACTGCTTGCGAGTGGAGGGGTGCGATTCAGCTTGCCGATTAATCAACATCAGATATGATGTGAGAATGGATGCCGGAGATTGGACTCGCGCGCTTCGAGCCCGTCACGGGCTCAGTCAAGCCGTGCTCGCGGCTCGCGCGGGCACAAGCCAGCAGGCCCTCAGCAAGATCGAGAAAGGATCGGTCTCGCCGTCAGTAGACACCCTGGCCAGACTCGCGGCGGCCGCCGGTGAGGAGCTGATGCTCCAGTCGAGAGCCCGGGAGATTCCCTTCGACCCCGACCAGCTCGCGATCGCCGCCGAAACTCCGATGGGCGAACGCCTGGAGCGAGCGCTGAGCTGGAACCGCTTCGCCGGAGAGATCGCGATCGCGGGAGCGAGGGCGCGTGAGCGGCGATAGAGAACCGCTCGACGCGGGCGAGCTAACGGCAGCGCTCAACCGTCACACCGTCGACTACGTCGTCATCGGAGGCGTGGCGCTGCAGGCCCACGGACACGTACGCACGACACAAGACCTGGACGTCGTCGCCGCCTGGACACCGGAGAACATGCAACGGCTGGCGGGCGCGCTGCATGAACTTGCCGCGAAGTTGCGAGGCATCGATGGAGACCGCCTGGGAATCGATCTCGACTCGCCCGAGCAGCTGTATCAGGGTGGCAACTTCCTGATGCACACCCGCCACGGCGACCTGGACGTGTTCGCCGTTGACCAGACGCCCGGAGCGCCCAAGAGCTACGAGGCTCTCCGCGAGCAGGCGATCCCGGTAGAGGTCCGAGGCATAACGCTGTTGATCGCGCACCCCGAGCACCTCATACGGATGAAGACCGCTGCAGCGGAATTTCGCGACCGCCCGGAGGCAAAGCGCCGCCAGGATCTTGATGACATCGCGGTCCTGAATCGGGTGCTCGACCTCGGTTCAGAACAGGTGCGACGCGAACGTGGTTCCTCCCCACGTGTCGACCCGTCCCCGCCGACGCGTCCCGGACCGACACGCTATCGCGGACGCGAGGGGCCAACACTCGAACGTTAACCACCGCGCGTCCACGCGAACACTGACCGCAGCGGTTCCTGCTCAAAGTCGAAGCGAGGACTGACGCTGCGCATCGCCGGGCGCGAGGAGAACTGTCGTCTTTGAGTCCGAACGGACCGATCCTCCTCGTGGCATGTACTACGGCGTGGAGACTCTGTCCGGTCCCGGCCGCAAGGTCGGATAATCCAGCACACGGGCTTTGTTGGGAGAACGCAGACGGGTAGGCCGTTTCCGGACGATGGGCTTTGGGCCCGGCCTCTTCGTTCGGCCGCCCTGAAGTCCAAGGTGCTGGACGAGCGTGATCGTGCCGGCGCCCACGATGTCGATCAGCAGCTCTCCGTCGAGTTCGGCGAGAGCTGTGATGTCGGTGCTCGGTACGCGAGCGAGGGATGGGGTCAGAGTCGGCATCGCCTATCCGATCGGGCCATCGAAAGCAGGTTTTCAGGAGTGGCAGCTGCCGTCGCGCCGGCGATGACCTATGCGCGGCGGTTCATTCGTACACTGCCTGCAGCTCGGTCACGGCCGCATATCCGTACATTCCGCCTTCCGCTCGTCCGTTGCCCGAGTGTTTGTGGCCGCCGAATGGTGCTTCGAGGTCGACGTCGTCGCCGCGACGGTTGAAAGCCAGCACTCCGGCTCGCACGCGTTCGCGAGCCTCGGTCAGCTGTGTTGGGTGGTGTCCGTAGATCGCGGCGGATAGTCCGTAGGGGGAGCGGTTGGCCAGCGCCCACGGGTCCTCGGCGGTCTTGAACGATTCGACCGCCAGCACGGGCGCGAACAGCTCTTGCCGGCGCAGGGGGTCCTCGGGATGGAGGTTGGTCAGGAGCGCGGGAGCGAACAGTGACGGGGTCTCGGCTGCTCGCGCGCGCGAAACCACCCGCGCTCCGGCGCTCACCGCTTCCTGTACCGCTGCTTCCGCTGTGGTGCGTGCCGCGGGTGTGATCAGCGGTCCGACGTCAGTCGTGGGCTCCCGCGGGTCGCCCGCTCGCAGTGCGCCGATCCTCTCAGCTAGTCGTGCCAGGAGCGCGTCGTGGACCTGCTCGGCGACCAGCACGCGCCGCGTGGCGGTGCATTTTTGCCCCGCGAGCGCGGTGGCGCAGGCGACGATGCAGTCGCTGGCCAGGTCGAGGTCGGCGTCGGCGAGGACGATCGCCGGGTTGAGGCCGCTCATCTCGAGTGTGCAGCGGCGAATCGGGGCGCGGCTAGCTCGGCGAGCGCTCGTCCGGCCCGCTCGGAGCCGGTGAAGTGAATCCCGGCGACGCGCTCGTCGGCGCACAGGACTTGGGCAGTCGAGGCGTTACCGGGCAGCACCTGGAAAGCGTCGGCGGAAATCCCGGCGGCGATGAGGCGCTCGTGTGCGGCTGCCGCCACGGCGGTGGCGAGCTCAGACGGCTTCCATATCACCGTGTTACCCGCCATCAGCGCGGGCAGCCATTTCCACGCGGGGGTGACGAGCGGGACGTTCCAGGGAGTCACAGCGGCGATCACCCCGAGCGGTCGCGGGATCACCCGCGCGCGCCCGGCCAGCTCCTGGACCGGGGGATGCTCGGCGTACCACCGAGCCGATAGCGCCGTCCAGGCCACTTCGGCCTCGGCGTCCAGGCGGCGCTTGCCGACCTCTCGCACGATCAGCTCGGCGAGCGGGACCCCATCCGCCTCTAAGCGGTCGGCGAATCGGTGCAGCGCCTGTGCCCGGTGCTCCATCGTGGAGCGGGTCCAGCCCTCGGCGCTGGCATCAGCCCGGGTGACCGCCGCCGCGGTTTCGCGGGGTCCCGCGACCGACGTGCGGAACACTTCTTCACCGGTGAACGGGTCGTGGGAGACAACCTCGTGTTCGATGCTCGGGCTCACCACGTGTGGGTGCGTGTGCAGGCGTCGCTCAGCACGGAGCGCAGGATCTCGCCGATCTCCTCGAATTGCTCGGGCCCTGCGATCAGCGGTGGCGCGAGTTGGATGACCGGATAACCGCGGTCCGAAGCGCGGCAGATGAGCCCGCGCTCGTGAAGCGCGGGAGCGAGGACGCTCTCGGTCAGCTCTCGCGCGGCGTCCGCGTCAAAGCGCTGTTTGCTCGCTTGATCGCGGACCAGCTCGATCCCCCAGAAATAGCCGGCGCCACGCACGTCACCGACGATCGGCAGCTCGTAGAGCTCCTCCAGCGTTGAGCGCAGCAGAGGCTCGTTGGCGCGAACATGGTCCAGCAGGGCCTCCTGCTCGAGCAGATCGATGTTGGCCAGGGCAACCGCAGCCGCGACCGGATGGCCGCCGAAGGTGAGCCCGTGAGCGAACACGGCCTCCCCATCGAGGAAGGGTTCAGCTACCCGATCCGAGGCGATCAGGGCGCCCATCGGCACGTAGGCCGACGTCATGCCCTTGGCGGTCGTAATGATGTCGGGCCGGTAGTCGAATCGCCCGGCACCGAACCAGGTGCCGAGCCGACCCCACGAACAGATCGTGTCGTCTGAGATGAGCAGGACGCCGTAGCGGTCGCAGATCCTGCGGACGCGCTGGAAGTAGCCAGGCGGTGGAGGGATGCACCCACCGGAGTTCTGTACTGGCTCGAGGATCACGGCCGAGACCGTCTCCGGCCCTTCGCGCAGGATCCGCTCCTCGATCGCGTCAGCGGCCTGCGAGCCCTGTCCACTCTCGTTGCGGTAGGAGCCGGTGTGAGGCACATGGCACCCCCTGGCGATCAGGGACTCGAATGGGTCACGCACCGAGGGCAGGCCGGTGGCGCTTAGGGCGCCGAGGGTGGTGCCGTGATAGGCAAGCTCGCGTGCGATCACCTTCACTCGCGTGGGTTCCCCGCGAGCACGGTGATAGCAATGGGCGAGCTTCAGCGCCGACTCGACCGCCTCAGAGCCCCCTGAGGTGAAGAACACGCGGTTCAGGTCCCCTGGAGCCAGCTGCGCAACCCGCGCGGCCAGCTCGATCGCGCGGGGGTGTGCCGTACCCCAGGTCGTGGCATAGGCGAGCTCGCGCGCCTGCGCAGCAGCCGCCGCAGCGAGCTCGCTCCGTCCGTGACCGACGTTGACACAGAAGAGCGATGACAATGCGTCGAGGTAGCGCCGGCCCAGCTGGTCATACACATAACAGCCCTCGCCGCGCACGAAGATCGTTAGCGTTTCGTTCCCTCCGAGGGGAGCGAAGTGCCGCCAGAGATGACGTCGGGCGGCTTCCTGAAGCTCGGGGGCGGCGCCTGCCAGCAGCCGCTGATCGCTCACCGTCTCACCGTCTCACCGTCTCACCGTCTCACCGTCCCCGATCGTAGTCGGCGTTCTCAGCGTCGATAGCTCGGGCCAGGCAATCATTACCACCCGCGAGCACACCGGCGACCACGCGTCGGCGCTGCTCCACAGCGACGTTCTGGCTGAGCTTGAAGCTCGCGTCGATGCGCACGACAGCGACCTCGAAGGCGGCGATGAGCTCAACCATTTCGGGGAGGTCCGGCCGGGTGACGTCCAGCCGCCAATCCGAGCCGGCCCGGGCCTCGAAGTGCGCCACCGTCTCCTCCAGCACGCCCAGCGCCGCGGCGTGCCCATGCAACAGACGCAGCGTGCCGGCGACGTGGACGCTCACATGATCCCAAGTCGGGACCGCGAGCGGCTCGTCGTAGTAGCTCCCCGACACGAATCCCGACGCACCCTGGAAGATCACCAGCACGCTCGCCGGTTCAGAGCGCGTCAAGAGTTGAAACTGAGAGTTCGCTCGCGCCATGTGGCCGACCAGCATGCCTTCGCTGCGATGGCCGACGAACGGCAGCGGCGAGGCGACCGGCGCGCCACCGACCTGCCCGGTCACCAGCGTTCCAAAGCCGTGGTCAGCGATGACCTTCCAGGCCGCATCGGGGTGTGACGGCCGGAAGTGACACGGAACGAGCACGGCGTTGAGTCCCGGCCCAACTCGTCTACAGCCCGTTGGCCTGGAGGAACTTCGCCGCTACGGTCTTCGGGTCGACCTTCTGGATATCCACAGCAGCATTCAGCTGCTGCATCGCCTTGGTCGTGAGCTTGGCGCTGACCGCGTTGACGGTGCTGGCGAAGGCCGGACCCTCCTGGCGCAGAAGCTTGGCGCTGACAATCGGCGCGGCGTTCTGGAAGCCGAACAGGTTCTTCGGGTCGCTCAGCGTCAGGTACTTGTTACCCAGCAGGACGCCGTCGGTGGACAGGACGTCGCCAACCTGGATCTTGCCCGCGTCGAGCGAGGGCACGATCAGGCCGTGGTTGAGCGCCGCGTACCGCATCTGCATCAACCCGTACACCTGCCGCAGACCGAGCAGACCCTCGTGGCGGACTTTGAGCTCTGGTGGCGCACCGTAGGTGACGCTCGCGCCCAGCGCCTTGAGGTCGCCGATGGCCGCGAGGTGGTGCTGCTGGGCGAAGGCCGAGGTGACGTTCAGCGTTTCACGGTCGGAGAACGGGGTCGCGTCGAGCAGGCCAAAGCCATTACTGGCCAGGTAGGACTTGGCCTCCTGGTAGGTGGCCTGGGCGGTGGCGGGCAGGTTCGGCTTTTGCGCGATGATCGTCACGATCACGCCGGTGTACTCGGGATATAGACCGATCTGGCCGCTCTGCAGGGCTTTGTAAATGAGCTCGGTGCTGCCGATGTCGGACTTGAGGTTGACCGTGTAGCCCTTGGCGCGCAGCGCCTGGGCGTAGAGCTCGCCAAGGATCATTTCCTCGGTGAAGTTCTTATCCCCGATGGTCACCGACGGCTTGCCCTTGCCTGGCTGTCCGGCGCCGGCACTCGACGGGCTGCCGCCTCCACTCGATGAGCTGCCGCCTCCGCTCGATCCGCAGGCGCTCACCACGAGGAAAAGGGTCACCGCGAAGGCGACGAGGGCGAGGCGGCGCGGAAGTCTGGTGCTGGTCATGGCTTGTCTCTCTGGGGGGGGACGCGATTGGTAACGCCGCAGAAGCGCATCGCGGCGATCGCAAGCGCTTGGGCGGCGAGCAGAAGCTCGTCTATCTTCACGTGCTCGTCGACGCCGTGCGCGAGGTGGATGTCGCCGGGCCCGAAGCCGATCGTCGGCGTCCCCGCGGCCGTTAGCGTGGGTCCGTCGAAGAACGTCGTGTGGGTAGCGATCCGGCCCTCCAGGCCGAGCCCGCGCGCGGTGTCGAGCGCAACGGCGACGATCGGGGTCTCCGGCGCCACGACCCCGGCCGGAACGGCGCCCGCTTCCCACTCCACCGATGGCGGCCACTCACGCAGCCACGTGTCATCGGCGGCGGCGGCGTGGATCCGCTCCTCGACCTCGCGTTTGACCCGGCTGCCGCGGCCGTCGGGGTCAGCTTGCTCCGGGAGGTACTGGACGTGGCAGTGCAGCGCGCACGTGGCGGGATAGCTGACGATCCACTCGCCGGCGGTGATTGCTGTGGGCACGATGCCGCCCGGGACCAGGTAGGGGTTGCGGACCGCCGGGTCGGCCTGCCACTCGGCTCGCAGGCCCTCCAGCGCCCGGAGGACGACCTGCATCTTCTCGATTGCGTTCACAGCTCCGCCGTCGCGATGGTCCGGCTGGGTCAAGCCTGCGTGGCCGGCGCGACCGGTGACGGTGATCTTGGGCAGCAGCGAGCCACGCGCGCCGAGCCACGCGCTCAGGTTCGTCGGTTCGGGGATCAGGCCTCCGTCGGCCCGCACGCCGCGGGCCACCGTGGCCAGCGTGCCGCCGCCTGTGGACTCCTCATCGGTAACTGTGTTGACGATGAGGTCCCCGCGTAGAGGTACCTCCAGCGCGCGGAGCACCTCGGCGGCGATGACCATCGCTGCCACGCCCGCCTTCATGTCGCATGCGCCGCGGCCGTAGAGCGAACCATTTCTGACCCGAGCCACGAGTGGGTCGCTGTGCCACTGCTCACGTGGCTCGACCGACACTACGTCGATGTGGCCATTGAGGAGCAGGCTTCGTCCTCCGCCCGCTCCGCGCGAGCGGGCCACGAGCTGTGGGCGTCCTGCGAAGCTGTAGTGGGGAGGTAGCTCCAGTTGATTGGAGGGAAAGGACGAGGGATCGGGCTCCCACACGTCGACCTCGAGACCGGCAGCGCTCAGTCGCTCTCGCAGGTAGTCCTGGAGCGCCGCCTCCTCCCCCCCGCCTCCCTCCGGCGGCCCCGCCCGAGTATCGAAGCCGATCAGCGCAATCAGCAACTCCACGAGCTCGCCTCGGCGCCGAGCGATCTCCCGTATCACGTCTCGCTCGATGGCGACCATAACGGGAACCGTAACTCCCGTGCGCATCATGATTGGAAGCGTGCATATCGTGCAGCAAGCGGTGAGCGGCTGTAGCCTCGTGGCGTGGCGGAGATGACCAAGCCCTCCGGCGCCCAGGCGGTCGATCGGGCCCTCGATGTGCTTGAGCTCTTCGAGGAGCCAGACGCCCGGCTGACGATTACCGCAATTGCTGCAGCGCTCGGCGTGCATCGCAGCACGGCCTCACGGTTGGTGGCCGCGCTCGCACGCCACCGGCTGCTCGAGCACGACGGCCGTAGTTACGCGCTCGGGCTGGGTCTCGTCTCGCTGGCGGGCCACGTACTCAACCGCTTCCCCGTTCGCGCCCGGGCGGCCGACATCCTCCGTGACCTGCGCGACGCCACCGGCGAGACCGTTTATCTCGGCGTTGCCGATCAAGACGAACTGATCTACATCGACCAGGCCCCGAGCCCCGATGTCCGCCTCAATGTGGACTGGGTCGGCCGTCGCCAGCGGCTGACCGCCGGCATCACCGGCGCGGTGATCCTAGCCTTCGCGCCCGCCGAGACTATGATCGAGCTGGTCCGCGCGGGCCGCAGCGAGGGCGACCACGCCGCCCAGCACCTCGACACCGAAGAGCTCGCCCGGATCCGCCGGACCGGCTACCTCGCGCGCTACGACGACCCCAGCAGCAACTGGGCGGTGGTCGCAGTGCCGATCCGCGACCGCCTCGGTGAGGTCGTGGCCGCCGTCTGTCTCGACGCTCCCCATCACCGCGTCAACCAGAGCCGCTTCGACGAGACGCTCGTGCCCAGCACGATCCGCGCTGGGGCCCACATCTCCGAGCGGCTCGGCTACACGGGCCAGCATCTCCGCGAGCCCCCACCGCGCACCCGCGTCCCCATCGCCGCCGGCGAGGACCAGTAGGCGGGTTCGACATGCGCGACGTCCTGCTGACTGATGCCGATCGCGCGTTTCGTTCTGAGGTCTGTGACTTTTTCGCGCGTGAGCTGCTCCCACGCGCGTCGGCTATCGAGAACGAGGATGATTGGGACGCGGTCAAGCTCGTCGCGCAGGCTCTCGGCGAGGCCGGCTACTTGAGACTCATGTTCCCCGATCGTTATCGGGGACCCCTGGAGCGACCGGGCCTGGTCCACGCGACTCTGCTCTCAGAGGAGGCGGCGTTCGTCAACTATGCATTTGAGAGCACGATCGCGACTGCACTGAGCTGCGCCTACCCGTTGCACCGCTACGCCCGTCCCGAGGTGCGTGAGCGCTTTCTGACGGGCATCCTCGACGGCACAGAGATCGGCGCGATCTGCGTCACCGAGCCCGGCGTCGGCTCGGACACGTCGGGGATGCAGACCCGCATCGAATTCGATCCGGCACGCGAGGAGTGGGTCATCAACGGTTTCAAGCGGTACATCTCCAACGCCTCTGTGGCGGACGTCTACATCGTCTATGGCGTCAGCGATCCCGCGGCTCGGGGCGGCAGAGGGCTGAGCGCGGTCGTTCTGCCTGCCGGGACCCGTGGTCTCAGCTTTCCGCGGCGCTACACGTTGATGGGCCGCCGGGGCTGCGTCGTCGGCGAGGTGGAGCTGCGCGATTGCCGGGTGCCGGCGAGCCATTTGCTCGGCCAGCGTGAGGAGGGCGGGCAGATCCTGCTCAGCATGTTCAACTTCGAGCGGGTGATCCTCGGCGGCTCGGGGCTCGGAGTTGCGCGTAGCGCGTTTGAGATCGCCCGCGACCATGCCCAGACACGCGAGGCGTTTGGCGAGAAGCTCGGCTGCAAGCAACTCGTCTGGAGTCAGATCGCCGATATGAGCTCTCGCATCGATGCCGCCGAGCTGATCACCTACCGTGCGGCTACGTTGTATGACCGCGGCGTGATCGGCAAGGAACTGATGAAGCCCGCCGCCATGGCGAAGCTCGTCGCGAGCGAGACCGCGACCTTCTGTGCTGACGCCGCGGTGCAGATTCTGGGTGGCGATGGCCTGACCAAGGAGTACGGTCGCGCCGAGCAGATCTTTCGTGATGCCCGGGCGTTGCCGATTGTCGGTGGGACCTCCGAGATGAGCCGGTATCTCATCGCCTGCGCCGACTTGCCCGCGCTGAAGCCGAAACTCTGATGCCGCGGGTCGCCCGGTGAACATCCCGACGCTTCTCACGCGGTCCGTGGAACGTTTCCCTCACCGCCCGGCGCTCGTCTATGCCGGACGGCGCTGGAGCTATGCCCAGTGGTACGCGCGGATGGGACACCTGGCCGACGCCCTGTCTGAGCTCGGCGTGCGGCCGAGCGATCGTGTCGCGTTTTACATGCACACGGGCGAGGCGTCGGTTAGCACCTATTTCGCCTGCCAGCGCCTGGGTGCGGTAGCGGTGCCGATCAACTTTCGGCTGTCGTCGGGAGAGGTCGCGTACATCCTGCGGGACTCGGGGGCCCGCGTCCTCGCCTATGACGAGCCGCTCACCGCGAACGTCCTGATTGCGGCCAAGGGCCTGCGGATCGTCCATGACTACATCTCCTGTGCAGAGGATGCCGGCGCTGTGCCGCCCGGGCATCACCACTTTGAGGCGCTGGCGGAACAGACCGAGACGGACGGAACCACGCGGCGACCAGATCCTATGCCCGAGGATCCCTCCGCGCTCGTGTACACCTCTGGCACCACCGGGCGTCCCAAGGGCGTCATGCACAGTCACGGCAACGACGTAGCGATCGCCATGAACTGCGTCATGGAGTACAGCCTGACCTACCGCGACAGGGCGTTGCATGTCGCGCCGCTGTACCACGTCGGTGGCATGCAGGCCTACTTCATCCCGCACCTGATGGTGGGCGCCGCCAACGTGATCATCGGTCCCTATGACGCGCTGGGCGCACTTCAGACGATCGAAGCCGAGCGCGCGACGACCCTGTTCGCGGTGCCGACCCAGATCCAGGAGATGATGTTCCACGAACGCTTCGCCGACTTCGACGTCTCCAGTCTGCGGATGATCACGACGGGTGGTGCAGCGATCGCGGCGGCGACGATGAAGCGGGTTATCAACGAGCTGTGCCCGAACGTCTACAACGGGTATGGGATGACCGAGGCCAGCCTGGCGCTGCTGCTGCATCCCGAGGAGGCACTCACCCACCTCGGCTCGTGCGGCAAGCCGACCCTGATCACCGACTGCCGCATCGTTCCGTACGTGCCTGGCCGCGACGTGACGCCCGGAGCAACCGTGGAGCCCGAGCGGCTCCGGGAGCCGGTCGAGACGACCGAGCCCGAGGAGATCGGTCAGCTGATCGTGCGCGGTCCGCAGACGATGCTGGGTTACTGGAACGACCCGGTCGAGACCGAGAAGAAGATCAAGGACGGCTGGTTGTTCACGGGCGACCTGTTCAGCCGCGATGCCGACGGCTTCTACACGTTTCGCGGCCGAGCCGACGACCTCATCGTCTCGGGTGCCGAGAACATCTATCCCCGCGAGGTCGAGGAGGTGCTCTACCGCTGCCCGGGTGTGAAGGAGGCCGCCGTCGTCGGTCTGCCCGACGAGAAGTGGGGCCGCGTGGTCGGGGCATTCATCGTCAAAGGCTCGCCCGAGCTCACGCTCGAGAAGGTCGACGACTTCTGCCGCGCCAGCAGCGACCTGGCCAACTTCAAGCGACCGCGGAAGATCGTCTTCATCGACGCCCTACCGACAAACCCGAGTGGGAAGGTGCTGCGGCGCGAGCTCGTCACCCGCTTCGTCGAAACAGCCGCGGCGATGGATCCGCGCGCGCCCTTCGAACTGTCCGCGGCAGGTCCTGACGATCAAGCACCGGTCTGAACCGGCATGCGTCGTGAAGGATCGAAACGAACTCCGCAATCGCCGCCGAAGTCACCGCTCGCTTCCCCGCCCGGTTGTTTGATCGCTGTCGGGCGCGACGAGCCTGCCGAGGTCGCGCGTGAAGAACACCCGACCCGCTATAGCCCACTCGGCGCTGAGTCGGCTAGCCGCCCGACGCCGCCCGCCTAGTCGACCGTTCCGCCTTGGGCTCTTTGGCCGCGTAAGCTACGCGTCCGCTGGGTTGCTCGGCTTGGGGCGGCCACAGTTCCGGTCCGACAAGCGGAAGCGGGGCCGGAGCAGAGGAGAACGCTCCAGGCCCCGCCGCCGCAATCAGCAACGCCGACTCCGGCGGTGCCGAGCCTGCGGCTTCCTATCTCGGGAAACCGCACCCCTTGCGCGATCCGGGCGAAGATCGCGCAAAGCCAAGCTGCTGTACGAATACGCCGCCGGACAAGTTTCGCTTGCGCTGCCCCTCGAGAGGCCCGGAATCAATTTGTCGGTGCGCCATGCTCGCTCTCGCGGGGCTTGACGGCTGAAGCCGCTGGAGCGTCGGACTCCTGGAGCCGGCGCAGGTCCTCCACGGGGATGTCGCAACGGATCGCGTGGCCGGGGCCAGTTGGGACCGGCGCTACTCGTCCGGTGCACAACAGTGCTCGGCGTCGGGACGCGCCCTGGCTCGGCCACGAATGAGCAAMTGACGCCGCGAGCGGTCGACGGAAGGGTGCTTGCTGGTTGCGAGGACACACCGCGGCAACGCGGAGCGATTTCCCGACGGTCGTCTCGCCGCGCGACCTCTCTCGCTGCTGAGGGTCCTGGCATGGAAATGCTCGCCCGGCGGGTTGCTGTCGGTTCTGACTAGGCGCACGAGGCCGTCGTGTCCAGCCACTCGCCCTATGCTGCCACCCCCGACGAGCGCCACCCTGTCGATCCACTATTCGTGCTGCTCGGCGACGTCGTGGTCGACGAGCTTTGGCTCGTTCACCGGAGGAACGTCTATCACCTGCAGGCGTCGTAGCTCTTCGAGTGGGATGTGGCAGCGGATGCCGTGCCCGGCCTGCTCCTCCTTGAGCTCGGGCTCAGTCGTCTCGCAGATCTCACCGATCTTGCGCGGGCAGCGGGTGTGGAACGGGCAGCCGGTAGGCGGGTTGGCGGCGCTGGGGATCTCGCCCTCGAGCCGGATCCGAAGGCGGTCGAGGTCGTCAAGCGTCGGCACGGCTGACAACAGCGCCTCGGTGTAGGGGTGATGCGGACCGCTGAAGACCTTGTCGGCCGGGCCGATCTCCATGATCCGCCCGAGGTAGAGCACCACGATCCGGTCGGCCAGGTAGCGCACGACGCCGAGGTCGTGGCTGATGAACAGGTATGCGACCTGTTTGCGCTGCTGCAGATCGGTGAGCAGGTTGAGGATCGCCGCCTGGACGGAGACGTCGAGCGCCGAGGTCGGCTCGTCACAGACCACGATCCGCGGGTCGCCCGCGAACGCGCGCGCGATCGCGACTCGCTGCTTGAGCCCGCCCGAGAGCTGCGATGGACGCATCGGCAGATAGCGCTCGGCGAGCCGCACCGACTGAACCAGCGAGAGCAATCGGGCCTTGAGCTGGTCACCGCCGTAGCCCCCGAGCTTGGACAGCGAGCGCGAGATCAGCTGCTTGACCGAATGGCGCCGGTTGAGCGCCGAGTCGGGGTTCTGGAAGACGATTTGGAGGGCCTTCTGGTCGGCGGCCTGGCGCCCCTTGGCCATCGGCGCGAGCGCGTGGCCGTCGAGCTCGATGTCGGCGCCCTCATCGGGCGGGATGATCCCCATCAGCACGCGCGCGAGCGTGGTCTTGCCGCTGCCCGATTCGCCCACCAGTCCGACCGTCTCCCCGGGCCGAATGTCGAGGTCGACGCCGAACAGGCCGCGCACGGTCTGACCGGACATGTGGAACGTCTTGCTCGCAGCGCGGACCCTGATCAGCGGCTCGCTTCGCTCCGGGTGCGCTGGCGCCGCGTCCTCGGCAGTCGCTGGGGCCGCCACCTCGGCCGTCGTTCCGCTGGGGACGCTCTGAGCGCGCTCGTGGTAGTGGCAGCGCGAGCCGCGGCCGCCGCCGATCTCATACATCGGCGGC
>JRHI01000466.1_pt1 | contig 44061 bp, 37 predicted proteins | sample 215371 | NCBI WGS metagenome assembly JRHI01 (sample SAMN02929681, study PRJNA255918) | sediment metagenome | biome: cave system; feature: Ice Cave; material: Sediment; isolation source: sediment from deep within a dark volcanic ice cave with no known source of... ... | reverse complement strand
CGACCGCAAGGGTCCCATCCCATCCCGCCACGCCGCCCCCGCCCCTACGGGCACGAAGCGCATCCATTACAAGCCACGTTAGCTTTATGTCGCGCTGATCTCTGGTGTCTCAACTGCGACATTATCTGCAACTGGTTCTTCGTGCTCTTGTGACACTTCTGCCACGTCATCCGGCGCTTGTTCTTCTGTTGGGGGCACTGCATCTTCTGGCGGGGCTATTGCGGAAACGGGCTTGCCGCGATGTCGCACGATGAGGGCGACGGTTGCAGAAATGACCATGATGGCGGTTATGACGTGAATCGGATTGAATGGTGTGCCGGGGAAAAACCAGGAGTCGGTACGCAGAAATTCGATGAAGAAGCGGCCCAACGGCGACCAGATGAGGAAGAGCAGAAAGACATCTCCGGCACGTAATCGCTTCTCAAAACGGCGTGCAATCCAGAGGATCACTATAAAGCCGAGTAGGTCCCAGGTCATTTCGTAGAGGAAGAGGGGCTGGAAACGCACACTATCAGGATATTTTGTCATGTCAGTATACGGTGGAATACGATGGGCTTGATCGATGCGTAATCCCCACAGCAATGTGGTGGGAGGTCCGTATAATTCCTGGTTGATAAAGTTGCCAATACGACCGATGGCTTGACCTAATAATAGGCCCAACCCGACACCATCTAGATAGGTGAGGATAGGCAACTTGCGGGCGCGTACATAAAGTAAAAGGGCGATACCACCAAAGATGAAGGCCCCATATATATGAATGCCACCTCTCCATACCTCTAAAATCTCGATGGGGTGTGCAAGATACTCACCCAAACCATTAGGGCCACGCGGCGACTGGATAAAGACATAGTAGAGACGCGCACCAATGATAGCGGGTACGAGTACCCACATGAGCATATCCCAGACAATGCCGCCATCCTGTCCTTTACTTGCCACGTAGCGACTAGCAATATAGGTGCCAAGGAAAATTGCAGCTGTCATGGTTAGGCCGTACCAATGCAAAGCAAAAGGTCCGAGTTGCAAAGCAATTGGGTTAACAGGTGGATACATCTGTGTCCTCTTTTCTATTCTATTCTAAATACCCCAGGTCATGCAGGCGGCGATACACAAGCGGATCCTCGAAGTCTTCGACGGCCTCCGCGACGGTATCTACCGTACTGATATGACTGGTGAAGGCTCGTAAGTCTTCTTGTAATGTTGCAACCTGCTCCGGTAGCGTCTGGCGCAGGTTAGTGTTTTCGTTAGGGTCGTCAAACACATCATAGAGTTCTAGTTCATCGCCCGTTTGAATCAGCTTGTAGCGTTCGTTCCACAATGCATAACGTGGCTGGTCCAAATGCCGCTCCTCAATGAGGGCAGGCCGACGCCTCTGCACAACATTGAGCAGGTTTTGTGGCATAACACCCATGGCGAAAATGCGTCCCTGGTCGGGATCGCTGGCCTCACTCTGCGCCAATGTATGCTGTTGCTCTATACCCTGCGTGCTACCTGCAGCAGTCAAAGCGGTATTGAAGATGCGTCGCGTCGAGACAACCTGCTCTACGCTCGTATTGCGTGGCAGGTTGCCATCAGGATCACGGATAATCAATGGCACATGCACTAACTCATTATAAAGCGAAATGCTATGACCCATCAACTGTTTTTCGCCGAGATGCTCACCGTGATCCGCACAGATGATTAAGAACGTGCGGTCAAGCATGCCACTGCTACGAAGTCGCTTGAAAAAGATGCCCAATAGTTCATCCTGGTTCGCAACCTCTGCATTGTACATACCATCGAGCATAGATTTTTCTTCCGCATCAATCGTGCTTGTCAAGGGAGCAAGCCAGCCAAAGACATCGCTATTAAATTGCCGCATATAACGCTGCACTTTTTTACTGTCACGCAGTGTAGGGGCAAAACGTTCGAGCAAGCGCGGTAGCGGATGATAGGGCATATGAGTACCCATCAGGTTGATAAAGCTAAAGATAGGTTGATCTTTTTCGACACCCTTGCGCTCAACATGGAGATTGGCCGCATCCTGCAGCGCCTTGCCTGTATTGCCCTTAAAGCTCAACGCCGTTTGCCAGAGGGGAGCCATCAGAGGCGAGAACGAGAGATCAAGCAGCATATCGGAGCGTGCAAAAACATCTTGCATCGCAGTAATAGTCTGGGCCAGTAAGCGTTTAAAGTGTTGACGATAGCGGTCCAAGAAACTGCGATGCGCACCCGTCTGGTGTGGACGCGAAGTCATCCACCCACCATAGTTGAGAAAGCTCGTGAAGCCGCGCTGTAGCCCTGTATTGACAACCCCAATCAGGGGGTTATTACAAAAGGCCGCGCTGAAGTAGCCTGCATTCTGCAGCCGTTCGGCCAGTGGCGTCAAGGTGTCTGGTAATACCGATGAGGCATGTAACATCTGGTGCCGACCGGGATACAGGCCAGTAAACATGGATGTATGCGAAGGCACCGTCCATTGAGCAGCTGAATACGCATGTTTGAACAGTGTTGCATCTTCCGCTAATCCATCAAGATAGGGCGAGATTTCCTGTGGATGCCCATAGCAGGAGAGGCGGTCAACGCGCTGTGTGTCAAGGACGAGTAGAATAATATCTGGACGTGCAGTCAAAATCGGTCTCCTTTTGCCTCTGCCAGGGTCTCCAAGGAAATGTTGGGACGAATATGCAGAATATAATAATGTTTCTCTTGTATCATAAGGCAAGCGTCAACGGGGCGCAATGAATTGCGCCCGTACCGTTGGGTAATGGTACGTGTGAATGTATCAGTTGTATCACTTGTATCGTTTGTGTCACTTGTTTCTCTTGTGTCAGCAGGTAGGTGTGTGTAACCATAGATGGTTCGCTACTATTACATACGTATGTGGGAGACGTGATTTACACATGTGTCCGCGATCATCACGGTAGGGGAGCAATTCATTGCGCCCAGCAGGGACGAGCGTAGCGATGTCCCTGCACGTTGCGGAATATGACACACAATGAAGGGGACGCGGGCGCAATGAATTGCGCCCGTACCGTTGGGTAGATCGATATGCCTGCCAATGTCGTCGTCGCTAATGGGCGACCACAATTCATTGCATCTCGTTGCAGGCATCCTGCTTGAAAGTTGTCTGCTCTGCTGGTATAGTTAGGCGCAGGAGGTGCTTACATGGCGATAAAAACCTTTACGGCAATCATCCACAAAGAAGATGATGTATATGTTGCGGATTGTCCCGAAGTTGGGACAGTCAGTCAGGGGCATTCTATCGAAGAAGCTCTTGCTAATCTCAAGGAAGCGACAGAACTCTATCTTGAAGAGTTTCCTTTACCTGAGGTCAGTAAACCATTATTGACGACATTCGAGGCAAACTATGCCGCCTAAGCTTCGTCCTATGTCAGGGGAGGAATCCCCCAAAGAGTTTATGAGGCATTTATAGAGCATCCATCTTTAGGATGCTCTACTTTTATGATGTGATACTATCTTGCATTTTGCGTCTTTTATGGTAAGCTGTACAAAGTTCTTTCAGCGCGTATCCTACATACAATACTACGGTTATCAGATATGAAATACGGTTTCAGGGAGGAGATCAGGTAGTATGGCTGGCACCTCTTCGAATAGCACGCAAGGGCAACAAAGTGCGTTAGCAACACTGTGCAAAGCGTGGTTAGTAGGCCTTGGCGTTGTGTGGGGTATGATATTGCTCCCCATCGTGGTCAGCGTAATTGCAAATGTGGTCGTCCTTCCGAAAGCATGGGCTGACGTATTGAAAAAGCCTATTGAATGGATATTTCAAAATCCGTTTCTTACCCTCTTGCTGCTCGTCATTCTTGCCCTGATGACATGGATTGTGTTTCTGTATAGTCGCCAACGTCCTACCCCTATAACGCCAACACCTGCACAAGCACCTTCTGCACCTGTACAAGTTCTGCCCACTCCTGTATATCTGACTGCTCCACCTGCTTCTGATGTGCAACCGACACAGCAAGCACGGAATGAACAAGAGGTAAAAGAGCGGTATTTACAGCGTATGATGCGTAAGACGGAGCGACTCAATTTAGAGGGGGGTTGCGGCAGCTCTACATGTACCAAGTGTATTATTAGATGAGGTGTTTATTGATTTGCGCTTCTACCCTAAACGCTTGCCTGGTGATTACTTTGTGACAAAGGAAGAGTATTTATACTATCACAAACGGCTACAAGAGGGGCAGCTCACTGAAGAGATGGAGCAAGCGCTCATGAGTCCTGAGAAGCGCTGGATAGAACTGATCACGAAAGGTGATAAACTGACAATTGCAGAGCTGTGGCAGGAAATGACAAGCCAAGCGCCTGTGATGGTTATTCAAGGCTATCCTGGTATGGGGAAGAGTACGCTACTGGCTCGCCTAGTACTATATATGACTCGTCGTAGTCTATCTCTCCCTGATCCTACCTTCCAACATGACCTTGATCTTGCACAAACACCTCTTGTTCCCATCTTGCTCTTACTGAGAGAGTATGCGACAGCGTTACAAGTAGCACAGAAAGATGCGAAGAAACTCTCAGTGCACGAGTTTCTCAAGCAAACTATCGAAGAAATGCATATTGATGGACTCTTCCCTTTTATCGAAAAATCCTTACAGCAGGGGCGCTGTCTTATCATGCTTGATGGATTAGACGAGGTAAGTGAACTTGAGCAGCGTAAGCAGGTGAAACGAGAAATAGAAGACTTTGTGCTCGAATATCGTGATACATCACCAACATATTTCAATCGTTTCTTGATTACCTCGCGTGTCGCTGGCTATGATGTCGTGGCCTTTGATAGCTATAGCCATGTGACAATTGCAGGGCTAGAAGACGATCAGATTAAAGATTTCTTGCCACACTGGTATAAAGCCTGCGTACCACCAGCACCTGTAAGCACACAAGGTGAGCGTGATATACGGTTGGAAGAGGCAGAGCAGATGGCACAGCGCTTGCTTTCCATTATACAAAAGCATCAAGGGACACGGAAACTCGCGGAAATTCCACTTCTGCTTACACTACTAGCGGCTATGCAGCAGAACAATAAAGTCTTACCAGAGAGACGCGTTGAGTTGTACACTGCCGTGACAAAGACCTTGCTTGAGAGTCGTAATATCCTCAAAGACATAAAACCTATTCCTGAGATACAGGCGGTACAACGCTTGGGACCACTCGCATATACTATGCAGAAGACAGGCAACAGCTTTATGCGCCCACGCGATGTAGAAGCGGCACTGTGTACTATTGTACAACAAGAACAACCTGGAATAACTGATGAAGAGAGCAAAGATGAGGTGGCAAACTTTCTTGATCGTATTCGTCGGCGTAGTGGTCTCTTTGTCACGCGCACAGGCGACTATTTCGGATTTTTTCATCGCACCTTTCAAGAATATTTTGCCGCACGCTATATTCTCAATCAGATCAAACGCGATGATAGCTGGATTCCAACAATAGTATCACATGCGCGTAGCTCCGATGACCAATGGCGCGAACCATTTTTACTCGCTGTTGCCTATCAAAGCGGAGAAGATGAGATCATCGCAAGGAAGATTATCGAAGCGCTTCTCACTCAACAACAGGCAACAAGTTTTGAGCGTGAGGCGCATGATCTGCTACTTGCCGCAGAATGCTGGGTAGAGGCCAAAGTGCTTGCCTTAGGCTCCGCATTAGAAAAGCGCATCGCCAGTCAGCTCCTACAAACCTACCAGCAAGCACAACATATGCAGCAGTTCGGTATTTGCGATAAGATCGAGAGTGTTATCATACGTTTGCTGCTAAACATTGCAGAGGAGATGCCGCGCCCATCGTTGGTAGTGGTCCTTCATGAGGCAATAACTACCACGCAGCACGTCCAGTTGCAAAGAGCTACCCTCACGCTGTTAGCAGTGATTGCTCAAGACCTACGCGAGGCATCTGATCGTGTTTTTAACACACTCATTCCTCCCTTACTCTCCCTCACTGGACTGCCTGCTATCGGCACATATCGTCCAGATGACACACTTGCTACATCGTCCGACTTCAATATTGCCGACCTCGCGCTCACTGCCCTCTCCTTTATGGACAAGCGCGGACCTGCGGGAGCACTCTTACAGGTGATACGAGACCATTTCAAAGACAATCCAGAGCAGTTGCGACAACTTGCCCTCTATTCCCTACAAGCAGAAGCATTGATTACACCAACCACTGTGCCCCTCTCTGAGGAGATTTATGAGCGTTACGCACAGGCGGTCAGAGAATGGCTAGAGTTACAGAAACGCTATCGAGTACAACACATTACGCAGCAAGATATTGATGCATGCGTTAAGATACATGAGAAGCTTCTAGCCAACGCCGAAGAGGCGTTATATCCAACCGCAATGCACATCAAGGCAATGCTTCAGGAAGCAGCACCACATCCTGACGAGTGGGTCAGTATATGGAAGAGTTACCTTCTAGAGCAACTGAACAATAGTCACTATAGCAGTTATCAAGACGTTGCCTTGCTGTGGGCCTCGCTCTTTCCTACGGAACAAGACCAAATTCCACTCCGAGACACTATTTTTGCGCATTACACAAGTGGCCCATTGTCTGTACAACGTCTTGCTCAACGCTTTATCAGTTACCTCGCTGAAGACCTGCGAGACCTGCGAGACCTGCGAGACCTGCGAGACCTGCTATTAACAAGAGAGGTTGCAACTAAGGCACTCACACAACTTACTCATAACAGCAGTGCTACCGGTGATCTTGTGGAGCGAGTAGACCTCTTGAACATCCTTGCGGGGCGTATGTTACACATAGATGAAGCAGAGGAGATCGGAGACGCTATCGAGCAAGAGAGTGTACGGATTGCGAACGTTGCTCTTAGCTATCTCACGGCAGGTGGTACAAGCGGTGAAGAAGAGAGCAACGAGGTTGTGTTAGATATAGTGCGTTCCCTCCCATTACGCACGGCACATGAGATTACGTATGCGCTCGATCTTGCTGAGAGGAGCACTGATGGGCGTGTGCAAAATGCTTGTGTGTATGCATTGCAATATGCTAAGCCTAAAACGAATGATGCGTGGGTAGCATTAGAGGTTGGGAAAGGGTCGAGGATAGAGAAGGTGCGTGAGGTGGTGGAGAGGGTTTTGAAGGGGAGGCAGTAGGGGTGCAGCAAACGGTAGGGGCAGCAATTCATAGCGCCCCACAGGGACTAGCGTAGCGATGTTCCTGCTCGCGGCGGCGCACGACGACGCAAAACCACAAATATGACGTCGGCACGAGTGCAAGGACCTCGCTACGCTAGTCCCTGTGGGGCGCTATGAATTGCTGCCCCTACCACGAGGGGAGGTCGTTATTCCTGTCAATGTGGTCGTGTCCACAAGGGGGCGCAATGAATTGCTGCCCCTACCGTTGGGGTGCAAATTGGTGGGTGATATGGTTGTATATTGATGTGTGCTCATCTATAATTATGGCATTATAAATCTGTGTCGAATGTGAGGGAAAATCTATGCCCTATGACCCCAGTATCCATCATCGTCGTTCCGTTCGTTTGAAGAGCTATGATTATAGCCAAGCGGGTTTGTATTTTGTGACTATTTGTGTCAAGCAGCGTGTTGCTGTCTTTGGAACGGTTGTGGATGGGAATGTGCATTTGAGCGAGAAGGGTGAAATTGCTCAGCAACTGTGGAATGGGTTACCGGAACGGTTTCCTCGCCTTGAAATTGATGAATTTGTTATTATGCCAGATCACGTGCATGGAATTCTGGTTATTCCATTCGATATAAATACGCCTGAAATAGCTATGCCAACATTAGGTCAGATCGTTAGAACATACAAGGCGGTTAGTAACCGTTCTATCCGTCTTTCCGGTATGCCAGAATTTGAATGGCAACGCAGTTATAATGAACACATTATTCGTCTCCGCAACAAAAACGAGTTGGACCGCATCCGTCAATACATTATCAACAATCCTGTCCGTTGGCAACAAAAACACGACACACGGTAGGGGCAGCAATTCATAGCGCCCTGCAAGGACCAGCGTAGCGAGGTCCCTGCACACGGTAGGGGCAGCAATTCATAGCGCCCCGTCCTCGTGCCGACGTCATATTGTGGTTTTGCGTCATCGTGTTCACGGGTGCAAGGACCTCGCTACGCTGGTCCTTGCGGGGCGCTATGAATTGCTGCCCCTACCGCTCATAAACTTTGCGTATGAGTTGCGCTTTCATTTCGTAGCGGGGTAGGGTGTCGGGCGGAACTAGTTCGATGGAGGCGGTGAAGATGAGTTTTTCGTGTAGGACGGCTTCGATTTCTTGTTTTAAGGTTGGTAGGTCCTCTACATCTGAGCCGTATTCTACGCGCATGTGTAATGGTGGTTCAACTCTTGGCCCTGGTTGGGTGAGCTGGATTTGCACTTCTCCGGTTGTGCGAGGACGGAGTGACATGATGACGTCTTTGATGGCTGAGGGCCATACGTTGACGCCGCGTAGAATGAGAAGGTCGTCGGTACGACCGATGCAACGGATACGCATACCGGTACGGCCACAGAAACAGGGGTCTGTCCATACGATCACGCGATCTCGTGTGCGGAAACGCATGAGCGGAACGCACTCACGGTCAATGTGTGTGAAGACCATTTCGCCTTGTATTTCGGGACGATCAAGCGGCAGTGGCTGCCCTGTCTCCGGGTCGATGAGCTCTAGAATGGCGAAATCTGGTGCTAGGTAGTGCATACCGTTGCGGGCGTCACATTCGGCTGCGTAGACGGGGATGACATCAGCGTTGCCGATGCCTTCTGTTACAATGGCACCCCAGTCCTCTTCGATGCGTTTGCGCACGGCAGGCACACCTCCACCGGGTTCAGCGCCAACCTGAACGCGCTGAATACCTAGCGTTTTCGGTTCCACGTGAAATTTACTACGCACATACTCTGCTAAATACGTGGCATAAGAGGGAGTGCAGGTCAGTTGCGTAGCGTTCAGATTCTGAATTGAGGTGATTAGACGGTCTGAAGCTCCTGTTCCGACAGGTATAAATGTCGCTCCGATTTCTTCAATGGCGTTATGGAGGGGTAGACCTCCAACAAAAAAGCTCATACCGAAGCCCATCGCCACGACGGAATCGGGGCGCACACCCTCGGCCCAGTAGACGCGTGCGACCGATTCAATCCATGTATCACGATCATGCTTGGTGATACCGACGTAGCTGGGTCGGCCCGTTGTGCCCGACGATGAGTGAATGCGAATGACACGTGATAGTGGAACGGCTGCATGCAGACCAAGTGGAGGATGCTCTAACTGACTATCGCGCAGTTCTTCTTTCGTGGTAAAGGGAAATTTGCTCAAATCTTCGAGGGTGCGAATATCCTCAGGATGCAGTCCAGCGGCATCAAATTTGCGACGATAAAAGGCCGAGTTTTGATAATTGTAGACCAGTTGCTTGCGTAGCTTTCGCTCCTGCAATTCCTGAACTTGCTTCAATGGCATCGTCTCCATACGTGCATTGTAGTAGCGTGGATAGGTCATATACGCCTCCTCGTCATGGTCGTAAGACCATAATCCTATTTTGTAAATCTTGGATGTCGCTTTGATAGGGTATTTCTCCGTTGGTGGTGATGAGAGCGCAGGTTTTGGCTTTTGTCCAATGCGTCATGTTCGGTAAGGGAACGTCTGTTGTTGGTAGGGCTAGTGCGAATGGCTGTTGTGGCACAGGAGATGAGTCATCAGGCTGGAGCACTAGGCAGGGTAGCGGCGTTCCTGAAATTGGCGCGATATGTGCAGAGCTATGTAGCAGTAGGATAGGTAGCACACCGTGAAAGCGGATGGCGTTCCAGGTCGCTGTCATGGCTGATTCCCATTGCTTCCAGAGCGTTTCTGGCACTGTTTCCTCATCAATGAGCAGGATGTGTGTTTCTGCCACACAAAATGCTTGCGCGAGATGGCGTAGCACTTCTGTGAGCGTTTCAAAGATGTCAATTGTCTCGTCCTCATCGTTGGCAAGGTGCGTGACGAAATCCTGGCCAAAGAGCTGTGTGGCGAGACGCAACGGCCCTGGTAGTGCTGTGAGTAGGACTGGCCCATTGCGCAGAGTGATATTGAGTCGTTGTATCACTTCTAAGGCTACCGGAATACGTCCACGTTTTTGTAGTTCTTGTGGGCTGAGTTCTATGTTTGCCAATAAGGTTTCTTTTCCCGGCGCACGAATCGTTGGAGATGTGGTCTTCCAATCCAGCTCACAGCCAAGCGCCTCCGCTACCAACGAGCGGTCAAAATAGCCAGTTACGCCATCGGTGTTGAGACGCCGATGAATAGCTACGAGGGCGTTGGCGATCTTCGTTGGGTTGCTCATGAAGGTGGGCAATGGAATATCGTCTAGCTTCGCTGCCAGTGTAAAGATGATGGGTACAAATAATGGGCGCGGGGCAGGTTGGCCGCGTATGAGTGCGCGAATGATTGATCTTGGCATAAAATTACCTCCATATACTTTCAATGACGTTTTTTCGTGCCTGACACCATGCATGGTGTCAGGCACGAAAAAACGTCATTGAAAGTATATCATGGACGGAAGACGGCTGCTGTCGCTCCTCCATCGGGCCAGGAACCAAACCATTTGAGGATGTCGTCGGCTGGCTTCTGTTGCGACCATTCTTCCATGAAGGCGTCCCAGGATTTGCCGCGTGCGAGGCGGGCCTGGCGTTCGGCTTGTCGTAGTGCGTCGGTCTCTTCCTGGTTGACACGCATCTGCGCGGGGTCGTATGCGACCTTGTAGATGTTGCGTGTACTCCAGTCGGAGACGATCTTTGCTTCGACATCTTGCACTACCTGTTTCGGGTCCGCATAGAGCGGGTCTCCATAGCCAGCACCGCCTGTGGAGAAGCCGTAGCTGATGACATCGCCCTCACTGTATGGACGGACGGCACGGATAAACGGCTCGTTGAGCCATTCACCACCAATGCCGTCTTTATTGATGAGCGCGGGGAAATCCAGGTCCAGCGTGCTATCGCCAGCCTTCATGCGTTGCAGAATGTTGGCGCCATGAATGCTGATGCCGGGCACTGTGCAGGGAGAGTAGCCGCCAAATAGTGGCTGCGATGTCTGCACTTTGCTGTTATCAGCGACAGATTGAAAGAAGACCATCGGAACTTGGTGCGCTACCCAGATCTGGACGGTGCCGCAACCACCGCGATTGGCACCATGCCCACACGAGTCTTGCCAGTGTTGCGAGACAGGCAGGAGCATGGGGAACTCGTTCTCCATCATTTCCACATCGGGCGAGCGACCAAAGGGACACCACGCAAAATGCGAGGCATCCATACCTGGAGAAGTCGGACGCCCACCCTGACCATCTGTATTGAGTGAATACGCGAGCATATCAGCAAATGGCAAACCCCATTGGCTCAAGCCTGCAACAACCATGGCATTGCCAGCATTGGCCGAAGCCGCCACGACACGCGTCCAGTCCTGTGTCCCAAAGATCATCTTGGCGAAGCTATTGGGGGCCGCACTCATGATGCCAGTGCAGATCATCACCGAACAAGAGGTGGCGGCACGATTGTCTGGGTTGAGCACACTTCCTGGCGGAAAGTAACAATCGATGGGCACAAAGCTGGCACTACTGATAGGAAGGTCGTGGAAGATGTACGAATAGATGTAATTCGCCAAGTGTCCCACAGCCGCCTGCACGTGTGCATTATACGACGACATGTTCTCAGGAGAGGTGCCTGTAAAATCGAGGAAGAGGTGACTCCTTTTTTCTCCACGGTCAGAGACGCGGAGCGGATTAGTCCCAGATCTGCGCCGGAGGCGTCAGAAAAGGCGACGCAGCGAAACTTTCCATCAGGCCAACTAGCAATACGTTTACGGGCACCTGCTTCGGCGACCATCAACATCTTGCGCATGAGGCCAATGACAAAATTCGTGCCTTCCTTCTCTACTAATTCCAGAATACGCGTGCGGGTGCGGTCAGCGGCGGTGCTGCGGGCCTTCAAGTCGGTAATCATCATCTGTGGGGCACGCATGCCATAGGCATTGAAGATTTCCAGCCAGTCTTCGCGCAATTGACCGTTCTCACCGAGCTTGACAGGTGGAAAGTTCATGCCCTCGGTAAAGCGTGCAGTAGCCGTGACGGACATACCCCCTGGCTCGATTGCACCTGTCTCGGTCGTATGGTTGGCTGCTCCACACCACGCGATTAAGCGCCCCTGGTAAAAGACGGGCAGAATGACTACCATATCGGGGTTATGAATGCCACCATACAGGGCATCGTTGGCAAACCAGATATCACCATCGCGCACACCAGGATTCTGGCTGTAGTATTTGAGGATGTACTTTATCATGATCGGCTGAATGATGGCATGCAAGTATGTACCAGCCGAACAATTCACGAGATCGCCTTGGGCCGTGAAAATGGCTACAATCACGTCTCCTGCAACACCCATAGAACTGCGGCAGGAGCGTTGAAAGACCTCTAGAGACTCATCAAGGATATCATTGGTGCGTTGGAACCCGACCTCGTAGTCACCAGGGAGTAGTTTGTCTACTGCGGCCAGTTCTTCCGGTGTCGGTGGTTCTACCTTCATCCACGACAATTTCTGCTCTGCGGTAGGAATCGGCATAGATTCGTTCTCCTTAATTGCGTGTTGTTTCAGTTTGAGAGCAGGGACGTTGCTACGCTCGTCCCTACGGGCGCAATTCATAGCGCCCCTACCATTACCAACCTACGTTCGGGGTGATTCGGTTTTTTCCCACTGATTGAAGATTGGCGAACTACAATCATTTGATACCGTTCATTTGATGTTTGACTGTGTAGTAGCACCGGATGTGGCAACGTCGGCAAGACTAATAGATGGGCTTGCTGAACTCATAATACCTAAGCCATAGGTATCCACCCGATATGACATCTGCGGCGGAATGACAATGGTGGTGTATTCTGATTCGATAATGGCGGGGCCTTGCATGGCGTTGCCGGGCTGTAAACGGCCCTCGTCATAGACTGGTGTCTCCACCCATGCTTTTTGTGTGGGCCAGTATGCTGAGCGGCTACCCTTATGCGCGGCTACTGGGTCTGCTCCTTGCAACTCTTGCGCCACCATCTCAACCTTGTGGCTGGGCACAATCGCCTTGAGGATGAAGGTATCGATGTAGACACCGCCGGGCAAATTGACGACCAAGGGGCTGAACGATTCGCTAAACTCCTGCTCAAAACGCTTGTAGAAGGCCCAGACATCTTCTTCGCTATGGAGGGTAAGCCCTGGCGTAGCGGTGCGCTTCGAGTGAATCAGGCCACCATAGAGCATGTCCAGTTCCAATGTATAAAGGGCATCCTGTGGGTCGAGTCCTTCGGCGAGTAGTTCTTGCTCGGCCTGCACTTTAAGGTCGCGCACTACGGCATTGAAGGCGTCTCGATCAACGACGGCTTTTCCTGTGAATGGCTCAATGAAGATCATGCGGCGCGACGATTCGTAGACATGCACGATATCCATGATCGATGAACCAAGAGCGCAGAATACGGGCGAATAGGGGAAGATCACTGTTTGCGGAATATCGCCATGATAGCCGGCGGCATGGGTTGGGCCACCGCCACCAAAAGCAAACAGGACAAACTCTTCAGGTCTATAGCCGCGTAGCACCACTTCTTTACGGATAGCTGAGGCCATGTGTTCATCGACGATACGACGAATGATCGACGCAACCTCTATGATATCCATGTTGAGAGGTTTTGCTAATTTGCGCAGGGCGCGTTCGGATGCGCCCTTGTTCAGCTTCATGCGCCCACCGAAGTAGTAATCGGGGTTGAGATAGCCTAACACAAGGTCGGCGTCTGTCACCGTCGGCTCTGTACCGCCCAAGTTATAACAGGCTGGGCCTGGATAGGAGCCTGCACTCTGCGGACCAACCTCGACGCGATTGCCCAAGTCGCGGTTGATACGAGCGATAGAGCCCCCACCAGCACCTATCGAGAGCGATTGAATCATAGCGATACCGACCATCCAGCGATCAATAATCGGGCTGAACTCGTAGTTGCGCACATCGGCAGAGACGACCAAGCCAATATCAAAGCTGGTGCCACCAACATCGCTGGCAACGACATTCTTGTAACCGAGTTGTCGGGCAATGTCTCTGGCACCAATCAGGCCCGCTACTGGACCACCGTTATAGGTGCGGCTGGCTGTGGCCTTGTAGATTTCTGCCACGCCGCCTGAGTTCTGCACCATCATAAATGAACCGGTGTACCCATACTCGCGTAGCTTATCCCACATAGCTGAGAGTTCAATCTGGAGGGAGCGATGCAGGTAGGCATCCAGAATCGCAGTCATAGAGCGTTGATACTCGCCCAATTTCCCTAGCACATCGCTGGCGAGCACAACGGGTAGGTACCCAATATGGTACTCTTTATACTCCTCACGGATGATTTCCTTGAGGCGTTGCTCGTGCTGTGGATTCAAGAATGACCACAGCAACGAGATTACGAAGCCACGTGCGCCCCGATCAACCAAGCGATGGATTTTTTCACGGGCATCATCCTCATCGAGCGGGCGCATGACCTGTCCACGCCCATCAACGCGCTCTTTGATACCAGCAATCATCCTGCGTGGAATGATGGGAACTGGCTTGTGTTGCGCCGCCAAGTTGCGCCGCTCTTGCAGACGCGTACCATCTACCCACTGGGCACCACGCCCAATCAGAACGGCATCTTCGTGACCCTCGGTCGCTAGCAACGCGAGACGTGGGCCTTTACGCTCAATCAACCTGTTCATAGCGATGGTGGTTGAATAGCGCACCATGCCAATACGTGGCAAGAGTTGAGCGAGGGTTACTCCCAATTCAGCCGCACCGGTCTCAATGACGTTAATAAAGCAGACCGAGAGGTCGTAGGGAGTAGTGGGAACTTTGGCCTGCACAGTACGCCCATCTAGATTGAGCACCAGATCGGTAAATGTACCACCGACATCAATATCAATCGAGTTTAGTAGATCACCGCTCATCTTTATTCCTCCACGAGAACTAATTTCGCATTACGAATGACGTACTCGCCTCGCGCCAGACGCGCCTTGAGACTATCAATATCAAGCTCGATATCATACGTAATGGGGTGCCCTGGCGGGAGATACTCGGTTTCAAGCTGCGTCCCACATGAGGGGCAGTAGAACTCAATGATACGTATCCAGTTTGGATCAGGAGCAAGCGTGTATGTGCCTTCGATGAGCGGCGGATGAATCTCACGAGGGTCCCGGTTGTAGAGGAGACACCCCTTTTTATAGTTCTCGCGGGCAGAGCTAATCGAATGCCCACAGATATGGCAATGCCACATCTCATCATTGAGGTCCAGGTCCAGGTACTCCGTCATATGGATGCGATCCATAGCATTACCTCCTTTTGCGACTTAATTTCTTGTTAAGTGACCGTTGCCGTATTCATCCACACGTAATGTCCAATGAGGGGGAAGCGGATAGGTTGTGCGTGCGCTCTCGATGATAGCCGCACCAGAAACTGTTTGGCCCGGACGCAAGCCTTCCCAGCTATAGATAGGAGTAGACACGGCATCTCCCTGTCCCCAAATGACATCGCGGTGGCCCTTGATGGCATCCGTGGGAGGATTCTGGTTCAGCGAACGCGAGGTAGGCTCATAGTGTGCCATAGAAGCTGTAACACGCAGGCGAATCAACTCAACAGTACTTTGCTGGTGAGTTTCTAGCACCTGGCTGAGGTCTACTGGCGCCGTGGCAGCGACAGGGACAAGCACCGAGTTTGACGAACCACTTTCTCCAGCTAGCTCGACTTCGAGTTCAAGGTGTATCTGCTCTGGAGGAAAGCCTTCGCCTTTCATGTCATGCACCGCCTCTTTACGCATGCGCTCAACGACTGCTGACAAACGCTGTGCGGCCCCATCACTATGCAAGGAAAGGGCGAGGCCATGCTCATAGACATGGGCAATATCTGAAATGGAGGAGCCAAATGTACTGAAAACGGAGCCGAGATCGAAGATATATACCTGCGAGATACCAACACGCTCGGCTACATTACAGGCAAATGCGGAACCATTGCCGCCAAAAGCAAATAGTGTGGTTGCACTCGGCAGCCAATCTACGCGCCCAAGCATCGTTTTGCAGGTATCTGCTACTGTCTGGAAAGCGCTATTGACCGTCTCAGAGGCCGCTTGCTCCACGCTTGTACCGAGAGGTGTAGCAACGTGCTGTTCAAGGGCAGCATATGCGCTTTGCGGGTTGAGTTGACGGATACCGCCGAGGAAATAGCCAGGGTTGAGCCAGTGTAGCGTGAGTAGGGCATCGGTTAGCGTTGGCTCGGAGCCACCCAAATCGTAACAGGCTGGACCGGGATAGGCACCCATGCTTTCTGGACCCAGGCGTAGTTGGTGTGTTGTTGCATCGACATGAACAACACTTCCACCGCCGAGTGCGATAGATTGCATCATAACACTTGGAGCTTGTATCGGAATGCCGAGAATATCAACTTCATTCGTCATAGCGACGCGCCCATCACGAATAATGCCGACTTTAGAGGTGGTGCCACCAACATCTAAGGTTACAACCTGCTGTAATCCATAGACACGAGCAAAGTAGGCGGCCCCAAATAGTCCCATAGTTGGGCCAGATTCGAGGGTGTCGAGTGCTTTCGTCTTGGAGACGCGAGCCACACCACCATTGGCATGCCCGATCAGTAACGGGTTTTCGTAGCCTGCTGCTCGCAAATCATCTTCGGCTTTATACAATGCGCTGGCGAGCGGTCCATGAATATATGCGTTGATCAAACTGTGGTGTGTGCGTGTGGCATTGTCGGGGTAATGGCTCAGATCACTTCCCAGCAGAACGGGAACGGTACCAAGAAAGTGATCGGGGTATTGTGAATCAATCGCTCGTTTCATCGCTTGCTCTTCAGCAGCGTCTTGAAATGCACCATCCATACTGATGCAGATGCGTCGTACGCCATTTTCAAGCAGCTTTTTCACTGCCAGCAAAACGGCCTGGGGCTGGATTGGACGCGCTAGGCTTACAACATTGGCCTCGGTTACGAGTACACCGAGGGCCGGGCTTGAGCCATTGTGAGCATACAGATCATGCTCATGACCCTGGCTGACAAATAAACCCAGCTTAGGGCCGCTGCGTTCAGCCAGAACGTTTGAGGTGATCGTCGTAGACCAGCGAATCAGATGAACCTGGTCAAGAAACGTAGAGAGAGCGTCAATGCCAAACTGATGGGCGCCTTCCGTAAGACAGTCTTTGAAGCAGATCGTCAGGTCGTGTGGCGTGGTATCAACTTTGACTGCTACGACTGTGTGCCCATCGCTGAAGAGTCCATCTGTCAGTGTGCCTCCGACGTCAATGTCAACTGTGTACATCTATGCCTGCCTTTCAGCCATCGGCTCATGTAAATACAAAGTACAGAGTGAAGCGTATTGCAGCCCCGTCGTAGGGGCCTGATTGATCGCGCCCGCACTTGGGTGCATAGTGCTTGGTGACGTTGACCATTGCCACGACGGGCGCCCTGAAGACTTCCTTACATCCTGCCTGAGCGAAGCTAGCGCGTCAGCACGTTGGCAGGATGAGTAAGAAGCTAGGCCCCTACGACGGATTGAAAGAACGGATGTGGTATGATCAGGCAAATAAAGAGTAACCACCTCCTCTGTTGAAGAATAGGAAATAATGTGCTATCATCAGACAATAGTATGTTCAATGTTTATAATAGTACGTTGAACGTTTGCATTTGTCAAGGGATTTTGGATAGAAATTTCAGGATCGTTACAAGTTGATAGGATACCCGCAAGGGGATGCCCTATCTTCCTAATGGGAAAGTCAACAGCATGGCAAAAAAGAAAGAGAATGGACCCATCTTTGAGCCGATAGAGACTCCTAAGCGTCACTTCGAGCTGATAGAGGCAAGCATAAGGCGAGAGATTCATAATGGCGCTCTTATCCCTGGTCAGAAGTTGCCCAACGAGTTTGAGCTAGCCCGTCAATTTAACGTGGGGAGATCTGCGGTACGTGAAGCCTTGAAAGTGCTTGAACTGGCGGGCTTGCTGGTGGTGAAGCGCGGCTACAACGGCGGTACATTTGTTGCGCCACCCGATTTTGAATATTCTAATGAAACGATCATGCTGAACTTTCGCCTCGGCGAGACAACGCTCGATCAGCTGATTGAGGCAGCTCTTGTCATCGAGATACGCGCTGCAGAATTGGCGGCAGAGCGTGCTTCGGAGTTAGAGATCAATGATCTGCAAGAAATTATTCAGCGTACAGAACAAAGCCTGAACCTACCGGCACGTTATCTGACAGCACTGATTGACTTTCACATGGCTATCGCGGAGATGTCGCATAACACCGTCTTCATTCTCGCTTTGAGCGCCATGCGCAACCTGCTCATCCAGGAACTGAATCGCCTGATTAGCGATCAAAAACTGCGGAGCACCTTCATTCTTCATCAAAACGACATTTTGAAAGCTATTACTGAACACAATCCACAACAGGCGGGGCAGGCAATGCGCGTCCATCTGCTGCACATAAACGAGCGCTTAGAACGTGGGCCGACGACGAACCGATGATGGCCCCTACGGGTACGCGTGCACACCTCGTCCCCCAACCTGTTGCCAAGCAGCTTGCACACATTGTTTTAGCAGGACGACGTTCGTCAATGGGCCAACACCGCCGGGAGTTGGTGTGAGTGCGCCAGCAACCTCACGTACTGAGGCAAAATCGACATCGCCAACGATACCTCCTTGGAGCAAGGCGTTGATACCCACATCGATAACGGTTGCATCCGGGCGCACCATTTCGGCGGTGACCATGTTGGCACAGCCAACGGCGGCGATAAGGACATCGGCTTGCTGCGTTACCGTAGAGAGATTGGTGGTTCGCGAGTGACACACGGTCACTGTCGCATTTTTTTGCAGCAGCATAAGCGAGAGCGGCTTGCCTACGACGTTGCTACGCCCAAGAATCACTACGCGTTTTCCTGTGAGTGGTGTTTTCGTGCGTTCAAGAATCTCCATCACGGCTGCTGCGGTTGAGGGTAGGAAACTGGGAACGCCAAGAAAGAGGTTGCCCGCGCTTTGCGCACTGATGCCGTCAATATCTTTCTCAGCCGAGAGTGTATCAACTACTATTCTCTGTGAGAGGTGAGCAGGTAGAGGCATCTGCACAATGACGCCCTGTACGGTTTTGTCGTTATTCAAGCGTATGAGAAGAGAGCGTAGTTCATCGGGCGAGAGTTCTTCTGGTAGCTGCTCTAAACGGGCTTGTACACCAACATCGTCAGCAATACGCAGAATGGCTTTACTATACACACCAGACGCGGCGTCGCCACCAACACGCACAATAACCAGAGCTGGCGCTCTTCTTTGCTCTTGCGTATACAAACGCACATCTTCTCGTAGTTCCGCTCGAACCTCCATGCCCATGGCTCGCCCATCTATGATTGATGCTGTCATGCTTTCTCTCCCACAAGGCCAATTACCTGCTGGCCCATTGCCGAGATGCTATCTAAAGCCACACCCAAACGCTGACCCATCGCCTCTGCAAGCTCTAAATTTTTTAACGACTTCACATTCACGCGTACCATCCAGGATGCCGCTGTACCGGCACTGGCTGCAAGCATAGCTGCTGCCCCAATATCGCTCAATACGCTGACATTGCCAATTTCGGCAATGCGATGGCTGTAGCGCACCACCTCGGCGGCACACTCTGCGATCTCAAGGGGCACGAGCGCTGCCTCAACTAAGCGCTCTTGAATGGCGTTGGTACGGGTTGTACGTTCTTCTGCGGTCTCACGAGGCATCTTGAAACAGGCAGAAAGGCGTCCATAGGCGTCGATGTCTTCTTGCAGCAATTGCTGAAAGCGGGCGCGTAGTTGTTCCACAGCTTGCACGATGGTTTCTACCTCTTGATGAACGTCGGCATATTCTGCTTTACTGAGTGTCAGTCGCGCTACCATACAGACTAGCCCTGCTCCCATAGCTCCACTCAATGCAGCAGCAGAGCCACCTCCGGGCGTTGATTGTGAGGAGGCAAGGTCATCAAGGTATGTTTGTAAGGGTGTATCTAGATACATGTCTCTCCCTATACTAATTCTAACAGGATTAGAATGATTCGTCGATGTTGTGTGAGGTTTGATACCACTGTTGACGGCGTTCTTGTGCCTCTGCGAACGTTTCGTTGAGAGTGTGCTCGTGAGCCACAATCTGCTCGCGTAATGCTTGTAAGTTCATGATGTATGCATCGAGCCAGGGAGTAATGCCTTCGCTATTGGTTAAACAGATATCGCGATACATCTCAGGATTACCGGCAGCGAGGCGCGAGATATCACGAAAGCCATTTGCCGCCAGCAGCGATGCTTCGCTCCAATTCTGGTTGCCAGCAACGGTGTTGACGAGTGCTATCGAGGCGAGGAAGGGCAGATGGCTTACACCTGCGACTAGCCTGTCGTGCTCAACGGGATCTAAGAAGCGTACCCGTGCGCCTATGACTTCTACGAACGTGGCTACTTTTGTGATGGCTACCGCTCGCGTATGCTCGGTCGGCGTCAGACAGTAGATACGATTTCTAAAGAGGTCGGCATCAGCAGCATCAACGCCGCTCACCTCTTTGCCGGTCATGGGATGCCCACCGACAAATGAGACTGATGACGGCAGCAGTTCCTCGGCCCAGTGCATAACCTGCGCTTTTGTACTGGCAACATCGGTGATCACTGTTCCTGGTGTGACATAAGGGGCGATATCTTGTAACAAGGCATGCATGGCACCAACAGGTGTCGCAAGCACAACGAGGTCCGCACCACGTACAGCATCGACCAGCGTGAGATACGCCTCGTCGATGGCACCAACTTTACGGGCATGATCACTGACACCCCGTCCTAAATCATAGCCCACCACTTGCTGTGCGGCTTTTGTCTGACGCAAGGCCAATCCTACTGAACCACCAATGAGGCCCAATCCGATCACTGCTACACGGTTAAACATACAACACCGTCCCTTTTTTAGCTCAGTAGGGATGCCCCCCTTTGTTGTGGGTATCCGCCATACCGAACAGTTTCACTCTCTTTAGGTAAAAAATAGCCAGATACCTAATCCTATGAGCATCAAGGCGCTCAGAATTTCGCTCCACTCCTGCAAAGGCTTCAAACGCATCTGCAATGTTCGACCAGCCATAATGCCAAGTACTGTGATGAGAAAACTTTGTATACCAATGAAAACACACAGCACGAGCGGACTCAGCGCATTTTTTCCAACTGTTGCTGTGCCACCTAGAGAAAAGCCTATTGCTAGCTCATCCAAACTAATACTAAGCGCTAGTAGCAGCTGACGCACCCATATTGGCGTTTCCGTATGAACATCTTTTTTGTCACGTCTCACTTGCTGGATATTACTCGCACGACTCTTTCTCTTTATAAGACGTGTACGCGCCTCTTCGATCAATTCCCATGCACCGACAGCAATGAGAATGAGTGGCCCAACTACATGCATAATAGCACTTACTGCAAGCGAAGCCACATAGCCAATGCCCAATCCGAACAATGGCATCAGCATCTCTGCCAAAGAGAAGAGCAATGCCGAACGCAACCAGTGCAAGGCAGTACTATTTTGCATTGTCGAGTTTGAGTTATGGCTTTTTATGCCAAGGCTGATTGAAACGCCGAGCGTATCAAGTCCCAAAGGCAAAAGATAGAGTAGGAAGCGTAGAAACAATGCCTCACCATTCTAACATGCTATGCACTAACCAGAGGTGCTCCCGGCGTCCAACGAGTTAAGTGTATTCCATAGTTCATCAACCTTTTGTACCATCGCAAAATCTTTGTCAGTAATGCCTCCTGCCGAATGGGTGACAAAACGCAACGACACCTTGTTATACGAGATAAACATATCGGGATGATGTGCGCCAAGTTCGGCAATATGTGCAACGGCACTGACAAAGAACACAGCCGCTGGAAACGTTGGCAACACAAACGTGCGTTGCAGCTCTCCATTCTCAACAGACCAGTAAGAAAACTTCTGTAAACGAGTTTGCACGGCTTCATCACTCAATTTTTGAGCTTCATTAGGCATAGGACACGCCTCCTTTCAATAGGCGAATTATACTCCTTTGGATGGGAGATTTTCAATGAGGGAAATGTGGTTGCAACCTCTTCGCCCAATGATGAGATTAAAGATAAACATATAATCTCATCATTGGATACATTGTAAATCATAAATTGATGAGTCTATCATAGAAATATGCTCATCCATGGAAACGTTTCACAAAACACTGTATAATAATGGCATCTCATGTACGTAGTATGTAATAAGGATGCTTTTTTTATGTAAAATGAATAAAACACAGCAATTCCTTGTGAGTTATCTTCGTAGGTGACGATCCTTGTAGGTGATGGTTCATGTAGATTTTCCCCTGAATAGCAGTGTGATACTCATCAATACAGATATTTCTGTATTACAAGGAGCCACATAGCTATTCACAACGTCTTTATGTTATCTCGCGTTTGTGTAGTGCAAAAATCTTGCGTGAAAAGCTACACAAGAATTTGTACTGGAACTCGTCGAAGAGTACCAGCAGGAGGTCCGTTATGAGACGACTTATAGCCCCTTTACTTATCCTCTTTGTACTTCTACTGAGTGCTTGCGGAAGCAGTGGTGGTGGCAGTTCCGGTGGTAATAATGGTGCTGGCACACAAGGCTTAGCTAGCGGTACTAGCTACAACGCTTGCCCAAGCAGCACAAACACGAATGCCGCCTCAGCGGAGAGCGGCACTGTTACTCTAACAGTTTCCTACGCTTCATCGTCACCTGCCGAGGACGCGTTGGTGCGACAAAATCTAGGGAAGTTCGAGCAGGCACACCCCAATATCAAGATCAACAACTCGCCCATCTCCGGTGACTATACGACGAAGATGCGTGCGAACGTCGCAAGTAATACGGTGCCTGATGTGTTCTACTTAACACCAGATATGTCATCGGAATATATCAAAGGTGGCAAACTGGTTAATCTCTCACCCTACATGGCACGTGATAACGTTCCCGCTAGTAACTACTATCCCTCTTTAGTGAGTCCGTTTGCTTGCACACAAGGGCAAATTTATGGCATTCCTAAAGACTGGAATTCTTTGGGCGTCTTCTACAATAAGCAGATGTTCCAGGCAGCAGGACTAACCGCTCCGAGTAGCACCTGGACATGGAATGATATGCAGACAGATGCACAAAAGCTCACCAAGAATCCTGGCTCACCCAATTCCGTATACGGCATCAGCATGTCAGCAGATTTGTCACGCTGGGGAGCATTCCTCATAGCCAATGGCGGCACAGTACTGAACAAAGGTGGTACCCAGGCGACATTCAATAACTCGGTAGGCGTAAGCTCCCTCCAGTACTACGCTAGTTTCTTAAAGAACAATACCGGTACGCTACCGACAGGTGTTGGTGCTCCATGGAACGGCGATGCCTTTGGCAAGCAACGTGTTGCGATGGCAATCGAGGGCGGCTGGCTCATTCCATACATGGCACAGACCTACCCCAGCGTTCAGTATGACATCGCCCCACTGCCAATGGCACCTAATGGCAAGCGTGCTGATCTGATCTATACGAACGCGTGGGCATCCTACTCAGGCACAAAGCATCCTGAAGCGGCATGGGAGCTTATCAAGTACATGACAGGGACAGATGTACAAACAAGTCAGCTCAATGCAGGATTCGCATTGCCAACGCTCAAGAGCTTAGCTAATGCCCCCTACTTTACCAGTCATCCTGGCTTCAAGGTGTTGTTCGACGCTGCTACGTATGGCTATGCTGACTATTATGGTCCGCAGGATCAGTCAATCCATAATATCGTCGCTACAGCCCTTCAATCGGTGCTGTTAAATAAGCAAACGCCACAAGCGGCCTTGGACGACGCCGCCCAAAAAGTGAACAGCCAATTGCAGGTGTAATGTGTGGTAGGGGCCACATTTATGGCGCCCTGACCCGATTTATCGGGTGAGATCCTTGGGTATCATGTTATTAAAATACCTTCACCTATATCTCGCCCGATAAATCGGGTCAGGACGCGCTAAAGCTGGTCCCTACGACGAGTATTACAAACACAAGGAGAGCATGTATGGCTACACAACCGGTACCACAATCTGTCGTCTCTGCTCCACCGCTTACCAAAGAGGGAAGACGTATATTACGTCGTGATACGGGGAACGCACCCCGAGGGCGTAAAGGAGAGACACTGGCAGCATATCTCTTTCTCACTCCCTATTTGATTGTATTGTGCGTGTTTACTCTCTTCGTCTCACTCTACGGCGTTGGACTTAGCCTCTTCAGAATAGATATTGGCTTTAGCGCACCAGAGTTTGTTGGTTTCCACTACTATCAGTTACTTTTTAGCCAACTTGGCAATATTGGCATTAGTGACTTCTGGATATCAATGATCAATGTGGTGAAATACGTTGTCGGCGTTGTCATTGGACAGACCATACTGGCATTAGCGTTGGCAGTCGTATTGCAGAATATCTTTTTTGCCAAAGGAGCGTTTCGTACTGTCTTCTACATTCCCGCGCTAATTTCCTCTGTGGCGACATCGCTAATCTTTCTCTGGCTCTACAATCCAGACGGCCTGTTCAACTTCCTGCTCTCGCTTATTCATATTCAAGGGCAAGACTGGTTAAACAACACTACCTTTGCATTGCCCTCGATTATCCTCCTCAACATTTGGTCAACGGGGGCCGCGTTTATGATCTACTTCCTAGCTGCTTTACAAGATATTCCCAAAGAACTTACTGAGGCCGCGCAAGTAGACGGTGCGAATCCTCTCGAAGCATTCTGGAATGTCACGCTCCCGCTGTTGCGTCCATCGATCTTCCTCGTCGTAGCACTTGGTACGATAGGAGCTTTTCAAATCTTTGACCAAGCCAAGTTCATAACGAATGGTGGACCTGCCAATGCCACGTTGGTTCCCTTGCTTGAAATTTACAACGCTGGTTTCCAAGATGGTCACTTTGGCTTGGCAGCAGCGATGTCAGTGTTGCTGTTCATTATTATCTTCATCGTAACGCTCATTCAGCGGCGCTTGATTGATCCAAGTACGAGCAATAGTTAAGCAAGGAGAAAGAGTATGGCGCAAGCACCAGCACAAGCAGGCATACGAGCTGTAAATAGGGTTCGAGAAGCAGGTCCAAAAAGAAGAAATTTTCACTGGTCACAGGTGCTTCTGTATGTGTTCGTGATTATCTTCACAATCACGTCGCTAGGGCCGCTCGTTTTTGCCTTCATTTCCTCATTCAAGACGCAGGCGGATGTTCTGGCTTTTCCACCATCCCTCATTCCCAACCCTTTTATATGGAGCAACTATAGCACTTTCTTTAGCAACGGTAACTTTCTCCGTTGGGTTCTCAACACGTTCGTCTACGCTGGCGGGGTGGTGATTCTCAATGTACTATTCTCATCGATGGCAGGCTTTGCACTCTCACGCATGAACTTTCCTGGCAAGAACATCATCTTTGTAACAACTCTGTCGGTGATGATGATTCCTTCTGCCATAACTCTCATTCCTAAGTTTCTTGTCGTGAACGGTTTGCACGTAGTAAATACGCCCCTGGCACTGATTTTCCCGAGTATGGCTCAGCCACTCTCGGTCTTTATCATGGTGCAATTCATGAAGGCTCTGCCGAAAGAATTGGAAGAGTCGGCGATGATTGATGGGGCTTCGCGCTGGCGCATATTCCGCTCAATCATTCTGCCCCTGGTCAAACCAGCACTTACCGCTGTTGCTATTGTGAGTTTCCAGGGTGCCTGGAACGACTTCCAGTGGCCTCTAGTTGCGCTGGGTTCACAGGACCAGTACACGCTACCGCTTGGACTCTTCTTCTTTAAGAGTGCAAACTATACACTGTACAACTTGCTGCTCGCGGGTTCGATGTTCAACCTGATTCCTATTGTGATCCTCTTCTTCATTTTCCAACGCTACTTTATGGGTGGTGCATTGGGATCAGCCGTGAAGGGGTAGGAAGAAGATATAAAAAATCTGCTCTGGCTGAAGCCAGAGCAGATTTTTTATATGAAAATACTAAAAATATACGAGGGATTCTAGCCACTCGGTTCCGCCTTCGTCGAGGACGGTGCCTAACATGATAGTGACATCATCGCTATAGAGCCGCTCGTGCCCATTTCTAAAGAGGGCAATGAAACGGGGCAGAATAGAAATATCGTAGCGACTGAGCAGGTCGGTGGCAAATTGTTCGAGGAGCAACTGGTAATCCAGATAGTCTTCAACAGAAGTATCTTCATACCAATCGAAGCCACGAATGGTGACAGGCGTTTTTCCGTCTGCTTCGGGTTCAAATAGGTCCTCTAATTCTTCGTGCAAATCTTTGTTTACAACACCCTTTACACCATTAATGCTTTGGGCAAGCCAGAGGGCAGCAAACTCCAACTGCCATTCATCCGCCCACAAGGGATAGTCATTAGGCCATGAACGCGGATCATCCTCCAGGAAGGCTAGAGTTAGTTCATGATAGAGCATGTATGCCAGTTTTTCCGGTGTCTCCTCACCAAGAAGGGGGTCGATCTCGGCTGGCACAACAATGCATGGTGGTGAGGTCACATCGGTCCAATAGGGCTGGAGCGTGTTTGTCTCTTCCTCTTCCTCTTCAGCACGTGGAGCTAGCTGCCAGTCTGCCGCATCAACCAGGAGCAGCTCTAGCTCTGGTATAGGCTGCTGCAAAGCGTGTGACAGCATTTGGCTGGCTTTATCAATCATCTGAAAGACCCAATGGGCGCGGCCCTCCGCGCCCGTTGGATGATAGACCGTCATAGGTTCTGCTAGTGTTTCATAGCGTTCATAGGGAAAGAGCATGGCTAATGGTAGCCGTCCCTTCTTGCTTATTTTACTAAGGTTGTTGCAAGGTCGGACATCTTCTGACGCTGAGGTCGTAGGGGCCACCTTCAGGGCGCCCGTCGTGGCGATGGGACATGTCGGCAACGTTGACTATGTGGACGACGGGCGCCCTGAAGGTGGCCCCTACGACTTTGCAACTACCCCCCTGCTTATTTCATTGAATCGCTTGATTCTTCCAATAATCTCACAGGTGCGTTTCCATTGAGAGCTTCTTTACGCAAGTCATCGACAGTGTTCTCTTTGCGGAAACGCCGATATACATCAGTATACAACTGTCGTAAACGGTTGGGGCTGATCTGCTTGCCACTTTCGTAATACTCAACCGCCACTTGTCCGATAGACCATGTAGTTGCCCCGGCAATCAGGCCAGCCACAAAGTCACCACCAAAGGGTACCAACTTTGCAGCCTGTTCCGCAAGATAGCGCATGCCAAGTCCACCCGCCATGGTTACGACGAGTTCACGAGCATATTTCATAGCGTCAGCAGCGCTCAATGTCTCTCCATACAATGCCGCAATACGCAACACGAGACGTATCTGCGTGCCCAAGAGAATAGGAATATCAATAAAGGGAATTGGCTCTATGCCAGCGGCAAGGCTCACAAGCATGGCAGTACGAATAATACGTTGCGCGGCACGGTGGCGATATGCTGGTAACTCACGCCCAATCACCAGGGCTGCCTCTGGACTGGCATCAATGATTTCAGGAATTAATTCCTCGGCCAGATTGAGACCGGTCTTCGCTGAAATGGGAATAACACCGACCGCACCAAGCATCACAGCGACCTCGGTAGCCATCTGGTCAGGGCTTTCGCCACCTTTCAAGGTATCGACCTTATTGAGCGCGAGAATCGTTGGCTTGTTCTGCTTCCTGATGACTTCATATAACTCTTTGTCTTTCTTCTGAATACCTTTCGAGGCATCCATCAAGAAAACAATCACGCTGGCTTGTTCGATGCCATCCATTGCCGTTTCCGCGAGCTTCCCCGGACTATCGACACCCGGCGTGTCAACCAGTGTAAATGGGCCAAAGTCGGTGCGCACCAGTGTACGCGTGGTGCCAGCCTCTGCTGAGACAGGAGAGAGCGTCTGCCCTTTGAGTTTGTTGAAAAGGGTGCTTTTCCCCGTATTGGGTTGCCCAATAATCACGACGGTATTATTTAGCCCTTGCAGCACTTCGTCCTGAGCCTGTTTCCAGTTGACGGCCTTCATCAGAGACTGCACCATGCCAATATTCGCAGGCAGATTTTTGAGGGCACTGACGCCAAGATCACGGATTGTACGCGGCCTACTGGTGCCACGAATGACACTTTTGAGCATCTCTTTTTTTAGCTTTGCTCGTTGTTCATCTTCTGCTTGTTTTGCGTTGTTAGCCATGCTTTTTATTTCCTTCCCTACGTCATAGAATAATAAGAAGAATGAGATCATACATACTACATATACGAATTATATCCGTCTTGGTAGTACGAGGGCAAATAAGACATTGTTCTTGTACTTATATATACGAAAGATGAGCCATAAGAGGCTCAACTTTTGGCAGAGTCGTCGTAGGGACCAGCTTTAGCGCGTCCCTACGCCCTACTCAATAGAGGAGTGACTTATCCATGTCAACACCGTCCATTGACACCTCTGTCTATCAGCGTCCGGTAGAATTGTTGCAACACCTACTGCGTTTTAATACGACAAACCCACCAGGAAATGAGGCAGAGTGCATTACCTATATAAACGCGCTACTTACAGAAGCTGGTTTTCAAACGACGATAATAGCGGATGACTCCAAACGCCCCAATCTTATTACGCGCCTCAAGGGAGAAGGTTACGCCTCACCGTTGCTTTTGCAGGGACATGTCGATGTCGTCACAACTGAGAAGCAGCAATGGCAACAACCTCCGTTTGCAGCGAACATCGTCGATGGCTATTTATGGGGACGAGGCACACTAGATATGAAGGGCGGCGTCGCTATGATGATCGCTGCTCTTCTGAAAGCCAAAGCGGAGGGTACATCGTTGCCGGGCGATATTCTCTTTACAGCCCTCAGCGATGAAGAGGCGGGCGGAGATCACGGAGCACAATACCTAGTTGAGCACCATGCCGACCTGTTCAAAGACGTACGCTATGCATTGGGCGAATTTGGCGGCTTCACCACCTCTATCGGGGGAAAGAAGTTCTATCTCATTCAAGTGCTTGAGAAACAGGTGTGCTGGCTAAAAGCCACTGTACGCGGTCCAGGTGGGCACGGCTCTCTGCCGATGCATGGAGGTGCGATGGCAAAGGTGGGCAATCTCCTGCAACAGCTCGATCAACAGCGTTTGCCAGTGCATATCAATAGTGTAGTACAGCAGATGCTTGAAAGCATGGCGGGAGCGATAGCCGCTCCGATGAGTTCCCAACTACGTAAGCTGCTTGACCCACACACAACAGATGCCACGCTTGATGCCCTCACATTCCCACAACGGCAATTGTTGGAACCTATGTTGCATAACACCGTAAATGCCACGATGATACAAGGGGGGCAGAAGATCAATGTCATCCCAGCCGAAATTGTGCTCGAACTGGACGGACGGCTCCTGCCAGGATACATAACCGACGACATGCTTGAAGAATTACACGCTATAGTCGGCAACGATGTAGAATTTGAGCTAGTGCGCCATGATCCAGGCCGTGCCGAAGCCGATATGGGCCTCTATGACACCCTCGCCACGATCTTACGTGAAGCTGACCCAGACGCTATTCCAGTTCCATTCCTGGTACCAGTGGTCACTGACGGACGTTTCTTTTCCAGGCTCGGCATTCAAACCTACGGTTTCCTGCCCATGAGCTTGCCCAGCGATTTCAATTTCTTGCAGACCATTCACGCCGCCGACGAACGCATCCCTGTTGAGGCTATGGAGTTTGGAACGAATGCTATGTTTGAGGCGATTAGACGGAATAGAGGTTGAGCACAACTTGACGCCTATCCCCTAACTCTGAGATAATCTATGTAACAGCCACGCACAGTTATAGCTATTCTGGCTGTTGACAAGAGGCAACACTATGCAAGATACTCCAAATACATCAACACATAACCCTATAGAGGAACGAGACTATCGCGCTGGCTTTAAGCGCGTCATGTGGTACGCAGAACAAGCACAAAGACGAGGCTGGCACATGAGTGATCGCCAATTAGTTCATGAGATCACACAGCGTGAACGTGCGGCCAGTATCCGCGAAAAAAGCACTATCCCCATCATAGGAACCGATGTACGTTCCGCTGCCTGGAACCGGGGGCAAGCTGACGCATTACGCACGATTTTGCGCGGACAACATGAATCTGCGGGGAAAGAGCAATCATGAGCAATCCCTTGCAGTTCAACGATACCATCTCACAACATATCAAAACAACGTATCTGACTCCCGACATAGTTGCTCAGAGGCAAGCTATTCTGCGCAGACTACAACTCGTTCCAGGTACACGAGTCCTGGATATCGGATCAGGACCGGGATTTCTGGCAGAAGAGATAGCTGCCGCCGTTGGACCTTCTGGACATGTATCTGGCATTGATATTAGTGAGAGTATGCTTACCCTTGCTCGCGCCCACTGTGCCAACCTGCCTATCGCGCCGTGGGTAACTTTTCAACAAGCGGAGGCCACACAACTCCCCTTTGCGGATGCAACCTTCGATGTGGTTGTCTCAACGCAGGTGTATGAATATGTCAGCGATCTCACCACGGCTCTGGCCGAACTCCAGCGTGTCCTGCGACCTGGGGGACGAGCACTGATCCTCGATACAGATTGGGATTCTATTGTCTGGCACAGCACTGATCAAGCGCGGATGGAACGGGTCCTGACAGCGTGGCAAGAACACTTAGTGCATGCTTTCCTGCCACGCACGCTTTCTTCACAATTACGGCATGCTGGTCTAGTACCACAACAGCCGGAAGTTATTGTGATCTTCAACCCGACCTGGGACGTGAACACCTATAGTTATCATCAGCTTCCCATGATTGCCTCCTTCGTAGCAGGTCGCCAGGGAGTAACGCCAGAGGAGGCACACGCGTGGGCCGAAGATCTGCGCCAGCTTGGTGCAGCACAACAATATTTCTTTAGTCTCAACCGCTATCTCTTCGTAGCGACCAAGCCGTCGTAGGGGCCCCATTCATGGCGCCCATCGTGGCGGTTGACTATGTCGCCGACATTGAGCATGTGGACGACGGGCGCGATCAATCAGGCCCCTACGACTGGTCCGTTCCTATAAAAACAATAATAAACAAGCACATTATGAAACACCAATCTGAACAATCACTAGCTGAAAACATGATATGGATTCCTGGGGGCACCTTTCTGATGGGTTCTGATCGCCATTATTCTGAAGAGGCGCCCGCTCACTATGTTACCATTGATGGTTTTTGGATGGATATATATGCTATTACCAACCAGCAATTTCAGGAGTTTATAGAGGCAACTGGCTATGTGACAGTTGCAGAACGTCCACTCAATCCAGAACACTATCCAGGAGCACTACCCGAACTGCTCGTTCCTGGCTCGGCTGTCTTCCAAAAGCCCTCCTATCCGGTCGATTTACACAATGTTGGCAACTGGTGGGCCTATGTCCCTGGTGCGAACTGGCGACATCCTGAAGGGCCAGACAGCTCCCTAGAAGGAAGAGAGCGGCATCCGGTTGTACACGTCGCCTACGAGGATGCTGAAGCTTACGCACATTGGATCGGCAGAGGCTTACCAACAGAGGCACAGTGGGAACGTGCAGCACGAGGCGGCTTAGAAGGTGAAGAGTATACATGGGGCAACGAGTTTACACCTGATGGTACATTCATGGCAAACACGTGGCAAGGCGAATTCCCATGGCAAAACCTGTGTCTTGATGGCTACGAAGGAACCGCTCCTGTTGGCTCTTTCCCCCCTAATGGCTATGGATTGTATGATATGGCAGGCAACGTCTGGGAGTGGACAAGCGACTGGTATCAGGACCATCATGCAGCTCATGTAGGGCATGCATGTTGTGCTCCAATTAATCCGAGAGGAGCAATCCCAGAACAGAGCTTTGACCCGCACATGCCAGATATTCGTATTCCTCGGAAGGTGCTCAAGGGCGGTTCTCACCTGTGTGCTCCCAATTACTGCTTACGTTATCGTCCAGCAGCGCGTATTCCGGAAACTATTGATACTTCGACTTCGCATATTGGGTTTCGGTGTGTTGTAACGCCAAGAACTTAGCGTTGTCATCCGGAACTGGCAGGAGCGGTAGCAGGAACTGGCGTTCATCAGAGCACACAGCCTAAGCGCCTTAAAGAACATCCTCCCGCACCTAGTCAGATCCGCTAGTGGTTTCTGCTCCCCATGGAGAAGCTGACGGCCAAACAACAAGCACAACTCCTATTGCTACGCCAAGGTGAGGCAGAGTTTTCAGTCATTTACCAACTGGTGCAAGCATTTATCGCCTTGCTCCACCAGAAGACGGAGCAGGGTCTCACTGGATGACTAGAGCAAGCTCAAAAGAGTTCTTTTGCCGAATTGGTCAGTTTTGCCAAAGAGCTGGTGCGAGATGAAGCAGCGGTACGTGCCGGATTGAGCTTGAAGTGGAGCTAGGGAAGCGTAGAAAGACCTCTTCAAGTATCTGCTTGTATTGTAGCAAAAGCCTAGCTTCTCAGGGAGATTCGCCAGTGGTATCAAGAATCTGGTCACCCCATTCAGCTTCTTGAAGCGTAAGGTCTCACGGAAACAGAGAAGGGAACGAAAGTCGTTACAGACAAGAAGGGTATGAGGCCAGAACTTTCTCAGGAAGACCTCTCAATCTTGCCAAGGAGGCGACCTTCACTCTTATTGAGATCAGCGTGGCTTGCGTCTAGAGACGAAAGCATAAGTGATGACCATAGTGAAGAAGATAAGGGCACCTACGACAATTCCTGTGAAGGGATGGTGGATGGAATTCACAGCTCCCACCCCAAGTGCTAAGCCGAACGCCATTAACAGAAATTGGCCATGAGATAACATGGGCGTGTTTGGAGAAGGATTCTCACCCATGAATACACCTCCTTCTTTCTGGTTTCTTCTGTTGACTGGCGTCAAAAAGACTAATGCAGCACCAACGAGATATAGGATAATTCCTATGAAGTAAACCCACGTGTTACCACCATATACAAAAGGCCAAAAAAACATATGACGATATCTGCAAGTGCCAAGATCAAACCTATAATTTGCGCCATGATCGTTACTCCTCTCTGTTACAAATAGACTTCAAAAATCTATGTAACTATTATAACTTATTAACCCTATTGAACGGGTGTTGCTCTCTCATGAGGGATCCTCTTTTGCTCGTTTCTCTCTACCGTATCAGATCAGCTTCTTTCTTGCAACACAACCTTTCTAGGGAATAGCGAGAAGAACATTCTTGTTTTTCCTTCTATTTGACGTTTAGACTAATGGGACCAAAAAGGCAACCCCCCTTGCGGAAGATTGCCGAAACGAGTAATGTTCCAGGTAAGAATTTCCAAAGGAGCATTACTCAGATGAACGGTAACACATTGAACGAGTTTCGTCACGCGAGCTACGGCTGCTTCAAGCAAGCAGGCGATGCGCTGTTCAACACGATGGACGCATTGAGCAGTGAACCCGCCGCGCACAGCTTTCCCGAGTTGTCGCTCTCGCCGTTGTTCCAGCGAAAATGGGCGAGCTTGTACCAAGCCTTTGAAGATGGCAAGATCGACGCACAGCGACTGCGTCAGGTCTTTGTGCAGTTTGCCCCGCTTCCCAGTGCGGGTCAGTACGTGTTTGTAGGCATCGATACGAGCAATCTGTACCGCCCCGATGCGAAGACGGGGGCAGATCGGACGCTGGTTCCCGTCGCCAATATGCCTGACAAGGCACATGTCGTCTGTCCCGGCTGGGTGATGAGTCACGTGGTTCTCTTGCCCAAGGAAGCAGGGCAAGGAACGTTTGTGTTGGATATCGAGCGTGTGGCTTCCTCTGAGTTGGCAACGCACGTGGCCGCTAGTCAACTCAAGGCCGTCGTCGATCTGTTGGGCAAGCGCGGTCTGCGTCCAGTGATCATCGGGGATCGCTGGTATGCCTGTGCTCCGTTCTTGGCAGCCATGAGCGAGGTGTCGGCCAGTTGTCTGTTGCGGGTAAAATCCAACCGCGTTTGGTACCGTCGCGCGCCCGTTCGTCAACCGGGGCAACGTGGTGCCTCTCGGCATCCGATGGCGCACGCTTGCAATGCAGTGATACTAGCACGCACGGCGAACCGGATACGAGTTGGGAGGGGATGGATGCCCACGGCAAGCGCGTGCAAGTGCGGTGCTGGAACCAGTTGCATCTGCGCACGGCCCGATGGGTTGAGGTGTCGGTGATCCAGGTCATCCGTCATGGCGCCAGCGAACGTCCGCGTGACCCAAAGGTGAGTTGGTTTGTCTGGAAAGGGGACGAAGCCGCTCCCCTGGCCGACATTAGCCCGACCTATCGCTTGCGGTACTCGCACGAGCACGGCTACCGACTCGACAAACAAGTCCTGCTGTGGGACAAGCCACGTCTGCGCACGCCAGAGCAAACAGAACGCTGGACACAGATCGTGGCGTGCGCTCACAACCAGCTGGTTCTGGCCCGTCCCTTGGTTGCCGGGATCTATCGGCCTTGGGAAACGCGCCACTCGGTGTTGACCTTGGCACAAGTTCGCCGGGCCATGCCCACCCTTTTGATGCAGTTGGGGACACCAGCGCGCTCCCCGCAACCACGCGGAAAAGCGTCGGGACGAGCCAAAGGCTTCCATCCCAAGCCCACACCACGTCATCCCGTTGTTCGCAAAACACGCAAAACGGAGAAAAAGCGCAAAACGGCTGCTGCGACCTGAGTTTCGTCGGCTTGGGCTTTTCATCTCTTCCGTCTTTCTTTGCTCTGAGCCTGCAACACTCTGGCTCAGGTAGGTCCGTATTAGTCTAAACGTCAATTTAATAGAACGTAGTTGGTCTAAAAATGGACAGACCGGTTCACAGATGAATTTGAACACAACAATTATTGGAAATGAAAATATATCATTTCCCAATAATCCAGAAGAACAACAAGTCATCGCTACCACTCTGAGCGATGTAGATGCCCTGATTACGTCCCTTGATAAACTCATAGCCAAGAAGCGCGGTATCAAGCAGGCAGCAATGCAGCAACTTCTCACTGGCAAGACGCGGTTGCCAGGGTTCGGCGGAGAGTGGAAGGTGACGAATCTAGAAGATGTTGCAGACAAGAATGTTCAGTGGAGTATCACAGGTGGCCCATTTGGATCGAATTTGAAAACTGTTGATTATGTGGCTGATGGTGTTAGAATTATTCAACTTCAAAATATTGGAGACGGTATCTTTCACGATGATTATAAAATTTACACTTCCGAAGAGAAAGCCGACGAGCTAATAAGCTGCAATATCTACCCTGGAGAGATAATACTTTCAAAAATGGGCGATCCAGTTGCGCGAGCATGCATTATTCCAAATGACGACCGTCGCTATTTAATGGCTTCTGACGGTATTCGATTGGTGGTTAATAAGAAGTGTTTTGACAAGCGTTTTGTCTATAGCTACATCAATTCGATTTATTTTAGGAAAAAGGCAATGGAAGCAAGTACAGGGTCTACACGTCAACGCATCGGTCTTGAAGATCTCAAGAAACTACCGTTTGTAGCTCCTTCATTGCCCGAACAACAAGCTATCGCCACCGTTCTCTCAGACATGGACAGCGAAATCGCCGCCTTAGAGCAAAAGCTCGACAAGACTCGTGCCTTGAAGCAAGGCATGATGCAGGAACTACTTACCGGAAAGACGAGGTTGCTATGAGCACTGTCGGCCAGATAGAACGCGCTACCCAGAACCGTATCGTCAAACTATTTCGTAAACAACTGGGGTACACCTATCTGGGCAACTGGCAAGATCGCCTCAATAACAGCAATATCGAAGAGGAGTACCTACGCCCCTTCCTACAACGGCAGGGATATAGTGACACGCTCATCAACAAAGCGTTGTACGAACTGTATAAGGTATCTGGCGATCAGACTCGGAGTCTCTACGACATCAATAAGACAGTCTATAGCCTGCTGCGCTACGGCGTGCAGGTCAAGCCCGATGTGGGCGAGAACACCGAGACCGTCTCGCTGATTAACTGGAAGGACCCGCTTTCTAACGACTTTGCCATCGCCGAAGAGGTCACGGTGAAGGGCGAAAACACCAAACGCCCCGATATCGTGCTGTACGTGAATGGCATCGCGCTCGGCGTGCTGGAACTGAAACGCTCGGTCGTATCGGTGAGCGAGGGCATCCGCCAGAACCTGGACAACCAGAAGAAAATCTTTATCCAACCCTTCTTCACGACCATGCAGTTGCTTATGGCGGGCAACGATACCGAGGGACTACGCTACGGAGCCATCGAAACCTCTGAGAAGTATTATCTGACCTGGAAAGAAGAGAGCACCATCGAGAACCTTCTGGATCGGCATCTGCTCCAGCTCTGCGAGAAACAGCGTGTACTGGAGATCATCCACGATTTTACGGTTTTCGATGCAGGCGTCAAGAAGCTCTGTCGTCCCAACCAATATTTCGGTGTACTTGCGGCACAGAAACGGGTACGTCAGCGCGAAGGCGGCATTATCTGGCATACGCAGGGTAGCGGCAAGAGCTTGACGATGGTCTGGCTCGCCAAGTGGATTCGCGAGCACGTACAGAATGCTCGTGTCCTGATCATCACCGACCGCACCGAGCTGGACGAGCAGATCGAGAAGGTATTCAGAGGCGTCAACGAAGACATCTATCGCACCAAAAGCGGGCAAGACATCATCAATAAATTGAACGCCACCACACCCTGGCTGATCTGCTCACTCATCCACAAGTTTGTGGGGAAAGAAGAGGGTGACATCGCAGCCTTTATTGAGGAAGTGAAACGCAGCGTGCCGCCTGGCTTCAAGATCAATCATAGCTTCTACGTCTTTGTGGACGAGTGTCACCGCACGCAGTCCGGCGAGCTACACGATGCCATGAAGCTGATCCTGCCCAACGCCATGTTTATAGGTTTCACCGGCACACCACTATTGAAAGCAAACAAACAAAAGAGCATTGAAGTTTTCGGTAGCTACATACACACCTACAAGTTCAATGAGGCCGTGAAGGATAAGGTGATATTGGACCTGCGTTACGAGGCTCGCAACATCGCACAAAGTATCACCTCACAGAAGAGAATCGACCAGTGGTTCGAGGCAAAGACCAAAGGCTTGAATGATGTTGCGCTGGCCCAACTCAAAAAGAAGTGGGGCACGATGCAAAAGGTGCTCAGTTCACAATCGCGCCTAGAAGTCATCGTGGATGATATCATGCTGGACATGGAGATCAAAGACCGTTTGCAAAGCGGACGCGGCAATGCCATGCTAGTTTCGGGCAGCATCTATCAAGCCTGTAAATTCTATGAGTTATTCACCTCGCAAGGCTTCAACAAGTGTGCCATCGTTACATCCTACAAGCCATCCATTGCTGATATCAAAGGTGAGGAAACTGGTGATGGACAGACTGAAAAGCTAGAGCAGTACGACATTTACAACAAAATGCTCGCTGGCAAAGACCCCGAAACATTTGAGAAAGAGGTCAAGAAGAAGTTCGTTGAAGAGCCGGGACAAATGAAACTCTTGATCGTCGTGGACAAGCTCCTGACCGGCTTTGACGCTCCATCGGCAACCTATCTCTACATCGACAAGCAGATGCGCGACCACGGACTATTTCAAACCATCTGTCGCGTGAATCGCCTGGATGGAGATGACAAGGAATACGGCTACGTCGTCGATTACCAGGACCTCTTCAAAAGCCTTGAGCGTTCCATCCACGACTATACCTCGGAAGCACTGGATGGCTATGATAAGGAAGATGTGGAGGGGCTGTTGAGCGACCGCATAGCAAAAGGCAAAGAACGCCTCGAAGTGGCCCGCGAGACCATTAAAGCACTCTGTGAGCTTGTCGATCCGCCCAGGGATACGATGGATTACATTCGCTACTTCTGCGCAAAAGACAGGGCAGACAAGGACGTACTCAAAGAGAACGAGCCTAAGCGGGTTGTGCTCTACAAGCTCACAGTCTCACTGATCCGCGCCTTTGCGAACCTTGCCAACGAGCTACCAGAGGCAGGCTACACCGCACAGGAGATTGAGCAAATCAAGCGAGAAGTGGATGATTATGAAAAGGTTCGTACCGAAGTGAAGATGGCTAGTGGCGACTACATCGACCTCAAGGTATACGAGCCAGCGATGCGCCACCTGATCGACACCTATATCCGTGCGGAAGGGAGTGAAAAAATCTCGGCCTTCGATGACATCACCCTGATTCAGTTGATTGTGGAGCAAGGTGCGGGCGCGTTGATGAACTTGCCCCAGGGCATCATTAACGACAAAGGGGCGATGGCCGAAACTATCGAAAATAACTTGCGCAGGCTCATCGTTGACGAGCGTCCAACCAACCCAATGTACTACGAAAAGATGTCAGAGCTACTCGATACCCTGATACAGGAGCGTCAGAATCAAGCACAAGAATACGAGCAGTATTTGGCAAACATCGTTGAACTCGCCAAGCAAGTGCAAAATCCAACCAGCGGGACAGCCTATCCAGAATCGCTAAATACTCGTGCTAAGCGGGCGCTGTACGATAATTTTGGCAAGAATGAGCAACTCGCCATCACTCTAGATGCAGAAATCCGACGCACGAAAAAGGATGGCTGGCGTGGGAGCCTTATCAAGGAGCGCGAACTCAGATATGGTATCCGCAGCATCGTGTCCGATGAAACTCTGGCAAATCAAATTTTAGAGGTCGTGAAGAAGCAAGATGAGTATTGATAAGCACCAGATCACTGTCAATGGCCTTGTCGTTGATGTAGTTCGCCAGGACATCAAGAACCTTCATCTTGGCGTCTATCCACCGTCCGGGCGGGTACGGGTGGCAGCGCCATTGCAAGTAAACGATGAGTCTGTACGCCTCTTTACTATTTCCAGGCTGGCATGGATTAAGCGGCAGCAGGCGAAGTTCGAGGACCAGGAGCGCCAATCAGCACGAGAATTTGTGAGCGGCGAGAGCCACTACTATCAAGGGCACCGCTACTTACTCAATGTGATCTATCACAGAAGCTCACCCACAGTGATTCTTCGCAACAACAAGACCATGGATATCTTCGTACGGACTGATAGCGATACCTCTGAGCGAGAGCGCATACTGAACACCTGGTATCGCCGTCGGCTCAAGGAGGAGATTGCTCCCCTAATCGCTAAATGGGAAGCGATCATCGGCGTAAAAGTCGCCGAATGGGGTGTAAAACAGATGAAAACCAAATGGGGCACGTGCAATATCAAGGCCCGTCGCATCTGGTTGAATCTTGAACTTATCAAAAAACCTCTTCATTGCTTAGAGTATATCGTTGTCCATGAAATGATTCATCTGCTCGAACGTCATCACAACGAGCGCTTCATAGCGCACATGAACAGGTTCATACCGCAGTGGCAATATTACCGCGAGGAGCTCAATCGAGCGCCGTTGGGGCACGAAACCTGGGAATACTGAGTGATAGATTAAGCCAATGGAGCCTAGTCCTACTAACAAGGGCTTAGATCGGAACAAACATCGCCTTAATAGGAATAGGTCCATCCTCTGGCGATGCAGGGCTGATTTTGATCTCTGCTTGAAGCCTGAGCGCTCGGAGGATATCTGAGATGGTATCCAGAGTAGGGTTTGGATGAGAAGCGTTGAACAAGCGTGTTACCGTGGTACGTTGTATCCCCATGCGTTCGGCAAGTTCTTTCTCACTCACATTGAGGGTCTTGCGGGCCTGTTCGAGTACCTGTAGCAAGGCAATGTCTGCACTCATATCATAGAAAGCCTCGGCGAATTCCGGATCTCTCAAATCCTCACGCAGATGCTGATGAAATCGGCTCATGATTGTTCCTCCTGTTCAGATACTCAGGGCTTATCTTGTGAGTACGCTGGTAATCTCGCCAGTATTCAGATGATTGGTTAAGATCAGGTATTGAGGCAGGCTGACCTCAAACTCTTCAGCAGGTTATGTTGTATCTGCCTGCTCGTAATATTCAACGATCCAGTCCATAGATAAAAGGTACTATATATGATACCTTATTTCAAGCGATAGGCATACATCTACAGGGCAATCGCACCTCATTTTGGGAACTTGGGTCAGAAGCCTAGTTACAATGAAGAGCTTATGATTAGTTCAACATATAAACCCGCTCTACAAGCACTTTGAAAAATGAGATGCGATTGCCCTGTAGATATAGTAGGCATACTATGCAACAGAGAACAGATGTGCTACTATTTGTTTTAGTTACTTAGCAGTCTTGTAAAGAGCTTGCGAGGTGACTGACAAAACTACGGGAGCACAAGGGTTTGATGAGCCTAGTTCAAGGCTTGAGATCACAAACTTGCAACTCTCCCTCTGTATCTGTTAAAAAGTTGAAATTGATGAGAGAAATGATTACAAACACAAGCCAATATCGGCTCGCTATAGTCACTGCACTACCCAAAGAATTTGCTGCTGTCGAGATAATGCTTGACCAGCTTGATGATATAACAATTCCTGGTGATTCGGGGCGCTACACAGTAGGTATTATCAGTCCACATCCAGTTGTAGTAACATTGTTACCGAAAATGGGAAATAGCCTCGCCACCGCTGTTTCTAGTAACCTCCTTCGTAGCTTTCCTAATATCAGTGATATACTAATGGTTGGAATAGCGGGAGGCGTACCAGACCCGAACAACGCAGAGAACCATGTGAGACTTGGTGATATTGTCATCTCTATGGATGCTGGTGTAATACAGTTTGATCTTGGCAAGATTGAGCAGGTTGTTCATGAGGGCGAGTCTCCGCGTGATCATTTTACTATTCGATCCTCAGATCCTCCTCCTTCTGCTCGTCTACAGCAAGCAGTACGGATGTTGGAAGCGCGGAGAATTCGCAAAGAACGACCTTGGGAGCACCATATTGTCCGTGCTACTACTTTTGAAAACGCGGTACGGCCACAAAATACGAAGGATGTACTCCATGATTCTCACGATTCAAGTAAGATTATACCTCATCCGAAGGATACAATACGTGTTTCTCGACAACCAAAACTTCACTATGGTTTGATTGGGTCATCGAATATGTTGCTGAAAGAGCCACAACTGCGCGACCTCCTGCGCGATAAGTACAAAGTTCGAGCTATTGAGATGGAAGGCTCTGGAATTGCCACTGCAACATGGATGAGTGGTAACACTGGATATCTCCTTATCCGTGGAATCTGTGATTACTGTGACTCACATAAGAACGACATGTGGCAAGGATACGCCGCAGTTGTTGCAGCTGCCTACGCCAGGGCTTTAATTGAGTCTATTCCGGTGGATACTGCCATGTCTGCTACACGCCAACAATCCAACATGCAGCCTAATAAGCCTAGTGAACGCAGTATCATTATTGCTGGCGATGCCTCCGGAAGTACGATCATTAGTGGCGATCAAAACACTGTTCGTTAGGAATAGGGAAGGTATTAGCCATGATTGACAATTCTCTATTGCGTGAGGTTCGAGAAGCACTTGAGCGGCTCATAGCAAATAATGCCACTTCTATCGATGAAGAACTTCTATGGCATACATTGCAAAGCAGCCAATGTTCTATTGCTACTGGAGAACGCGCTGTGGCAATTGGGGGTAATGCTAATGACGCAATTGTTATCACGGGTGATGGAAATGTCGTACATATTTTCAATGGACTGGATGATAACGCACTTGACACAATTGCTCGATTGGTGCGAGAAGCTTTAGTTCTGCCAACGCTGCTCACACCAGAGCGGTTTTCGAAACGAGTAGAACAGGAAGTTCCTGCTGGGCATAGTGGCGTATTAGTAGGCCGCGAAGTACTTCTGGAAAAGATTAGAGAGGAACTAGCAGGAGGTGTTCAGGTACTTGTAGTATATGGGTCTGGTGGTATTGGCAAAACTCGTTTGTTACTCTCCTTACCAGATTGTGTTTCACCTGAGACTAATGTCTGGTTCCTTCGTACTGAGGCAGAAGCTGTTGAACATGCTATCGTTGAGTTAGATCGAGAGAGCCATCTAGTACTTGTCATCGATGATGCACATCGCTTTACTCCTCTTCCACACATTCGTGAAGTCTTGGTGAATCCTGACTTTGCTGCTAATGTGACAATTGTTCTCGTCACACGCCCTATTTTTAAAGATATGGTAGTTAGTAGTCTATCGCCATTGAAGGGCAGTCATATTAATTTTATTGAAGTTGAGTCACTTACCAATGCTGATATAGATCAATTCTTACGGCAGCCGCCGAACACGATTGTAAACGATAGTATTCGTCATGCTTTAGTAAGAATTGCTGACGGAAATCCACTCGTGGCTTCCATTGCAGCTCGTCTCGTTCATTGCGGTGCTCAAATAGCAGAACTCACTCGTGATGAAGTACTTACCCAGTACCTTGACGACATCATTCAAGATCTGGCCAGAGTTCATGGAGAGCGTTCTGAGGATTATATCAGCTATCTCGATATATTAGCGGCATTAGGCTCACTTGAAACACACGATCAAGTCTTGATGGAGCAAATGCATCAGATCGTTGGCCTTCCACGATTGGCAGAGGATCGTATCTTAGCAAACCTCCAGTCAGCAGGTTTAGTCGCGAAGTATGGAACTATGCTGACAATCGCTTCTGAAGTTTTAGCTGATCACATCTTGTTTCGTCACTTTTTCGACCCACAAACAAGGCATGCCGATTATCACCAGATTATTATCGAACCATTCATCAAATTTAAGCCCAAGGACATTCTGAAACGTTTGGCTGCTGCTGAAATAAAAGGAGATTCGCTGGAAGCCGGTGCGCTACTAGGAGATTTACTTGATTTATACTCTCAGGTGATCAAAACTGAGGGAAACGCTGGTAAATTACAGGCTCTGACTTTACTACAAGATATGGCTTATCCCCGTTCCGACGATATTCTAGCAATTGTTCTAAATATTATTGATAGCCCAGAGCTTGCATCTGAATCTGTCCGCTATCCTGGTTGGGGAACCTTTGAAGTTAGTCATGAAATGGTCCTCAATCAAGTCATAGATATTCTGGGGAAAACTATCTATGGACGAGGCTTAGAGGATAGTATTATTTGTCTTCACAAGCTTGCGACATACAAATCTATTGAACAAACTTATATAGGCGTACGCGACAAAGCCAAACGTACCTTAGCCGGGATCGCTGCGTTTCAACGAGGCAAACCATATGCAGTGCAGCAAACACTTTTGAAGCACATTACCCAGTGGATTGAGCAAGACTTTGTTGGCAACCTAGATGTCAGCGTTGCTCTGATTGCGCCAATGCTTAGTATGCTATGGGAAGTAAGCGAGAATGATCCTACGAAGCCTTCTACCATTATATTAAAATGGGGAGTACTTGGAAAGGACGAGTTGCTACAAAATATACGCCAGCAAGCCTTAGGTTTGCTCTACAAAATGTATCAACTGTCCACCCATCTTATAGAGCGTGTTCAAATCGTACAAGTACTAAAGGGAGCTATCCCCTATGCAAGGCCAGATATTGAGGTTTCACCAGAAATCAAGACATGGCTACAGCCTGACTGTGTGAAAACAGCGTGCTTCCTGTCCGAGATAGTAATACCTGAAGCTGAATTGCCTGTCTTAGACGTAGTAGCCAGTTGGCTCTCGCATGCAACGTCTGTAGGTGGATATCAGGGGGAGGAACTTCTACAGATACGACAACAGTTGTATGAGCATCGCCTCTATCAGTTGTTTCGTCTGCTCATTAGTCGCTTCAGATATGAAGACGAAGACGACCGCTCGGATTGGAAAGCTAATGAACAGCGACGCAGAAGAGAAATTGAAGAGTATGTAGAGAGGCTATCAGATGCGACAATAGCGCAGGTAATTCATGACTTGTCGTTAATAGTAGAACAAATTTATGAGGCGAAACGTGGTAGCGAAACCTACTGGCTAGATTTTCTGTTAGAAAAGTTGGGAGAACAGCATCCTGATTTTGGGGATCGACTGATAAAACGAGCATTAATAGATGGTATGGCTCTTAAAAACCATCTTCACTGGACATTAATCGGGTTACGCCGCTGTAGCTCAGATGCGGTATCGCCTTACATCAGTTCCTGGGTTGCTAGCGATAGCGATGATGAAGCACTTTTACGTGTTATTGTACTTAGGAGCCGTCAAGAAATAACGTTAGTAATTGAGATGTCGCGAGGCG
>JRHI01000465.1_pt1 | contig 44180 bp, 44 predicted proteins | sample 215371 | NCBI WGS metagenome assembly JRHI01 (sample SAMN02929681, study PRJNA255918) | sediment metagenome | biome: cave system; feature: Ice Cave; material: Sediment; isolation source: sediment from deep within a dark volcanic ice cave with no known source of... ... | reverse complement strand
AAGCTGTCCTGGTCGGTTCCCGCGCGCTGGTCGGGGTGGCGGCGCGGTCGCTGGCGCCGACGGAGGACACGATCACGTTGGTGCAGTACCGGGCTCTGGTACTGCTCGCCTCGCGGGGCGACTTGAATGTCGGGACGCTGGCTGAAGAACTCGGCGTTCATCAGTCCACCGCGACCCGCTTGTGTGACCGACTGGTCGCCAAGGGACTCGTCGACCGTACGGCCTCGGCTGAGAGCCGCCGTGAGGTGCTCGTCACGCTGACGCCTGCCGCCGAGACATTGATCCGTACGGTGACCGACCGCCGACGACGGGAAATCGCGAGGATATTGGCCCGCCTTGACCCCGGGCAGCGGGCGGCGCTCGCCGACGCCTTCACGATCTTCGCTCATGCCGCCGCAGAGCTTCCCGACGACGCATGGAGGCTGGGGTGGACCCAGTGACACCGGATAACGCCCAACGGTCGAGTCCGTCATTCCGGCGCGTCAGGGTGCGCTGGGTCGCGCACCAGTGGCGTGAACTCGCTCGACGATCACGCGAAGTCGTCCTCCTGGCAGCCATCGTCGGCGTCGCAACCGGCCTCGGTGTCGCCGCTTTCGACGGCGCCGTCACCCGCAGCCTCGAACAGCTCAATCGCCTTCCGCTGTGGGCGATCGCGGTGGGACCGTTCGTCGGGCTGAGCGTCGCCGCGGTCGCCCTGCGCTGGGTGGGGCCATCGGCCTCGCCCGCCACCGCCGACGAGTACCTTCACGCCTTCCACGACCCGACCTACCGACTCCCACTCCGACCCCTGCTCGCGCGAATGGTCGCGGGGATCGCCACCCTCGGCAGCGGCGTGCCCATGGGCCTGGAAGGCCCGTCCCTCTACCTGGGAGCGACCCTCGGCGACACGCTCCAGAACCGATACCCGCGGCTGTTCTCCGCGCCGCACCGAAGAGTGCTACTCGTCGCTGGCGCCGCGGCCGGGGTCGCCGCCATCTTCAAGGCACCGGCCACCGGCGCGGTGTTCGCTCTGGAAGTCCCCTACCACGACGACCTCGCGCGGCACATGCTCGGTCCCGCCCTCGTCGCGTCGGCCAGCAGCTACCTCGCGTTCGTCGCCATCCACGGAACCACGCCCCTCCTGAGCGTCACCGGCACCCCGCCGATCTCGTTCAAGGATCTCGCCGCCGCGATCGCGCTCGGGATCCTCGCCGGGCTCGGCGCGCACCTGTTCGCGTGGTCGCTGCGTACCGCGAAGCGGCTCACCGAGATCGTGCCGGTCTGGGTACGCGTCCCTGCCGCAGGCGTTGCCCTCGCTGCCATGTTCTTCATCGCCCGACTGCTCGCCGGGCAGAACCTCACCACCGGCCCGGGTTATGACACCATCCACTGGGCGCTCAGCCCTGCCCATAGCGTCTGGGTCGTCGCCGCGATCCTTGCCCTCCGCTGCCTCGCGACCTCAACCGCCGTTGCCGGGGGAGGCGTCGGAGGACTGTTCGTCCCGCTCGTCGTGGCGGGCGCGCTCGCCGGGCGAATGGTCGGAGGCACGTTCAACGCGCTCGACACATCCCTGTTCACCGTCGTTGGGGTCGCCGCCTTCCTCGGCGCGGGCTACCGCGTCCCGCTCGCTGGCGTCATGTTCGTCGCCGAAGCAACTGGCCGACCGGGCTTCATCGTCCCTGCACTCCTCGCCGCCGTCGTCGCCCAACTCATCATGGGCCGCGGCTCCGTCACCCCGTACCAACAGGCAGCCGACGGGAACCCACCGCAATACGACACCACGACGGAACCGGGCGACTGAAACCGCACAAACCGAGATCGATCTACCCGACCAACCGCAGACATTGTCGGACGGAATCGGGCAGTCCGCGCTCGATCCGGATTGCCGGATAAGTAGCACGGGCAGGGCGCCCCGATCCGAGGCTTGTCCCGTGCGAATCACTGGGATCGCCCGACCCGCCCGACGCCGACCGACAGGCGAGATGGCCTGCACCCGCCGAGCCGTCGAGTGTGCCGTGACTGTGCCGTGAGTGCCCTGTGATCGACGGAAGTCGACCGTGACCCGCACGATCGTGTTGTCAGATCCCGCATCACCGCAGACCTCGCGTTGCATGCCTCCGCCGACGGTTCGACCGTGCTGGCCTCCGACGACCCCACTGACCTGACCGCGCTGCTCGGCATCCCCGGCGACGCACACGCCGGTCGAGGTCACACATTTCCCTTGTCTGGCCTAGCAACCGAGCCATGACGTCGACTCCGTCTACGTCAACTGAGGAACCCCGGCCCGAGACGCCCGGCGGACCGCAAGAGCCACGGGCTATGTGGTGCGCGGGGACCGTGATATGTGGCCATCAGAGCCGCCCTACATGCCAATGCGGCCGTGCGGACGGACTGATCGACCTGGTCAGGAGGACGGCTCGCTGCGGCCGGCCGACGCCGTGGAGACGCCCGGCCTGGCCTAGTCGCCCACATCTCGGTCCGCGTGGCTCCCTGGCCCCGCCTCGCCCGCCGACTTTCCCGGACCTCACGTCCCACCATCTCCGTCCCTTCTCGAGCCCTTCCGCTCCCGACCCCTGCCCCCCGTCCCGACCCTCCCTCCGAACCGATTCTCCACTCCCCATCTCCTCTCCCTTCCCAATCAACAAATGAGCGCCACAGACTGGCCGTGTCCGTTACCCGGACACGGCGGGTGGTCCGCGTCGCGCAAGTCGACTGTCGAATTTGGCGGTGCCGGCGCGCTTGTCTGGGGCACCGTCGCCGCCACGGCGTCCGGCAAAGGAGGAAGGGAGCCTGTGGTTCTCGTCAACGTCGAACTCGGCCCGACAGAAGAGACCGAGGGAGGGCAAACTGTGACCAGCGATCGTCCTCGCCAGCTTCTGGTATCCGTCGAGGAGGCAGGCCGGATTCTGGGTATCGGCCGGGCCACCGTCTACGGGCTCATCGCTGGCGGTCTGATCTGCCCCGTGCACATCGGCCGCCTGTGTCGCGTCCCGGTCGCCGAGCTCGACGAGTTCGTGGCGCGGTTGCGAGTCCAGCAGCGCCCGTAACTCCCGGATGAGGACCTGCCCACAGTTCGGCGGACGTGGCCGTTCCCAATACGTCACTCCTCCGCCTGCCAGTCGGGACGGAGAGGTACCATCCGGACGAGGCCGCTCCGGCCGGATCGAGCCCGTCGAGGGCTCCTCGCAAGAAACCTCCACCGATCATGGGTGAGGAGAGGCGGCGATGAGCATCGTCAGGCGGTCGCACAAGCGGCACGGTCACGTCTACCAGGTGCGTCTGCGGGACCCCGCGGGCAGGGTCTTCAACAAGACGTTCCGCACCAAGAGGGAAGCCGAACGCTGGGAGCTCGAGCAACACGCACGGCGTCAGGCTGGGGCGTGGATCGATCCCCGCGGCGCTGACGTCACGCTTGGCGAAGTCGCCCGTCGGTGGCTGGACGCCAATCCGACCAAGCGCGAGAGCGGCTGGGCGCGAGACGAGACCATCGTGCGGATCCACCTCCAGCCCGCGCTGGGCGGACGGGCCCTCGGCGTGATCACCTCCGGCGACGTGCAGGCACTCGTCAACCGTTGGGTCACCGCCGGCTTGGCGGCCCGCACCGTACGCCGCCAGTTCGGGGTGCTCCGCGCCGTCCTCAACTACGCGCTCGACGCCGAGCTGATTGCCCGCAGCCCCTGCCGGCACATCAGACTGCCCGAGCTGGCACCCCTCGAGCGCCGGCTGCCCGCCTCCGATCAGCTTGTCACCCTTGCCGAAGCACTCGGCCGCTACGCGCCAATGATGTGGCTCGGCGCCGTGCTCGGGATGCGCTGGGGCGAAGTCGCAGGCCTGCGTGTCGGCCGGCTCGACCTATTTCGCGGCCAGCTGACGGTTGCCGAACAGCAGACCCGCGGCAAGGGCGGCGTATCCGTCACGGGCCCGCCCAAGACGGCGGCTGGTCGGCGCACCCTCAGCCTCCCCGAGCCGCTCAAGCTTGTGCTCGCCGCGCACCTTGAACGAAGCGGCCTCACGGGAGCGGATCCAATCGCCCTCATCTTCACCGCGCCCAAGGGCGGCCCACTTCATTACTCCGGTTGGCGACGGCGGGTGTGGCTGCCGGCGGTCCACGAGGCTGGCCTCGATGGACTCCGCTTTCACGACCTTCGTAGGGTAAGTGCCACCGCTCTCGTCGCCGAAGGCGTCGACCTCAAGACCGCCCAGACCCGTCTCGGCCACAGCGACCCTCGGCTCACCCTGGCCGTCTACGCGAAGGCCACCACCGACGCCGACCGGCGGGTCGCCGACCGGCTTGGCGTACGCCTCATGCCGCCCACGTCCACCGACGTCCGCCCCGGTGTCAAGTACCGGTACCCCCACGACACTTTGACTCCGGTAGGTAGGCGACAGGTCTAACCCTTCAGGCTGTCTTGGTCTTGCGGGGACGGCCGTTGGGGGTGGAGAAGGCGCCGTGCTCTTTGGTCCGGTCATGGCGGATCGGATGGACGCGCACGACTTTGCCGTCGACCGACAACTGCACCGACGCGCCCACGATGGCGACGACGATCCGCGAGCGCGCCCAGGACCTCCCGGCCCGATACGTCCCGCCGGCGAAACTGACCGCACCGTTTGCGTCGGCGATCCGCGTGACGGCTGGCCCCGAGGTGGCCGCTCGAGCCCGACCGGCCGTGGGCCCACGACCGACCGGTCTGGGGTCGGCTGGTCGGAGCCGTTGCGCGTGGGTGGCCACGACTACACCGGCATGGACGATCTCGATCAGACCGTGCTGGCACACAACCTCGACGGGCTCGCCGGCGAACGTCGGACCGACCCGATAGCTGAACCCGGCCACGCTGATCTTGCCCCGCTGGTCCACCCACCGGCTGACGCCGGCCGGTCGGGCCACCACGACCACGCCGGGCTCGTTATCCCCAACGTCGTCGTCAACGTCGGTCACCTCTAGACGGGTCCGGGCGAGACGGAACCGCTCCATTGGCGGAACGTCGCCGACGCTTTGATGCGGGCGCAGCGTGTTGTACTCCACCACCCACGCATCGAGGGCGACCTGCGCGTCGACGATCGTGGCGAAGCTGTAGTCGTTCGGGCCGAAGAACTCGGCTCGCAGCGTGCGGTGGAACCGCTCGACCTTGCCGGTCGTGGTGGGCGAATACGGCGCGGTCAACAGGTGACGGACCCCGTTGTCGCTGCAGATCCGGTCGAACAGCACCGGGCCTGGGCCCAGACCGAACCGGGCAGTGAACACCTTGCCGTTGTCCGTCAGGATCTGATCGGGCACTCCATGGGTGCGCATCGAGTGCGCCAACGCGTCGCACACAGGCTTGGCCGTGGCCCGGGCCACCAGGCGGGCACACACACAGAACCGGCTGTGGTCATCGACCCCCGACACCATCGACAACTCCGTCCCATCCGCCAGCCGGAACCGGCCCACGATGTCCATCTGCCACAACTCCATCGCCCGGGACCGCTCCCAGCGCTTGTAGTCAGAGCGGCGCCGCCTCCGCTTCGTCGGTTCGACCAGGCCGTGGCGCACCAACGCCCGATACACCGACGACAACGCCGGCAACGGCTCCATCCCCTCCTTGGCCAGGTGGAACACGATCGTGCGCTGACCCCACGCCGGATGCGCCCGGCGCAGCTCGACGATGCGCGCCTCGACCACCGCCGCCATCTGATGCGGACACGATTCCGGCTTGGAGCTCCGATCGGCAAGCCCGGCCAGACCATGGTTCGCGTAGCGGCGCACCCAGTCGTGCACCGTCTGGCGCACCACCCCGTTGCGCATGGCGACATCCGTCACCGTGGCCCCATCAAGGACCTCCATCACCGCCTTGTAGCGCTGCTCCACCAGACCCAACTCCACGACCACGACGGCCTCCTTCGTGTCCGCGGGCGCGGAACGCCCACAGCGAAGAAGGAGACAGCGGCCACCTGGCGGACCCCAACCGAACAGACATGCGTCACCCAGGTACCGGAGCCAGTGTCGCCCAGGTACCGGAGTCGGGTACGAGAACTGTCAGCCAGGTACCGGAGTCACGGTGCCAAGCATGAACCGAACTCGTCCACCGACGTCCGCCCCGGTCCGCGCGCAAGACGGGCGCAAGACACAAAAAAGGCCGGGAAGGCGATACCGCCTCCACCGGCCGTGACCAGCACCTTTGGTGGTCGGGAAGGCGGGATTCGAACCCGCGGCCTCAGCGTCCCGAACGCTGCGCGCTARCCGACTGCGCTACACCCCGGTTTGACAATCCGTGCAAGTATCTTTTAACTGACCCTATGCAAGGGACCATATTACATGTGCCAGATACGTCTGAGCATTGTTGCTAAGCGATTCTAAGCACATTCCCTGCTCAGAAGTAGTATAGCATACATCGTCAAGATTTCGCAATAGGAGAAAAAGGTACAATGTAAGAGGTTAGTATCTCTTATGGCGCACATTTTGAGGATTATTTTCCGACGTTAAAGCGAAAGTGAGCGATATCGCCATCTTGAATGACGTAGTCTTTGCCTTCAAGACGTAGCAAGCCCTTTTTTGTCGCGGCGGCAAACGAACCACACGCCATGAAATCTTCAAAGCGCGTCACTTCAGCGCGGATAAAACCTCGTTCGATATCCGAATGGATCTTTCCTGCCGCTTCGGGAGCCTTTGCGCCCTTTGTAACGGTCCAGGCGCGCACCTCGTCCTCACCTGCTGTCAGGAACGTAATCAGGTTAAGCAGTCGATAGCCAACTTGTATGACGCGGTCGGTCCCCAATTGAGGGAGGCCAAGCGACTCCAGGTACTCGTTAGCATCTTCCTCTGGTAGCTCTGTCAGTTCGGCTTCCAGGCGCGCGGAGACGGCTACAACCTCGGCCTTTTCAGTTTTGGCGCGCCCGGCAATGGTTGCTATGCCTTTCAATTCACCTTCCAGGGAAGCGCTATCCACATCTTCACCGGCAGCAATACGCTTTAGCAGGTCATTGGCGGCTCCCAGCACATCTTCGCTGACATTCAAGACGAACATGCGCGGCTTTAAAGTCAGTAGAAAAAGCTCATCCAGCACTGCGCGATCCTGCGCGAGCAGGTCAAGCTGGCTGACCAGTCTCAATTCATTGAGAGCCTCCTGGAGCAGTTGTAGCACCTCTAATTCCTGGATGTATTTCTTGTCGCCTGATTTCGCAGCCTTTTTTGTGCGTTCGATGCGCTTCTCTACCGTAGCAAGATCGGTCAGGGCCAGTTCGGCGTACAAGCTGTCCAGGTCGCGGTTCGGGTCGATATCGTCATAGATGTGTGGGACGTTGCTATTGGCGAAGGTGCGCAATACGATTGCCAGGGCATCGGCATTGCGAATATGTCCCAGGAATTCCGCGCTCAATCCTTCGCGCTTCTCCTTGTGCGTTTGTGACGCCTGACCCATACCGGCTACGTCCACAAATTCAACGGTTGTAGGTGTGACCTTCTTTGGCTTGAAAATATCCGCGAGTGGGTGGAGTCTGGCATCTGGCACCTGGACGACGGCAAGATTTGCCTGTACTGTACTTGTCGCGTAGCCGCTAATGGGTGCTCCCGCCTTCGTCAATGCATTGAAAAGGGTTGTCTTGCCGCTTTGTGGCAGTCCGATAATACCTATAGTAAGAGCCATAGCTTTGTTATTCCTTCTCTACGTTTTATTTGATGCTATTTCTGTCGCGTCTATTTTACTACTTCTCGTCGCTTATAGCACGCTTTTGCCATGAAAAGAGCAGTTAAAGTCAGGGTACAGAGTAGAGTCTCTTTGATCGCAGTTTTTCAGTGTGCGATACCTTGACGTAAAGTGAGCCAGGCAATACAATATCTATAATTACATTGCTATTCCCAAATACTGGAGGTAACTTCCTATGCCCTTGTACGAGTATTACTGCTCTGACTGCCGTGCTACATTTGAACTGCTCGTGAGTCATCAGCATGCTGATGATATGGTCTGCATGAAATGTCATAGTGAAAAGGTGCGCCGTCTGCTCTCTGTTTTCGCTGCTCCGCGCGGAAGTAGTGAAGATATCGGCTCTGAAGAGATGGCGCCCTCGATGGGAAGCTGTGGTTGTGGCGGCGGCGGTTGCGGCTGTAACTGAGCAGGTCAGGTTTGGTTTATAGATCATGTTTAATAAAGTGAGCTACCGACGTGGCGTGATAGAGGGAGTTATCCTCTACACGCTAGGTAGACTTGGCGCTCTGATAACACCCGCTTTCTTCCCCGATTGGCTCTACGTTGCCATGCCCTTGATCTTCCTTGTTTTCCAATACATCCTGGGACCAGTCTGGGCGACACGACGCATTGCATCGACCAAACGCGAACGCCTCAGTAAACGCTTCTGGCTGCTTGGCCTACGCATGGCGGCAATTTGCCTGGGTATCGATATCGTGATCACGCTTGTCTGTGGTCTCTCCGTCAACGCCTTTGGTGGGGTGCAGCAGGGACCTGCGCTGTGGCGGCTTTTTATTGCTGGCCCAAATCACCTTGGGCTGCTTGAATTTGGTTTCTACGAGCTAAAAAGTGTCGCGCTGCTTCTCTCCTTTTTTACCCTTGATGTCATCTGTACTCGCCTGGCTATGGGTGGCTTCTTGCGATTTACCATGCCTGCCGGAGGAAATAGGGTGACCTTGTAGAGGTAATAGCGCAACCTATCTACTCGACCGCATACCCACTTACTACGGCATGCACATAGTCTGCCACGTATTCTCGCTCATCCACACCATCTAACACCATACATTCGAGCACCGGAACCATATCAGGAGCTACCTCGTGCAGGACACTGATTACAGGCAATTCGTTGCGCGAAGCATGTGGATCGATCACAAATTCAAACAGCGCATCGGTAAGAGCGACTTCGTTGACGTTCAGGCGGAAAAATTGGGACATACGAGTTGCCCTTTCTGATCAGGCAAGAAGAAATACAAATTTTATCGTCAGAGACCTTTCTCATGAGCTATTATACGTAGCATAGCAAAAAGGGAGCAAACTCATCCACTTTCCACAAACATCACGTTAGTACTGTACCGCACGCGGTACAGTACTAACGTGATGTTTTCTGCATGAGCTATAGAATGCTCTTGTTGAGGGTGGCCAGGAATTCCATGTTATTGCTGGTCTTGGACATATGCTGTAACAAGGCCTCCATTGCCTCCAGGCCACGCTGGTCGGCCAGTGTAGAGAACATGCGGCGCATAACGACAACGGCGCGGAGGGTTTTGTCGTCGAGGAGCAACTCTTCACGGCGCGTGCTGGAGAGCGAAATGTCAATGGCGGGGAAGACGCGACGTTCCGCGAGTTTGCGGTTCAGCACCAGTTCCATGTTGCCGGTACCTTTGAATTCTTCGTAGATGACATCATCCATGCGGCTGCCAGTATCCACGAGGGCCGTGGCGATAATCGTCAGACTGCCACCCTCTTCAATTTTACGGGCCGCTCCAAAGAAGCGCTTGGGAGGGAACAACGCGCTCGGATCAAGACCACCAGAGAGTGTACGTCCGCTCGGCTGCACAGCCAGGTTATAGGCACGGCTCAAGCGTGTAATACTGTCCAGCAGGACCACTACGTCCCGTCCGCCTTCCACCAGGCGTTTGGCCCGTTCCAGTACCATCTCAGCGACGCGGGTATGAGCCTCAGTCGGCTCATCGAATGTTGAACTAATAACCTCGGCGCGTACCGAACGTTTCATATCGGTGACTTCTTCAGGTCGCTCACCGATCAGAGCGATCATCAAATGGGCATCATTATAATTTTCAGTAATAGAGTTAGCGATAGATTTAAGAAGCATGGTCTTACCGGCTTTTGGCGGGGAGACGATCAAACCACGCTGTCCGCGCCCGATGGGAGCAACCAGGTTTATGATGCGACTGGAGATATTTGATGCGCCTGTTTCCAGGTTAAACATCTCGCGGGGGAAGATCGGGGTTAAGACATCAAAGTGGGGACGACGTTTAGCGACTTCAGGGTCTACACCATTAATGGCTTCGACACGCAAGAGACCATAGTACTTTTCGTTATCCTTGGGAGGACGAACCTGGCCAGAGACCATATCACCAGTACGCAAGCCAAAGCGGCGGATCTGGGACTGGGAGACATAGACATCCATGTTCCCTGGTAGGAAGCGTTCCTGTCTGAGGAAACCGAAGCCATCTTCCACGATCTCCAGCACACCGGCACTAAAGATGTTTCCCTGTTGTTCGGTATTGGCTTGAAGAAGGCGAAAAACGAGGTCTTGTTTTTTGAGGGCGGTGTAACCTGAGAGTTCGATGTCGCGAGCGATGTCGCGTAGTTCAGTGATAGTTTTTGTTTCTAGCTCAGCGATATTCACGTTGTGTAGGGCGAAGCAAATCCGTTGGGAGCAACACGCCCATTCTCCTTTCTGCGATGAACCTGGCGGTACGGTGGGAAGAATTACTTTTGTTCCATTTACGGGACTAGGTTCGGTTTGGGAAATACCTTAAAAAGACTTGTGGTGACAACGATGCTCTGTTCATGGGAAATGCAAGAGGTGTCGGCCAAAGCGTCTATGACAGCGCACGGTACGATGCTACAACATACACATAGGTACCAATTATGGCGGGACTAGTGGTTGGGTGCAGTACATACCTCTGAAGCTAGCTTGAATATACCACAAGGATGAAAGTATGTCAAGGTTTTTTAATTGCTTCTTTTAGCAATCACGCCCTTTTTCTTTGAGCGACAGCAACATTAATACGTAACTTATCACGTTAGATGATGCTTAGGAAAGCGAAAAAGGCCTAAATATGTCAAATGACCCATGTTTTCATGTCCAAATTCCGCTATGCTTGTGCGTATAAAGAATAGATAAGCAAGGAGGAGTTGCAGATCATGTATACAGAATGTCTTACATCCGATGCAAATTTTACGGCAGACGCCGTTGCTATAGGCGCAACTATAACAGAAGACCTTATAGCCGATACCTCTGTGATGGAGGATTGGTTTGCAACTATGCCTGCGCTTCCAGTAGTATCATCACAGCAGCAGCTACCCGACGAGGAAGAGTTGCATACCTCATTTGAGCAGGCAATTAGTGACCGCCTTATCGGAGTCAATAGGCAATTGGGCCTTATCAGCGGGCCTCTTACCGATCCAGAGCGGGCGCATTTACTAGTTACCAGGCAATTGAATCAATCAAGTCTTATGCCAAATATTGAGGCAGCGGCACCATCGGTTGCTCACGCGAGCACGAAGGGATTGGGCTCTGTCTGGCAGCGTAGTCTTATAATGGTTAGCCTTGCTCTGATGTTCTTGCTCGTTGGCTTCGATCTCATGGGCCTTCTCGTTTTACATGTACATTAAAAATTGTACATTCTTCATCCTTCGAGGGGAAAGCCGGGTGCACATGAAGTGCGCCCCTACATTCTGAGAGGTGGATTACCGTAGTGTATAATAGTGAATGTGACATGTAGCATTACGAGATAATTCAAAGGGAGAACAGGTGGAGCATCCAAGAAGGACACAAATTTCCTCGCGACCAAGCGGTAGTCTTCCCTATGTGACCTCAGCGGTAGGCATGGAAGAGACGGTTGGCCGTACGCGTGCCAAGCGTGGTTCGCTCTTTACCCAGACGATCATATGGGTAACAGGCTTAATCTGCCTGGCCTTGTTGTTTGGTTCATTGGCCCAGGCGTGGTCTAATAGCTCACTGATGCAGCGAGTACAGAGCGCGCAACAGCAGACTCAGCAGCTACAGGATAAGCACGACACCCTTGTGAGACTGGCTGGCTATTACAAAGACCCGTTTGTCATCGAGAGCGAAGCGCGCCAGCAACTTGGCTATGTGCGCCCAGGAGAGTATCCTGTGGTCATCATAAGCTCAAACACACAGGAGCGGCCAGTGGTAGTACATCACCAGAAACCAGCCGTACAACAGGGCTACTGGCAGGAGTGGTGGAACGCTTTTTTTGGGAGTTGATTGATGGACTCAAAGTCCTGATTAGCTTGACAACAATTGTAAGGTAGATGTATAACATCATTATAACATTGTAAATGCACTAAGGTACAAACGTGAGACGACAGCAACGTTACGCAGAACAATTCCTCGTGATTACTCAGCTCCAGTCCTGGCTGGAGCTTCTTGGATTTGGAATTGTCAAGCGTTTCGAAGTTTAAGTAGATTTTTCTTTTTTACGGAACGCACCTGATAAGCGTTCCGTTTTTTTTATTACACATTAAAACCAATGAACTTATGTTGATTGTTCATGTGAAGGAGTAATTGTATGCGTCCGTTAATAGGTATACCCTGCCAAGCAGACTACCGTGAGGGATCAGGCCGTCCCATCTATTGCAATAATCGCGCCTATGTCCACGCTTTAGAATACGCCGATGGTGTACCCGTTCTTATCCCTATGGTTAACGACCCTGAAACGCTTTATACGCTACTAGGGCGGTTGGATGGCATATTGTTTTCTGGCGGCGTTGATATCCAACCAGTACACTATGGCGAAGATCCCCATGCACTGCTCGGTGAAGTAGACCACCAACTCGATGAGTTAGAATTAGCAATGGTGCGCTGGGCTTTACAAGAAAATCTACCTACTCTCGGCGTCTGCCGCGGTATGCAGTTGGTGAATATTGCGCTTGGTGGCACACTCTATCAGGATATTACTACCATGTTTCCAGGAGCTATGCAGCATTGTAAACGTGAATTACCTCGTCACACGCTCATTCATAGTATACACATCGAGGAGGGGAGCAAAGCGGAGGAGGTCTTTGGCACACGGGAAATCTGGGTCAATAGCCTTCATCACCAGTCTGTGAAAGAGTTGGGTAAGGGAGTGCGTATCAGCGGGCGCGCTGAAGATGGTATCGCGGAACTGCTTGAAGTTCCCGAGAAACATTTTGTCGTCGCAGCTCAGGGTCATCCAGAAGAGATTTACATGCATGAGCCTATCTGGGCCAATCTCTTTACTGCCTTCGTGGAGGCTTGCAGTACCCGGCCCAGTTCAACTATTGAGATACATAGTTTACAGGTAGCTATTGGCGCTTAGCTGATTGGCTTTTTTATGAGGTGAGGGAAAGAAATTTCCCTCACCTCATTTTTTGTTGACATGCAACTATGACTTGGAGACTTTACTGAAGCACATCTCGCTTAATGAACAGGAATGCCGAGACGCCGCCCAGGATTAACGCCCAAATCAACGTGACCATCAGTGCCTGCCCGAGACTAACCGGCACGCACTCCTTGTTAACAGGGCTACAGGCGATCACACCATCCAGCTTATCCAGTCCTCTTGCCAGCGCTACCGGCAAGGTGTTGGCATAGAATGCGTTGATGTTCGTCGTGAAGAGCAGGTTGTTGATCTGGTTGCCTAGCGGTAGATGGATGGATTTCCCGATGACCGGCAGTATCTGCGCTGCGATATCCTCACCGATCACATAGCCAAAGCCAGCTGCGATACCGAAAGCAGCTGAACGGGCGATGATGCTCAGGGCTGCGCCGAGTAGCAGGCAGAGGAGAAAGTTCTCAAGGGTGCCAAGGCAGATGCCGAACAAGGCCACTATGGTATGTCCATCGAGGTTGAGCAGCGTGGGAGCCGGTTGGTGAATAAGCAGCAGGAAGTTTGTCAGGATCATGCTCATCAGCAAGCCGGCGATTACCAGAGCCAGGCAGGCAATCGCCAACGCGATATACTTGGCCAGCAGGTACCATGAGCGGTTGACGCCGCGACTGAGGATCAGACGAATGGCGCCGCTGCTGAACTCGCCTCCGAAGGCAAGGCCGCCCAATGCCACGGCAATAAACTCACCACCACGACGACCTAGAGTCATGGGCTGGCCGATGGATTGGCTCAGCGCATCGGCTCCACCTAGCAGGTGTCCTGGTTGAAAACCATCGTGTGTTTTCATGGCATAGAAAACCAGGACGCACCACGCGGCAAAGACGAAGGCAAGATCGAGGATGAGAAGGCCCCAGACCAGGCGGCGTTTGTAGAGTTTATACAGTTCGTTGCGTGTCAGTTGCCAGAGATTTGCCGGACGCCGCTGTGTCACGGGAAGCGTTGGTTGCACCTGCGGCGCGGAGGGTACCTGTGTAGGCCAGGCTGCTTGACTCATAATCCAGCCTCCTTATCGGTCAATCGCAAGAAAATGTGCTCCAGGTCTTCCTCGCTGCGCCGCACACTCTCCGGCCAGATGTTGTTCTGTGCTAGGTAGTGAATAAGGTCGCGCCCACGAATATGCGGGGCATCAATGACAACCAGGCCCTGGTCTATATTAACAGAACGGAGGATGGGCACCTGCGCGAGGAGCCTGCAAACCTGTTCGGGATTGGCTGCCTCCACCTCCCAGCGGCTGCTTGAACGCATAAGATCATCGACGCCGCCTGTCGCGATCAGTTGGCCTGAGCGCACAATGCCGATGCGCGTACAGAACTGGCGGATCTCGGCCAGGATGTGGCTGGAAACAAAAATAGTTTTGTTCAGCTGGGCCAGTTTGCGGATTAACTCGCGCATCTCCACTATGCCAGCCGGATCGAGACCGTTGCCTGGTTCGTCAAGAATAATCAGCTCCGGATCGCTGAGAAGAGCTGCTGCTACTCCCAGGCGCTGTTTCATGCCCAAAGAATAGGTGGAGTAGCGGTCTATGCTGCGTTCGCGCAAGCCCACAACGTCAAGCACCTCATCGATGCGCCTGGGATCGACCCCGCCAGTATAGCCCCCGACGACGACCAGGTTGTCGCGTCCACTCAAGTAGGATTGAAAGGCAGGTTGTTCGATCAAGGCGCCAACCCTGGACAATAGATTGCCGGGCTTGCGATCGAGACGTTGACCAAATAACCTGACCTCGCCAAAAGTTGGCTTGATGAGGTTGACTAACATGCGAATGGTGGTAGTTTTGCCCGCGCCATTGGGGCCTAGAAATCCGAAGACCTCCCCACGTGCCACCTCTAAATTCAAACCTTTGACAGCTAAGCGATTACCATAGGCTTTGGTAAGTCCGACCGTTTGCAGCACGATCTCGCGCGGCGGTAGTTCCTGTGGGATCTTCCACTCTCCGTAGGGGGCAAAAGGTTGATTTTGTGTACCGGGATGAAGCATTTCTTTCGCCTTCTTCACTCGAATGAGTATGGTTGGACAGTAATAGAAAATAGGCAGTGCCTACAATTTGTTATTATAGACATTGCCATGAGAGGGTGGAACGGAGGGGGTACCATTGTGCTAATAATTGTTATTGAGGTGTTCAAAATCTCTTCTCAATAGTGCCAGAAGCTTGAGATCATGAAATTCACTCTTGCAGAAGCTGCGCTCTCGCAGAATCCCCTCCTCTTGAAAGCCCAATTTACTCAGTAATTTCATTGAAGCGGTATTTTTCAGCATGACCATAGCCTCGACTCTGTTCAGCGCCATCCTTTCAAAACCAAATTTGAGCATAGCTGCCACGGCTTCGGTGGTAATCCCCTTGTTCCAATAGGCTCTCGCAAGGTCATAGCCGATCTCAGCCAGGTATTGAGGCTTGTGCCAGGTGGGATAACCGCAGGTACCAATTACCACATCCTCCCCTTTAAGAGTAATTCCCCAGCGCATTCTCACTTTGTTTTTGAAGCGTTCCGCCATACCTTGAATTAATTGCTGCGCCTGCTCAAGACTGGTAAATGTTGCGATATCATAGTAGCGGGTCACTTCGTCGTCACCAAAAATGCGCAAAAGAGCTTCAGCATCTCCTGGTCGTATCTCACGCAAAATGAGGCGGTCGGTCTCTAATTGTGGGAAGGATGCATAGTCGAATAAAATGTTGTTCATGTTCATAAGGTATTTCCCCTTACTTTATCCTGTTCCCAATTTTTATTACATGATTATACCCATGAATTGAAAGAAAGCGGAAGAAACGCCAGTGCACATAGCGTTTCTTCCTTTTCTGGCGTGCTATGAAAGAATAGAATATAGTGATAGAGAAACACGTTCGGATTAGCATTTTTCTGAGGAGAAAGACTATGTGTGGTCGTTTTACGCTCACTATTGATCTCAATGCTGTGGCGAAGGCATTTGGAGTAGCTCCCTCCCTGCAGGCGTCGCCGCGCTATAATGTCGCCCCGACGCAGGAAGTCGTCAGCATTCTGCGCAATGGCTCAGCTCATATGGAATGGTTGCAATGGGGGTTGATTCCTTCCTGGGCCAAAGATGAGACAATTGGTGCGAAGATGATTAATGCGAGGGCAGAAACGCTGGCGGAAAAGCCGAGCTTTAAGAGGTTGTTGCGTTCAAAACGGTGTCTTGTGGTCGCTGATGGTTTCTACGAGTGGAAGAAGGAGCAGGGTGGCAAGATTCCCATGTATATCACGCTGAAAGATAGCAGCCCGTTCGCCTTTGCGGGTCTGTGGGATCTCTGGCATAGTCCAGATGGACGGGATATACGTACCTGCACCCTCGTTACTACGCAGCCAAATACGCTAGTTGCCTCCATTCATGATCGTATGCCCGTCATTCTTGCTGCTGATGCTCGTGACATGTGGCTCGACACTGCGCTGCAGGATGAGCAGGCACTCCTGCCTTTGCTTGCGCCCTACCCTGCCGAAGAAATGACAGCAAGGGCTGTTTCACGGCTGGTCAACAATCCAAGAAGTGAAGGGGCAGAGTTGATAGCGTGAGGAATAAGAAGAAACGGGAGCCGCGCGGCTCCCGTTTCTTCTTGTGTGTTCGTTTAGCGTGCTTGAATGCGTGACGCCACTTTCGTTGCAGCCATTTCCCGGACAGGCGAAGCCAGCGAACGAAGCGCATCGATAGTTTCCTGGGCATTCCTGACAAACTCGGCTCGTATGGGGAGGCGCTGCTTGAACTCTTCCACCGTGATATCATCCAGGAAGCGCGTCCCTTCGTTATCTAGCATCACGCGCGGCAGCAAAACCAGGTCGCCCAGGTTGCTGTTCTCTTGCAGCGCCGCCAGGACATCCTGTCCGCAGAGTAAGCCGGCGACCGTCACCTCTGCGCCAAAGAACGTATTGACGATTGGTAACACCTGCACCTCGAGTCGCTCTGCCTGGCGTATATCGGCGGCGAATTGTTCGATCACAGGATATGCCATAACGCTGGTCACCAGGGTCACGCGACGCGTCTCCGGCATGGCAACTGGCAGCCTGCGCTTGCTACGGTTCCACTGCTCGATCAGGAAGCGCGTCATACCTACGCCGTTCTCGATCTGAGAATACGAGCCGTAGTGTTGGGCCGGTGGGAACTCGTGTCCCGTTATGTAATACCACTCGTCGGAGAGGTAGACGAACGGATACATATCGGGGTCCTGCGCCGCAAAGCGGCGCTGGTGGAGTTCGACTTGCGCGATAATGGCCTCGGCTTCCTGGCGCGTATAGTGGCGCAGCGGCGGCAGTTCGCCTGTCTTGATCATATTGTTGTACTTCGTGAGACCCACAGGCACAACGGAAATAGATTCAACGATTGGCCGTAATGCAGCTAGTTCTCGGATACTCTGGTCAAGGTGTTCGCCGTCGTTGATGGTTGGGCAGAGAACAAGCTGGGTATGGCAGGTAATGTGCATTTCACCCAGACGTTTGATGTGGTCAATAACATCACCGGCGCGGGGACCATCGACCAGCTTGCGCCGTAAGTCGGGGTCGGTCGCGTGTACAGAGACATAGAGAGGCGTTAACTTTTGTTCATCGAGGCGCTGCCAGTCGTGCTCTTTGAGGTTGGTCAGGGTAATAAAATTGCCAAAGAGAAATGAGTAGCGGTAATCATCATCTTTAATATAGAGCGAGGAACGCATGCCGTGTGCCAGCCCCGGTTGGGGCGCAAAACGTTCCGGAAGTCCCTTGATAAAACAGAAGACACATTTATTGGCACATTGTCGAATAAAAGGTGCAGGCTCTTCACCAAACAGCACGCCTAGATTCTCATCAGATGATTTGGTTATGTGCACTTCATGGTGCGTTAGCTGCCGCTCAAAGCCGAGGGTCAGCTCTTCATCGGCCACATAGAAGCGATAGTCGACCAGGTCGCGAATAAGGTTGCCATTAATTGTGCGTATAAGATCACCGGGTTGTAGGCCTGCGAGGTCGGCAGGGCTTTCGGGCACTACCTCACGCACCCATCCATACATTTTAGGCATTAGTATTATTTCCTTAGAGAAAAGACAGGTAAGGGCGATCATGGCGGTCGCCTGGCACCCCTCGCGGGCGCCAAAATTGCACATTGCTCCCGAAGAAATGCTGATATATATCCAGATGATTATAACCGCCCCATGAGTATACGTCAAATTTCCTGGACTTTGGGACTTTGGATAGGCAGAAGTGACACTTGACCGTCTCATCTGGCGTGATAATGCTATCAAGGAACCGAGATACTCGACATTGCAAAAACCGTGCCTTTATTTACCGTGCAATATACAAGAATAGCCTCAGTCAGCAGGCTCTGTGCTAACCTTGCGGCCACAATCCACCTAACCAGTATCTCATGCCGTGGCGTTTACCTGTTCTGGTAGCCTCGATTCTTGTGCCACGCGCTATCTGTTCCATGGCCTCGCGTTTCGCCGTTATGTGGAGTTCCAGGTGGGGGAATGTGCGTTTTACGGCCCAGTGAGCCAGAGAAACAGGTGATGAGTACAAGAGTGGTTTTACTGTTCGGTAGAGGACATACCCCGCGGATTGGCGCCCTAGTTGTAGCCAGGCTGTAATCCAGCCTATCATCTCGGTCAGAGAAAGGGTGCTGAGAGCAAGCTTGTATATCTTAGGATAGTAGACTGGAGTTTTGAGCACAAGGCGGGTGTAATCGCGCCAGCCTATGCGGTCCTTAAAGAAGGCGTTGGTAACCTCGGGACCAAGGTCATAAAGAACGCGGCAGAAGACATTGAGCGTTTCATTCACCTGCCAGGGCGCTTCAGTACACTCGGGCTGAGCAATCAGGAATTTGCTGAATGCTCGTGCTACCGCAGGGACGGCTTCGGAAGCGCGGATACGATTGAGCTCGTCAGCTTTTAGAGCATTGGTTTCGAGCGCTACAGCTAGCAGGGTTGTGATACGACGCACGTTGCGTACATAGGAGCCAAACCCACAAAAAGTGAGGGGGGACTGAAAGGCGGCGGCATCGCCAAGCGAGAGCACGTGATCATAGGCCAACACCTTTAGTTTTTTCTGCCAGGGCAGCGAGATATTATAGCCAGCCGGTATAAAACCATATACAGGCTTGATGATCTCTACGCTGCTAGTATCTTTGTAGCTGGGCAGTTGCTCAAAGAAGCGATCAAACAGTTCCAAAAGGTCGACGGATGTGCCAGCCTGCGCGTAGTGAAAGAGGTAGATAGCAACCTGGTCGCCTGCTCCCGGAAACGCCTCCCAGATCAACTGACGGCCAGCGCGGGCCTCTTCAGTTGTCACCAGCACTTCGCCGACTTCGGGATCGATGGCGCCTGGTTCACTGCCCCATTTGTAGCCGCGAGCCACTGTACCGACCGTTGGGCAGACAAGCGAAAATGGACGCCCACAATTGAGTTGACACGCGATAGGGGAGGTCGAACCCATGCCATCGATCAACAGGCGTGCCCCATAACTCTGCTTCTGAGCGGAAGTATCGATGACATCCACCGTCACTCCTGAGAATGGTTGGACGGCGCAGCGCACAAAAGTCGTATTGTGGAGAATGACATTGGGCAGACCCGAAAGCTGCTGTTCCTGTATCTTTTTCATACAGAGTGAGGTCAACTTTTCTGCATCAATGGCGACATTCAGTACTCCCTTGAGGTGCAACTCGGCGGCTGGAACCTGAATATGTTCCGCATGGAAACGTACAAGTCCGTCGCGATACTCACACTGGATAACGCTCTCAAGCTCGTCGGGAGTGAGCAGTCCCACCTCCAGCAATTCCCGCAACTCATCGTGCGAGATGTTCCATTCGCGATGGACCGCGCCAACCGTGAAGCGGTCGAAGACCAGGACGCGCAGGCCAAAGCGCCGGGTCATGATCGCGGCATTGAGCAGGTTAAGGCCGCCACCGGCGTAGATGATATCGAACATATCTACAGCCGGGAGGGTCGGACGCTCCTCTGTCACAACGACTTCAGTATAGTCGCGCGTCGCACCAGAGAGCAGCATGTTCCGCCAGGAGCTATTCAAGTCCTGTAGGCGGTGGAGGTGCATCTCGCCTTGTGGAATAGTAGCAAAGGCTGCTGCGAGGTGGGGATACTGGGCAGTGAGTTTTTCGCTATATGTTTGCATGTAACTGTCCCCTGGCTGACGGGACGCGATAAATCGGTCCCTACTGAACCTTTTCTCCAATAATGATATATACTTCCCAGCGGCGGCTGAGCACTCGCTCAGAACGACGGAGCAGGCCGGACTGTTCCAAGGGAATGTGTTGTCCAAACCAGGCATCCGGCACTTCATCGGTAGTGATACCCGCGCCTGTGTCGCGATTCGTATGTAATATGCTATCTTCAGGACGTTCTGTCCTCTGATTACGGGCCATTTCCTCGTCCAGATTACGCTTTTCGCGCGGCCCGAAGACCGCAGATGGGCCATAGACAAGCATCTGTACCAGTATCAGGAAAGGCTGGAGAAATCCCACGGGGAGAATGTTCGCTCCTTCAATCACAATTAAGCGGCCAGTTGGGCGCAAGACGCGCGCGACCTCCGCTATGGTATCGGGATCATAAATATACTCAGAGGGGAATGTGCTCACGACGGTATCAAATGAGGCAGCCGCGAAGGGGAGGCGCTGGGCCGACCCCTGGAGCACCCAGTTTATTCCGCCCACCTTGTGGCTCTGCAACGTATCTCGTGCAGCCGCCACCATTTGAGGGGACTGCTCTATAGCGCGACAGCTATACCCTGCCGTGATCATATCCACCAGCAAGTCTCCAAGCCCACAACCCAACTCCAGCACCTCGTGCCCTGTAATGCGTGGTATCACCAGGCGCTGCCAGGCGCGCCATTGTCCAGCGAATGGCACTGTACTGGCAAAGCGGTAGAGGTAACGGTTTTTGTAGAGTGTCTCAAATACCCATTTGCGCAAAACTGGGGTCACTGCACACCTACTTCAGTGAAAATGTTTAGCAGTTCGCTCATGTTTTCAATGATCAGGTCGGGTTTGATGTCGTCCTGTACATGCTGATCCCACTTCCCTGCGCGGCCCTGCACATGCGCGAGGACATAGTCATCATCAGTGATAGGTAGTCCATGGGGTAAATCGCCGGAACGATTACCTTTCAGGCCTTCTGAAAGAGAGAGAGTTGAATTTGCTGCTACTGTTGCTCCAGTAGCAATAAGTTGGGCCTGTCTCTGTACATCTGGACTGGGCTTCCAGATAGTATAGATGCCCAGCTCTTTGCCCCCTGCAATATCGGCACTGAGTGAGTCACCTACCATAACGGCCTCTGCAGGCGGAATATCTAGAGCATTGAGCGTATGAAGAAAAATAGCTGGATTCGGTTTGCGTATACCGAGATCGATTGAGATCGCTATGTGGCGCGGATCAAAAAAGCTCAACAGCCCAAGTTTTTGCAGGTCTTCCTGAAACAGTGCTCCTCCCCAATGGCGATTAGTGACAACTCCTAATTGAAAGCCGCGTTGTTGTAGCGTTCTCAGTGTGGAGAGAACATCATCAAAAAGTGGGCGTGACTCTGGTATCCGCACGCGCAGCGCCTCAAAAATGGCCGCGCCGCTGGCGTGAGAAACCCCATTGATGCCCCATTGCTGCAATACTTGCACAATGACATGTCCACAATCAGGCTCGAGTGCGGGGTCCTGGCGAATCAATCTATGTATCTGTTCATCAGTGGCATCGCGGAGGCGTTGACCTAGTGCTGTATCAGTGTTATTGGATAGGGAGATGGGGGCAATGATCTGTCGAAGTAGTGTAGCAGCACGTACGTTCGAAGTATCCTTTACTTGATGCCAAACAGCCAGATCCTTACGAAACCAGAGCGTATTACCGAGGTCAAACAGGATACAGCGAATGGTACGTCCCGTGAGAAATGGTATTGGCTTTTTTGGCAAAAGATCTCCCTTAACATCAATGCGAGAGATAAAGAGTATAGAAGCGAGACAACTGTATACTCTTTATCTTCTCATGCATTAGTCAGTTTGTTTAGCGCGAGAGGGCATCTTCGCCTTCCGCAAGCACCTCATCGACCAGACCGTACTCAACCGCTTGTGCCGCGGAAAGGTAGTAGTTGCGGTCCGAGTCTTGCATAATGCGCTCGGCCGTCTGGCCAGTATGCTTGGAAAGAATGTCGTAAATGCTGCGGCGCAAACGCAGAATTTCTCGTGCGGTGATTTCGATATCTGCCGCCTGACCTTCAGCGCCGCCAAGAGGTTGATGGATCAGCACTGTTGAGTTTGGCAGACAGAAGCGTTTGTCTTTTTCGCCCGCGGTTAAAAGGACCGCACCCATACTCATTGCCATACCCATGCAGACGGTCGAGACATCAGGTTTAAGCCACTGCATCGTGTCATAGATCGCCAGACCTGCATAGATACTGCCACCAGGAGAGTTAATATACATGTTAATGTCTTTGGTGGCGTCCTCGCTTTGCAGGAACAATAATTGAGCGACTGTCACATTCGCGACCATGTCGTCAATGGGTGTACCAATGAAAATGATACGCTCTTTCAAGAGACGGGAGAAAATGTCCCAACCACGCTCACCACGAGGTGTTGATTCAACAACATTGGGAATAATGCCCCTGGGTTCAAGAATTTCAGCTCTTCCTTTTATCCATTTTGGATCATTTGGGTTAAAAACGGCGCCCATGTTAGCTCCTTACTTATCTAAAACAACGAACGGTCTGTCCCTCTCTCCATTGTACATTGGGCGAGATATACCGTCGGCTAAAAACGAAATGTGCAGAGGATACCCGCAAGTTCGGATACTTGTAAGGTTATGATAGCACTTGCAAGATACAAACGCAAGAATTGTGAGGAAAGTGTGCGGGGTTTATGAAGACAAGGGTAATATTTCACCTGTTCCTTTACATGCGCTACATGTCTGCTCTATGTAGACCATGCCATCTTCACATTTGGGGCACAACTGCATGCTCTCGGTTCCATCGTTGTCGTAGATGATGATTTCAGCGGTGCCACTGCATCGTTGACATATGACACTCGCGGCAGTAATACCGGTGCCACTACAGTTCCTACATGGCATCAGGATTTTCCTTCAAATGAAGCGGGTAAGATATTACCGCGGCGGTTCTCTTCTCGGGTTTTGTGGTCGAAAGTCTATTGCTCCGTTAAGCCTCACTGTGGTTACCAGGGCATTGTCGGTTAGACGTGAAAGAATGCGCTCATCAAGCCCTAGCAGTCCCTGCTTATTCGCCGTGATCACAGTAGGATAGCCCGAATTGTAGCGGTAATTCAGCAACTGAAAGAGTTTTTCATTAGCCCACGGAGAACTCTGATGGGAACCCAGGTCATCGAGGACCAGCAGCTCTGCCTCGCGCATTTTGGCAAAACGCTGATCGTATGCCTCGGTCGAGGTAGGAGCAAACGTGGCACGCAGGTGTGCAAGGAGATCAGGGACGACAGTGAAGAGTACAACGGCGCCATCTCTAAGATTCTGGTTGGCTATAGCCGCCGCTAAATGCGTCTTGCCACAGCCGTTCGGTCCAATCAGAACAAGCCAGCCATTGGGGTTCTGCGCGAATTGTTGTGCTTCATGAAACGCCTCTTGCACTGAAGGATGTATTCTTGAAGAGTTTATAATAAAATTGCGGAAGTTTTGATTATGGAAAGCGCCTAGATCAGATAGCTCAAGCAGTTGTTGTCGTCGTTTTTCTCTCTTTTCAGCCTCTTTACATTCACAAGCGATGGGTTTGCCAAAGTTAGGATGCCCGAAAGGAACATCAGCACGAAGATACCCAGCGCCTTTGCATTTCGCGCAGACACTCTTTGATCCTACCTGGATCAGGGGAGGTGTAGATACCACCGCAAATACTGAAGATGTTGGCAGAACCTGTTGTACTCGCTCGTACATCTCGACTTCACGTGATGGCTGCCTGCTCATTCCTGCGATAGCGCGGGGATTGAGTGGCTGCGTAGTGCGCTGGTAGTGCTGTGCCTCCTGTGCCGGAGCCTGGGGAACAGGTGGTTGGGCCGGTACGTAACGCTCCTCGCGAAGATTGCGTGTGAGAGGCGACCTGGCCTCCTGTTCTCGCGCTGGTGGGACAGATATATTTCGTGTCATGAACGAGGAGCCCGCTTGATATTGCGGCAAACCTCGCCCTCCTGTCGCGTTGCTGTCCTGCTGAGCAGCATACGGTGTTCTCGTGTCTGTCTGAGGATAGTGTTGTGGGCTGCTACTGACTTCGACTTCCCAATCGCCAAAGCGCATACTTGTTTCGCCCTCATCCCATTCCTCCTGCACATCTGCAGGATGCATAGCAGGGTACGCCTCGTAGAAATCCCCACTCACCTTTGCCGCTTCCCGTTGGTACTGAGCATTGGGCGGGCGAAGCTCGGAGCGACTAGTGGGAAGGCCAGGCTCTTGTGGCGGCTGCTCATGACGTGGATAGCTTGAACGACGATCAATTTGGCTCTTGTGTAGCATTTGATCATTAGTACGCTGCGGAGGAAATTTAGGCACTTGATGTCTCTGCCCTTGTTTCGCGATTTCTCCACGGACGGTCTGCTGAGGATACTTTCTAGAAGGCGGCAGCGTTGGTGAGACAGGGGAATCCGCTTGTCTCGACTGTGTCGTTTGTTCAGGCAAGGGAGAACGTCGCACAAGGGGATGTCTTGGTCGCTGACCCTGAGAACCAGTACCTTGCTGCGTCGAGCGATGTTCCTGCTGACGGTGTGGAGATGGGTCCGTTCTATTCATTATATCGTTCAGGCTTTCCATTGTTGCCTGCCTTCCGTTTCCCAGCGTCTCAAAATTGCGCTGATATAGCTCCAATTTCGCTTATTGTGCTGCACTGCTTCTCGGAATGCTGCTTCGATCCACTCTGGTGGATACTGGTCGGCAGCATCTTTGAGCTGGTCTGCAATGAGCGGAGAGAGTAAGCCGATATTTTGTTCATATAATACAAAAATATTAGGACGTTCAACTTGAACCTGGACAGTACGAGTCATTTCAGTTTTATTGTTATGAGTCCGCGTACCAGTGGCGACCGCCATTGCACTTTCCTGCTCGATCTGCTCTCCTTTAGTTTTGAGAAGACGCACAGGAAGTATCTGGCCTCCTTGTAGCTCATTCACCACTTTGCGGCTGCGAGGCGTGTTAAAGAAATACCACTCAATAATCTCTGCTTGCTCGTCCCCTTCGCTCACTAACCGTAAGTGTATACGCAAAAGGGTACCGCGCGCAAGTGCCAGTTCCAAACCCTGTTGCAAGCGGTCTTCTGGTGATCGCGGGTCACCTCTGCGTTTGAGGCCGTGCAACAAGACGCGATCGGCCCGCAGGTCGTTGCCGCTCACACAACGCGGGTTGCCCTGTTTTTGTGCCAGCAGCCAGAAAAGGTGAAGTGTCACTTTTAGTTCGGCACTATCCTCGATCTCTGGCAAAAGTACTGTGAAAAATACTTCCGGTATAGGCACGAATGGATTCTTCCCTGATGGGAATCCAGCAAAGCCTGTCATAATAATTAATCCAATTGTATACTTTTACTCCGCAGGGGGAGAAACTTCCAGGTCATGGAAGCGAGTCTGGCTGGCTTGAAAATACAGACTGACTTCGCCAACCGGCCCGTTGCGATGTTTTGCGACAATGATGTCTGCGATGTTTTTGCGTTCTGTCTCCGGGTTGTAGACGTCGTCTCGATAGATGAACATGACGATATCCGCATCCTGCTCTATGCTGTTGTGAACCACGATATCACCAGCAACGAAGTTGTGTAATTCGTCTATCGTTAAATCGTAGACTTCAGCTTCGCCATCAGGCTCTATATTGATAATTTCATCCCAATAAACGTCGCTCTGTGCTAAAGTGGCTAGCTCGTCGCATTGAACAACCTGCGCTAAGCGGGTGGCTCTCTCACGGCTTAAGTTTTGCTTGTAAAGACTTGTTCCGCAATAGGCGTTACCTAAGCCAGCCTGCATTTGCCGACTTGTTATGCCGACTGCCTGCATAGCAGGAACAGCAAAAAGTTTCCATACCTCGCGAGGTACAACGTCACGATTAGTATTAGCTGGTCGTTGCGAAAGGTGATCAACAATGGCTATTTGATGCACTAATTTTTTCTGACTCAATGCGCCAACTTGTGTAATAAAACGCTCGATTTCATCTTTGCCGCTGACCGTTACATGATACTGGTCTCGTCCCTTGTTCACTTGAGCGTGTCGAGATAGGGTAGCATTGATCCCAATGCGAAGCAAAAGTGATTGCACATTTCGGGCTAATTCATGGCTACTTGAAGCATAGTAGACGTTAGCATAATGCTTTTTCCCAAAACTCAAGTTGATACAGCCATCGGTAGACCAGAGATGTCGTAAAAAGTGGGCAATGCTCTCAGCAGGTTGTGCAAATACTTTCTCTGGTATGTGTTTCTCATATGAACGCAGTCCAAATACGCCAAGTTCATCTAGCCAAATAGAAATAGGATTGCGAACTCTGTGAGTGAGGTGATAACCGGCATACAGGTAGGTCTGGTACCAGTCTCGCTCTTTTTTAATACGCGATAAGACAGCGTCTCCGAAAACAGCAATTGCTAAATCTGCTACAATCTCAGCTAAATCACGTTCGTGAGTAGTATATTGAATAGCATGACGAGGTAAAGTACATCCATCGCCTATGAGGTGTCCGAGCAGCGCCAGTTCATCATGGCTCATAGTAGCTTGCGTAGAACCTGCTAACTTGCGCGGCAACGCTATCCTGTCACATTGAGAAAGGCTATCAAGCCTTTGCCAGCCCTGCATGGTCAGAAATTTGTGATTTGCGGTGGCACGAATAGTGCGTCCCAAACGGGTTGTTATCCGATAAACTGATTTGTATCCAGTGGCAAAGGCATTGCTCACGGTGCAGGGTTCCAGTCGCCATGTTTCGGTATTCAGGGCCAGGACGCGAAATCCCTCTTGTCCGATCAGCTGTTCAATTGGACGGTATATACCTGTATCAGGGAGATAGATCGGCGTATCGCCGGTGATGCAGCCGCTTTCTCTTAAATCCGACAGTTGTGGTACTTTGGATTGACGGCTTTCCACAGCGCGTGACAACTGTGCTAGCGCCAGCACGGGCACGTTCAACTCACGGGCCAACCCTTTCAGGTTGCGGCTAATCTCTGAGATCTCCTGCACGCGGTTCTCGTTGCGCTTGCCGCTGCCCGACATCGACTGCATCAATTGTAGGTAGTCAACAATAATTAAATCGATGCCGCGTTCGGCCTGCAGGCGACGCGCCTTACTGCGCATCTCCACCGTAGAGATACCTGCTGTATCATCGATCCAGATATTAGCCTCTGATAGCGTGCCCATCGCATAAACGATGCGCTCCCACTCGTCATCTTCAATCCAGCCGGTGCGCAGGCGCTGCTGATCGATTCTTGCATCCATAGAAAGAAGACGTTGCACCAGCTGTTCTTTGCTCATTTCAAGGCTAAAGATGGCGACGGAGCGCTGGTGTTTGATGGCGGTATTGTGGGCCATGGTTAAAGCCAGGCTCGTTTTCCCCACCGCAGGTCTCGCAGCTAGGATAATCAAATCGGACTTTTGCAGACCGCCCAGCAGATGATCCAGGTCAGTGAAGCCCGTAGGAACGCCGACGATGGTGCCGCGCCGTTCATGGAGCTGGTCCAGTTTATTCATGTACTCGGAGAGGATATCACGCAGCAGCGAAAAGTCACTGCGCGCGTGGCGCTGGCTGATATTGAAGATCAGCTGCTCAGCTTTATCCAGGGCAATATCCGCGTCCTCTTCCTGATAAGCAATGGCGGCAATTCGGCCCGCGGCTTCAATGAGGCGGCGCAGAATGGCATTGCGCTCGACGATGCGCCCGTAATACTCAACGTTGCCGCTGGTCGGCACCTGGTTGATCAGGGAGGTAATGTAGCTGGCTCCCCCGACATCCTCCAGTTTGTTCCGACGCTCCAGCTCGTCACAGATTGTGATGAAATCTGCTGGTTCGCGCTGCTCATAGAGTTGAAGAATGACCTCGTAAATAGTGCGGTGGGCGTCACGATAGAAATCGTCGGGGAACAGAAATTCTGCCACCTGGACAATTGCCTCTGGGTCGATAATGATGCTGCCGAGTACGCCGCACTCCGCCTCAATGTTTTGAGGTAATAGTTTCTCCACTCGTATCCCCTACCGATTTGATAGAATACTCTATTTGCTTGTTATATTAGCACATTGGTTCGATTTTTAACACGTCACAAAGCGATATCTCATCTGAAATTGCGTGTTTCAACAGTGTACCGAATCTTTCACGCGAAATCAATTAAAGAGTATGTAAGAGCATTGTGGATATGTGGATATGTTTGGGATGTTGGCGTGCTTGAGCCTTGCGGTAGCATGACATAACGTAAGGTTATCCCCTGTTTATCCACAATGTTGACCAAGTTATCCCCTAGTTATCCACGACTTTATCCACATACATATCCACAGGGAAAGTCGTAGCTATTGAAAAAAGAAGGGCTTGCGGAATTTATCCAATAGGGAAAAGGACTTGACCCAACCACATGAGAAGGTTATTATAGCACAGAGAAAATTCAGATTCGGGTTCAATATGGCCACCCACCGTTTTAGCAAGAGATAGTCGTCGTACATTGGCTGGGGGCCTCATACTATGTAAAGAAGGAGTACTTTTCAAACCCCATGCCAAAGACAACAAAACGCGCGGCAACAAAGCGCGCAGCAAGAATAGCCAAAGCTCATGCCACTGAATTGCCAAAATTAGAGGTCAGAGAACCTGCTAAACGGGCTCCTGGCTACAAGGCGCCCAAACGAGGCCTGGCACGCTATCCCTGGGGCATCTTTATGAGCATTCTCATTATTGGGCTAGGTATCTATACGCTCTACTTCTATCATGTTGGTCCCTTTGCGTTGCCTCCCGTCAAGCCAAAAACGACGCCTGTTGTTAGGGTCTTACCGACCCCGCTAGTGCCAACCTCAACCCCGTCAACAACTCCTTCACCCTGTCTATCGGTTGTTGGCAAACTCACAAATAGCTCTCCAGGACCGAGCGGAGCCACCTTCACTAAGATTACGCATACCTACAGCCAGGCTCCTGCTATGTCTATAGATGTCAAGAAAATGTATTGTGCAGGTATCAATACCAATCGAGGCTTGATCGTATTGGAACTTGATCCACAACTGGCGCCTAACACGGTCAATAACTTTGTTTTTCTGGCAGAGCACCATTTTTATGATGGGTTGAAATTCCATCGCGTCGTACCTAAGTTCATTGTTCAGACAGGTGACCCGCAAGGTACTGGCGCGGGCGGTCCCGGCTACAAATTCAAGGATGAGCCTGTACTGGCAAATTACACTGCTGGTTGTCTTGCGATGGCCAATTCTGGCTCCAACACCAATGGCAGTCAGTTTTTCATCTGCACAGCGGACGACACAAAGGCTTTGCAAAAATCGTATAATCTCTTTGGGCATGTCGTGCAGGGCCTGGATGTAGTTCTCAAGATTCAAGGTCCCAGTGACAGCGCGAGTTCAAAGAATATTAAATCAGATGTCATCAACCACGTAATTGTGGTTGCGGCGCCTTAGGTCGTACATGAAAGGATAAAGTGAATATTCATGGCACAGAAGCGTTATAGCGGGCCACCTGCGATGGTGATCGATCCTGCTAAAAAGTATATGGCAACGTTCCATACGCAAATGGGAGATTTCCAGGTGGAACTATTTGCGTCACAAGCTCCTCAGACCGTGAACAACTTCGTGTTTTTAGCGCGCGAGGGATTTTACGATAACACAACATTTCATCGCGTAATGCACAATTTTATGGCACAAGGTGGCGATCCAACGGGAACAGGAACAGGTGATCCGGGGTATAAGTTTGCCGACGAGCGCGGGGCGCTCGCGCTGAAACATGACCGCGTCGGTATCCTGTCGATGGCGAATGCTGGCCCCAACACCAATGGCAGCCAGTTCTTCATCACCTATGGACCAACGCCACATCTCAATGGTAAACACGGAGTCTTTGGGGTAGTAACTTCAGGAATGGATGTCGTACGTTCGATTAGTGAGCGCGATCCGGGCCGAGCACGTGAGCCAGGCACGGGGATCAACTCGATAGAGATTTCTGAGCAGTAAAATAAAAGAGAGGGATGGGGTGTGATTGATCACACCCCATCCCTCTCTTTTACTGGCCTATGCTCTTTTATCAATACTCTGTGTAATAAGGGTGCTTTCTAGTTGCTATCCACGCTCCCAGGAGACTGACTAATCCACCGATAATGCCCCACACCAGGAAAAAGACCAGGGCAATTAACAAGATGATCAGGGTGCCCCCATTGCCAGAAGTCGCACTGGCGGTATGTTGAACACCTGGATAATTTGGAATAAGGCTTGTAATGGAGCCTGCGCCATAATATACTAAGAAGCCTGTGACGAAGCCCGCCAGGAAGCCCAACCTGCGTTGTACGACGATCTTGCCAGCGATAAAGCCAGCTATTAATAAGATCAAGAGGGTAATAAAAAAAGTCAACACGGCAAACCAAAAGATCGTGAAAGCGAGGGCATTTTTAACCGCCTGGTCTTTTGCTCTGTCGAATGCGTGATACGTGGAAGCATTCGCCAGCGTAATAGCCAGGCTTTGTGCAATGCAGAATACACTAGCCAGGGCTCCAATAATCACTGCATTGCGAAAACGATGTCGTGGAAGTGCGGGAGAGGTGGCTTGCTCAGAGTCTCGCATGTGGCGGTTCCCTTCAGTGACTTACCTTAATCTGAGTGTAAATATTCGAATAGGTGTTGATGAGTTGCCAATTATTGAATGGCCAGTAGACCAGAACGGCCTTGCCTACAAGATCATCTTTTGGGACAAATCCCCAGTAGCGCGAATCCTCACTATATGGGCGATTATCCCCTAACACGAAATAGTCATTCGCTGGTACTTTAATGGTTTTCCCGGCAGGGTTGGAGGCCTGGCTTATGTATGTTTCTTTTAGCAGAACGCCATCAACTTGCACTGTCGAGCTATCCAGAGTTACGGTGTCTCCCGGCAGGCCAATCACTCTTTTGATGAAATCTTCAGAGGTATCAAGTGGATAATGAAAGACGATGACATCTCCGCGCTCAGGTGCGTGGAAAAGGTAGGCCATTTTGTTCACCAACACATATTCTTCGCTCTGGAGCCCTGGTTGCATACTAACACCAGATACGCGATAGCTTTGAATTGCAAAGCGAATTACCAGAAAAATGATCAGCGTCAATGCAACTGTTTCAACGATTTCTCGTGCTAGGTGTGAGTGTTGTTTCAAGTCAAACCTCGTCTATGTTATTTACTGGGGCGGATAGCAGCATATACTGAAGGGTATGTATTGATCAGCCCCAAATCATTGAATGGCCAGTAGGCTACAATTACTTTCCCTATAATATAACTTCTGTCTAGTGGTCCCCAATTGTAAGCCTCACAGCAGTACTGATCGCTCTATTCCTGTGCATATTATAGCCGATAGATGAGATTGCATCTACGGCTTGTTGCGACGGATAACGAATCTGTCTGAAGGTACTACGTATTGTCAATTTGAAAGTTGCTGTTTCGCATAGGTTGATAAACGACATAGCCGTCAAAGATGTAACGACGGAAATGCTGGTGATAGAAAGTCATGATCCTCGGGAAGTGGAAAGCGGACGAAGAACCAAGCGGAAAGACAAAAGAAGCGTGGGGATCCTTCGTAACAATAATATAGTAAGGCTTATAGCGGTTAAAACCTGGCTCGATGTGATTAGTGACAACTGCACAGATGATGCGCTCGTCGCTCTGGAAAATAATATTATCGCAGGTCCAGTATTCTGAGTAGATATGCGTTACATGAAGACGCAACAGGTCGGTGATCAATGCCTCCTGCTGCCGATTGAGCGCTTGTGTGGATGGAATGGCTTGCACTATATAGATATAACCCATCAGCCAGATCAAGGCGATATAGATCAGGATCGAGCCATTGATAAACGCCAGCAATTTGACTCTCCATGGCGAGGATAGGTCGATGGTGCTTACCTGTTCCCAGAGAGGCGCAATAATGGCAGGAGTAGCGACCAATAGACAGAATAAGTAGCGCGAGTTTGCCCAGGGATCCAAAGCTGAAACAGGACTGTTGGCAAAGAGTAAAATTGTCAAGCAGGCACTCCCCAGAAGCATCAGTCGCGCGAAATAGCGAATAGCGGACTGACGCTCGTGTCGCTGTTTCCAGAGAGCTTTACTGTTTAAGAAGGCTGCGATGGCCAAAAGCGAGAGGTAACAGAGAGACCAACCGCCCTGGTAAAGCGTGCAATCGAGATTACTGTGACTGAATAGGCTAAAAAGTGGCAAATTGTGGTTTGGGCAGATGGGATTAGCACCTGTAGCATTAGGGATTCCCAACAGCAGCGTGCCAACAATCTTCTGGACAAAGGGAATATGATTTATATAAATCCCTGCTGCATCCGAACGGTAGACGCGTAAAAAATAGGATAACGAACTCTCTTGACTTGGAACTGTGAAATTATAAATGATTAAAGGTAGTATGCCAAGAAGAAAGCTCGCTACAATGCAAATCGGTGCCCATGTGCGCCAATCACGCCAGCAGAACACGAGTAGCAACAGACCAGTGGTCAGGATAAATGGTAGGACGAGCAGGTCTGTCCAGATGCTAAATCCCACTAAGAGGCCCCAGCACCCATACATTACGAGGCGTATCCAACCCTTGTGAGTGGAATTATCGCGATTGAACGAGAGTGCTAGCCAGGTGGCAATAAGTAACTCGAGCGTGCCAAAGAGTAATGTTTCAGGGTAACCGCCAATAGCTCTCAGTTGAACCGACAGCATGCCATAGGAGCCTAGACTGAGCAAGAAGAGTGTAACAAGGGCCAGGTTTTTGCTGAATAGCTGGCTTATGAGTAGATAGATGCTGACGAGAAAGAGAGTAAACACGAGAAGCAAGCCCAGGCGCAGCACAAACAATGAAGGGCCAAAGAGGTGAAAGAGCACAGCGGCAAGATATGCCTCGAATGGCCCCATATAGCCCTGGCCGTAGAAGAAAATAGGAAACTCATTCCGATAGGCTATATGGAGCGCCATCAGACCTAATGTGCCTTCATCACTGTTCGTTTCTGGCCAACCCTGACTTATAAGGACGATGCGTAATACTATTGCAAAGAGTATGATGAAGAAAGCACATAACCCATGCCTATTGATTGTAAGATGTTTTAAGAACATGCCAATCTATTATTACTATGTAAAGAACCAGCTTTAGCTCTTTCTAGAGTAGTATACTAGCATACCTTCACATTGTAGACAAGCAGATTTTGCAATAGAAGTTACCAGGGACGAATAATCAGATGTCCCTGCGCCACCGCGTGTACAATGTCAGATCGGCTCACAATGCCAACGAGCTTGTCGTCTTGCACGACTGGAACTCGTTTGATCTTGCGTTGGGTGAGGAGCAAGGCAATCTCGCTAACAGGAGTCTCTTCACTGACCGAAATGATTTCATGGCTCATAATGTCAGAGACGTGGAGTCCTTCCCTGTCAACCTTGCTGATAATATCGGCTTCTGTGATAATACCTATAATATTGTCATTTTCATTGACAACTGGCAAGCCGCTAATGCGCTTTTCGTCAAGCAATTGTGCTGCTTCTTGTGCGCTTGCCTCTGGCCGGATAGTGCAAACTTTGTGAGTCATGATATCTCGTGCGATCATATTGGCTTGCTCCTTTGGGCTCTGAGAAGGGATGGCAAAGCAACATCGTTACCATTGCTACTAATGATACCACATCCACTGCCTTTTTTGATGCCCAAAATATGGCCTACTACAGGGCCCTAAGCCGCTGAAGTCGCGAGACCGCCGATGCTTAATATGGCTGAATTGGAAGCGTACGTATCGTCCATATCGCTTGCACGTAGTGTGCGTCGTAGATTAGCCAATGCTGCCTGTATACGTTTTTTAAGGGTGTTTTCCGATGTCTTTAATGTCCGCGTCATCTCAGGAAGCGTCATACCGTTGTAATAGTGCAGAACAATTACCGTTCTTTGTTTTATAGGCAGGTTCTTGATTGCCTGGGCAAGGTCCCAATCGCGTTCCATCCGTCCCTTGTGATCATCGGCTACCTGGGCAAGCAGGTCTGTTTCTTGATCAGCCATTGACTGGCGTATAAACGCTGTGGAGCGCGCTACTCTGCGCTTAAAACTGATACACTGGTTGACGACGATGCGCATGAGCCAGGACCGCAGCGCTCCTGCATCGCGCAGTTCGGGAAGGTGGTGCCATATCTGGATCAGAGCATCCTGTACGACATCCTCTGCTATATCGCGGTCGCCCACGATCATAGTTGCTGTTCGCAACATCAGTGAGCTGTACTGATCAACAATATCGTTAAAAGCTTCCTGTTCACCACGCAACGCTCGCGCTACAAGGAACTGCTGCTCACTTCTCCCTGGTTTTTCGTCTACGAAAATTGTGCTCTCCGTTTCATGTTCTTCAGAGAAGCTGCTAAATAGCGTATCTCCTGTAACTTCAGCCCCACTTGTTTGAGGCTTCTCGGTAGTGAGTATTGCCATGAGTAAATATTCCTTCCTGTATATCATACAAACTATGTACATAGTTATAACATACAATGAACGTTAATTCAAGGTGTGCTTGCTCATGCTTTTTGTAATGGATATAGTTTGTTCATAGTTGGGTTTGAAAGATGGAGAGTTTTGAGGAGATTACAGACTGACTGTAGGCATCCATTTGGACAAAACAAAAACGGAGAGGTAAATAAACCCTCTCCGTGGCTGGGGTGCAGGGATTCGAACCCCAATCGGCCGATCCAGAGTCGGCAGTCCTACCGTTGAACGACACCCCATCAGTGCAAGCGACAATCTTGTTGCCTGCCGTTTGTGTGGTGTATGATACGCTAACTTTTGCGAGATGTCAAGCGCTTTTTGGCAGGGGGAAAGGGTTTGAAGAGGTCACGAAGTGAGGGACAACGGGGCTTGTCGTCCTGTTGTCCCTCACTTCGTACATTTCCTGAGACAGTGAAGCTTTTAATCGGCTAAAGCCTCGGCACTTCTTTCGCCACTAGTGATTACCTGTCGACGTTTGAAGCCAAACCAGTAGATGGCGCCAACTCCAAAGAGGACAATGAGCGAGAACTCAAAGATCGGGATGTTGCCGATTATATTGAGTACAGGGATGTGTGCCCAGGACGTAAAGACCAGGTTAAGTGCTGGATTGGTATAGAGGCTGCGGAGGCCACCATACCAGAGGAAGTTAATAATCATCAAGCCGCCATAGATCAATGCTAACACATTGACTATAATTCCCCATCGACCAAGGCTGAAAGGAGATTTCTCTCTTGGCCAGCCTTTGAAGCGAGCGTTCAGCGAGGCAAGGTTATTCATGAAGTATGAGACATAGATCAGCCCTGTAGCGCCTGTGACGATAACGCCGATGGCGGTACTGACGGTGAAAGGCAACGCAGCGAGCACCGCAACGGCGATTCCTGCCCAGAGCGGGGTGTGGAATGTTGTGTTAACCGTGCTCCAGACATTACCAAAGGGGAGACGACCATCACGTGCCATCGAGAACATCAGGCGAATGGTGGCGGACTGGATAGCCAACGTGCAGACGAAGACAGCTATCAGTACGACAAACAGGTACACATTCCCCCAGAATGGCCCGAGGGCATCTTGAATAATCTGGGGTAGGGCCGATAGGAAGTTGGATCCCTGCGCAATGCCCTCAATTTTTGGATAGTTTTTGATCGAGAGTAGCGTCCCACCCAGGAAGAGCAGACCTGCGATGAACGAGATGCCAATCGACCAGAGCACACCGCGTGGAGCATTCTTCTGCGGGTTTCTTGTTTCCTCACCAAGTGTACCCGCTGTGTCGAAACCATAAATTACAAAGAGCGACATGAAGAGCGCTGCTATGAAAGCTCCGCCATAAGTGACGCCGAAGCCTGGCGTCCACTCGTTTCCTGGACCCTGGAGTGAGGTGTGTGGGCCTGTGAAGAGGAAACTCACCGGCTGATGGTTATTGAACAATAACAGGATGAGCGCGAAACCGAACATGCCAATGATCTCAGCTGCGACACCAATATTGTTGATGATGGAGACCAGCCTCACACCTGCGATGTTGATGATTGTACAGAGTATAATCGAGACCAGGGCGATGAAGACGGCGTTATTCAAGCCTAAGATGGTTGCTGGCATGTTGGGGAAGATGGCTAGCAACGGAATAGGTATCGTGAAAGCTACCGCCGTTACTGTCAGAATGCCAGCGAAGAAATAGACCCACCCGGTAAACCAGCCCAGGGTGAAACCTGAGAGGCGCTTGCTCCACTGATAGATTGAACCAGCTATAGGGAAATGTGAAGCCAGTTCAGCGAAATTGAGAGCAATGAGGAACTGTCCGCCCGCGACGATAGGCCATGTCCAGAAAAACGCTGGTCCACCTGCTGCTAAGCCGAGATAGAAGAGGGAAAATGTGCCGGTCGAGACAGAGATGTAGGAGAAAGCGACTGCGAAATTGGACAAGAATCCCAGCGTTCGCTGCAATTCCTGTTTGTAACCAAACTTTTGCAGTAATGCTTCGTCTCTCTGTTGCTGGGATACATCTGGTTGCGCCATTGATAAACGCCTCCTTTATGGTAGATAATACCAACGACCAGTATGGTAAATGATACCAACGATTATGGTAGATAATACCAACGACCAGGAACGTGAGAGTAGGATGACCCTTGCGGTCATCCTACTCTATCCGGGTATTGAGACTCTAACCCATGGCAGAGGGATTGGTCGGGGTCTCAATGTGCCTTCCCTTTTTTCGCGATTAGTAGATTTGCGATATTCGAACGAGAAGCCTGGTAGTTAACAAAAATTCGTAATAATCCTTTCTGAAGAATCCGAAATCTGCAACTGTTAATAGTACATAGTAGAGTTTCCCTTTTATAATTGCCATGTGCAAATCAACTATATTATATAATAAAGTTGTGTATAATATGAAACTAAAGCGAAAGCAATCGCTGCTATTGTTGGTTTTTATTGGAGCCTTTGCCATTTTTGTTTCATACAGCATACAATACTTTAAAGAATAAGCATAAAGTCTCTAGATGACGGCTAGCATCGTTTCTCTATTTTTTAACTGAAGGGGATAGTTTCATGCGAAGTAAAATAACTGTTATTGGCGCCGGTTTCGTCGGTAGCACATTGGTGCAGCGCCTGGTAGAACGCGATTACGCCGATGTGGTGATGTACGATATTGTTCCCAACATGCCCCAGGGGAAGGCACTGGATATGCTCCAGGCAGGGCCTGTGCTTGGCTATGATTCTTTGGTGATTGGCACGAATGATTATGCTGATACCGCGAACTCCGATATCGTCGTCGTCACCTCTGGTTTTCCCCGTAAACCAGGAATGACCAGGGATGACCTGGTCAAGAAAAACCAGGAAATTGTGACGCAGGTGACTGAGAATGTCGTCAGGCACTCACCGGATTGTATCATCATCATGGTTACAAACCCCCTGGATGCTATGGCGCAACTTGCGTTTCACATTAGCGGCTTCCCACGGAACCGCGTGGTCGGTATGGCCGGTGTTCTGGACACGGCACGTTTCCGCACCTTTATCGCCCAGGAACTCGGCGCTTCCGTGCGCGATGTAGAGGCCTATGTCCTGGGTGGTCATGGTGATACTATGGTTCCACTCGCTCGTATGTGTACTGTTGCAGGTGTGCCCATCACGCAACTACTTTCCGCTGAGCGCGTGGAGCAGATTGTGCAGCGCACGCGTGATGGCGGAGCTGAAATTGTGAAATTACTCGGTACCGGGAGTGCTTACTTTGCGCCATCGGCCTCGGTCCTGCATATGGTCGATTCGATTCTGCTTGATAAGAAAATGATCATGCCATGTGCAGTCCATCTACAGGGAGAATACGGTATACAGAATCTCTTCGTCGGCGTGCCCGTCAAGCTCGGTGCTAAGGGCGCAGAACAGGTTATCGAGGTTGAGCTGAATGAGAGCGAGCGCGCTCTACTGCAGAAGTCAGCCAATGCCGTTAAAGAACTGATCGAAGTGATGGGAATTTAACCGTGAGAATCAGCAGGGGAGAAGGTAACCGTAAGAGACTGTTAGGAACTAGTATCTTCTCCCTCTTCTTTCTCTCCTTTACCTATGCCCGCAATTACGATAATATATTCTCCGCGCGGTTTTGACTGGGTCACCGCTGCCAGCAGCGCAGAGAGTTTTCCTCGCTGCACGCTTTCAAACAGCTTCGTCAAGTCATTGGCGATAGCCGCTTCTCGGTCGCCAAACGTCTGCAGCGCATCTTGCAGGAAGCCTTCAAGACGATAGGGGCTTTCATAAAAAATAAGTGTATGTGGTGACGCTTTATCAAGCGCCATAAATTTGCATCTTCCCACGGATTTGCGCGGGGGAAAGCCGCGAAAGGTAAAGCTGTGAACTGGCAAACCTGAGAGGACCAAAGCCATCACAAAGGCTGTCGGCCCTGGGATCATCGTCACATCAACCTGGGCACTGATTGCTCTCCGCACAAGCGTAAAGCCTGGATCAGAGATCCCAGGCGTACCAGCATTTGTTACCATAGCGACTACCTTTCCTTGTTTCAGCAAGGCTTCGATACGCTCACCTGCTCGCTGCTCATTGTGCTCATGAAAGGCAATCTGTGGTTTACTAATCGAGAAATGCTTGAGCAGTAAACCCGTTTTCCGCGTATCTTCACTGGCAATGACATCAACTTTCTGTAATGTCTCAAGAGCGCGCAGCGTCATATCATTGAGATTTCCGATTGGGGTAGCAATCAGATAGAGCATTTAGTCTTCTTTCCTCCCTGATAAATGATCGAGTTTTGAAGATGATCAAAAATAGAGAATACGAATGGATGCTGCTTAGTATAGAGAAACTAGCCAAATTTTACTAGTGTGAAATAAAATACAAGCAGATGTGGTTATAGCTTGTGTGGTATAGATGTTTCGCACCAGAGTCATCGGTCTTGGGTATAACGTCTATAAATTTACAGCACAATTAAAGAATAACGATCATACAGAGATATATTAAATAGAATTCAGCTGGTTTTGAATGTATAACATGAAATTAATTTTCATCATCTTATTTTGTAATACACGTACTTACATGAATCAACCTATCATTATAATAATGATAGCAAATCCTTGACTTTTGCAAGCCTCTATGCTACTATAATAACTATGGTGTATTATTCTCTCACTTTTTGTTATTCTGATGTGTGTCGAAACCTTTAGAAATCATTTTTTATGTGAAGTGATTTATAAAGGTTTTATGTGTATAGCATAATTAAAAAGTCGGAGTAAACCGCATTTACAATGTTACCGTGGAGACTAAAAAATATAAGAGGAATCAAATACATCCTGATTCCTCTCTATGAATTTTTAACTGGAATTTGCCAAGTTGAGCCAAAAGGAGAAACTTGAAAGGAAGTATACCTATGCCACCATCCATAGAAGCTGCAAATGTAGGTAAGGCGGTCGCAGCGAGAGTCGGTACAAATATTCGAGAGGTTCGTACTAAGCTTGGGATGACCCAGGCTCAGTTAGCTGCACCAGAATTTTCCATCTCGTATATCTCAGCGATTGAGAGAGGAAAAATTCGTCCATCCCTCAAAGCCCTCTCAATTCTTGCGCGCCGCCTGGATGTTCCTCTAACATTCTTATTAGAAGGTTCGCCTTCTGGTGCTGCTGAAGCAAGAGCTGTAGGGTATTCGCCCGCCGACTCAGGTCCTGATCAGAAAATTGATGTTGATTTACTCCAGGCTAGTGTACTTGTGCAACAAGGAGCTTTTGAAGCAGCTGATGAGTTGTTAACACCTATTCAACCAGAGCGTATTACAACTGATCAAGTGTATCGATTATACCTTTTGCGAGGTCAGATACATTTGGGAGCGAATGAGTACCAGGAAGCCGTAGTAGATTTACGTGCAGCAGTAACTCAAGGCGAAAGTCTCAATGATACAGAAGCAATTGAACGCGCTCGCAATCTTCTCGGTAAAGCTTATTTCTCGTTGTATAACTACACTCTTGCAATAGAAAATCATCTCCGCTGTAACACTGCGATCGAAAATAGCCAGATCAAAGACCCGGTATTCGAACTCGATGTGTACAGTAATCTAGCCAATGATTATTTCCGCCAGGGCGAACTAGAAAAAGCTGTGACCTTTTACCATCGCGCATTAGAAGTGTTTGATGGTTTAAACCGCGACAGTAAGAGCTTTGCGCAGAAGTATATGGAGATCAGCCAGAGTTATAAAGCGCTTGGTAAGCTAGCGATGGCACGTGATTACGCCATGCGTAGCCTGGCTCTTTATGAAATGCGGGATGAGCAGAGACTTGTCGGTCTCACCCATCAGCGATTGGGTAAAACCCTGGAGAAGCAGAATAATCTCGATGAGGCAGAGAGAGAATACCGAGATGCGATAGCTATTGAGCAAGATCTCGATGATGCGATTTCGGCTTCAACCTGCCATACATCCCTGGCGGAACTTCTCTTGAAGCGTGGTAAAACGGAAGAGGCAGAGAAAGAAGCACAAGATGCCCTAACATTCGCTCGTGCAAGCGAAGATGCTCAGGTGCAGGGCCTGGCTCTTATTGCGCTTGCCCAGTTGCGCCACCAGACAAAAGACTATGCTGCCGCCGACGAATTGTTCAGCCAGGCTCTTGATCTGCTCGATTCATCTCACGCCCACGAAATTACGGCTGGTGCGTATTTCCGCTATGCCAATCTGTTAGAGGAGCGTGGCGAAGTACAGCGAAGCTTGAACGCTATTAAAAAGGCGTACGAACACCAGAGCCAGGGAAAACGCGGCGATATCGAATAGCCCAAACATGAACGTGCCACCTTGCGTGCGCAATGAATTGCGCCCCTACGTTGTTTGACAAGCAACTACATGTATGTAGGGGTGCAATTTGTTGCGTATAATCTATAATTTGGGTACAATTTAGGGAACAGGGCGGGGCAAGCCCCGTCCGTACATTTATGTATGGTATGCAACCATTCAGGCAGTGTGGAGGAAATTCGTATGCCCTTTACGGCACACGATCTGAGGTATCACGCAGAACAGACCTATCCAGCCTTGCAGGCGCATTTAAATTGGCATGCACAACGCTCTTTAGACGTACTCAAGTATGATCCAGTTGAGATTGATATGGTTGTAGGACACGTCGTAGAGCACCTTCTTCGTTTAGGCCTCCTTGGTGGTGAAGATAGAACGCCACTCACCGTTCTTGATGGACTGAGCAATGCACAGTTCTACGCCTTTCTCAATCGCAGTGCTCGTAATAAAGCAATCGATCGGCTGCGTAAAAAACGGCTACAAATGATATATGCCTCTGACTTTGAAGGAATAGAAGGGACGGATATTGAAGATGACCCTTTGAACGAGGCGACGGAACCGGTTAGTGGAGGAGCGCCTTTTCCTACACCAGAAGAAACCACACTTGCCCTGGTTTCCCAACAAGAACTACGGAACCTCCTCAAACATTGTATCAAGGCGCTCAGCCCTGCTCCCCGGCAATTCTATGCCATCTTACAAAAGATCGAGGAGTACGATGCGACTGAATTGTTGCGCGGCGTCCTTGAAGAACTACCAGACAAAGAGCTTCTCTCTACTAGTGGTGAAGCTGTTGCTAATATGAGCCAGCATAAAGATCACGCGCACAAAAAACTGCGCCATTGTCTCCAGCAGCAAAGTACCAATTTGACAGTTATCGTTGCCTTGCGTTTGACAGAGTATGGAGTACGTTCTACGCACTCTCAAGAGTTTCTAGTCGATATTCAGACTTTGGCACAGGAATATCTTTCCGAAGGTGATGTGCGGATAGGCCTGAATAAACTGGCGGCTGAAGGTTTACTTGATTGGCATGGCGATACAGTCGTCCATATCACGTCAGCCCAGATGAAGCGCCTATCGCGCTTCTATAGGGAAGAATGAGTTGCCTTTATCATTCCCGGGATGCGGCTGCCTTTATCATCCCCGGGATGCGGCTACCTTGTATGCTCAGGAAAGGTCAAATTATGAACGATTACAAGCAATTCGATGGCTCGTCTAATGATCGCAACGCGACTATCAAACTGGCTCGATGGCTGCGAGACGTACTAGCGAAATCATCACAAGATATAGCAAAGCTGTCTTCAACTGGAGGAGATGAAAACGAGTTTGAAATACTCCTCAGTAGTGACTATCACCCTCGCTTTTATCAGCAGTTACCTGACTTCATCATGGCTCTTTTGCTGCACGATCCAAAGGCGACGATCCATTATGCTCCATTGCTCTATCACCTGGCGGGATGTACTACTTGCCACAGTGCGTACCTGGAATTGTATGATGCAATGCGCTACGCCGTTGAAGTCGGTGATACGCTCCCCAACGTGAATCATGGTACTCACCCATTAGCGACCATTCCTGCTGGAACGTTGGTAAACCTTTGTCAATTATTGATCAGGCAGGCAGAAGCGGTATTGCGCCAGGCTCGTTATGATCGTACGGATGGAGATGCCCAGGCTCGTTCATTATTGCAGTGGGCGATGAGAGTGAGCGCCCAGATAACGCAGAGCAGTCAGCGCGTTAAAGCGCTGCATGACCTCGTTCGTGTAGCGACGATTACCGACGGTCCTCGTAGCCCTGGAGAGCAAGGAAAGGCAGTTCGTTCCTACTCACCATTGATCGGTGCTGGGGGAACCCGTCACGGAAAAGTATTGCGCAAAGCCGGTACACCTATGCGTTCTACGGAAACTCCTGCGGAGCAGTCGATGATTATCCTGCAGTCAAGCCCGCTCGAAGGAAGTATTATCCAACACGAGGATACGCTCGAACTGCATTTACAAGAATTGGATGAGAATTTGCGTGGCCACTATTTGACCATCTCTGTGCCGCTCGGTTCGTTAATTGAACCCGTGCGCTGGATCGGTGGCAATCCTCGGGCCATTCGTACTGCCACCCCTGTGGATAAAGACGGCACGGTAATAACACCACTCGGCCAAACCGATTTACGGCTCAATAATCCAGACGAGCGCAACCTGTTAGAGGTGATGTTCTTGTTACTAGAGGTGCGCCCCACCGATTAACGGCTTGCCTTTATCATCCTGCGGATGCAACTGCCTTTATCATCCTGCGGATGCGGCTGGTTGAAATTCGACTGTGCCACTTTTCCCTCCACTCTTTAAGGCTACATACGCCTGCTCGAGTGTAATAGTTGTATCTACTCCTTTGCACATGTCATAGATCGTCAGTGCGGCCACAGTCACAGCCGTCAGTGCCTCGACATCCACGCCGGTCTTATAGTTTGTGCGCGTGCGCCCTTCGATCTCGATCAATCCTCGTTCGCTGTCAACCGAGAAACGAATATCAATGTGGGTCATGGGCAGTGGATGGCACAAGGGGATGATCTGCGATGTTTGTTTGGCTGCCATGATACCCGCGATCTTCGCCACCTCTAAAACACTCCCTTTTGCGACCTGGTTCGTCTCAATCAGTCGCACGGTTTGTACTGCCATCCGCACCCTGGCTTTGGCGATGGCTTCGCGCACCGTCTCAGGCCGGTCGGTGACATCTACCATATGGATATTGCCACTTTCATCGAGGTGGGTTAGCTGTGTGTTGGAGTCCGATGTCATACTTCGTTATGTACCCTTTCAGCATAGCCCACTTGTGGGCCTCATATACTGCGGAAGGCGACCGCTGTCCTCCCCAAAAGTCCTAGACAATTGTAGCACATTATCGTATGCTCGAGGCGGTAAAGCAGGCTCATTTCTTATCTATAAAAACGTAGAAGTGGGTAAGCCCATCCTGACTTTAGGACTATATATTGCTCTCTAAAAGGATATCCTGTTATACTTTCACTACTTACAGGTTTTATAAGGGCTGAAAAGCTAAAATTGGCGAAGTTTGAAAGTTGATCTTTGCGGTTGCCACGTCTACAGGCGAACTGTTGCAGGGTTGTAAAGCCCGGGGATCGCAGCGGCTTTTACCGTATCACGGAATGGAGTTATGTTCATGCTTGATAATGTTCTTTCGTCTACTGGGACGCCTTCTCGTGTAAATGCTCACAATACCAAGTCGCACGGTTCACTTGACGCTGATATCATCATTAAGAACGCGCCGGACCCGGTTTTTGTCTCTGACCTGGAAGGCAAGAT
>JRHI01000464.1_pt1 | contig 44232 bp, 38 predicted proteins | sample 215371 | NCBI WGS metagenome assembly JRHI01 (sample SAMN02929681, study PRJNA255918) | sediment metagenome | biome: cave system; feature: Ice Cave; material: Sediment; isolation source: sediment from deep within a dark volcanic ice cave with no known source of... ... | reverse complement strand
GCCGCCGAAGCCGCCACCGCCCCACCCTCCTGAACCGCCGCCTCGGCCGCCCATCCCCCCGAAAAGCCCGCCCAGGAACATTCCCCCAAGAAACGAGCCTCCACGCCCGATGAGCAGGCTAAAAACAAAAAGATAAAAAAGAATTCGTAGCCAGCTTATGGAACGATGCCGACCCTCCGGGCGCCCCACAGGCGCCGCTTGGGCCGAGCGGTTGTCGAGTGTGACGCCGCGATCCTGAGCGATGACCGCGGCAATGCGATTGGCGACGAGAAGGACCCCCTCGCTGTACTCCCCCTGTTGCAGGTAGGGACGCATCTCGCGTCCGAACCCGCCAACTTTTCCGTCCGGCAGGATTGGTTCGAGGCCATAGCCTACTTCCGTCCAGTATTGATGATCGTCTACCGCCAGGAGAACCAGCACCCCGCGATCTTCGCCCTTCTTCCCAACGCCCCATTGTTGATACAGGCTATGCCCGAAGTTCTGCGCGGTATCTCCGCCAAGAGTGTGAATCGTGACGGTAACAAGCGCAGCCCCGGTTTTTTCCAGAAGCTCATTACAAAGGCTGGTGATTTGGCTGTTCGTTTCCGCGCGTAAGACGCCAGCGAAGTCGTTCACACAACCTTGCGGCTTGAGATCAGTAACTTTTTCAGCGCAGGCGCTGCCGGCACATAGAGCAAGCAGAAAGCACGCCAAGAGAGCACGCAGACACCGTCCGTGCACACTGCTGTCTTGCTTGCGTGGAGGAATGGTCGAGATGGTCATAGCGAAATCAAATCAATCCGCAGGGACAGCGCGGTCGTGGGCCCAGGCGCGCAGGGCGGTGATATCTTCCGCACGGGTAACCGACAAAGGGCGCGTAACGCGCAGCTCATCGAGAACAATAGCAGTTGAGAGCTGCTCTTTCTTCGAAAAAGCAGTGTAGAGTCCAGCGACAATTGCTTGCTCCACTTCAGCCCCGCTGAAGCCTTCACTGGCTGCCGCAAGGGCCTGGAGGTCAAATTGTGCCGCATCGCGGCCCCGTTTGCGGAGATGAATCTCAAAGAGTGCAGCACGAATTTCTAAACTCGGCAAATCGACAAAAAAGATTTCATCGAAGCGGCCCTTACGCAGGAGCTCAGGGGGCAGCCGCGACAGGTTATTGGACGTGGCGGCAATGAAAACTCCGCTCTGACGGTCCTGCAGCCAGGTCAGGAAGGTAGCCAGCAAGCGCTGGGAGAGGCCGCCGTCGACATCCGAGCTTGCGCCAGTGGCCGCAAAGCCTTTTTCGATTTCGTCAATCCACAGAACGATGGGCGATAGCTGCTCCGCAATGCTGAGCGCTTTGTTCAGCCGTTTCTCGGATTCGCCGACATATTTGTCATAAAGCGCACCGGCATCCAGCTTAGCGAGCTCCAGCTTCCACTCACCCGCGATGGCTTTGGCAGCCATGCTCTTGCCGCACCCCTGAACGCCGGTGATCAAGACGCCCTTGGGCGGCTCGAGACCAAATTTTTGGCCTTCGACGGTGAGGGCCCCACGGCGCTTCGCCAGCCATTGTTTCAATGAACTCAGGCCGGCAATGTCCGCGAAATTGGACCCGATCTTGACATATTCCAGCACGCCATCCTGCCGGAGGATTTGCCGCTTCGCTTCCAGAACATCGGAGAGAAGCCCGGAATCGGCGCGCCCCCTCGCCAGCAAGCACTTCGTAAGAGTGCGGCGCGCTTCCTCGCGAGTCAGGCCTTGCAGTTCTTGCGCCATCTGGTGCAGAGCGGCGGCGTCCAATTCAACCTTGAGCGGCGCTTGCCGTTGGGTTTCGGCTAAAGTTTGATTGACGACCTGGAGCAAAAGATCCGCATCCGGAAGCTCGATGCGAAAAGCGACCGCGTCATCTTCAAGCTCCGCGGGAAGTTTGAGAGACGGTCCGGAGATAATAATCGAGCGGCGCGCGTCGCGAAACCCCTCAGCCAGTTCGCGAAGACGGCGGCAGGTTTTATCCTGCTCGCAATAACGCGCGAAATCCTTCAGCAGGAAGAGCGCATCGCCTTTGATCAGCGTCATGTTAGCGATGGCGGCGTCGGCTTCCTCGGTGTGATAGATCGGCGCGCCGTTCTCGCGGCCCAGTCCGGTAGTGGCGCTCCAGACGAAGAGCGGTATCGCTAATTCCTTAGCGACGTCGTGAAGCAACTCCTCGACGCGCGATTCTTCGGACGTTTCGATGGTGATGAGGGGATGCCGCGAATTTACGAGCAGACGCAGCTCGTCTTTCTTCATATTCGCGCGAGTGGCCGCCCTTGGCGCGACCGATGAAGTTGTAGTGGTGCGATTTAGCGGCGGTGGCCACGCGTTTGACAAAGAAGTGTGCCTCGGCTAGTGTAGATAATTCCATTTATCCCCATAAGGAGCATGTATGGCTCAAGGTACGGCTACCAAGGTTAAGAAGCGCAAGAAATCAGTGCTGAAACGGGCCAAGCAGTCTCTCGAGCGCGCCGCAGAAAATCGCGCCCACCGCACTCGCGTGCGCGGCATCATCAAGAAAATGCGCGTTGCCTTGACCGCCGGCGACGCCACCGCGGCGGGAAATTTGCTCAACCCTACGCTCTCTGCCATCGACCGTGCCATCACCAAAGGCATCTTGCACGAAAATACCGCCAACCGCTACAAGTCTCGGCTGCATCATGCTTATAACTCGCTGCGGACCGCAAAGCCCGCTCAGTCGCAGTCATAAAGTTCATCGAGGCCGAGCGAACCGTCGATTCTTAAATCCGTCCGGTATTCTTCCATCCTTTTTATCTATCTCGCTGACGCCCGAAGTGTCTGAGGCGCTGAAAGTTGCACGGCCAGAAATTCCATAACGGCTCGCTGGCTTACGCCACCCGATTTCACGCGGCTATCGGCTTCGTAAAGCGCCGCCAATCCTTCGAGAAGGTGCGTGCGGGAAATTCTCCTGCAGCTGCGCAGCGCCAACTCGGCCGTTTCCCCGCGCATCCCCAGGCTCCGCGCCGCTTGCCAACCAACACTGTTCGGGGGGAGTTGCTGCGCCTCCAGCAATTTCCGAAACATCCAGGCAATCGCACCAATCATGCCGGCAGGGTCTTCGCCATCGCGTAAGACGCCGTCAAGGAATTCCAATGCCTTCTGCGGCTGCCCGGCCGCAAAAATCTCCGCTAGTTGCCAGACACTATTTCTCTTTTCACCGATGACGAGCGTTTCTACGTCCCGCAGCGTGATTCTTTTTCTCTCCCCAACATAGGTGACCAGCTTCTCGATCTCGGAATGAATCTGCGTGAGGTTGGCATTCAACATTGCCGACAACTCTTCGGCGGCATCGCGGTCAAGCTCCGCGCCCAATTCCTCGGCCATCTTGGCGGCGCGCGAGGCCGTAAGCCGCATCTTTTCCTCGGGATTGCTGGCCACATCCATGCTCAACACAAGCGCTTTCTCGACAAGGATCTTGCCTAGACGCATGCGCGAATCGAGATGCGCGGCCATGAAAACGAGCACCGTAAATGGGGCCGGATCGGCGAGATACTGCGTCAAACTTTTCACAGCACGATCGCGAGCCTCGTCACCGAGTTTCTCCATGGCTTCCACATCGTCGAGAAACACAACTTGGCGGGGGCACAGCATCGGAAGCGTTTGCGCCTGGCCCATCGCCGCTTCGAAATCCCCATTCACAGCGGAGTAGCGCGACACACCCCAATCCCGAGCTCCCGCGGGCACGCAGGCCTCAATTAACGCGGCCTTTTCCAAATCTCGAAGATAGTGCTCCTCGCCTAGCAGCAAGATCGCAGGGATGGGTTGGCCCTTGGCGAGCCGATCGAAGACTTCCTGGCGGCTCGCTGGCGGCATTAGAAATTCTCCACAATGGCAGCAACCAGTCGCTCCGCGAACGTCCGCGCCATCCTATCCAGCGCCGGATCGCGTTCTTCAAAAAAACTTTTCAGGTCGGTGGAAATTTCATACTCATCACGAAACAGAAAATTGTCGTTGCGATAGAGCACCTTTTGCGACTCGCGCTCCTCGAGCGCCACTTCACAGCGCATCGTGACGAGCATCGTGGTAGCACGGCCAGTGGCCGCATCGAACAGCACGGCGTTCGATTCCAGGTTCGTGATGCGCCCCCGGAGAACGGCATCGGCTTGCTTGGCATCGGGAACCACACGAAAAGAAGTCTTGGCCAGAAATTCACGCACCAGCGCGGTCGTCAGCCGCTGTTCGATGCGATATTGATTCGTGCCGTTTTCAAGCGCCACGACGCCGATCGTCTTTATATTGGATGGTAGAGCGGAAGACCGCCCCACTACGCGGTAACCGCATCCGCTGAGCATCAATCCAACCATTACCAGCACCTTCGCCGGGGTGAATCCGATGGACACTGGCAACCTCACAAAAGCCTCTCCGCGATGCTTACGGCATTGGCGGCGCTCAATCGCAAATTGTCGGCCGCGCCCCAAAGCCAATAGCTATTCGCGTGACTGGCGTCGCGCACCGGACTGGCGATTGAAATCTTGTCCTCACCCGCGACGCTTACATTGGAAATGGCCGTTTTTTCTTCTTCTGAAGTCTCCCCCACGTTTATCCCTGCGCTCCGCAGCGCTTCCGTAATGGCCGCCGCGTCCATGGCGCTATCGAATTCGGCGTGCGCGCTGAAGGCATAAGCGTGGAACACCGGCGCATGAATCATTTGAATTGCGGGTACGGTCGCGCGACCTTTCAAATACGACGTCACCTCAAAAACCACGCGGTCGCGCACCGCCGATAATTTCTCCGAACTGGCCGAGCCATAGCGGTCCAAAAGGTTGAAGGCCACCTGAGTATCGAAAAACTCCTGCGTAATGGGCTGCAGCGAGAGCAGCTTTACCGTCTGGCTTTCCAATTCTTCGATGCCTCTCAGACCGTGCTCGGAAACCGGGTGAAAGAAAATCAGCACAAGCTTCTGAAGCCGAAGTTTCGAGAGTGCCGCGGAAAAATAGCAGCTCACAATTGCCGGCGTCGTTGGGGTGATAAAAAGATTGAGCTCCTTGGGATTTTTCGGCGCAGGTGGAGCAAGCAATTCGGTCAGCGGCGGAATCCAGAAGCGTGCGGAAGGTAAATTTGCGAGTCCCCCGGAAAGATCAATCACGGTGCTACCGGCGCGCAACGCAGTTTCCCCATGCCGCGCCGCAAACGCTGCCGAGCCCGCAAAAAACGCGATGCGAACGCCTTCGAAACTTTCTTCGTTCACCGGTTGCACCACGGCAGGCTCGCCGGCAACCTCCGTAAGCACTCCCGCGGCGGCAGCCTCATCCACCAGCCGAATCTGCGAAGCCGAAAATCGCCCGCTTTCGAGCATCTGCTTGAGCTCGATTCCACGAAGCGAGGAAGCTCCAGCGATAGCTAGGCGAGTGCCCTTTGCGTCAGGGGACATCGATCAGGCGGCCCGCGAGGCGGTATGGCGGCGCACCATCCGAACCGCATGCAAGAGAACGCCGGTACCGCAGTACACCGCTGCCAGCGCCAGCAGCACAATCTTCGAGTAAAAAACAATCGCGCCAAACAGTACCGCAAGAACCACGAAGCCCAGTGAAGGCTGCCGCCTAGTCCACGGCAGATCCTTGAAACTGTAAAAACGCACGGTGCTGGTCATCAGCGCCGCGAGCAATCCCGCCAGCACAAGCACTGCTAACGTCCAACGCCAATCCTCGATCGGATATTTCCAAGCGTGCACGATTGCGGCAATCATTCCCGCCGCGGCCGGAGTCGGCAAGCCCACAAAGTATCGCGAGCCTCCGGGAGCCATTCCCTGAATATTGAACCGCGCCAGCCGCCAAGCGCAGCACGTCGCGAACGCCAGACCCACCAGCCATCCAAGCTGCATCAGTTGCGTGGCGCCCAGTGTTTCCGTATCGGCCAGGCTGCGAACCGCCCAGGCGTACGCCAGAACGGCGGGCGCAATTCCAAAGCTGATCACATCCGCCAGTGAATCGAACTGTTTTCCAAACTCGGTGCCCGTGCCGGTCATGCGGGCGATACGCCCATCGAGTGAATCAAAGAGGATAGCGACTCCAATGGCTCGCGCCGCGCGATCAAAATTATCGGCGCCGCCATGCAGCGTCGCCAGCACGGCGTAATACCCGCAAAGCATATTGACAACCGTGAGCGAGCTGGGAAGGAGATAAATTCCACGCCGCAGGCGATGATTGCGCGGATGCTGCCGCGCGAACTCGAGCTCGTGCTGTTCGAACTCTCCCATCCCACTCCTATTGTGCACTGTTAGGCGGCCAATGTGCCAGAACACTCGAACCGCCGGCAACGTGCTCGCCCCGGCGCACCAGGATTTGCGCGTCCTGCGGAAGCCAAACGTCCACGCGCGATCCAAATCTTACAATACCGATACGCTCCCCGCGCGCCACCATCGCTCCCTCGGGCTTCCAGCAAACCACGCGACGCGCAATCGCGCCCGCAATTTGCTTGAAGACAATTCTTCCGTCGGGCGTGTCCAGATGCAGAATATTTTGTTCATTTTCCGCCGAGGCGCGTTTGCGCATCGCCGCGTAGAAACGGCCCGGCTTGTATTCCAGCTTGGCGATGCGCCCCGCGGCAGGCGAGCGGTTCACGTGCACATCCCAAACCGCGAGGAAAATACTGATGCGCTTGCCGGGGCGTCCATGGAAAGCCTCATCGGTAATCACCACAACGCGACCGTCGGCGGGAGAAACCACAGCGCCCGGATCCGTTGGGATGGTTCGCTCCGGATCGCGAAAAAAATACAAAATAAATAGCGCCAGGAATATCAGAATGCCCGCGAGCGGCAGCAACACTTCCGAATCACGGCTGCGTCCCGCCAATAGTGCCGCAAGCCCGATAACCAAAGGCACAGCCGCGAAGAGGTATCCTTCTTTTACCATGGGGACTCGGAGTCGCCGGCCACCCGACTTCGTCCGGGCACACCTGTATCTTACGATAGAACACAAGAACCTACGCGTCTAGCTGCTAGGTTGTCCGTGCGCGCGTCGCCACAAAATTTGTTCCATCTGGTCTTTGACGCGAAGTTTCAATTTTTTAAGTTTGATCTGTTGCAGAAGGTCTTCAGAACTGAGGAAGGCGTTACTGGTGAGGCTTTGTAACTCTGCTTCGTATTGCGAATGCTCCTGCGCCAACCGTTGATACTCTGGATCCAGTTCGGGGAGTATTTCTCGCGGATTGCTTGGCAAAATGGCCATCCGTCGCCTCCTTTGACTCCGGTGTTTGTAGCGAGTGTCTACATAAGGTTACGCTACCACAATCGCTTTTCACGTGCCAATAGGAATTTGTTTTAGTTCGGGCAGTTCGCAAGTCATGAGCGCCGCGTCTTCAGCAGGGTTCCGGTAGTACTCAACCCTTTTGCCGCTGACACGGAAGCCCGCGCCTTTATAAAGCGTGATTGCTGCAAGATTTGATTCGCGCACTTCCAGGAAGGCGTTCCGCGCTCCACTCTGGATCGCTTCCTCCAAACATTTTGCTAGCAGCGCGCTAGCCACTCGCCGTCGCCGAAACTCACAAGCGGTAGCCAGACTCAGGATTTCTAGCTCCGCCGCTGCACATCTGGCGATCAGGAAACCCGCAATTTCCCCCTCCAACTCTGCTACCCACCCTTGCAGGCCGAGTTCCCCCAGGCGCTCATAATTCGAAGGGTCCCAATTCCCTGCCTCAGGAACGTAGCGCGAAAGCTCCGAGACATCCTTCGCATCATCCTTTCGCAGATTCCGAATTTTTATTTCCGCAAATCTCACAAATCATTTCCCAACCACTTTCGAAGCTGGGTCCTTCCATAAAACCTCCGCGTCGCAACGGCGTATGTAATTGGCATCAAGCGTATAGGCATCAACCACCTCATTTCTTAGCATCTGCTGATATCCAATGGCTCCAATCGCAGGAGCCAGTACATTTGACACCCGTTGTACCGGGCGCCCATCGAATTTTGACCCGCGCAGAGCTTCATCCATGGCCTCCGGCGCTGTTGAAATAAATGTCAGATCCTCGTCGCGGGCTTGCGTGGAAATAAAGGCGACGAAATCCTGCGGCGAAAGGATCATATCGTCCGCGACGCGCTCCAATCGGTCGCTTCGGTGCCGGTAAAGCCCACCGAAGACCTGCCCGCGTCCTCCTTCCGAAAACGGAGCGATGTGGCCTGTACGGGTCTCCGAGGCCGCCGCTATAGCCTGCAGCCCACTCACGGCTGCAATGGGACGCTGGTAGACCTCCGCCCAAGCCTTTGCCGCCGTAAGCCCTACGCGCAAGCCAGCAAACGAGCCCGGCCCGGCGCACACCGCAAACAATTCGAAATCCCGCAGAGCAAGCGACGTCGCGTCCAAAGTGCTTTGCAAATGGGTGAAAAGGCTCGAAGAAAATGGCGCTTCGCGTGGAATTGCCGCCACATGGATAATTTTTTCGTTTTGCAAAACTGCCAAGCTGCCTGCACGCGTGCTGGTGTCGACCGCCAGGATCAACATAGCCTCGATAATAGCGTATTTCGCGTCGCCAGCGAGGGCGTAGGGGTATTAGCCTAGGTGGAAGGAGGAGACTCCTGTAGCAATTCCCTTGCCAATTACAAAGGAATATTTGCGTTAAGTTGCTGATATGACGTGAATTAACTTGACACACGAAAGAAAATATTCATACAATGTTTTAGCGGTCCTCAGGGGGGTCATCCGAAGATGGACTTCAAGATTGGGGAAAAAGTTGTTTATCCAAACCACGGCGTAGGGATCATCGAACAAATCAACTACGGCGTCCTGAACGGCAGAACCGAAAAATACTACATGTTGCGCATCGCATCCAGCGGGCTCAAAGTTATGGTCCCGCAAATGAATGCCTTGTCGGTGGGCTTGCGCCCGGTGATTCGCTCCGGCGAAACACTCAAAGTGCTGGGCTTCCTCGAAAAAGGCAAATTCAATTCGCACCACGATTGGAAGCATCGCTTCAAAGAAAATTCCGAGCGTATGCGTACCGGCGCTTTGATTGAAGTCGCGGCAGTTTTAAAAAGCCTGGTTTCGCTCAGCCGCAGTAAGCCGTTATCCTTCCGTGAAAAGAAAATGCTCGAGCGCGCAAAATTCCTCCTCGTCAGCGAGTTGGCCACGGCTCGGAATACGTCCGCGGAGAATATGGAAGGCGCGCTGGTAAAGTCGCTCGCCAAAGCCAAGCTGCAAATGCCCCTCATTCAAGAGAAGTTCGACTAGCAAAAATCCTTGAGGTTTCTCGAATACGCAAAGAGCGGCCCTCGTGGCCGCTCTTTTTTTGCAGCGGATAAATTAATTCATCCTCGCCTGCGCTTGGATTCCTTTGCGGGCTTGCCCCAGCCTCCCCCGCCCGGCGTTTCGATGCGGATGACGGCGCCGGCTGGCGCATAGAAGCTGCACTTCCCCGGGAGCGTCTTCCGCTTTCCGTCCAGCATCAGGACATTTTTTCCGGGGGCTCCGCTTTTTCCCCCGGCCAAGCCATAAGGTCCGCGCACGCGCCGGTCACAGAGCAAACCAACCTGAGCGGGGGCGAGCAGCTCAATCTCCTTCACAATACCGTCTCCGCCTCGGAACTTGCCCCGCCCGCCCGACCCATCACGCAGCCCATAGCGAACCACGCGGACTGGGTAAGCATGCTCGAGCGCCTCAATGGGAGTGTTGAGGGAGTTCGTCATGTGATTGTGAATGCCGCTGATTCCGTCCTTCGTCGGACGCGCGCCCAGGCCGCCCGCGGTCGTTTCGTAATATGCGAATGCCGCGCCGCCGCGACGCGGATCGCCGCCGCCAATCGTGAGGTTGTTCATCGTGCCCTGGCTCGCCGCCGGAATCCGCGAAGGAATGGCCTTCGCCAACGCTTTCAAGAGAACGTCCACCAGGCGCTGCGAAGTTTCCACATTCCCGCCGGCAACAGCGGCGGGCATTGTGGCGTTGACGATGGTGCCTTCCGGCGCGATGACGCGAATCGGACGCATCAGTCCGCTTGTGGCCGGAACTTGCTCGTCCAGCATGCAACGGAAAACATAAAACACCGCCGAGTATGCGATGGCCGCGACAGCGTTGATGCTCCCGGCGCACTGCGGAGCGGACCCCGTGAAATCCACTTCGGCCTCGCCGCGCGCAATTCGGATGCTCACCGCTACGCGCACCGGCCCAGCGGAAATTCCGTCATCATCGAGAAAATCCTCCGCCGCGTAACGCCCTCGCGGAAGCCGCGCCAAAGCGCCTCGCATCATTTTTTCGGAATATGCCAGCATCTGCTGGCCGAAAATCGAAGTCTCGCGCCGTCCATATTTGCCCACAATTTCCAGCAGGCGACGCTCGCCAATGCGGCATGCCGCAATTTGCGCCGAGAGGTCGCCTTCGCGCTCCTCGGGCGTGCGCACGTTGGCCAAAAGCAGATCCATTACCGATTGATTCAGTTTGCCGCGTTCGTAGAGCTTCACCGGAGGAATTCTTAAGCCCTCCTGGTAAATCTCCCGCGCCGGTCCCATCGAGCCTGCCTGCGACCCGCCCACATCGGCATGATGCGCGCGATTGGCCACATAAAAAATTGGCACGCGAGTGCCCGCCAAAAACACCGGCACAACCATCGTGAGATCGGGCAGATGCGTGCCCCCGGCGTAAGGATCATTGAGCAGCGCCACATCGCCCACCGCCAGCGGAAATGCCGCGCGCGCCGCCGCCACGGACATGGGCATTGACCCGAGATGCACCGGCATATGATCGCCCATCGCAAGAACTTCCCCTCGCGCGTCAAAGAACGCGCAAGAATAATCGCGCCGCTCTTTGATGTTGGGCGAAAATGCCACGCGCCGCAGCGCCGCGCCCATCTCCTCGGCCACCGAATGGAAGAGATTTTTGAAAATTTCCAGGCGTGTCGGATCGACTCTCATGATCGTATGTTGGAATGCCGCCGCACGGCTCGCTGCCCAGAAGGCGTAAGAAGCAAATTCTCGAATGCGTCCACGCGCGCTTGCCAGCCGGGCGGCACAACCGTTGTCGCGCTGTATTCTGTGACGATGCCCGGGCCGCGAAAACGCTGGCCGGCGCGAAGCCTTTCGCGCATATAGACTGGCGTCTCGAAAGTTTTGCCGCCGAAAATGCAGCGGCTCGCCGATCCAATTTCCGGACGGGATGGGGATGAGCGCTTTCCCCTGGTCCAGCCGGGCTTCGGTGTAGCCGCGACGAAACGGCAACGAACATTCACAATCTCCACGGGACGCGAAGAATCCTGATACCCGTAGCGGCGAAAGTGCGCGCGATGAAATCCCGCAACAAATCCCCCGTCGGCGGGCACGCTCAATTCGTAGGCCTGGCCCACGTACCGCAGATCGAGCCACCGCGCGGTGCGCACCTGATGCGATGGAAATCCTTCTCGCCGCATTTCCGCAAGCCCTTTGTTTTCCAACCGGCGAAAAACAGGCTGTAGAGCGCGGCGCGCTTGGTTCACAGAATCAATACGTAAGCGCACGGTTTGCGAGGTATCGCGAACAATATCGGCGCGCAGGATTCCCAACGCCGATAGCCCCCCGGGAAACTTGGGAATAAGCACTCCCGGCATCTCGAGCGCCGCCGCGAGATCGCAGGCATGCAATCCTCCCGCGCCACCGAACGCAACCAGCCAATAATCGCGTGGATCATACCCTCGCTCGATCGAAATCACGCGAATGGCCTTCTCCATAACCGAATTGGCCACGGCCACGATGCCGAGAGAAAATTCTTCAGCGGATTTCATCACGCCGCGTGCGCGATTCATAAATTCTCGCGTGCGCGTTTCATCCAGAGCAAATTCTCCGCCCAGAAGCTCTCCACCTGCGAGACGTCCCAGTATCAAGTGCGCGTCCGTCACGGTCGGCTGCGTGCCGTTTCCGTAACAGATGGGCCCGGGCTTCGCCCCCGCACTTTCTGGGCCCACACGCAACGCGCCCGCACTGTCGAATCGCGCCAGCGAACCGCCGCCCGCGCCCACCGTGTGAATCTCGAGCATCGGAACGGAAACTGGCAGCCCCGCAACGTGTGATTCGTTCGTTGTTTGCAGCCCGTCGCCGGCGAGCGCCACGTCCGTGGAAGTGCCGCCCATATCGAAGGTAATGAAGCGAGAGATTCCGGCGCGCCGTGCGACGTATTCCGCGCCGAGAATTCCGCCGGCCGGCCCTGAAAGAATGGTGCGTACGGGTTCGCGGGCGGCGAGAGACGCGGAAACAATCCCTCCATTGGATTGCATGATGCGCACTGCGGTGGGTTGCTGGCTTGCGTGGGACTTTCGCCTGGAGCGCTCGCGCGGTTTGCTGCCCCGCCACACGCGCTCCGCTACCCGCTCGATACCGGCAAGGTACTCGCTCATTGCCGGAGCGAGATATGCGTTAATGACTGTCGTGGCGGTACGCTCGAACTCGCGAAACTCCGGAAGAATTTCGTGCGACACGGACACTTGCAGTCCTTTGCGGCGCAAAGCCTGCGCCATCATTTTCTCGTGCGCCGGAGCCCTGAAAGAAAAAAGTAAACACACGGCCACGGACTGCGGTTTAGTTTGCAGAACAGATTTGACCACTCGATTTATTTCCGCGGTTGACGGCCGCTTGAGGATTTGTCCCTCGGCGCCGATCCGTTCGCGAAGTCCAAAGCGCCGTTCACGCGGCACCAGCGCAGCGGGCCGATCCACAAAAAAATCGTAAAGACGCGGCCGCGCTTGCCTGCCAATTTCAAGCACGTCTTGGAATCCGTCCGTGGTGACGAGCGCAACGCGTCCCCCGCGGCGTTCGAGAAGCGCGTTCGTGCCCACGGTGGTTCCGCACGTCAGGTCCAGTGGCCCGGGCTCAGGCTTTCCAGCCGCATCGGGAAGAGCGGCGCTGCTTCCAGCGCCAATCCGCTCCAGTACTTTCCCCAGGGCGTCTCCGATGGCCTGTGCAGGATCGTCCGGCGTTGATGGCACCTTGACGATTTCCAGCCGGCCATTCCGGACAAAAACGCAGTCCGTGAACGTTCCCCCGGTATCAATCGCGATGCGCATGCCCGTCGAAGTTTATAACAAAACCTTCGAGGCCTCGCCAGAACACTTAAAGTAATACCTGAGATGGCTTTGGGGGAAGGTATATCGCATTGATTACAGTAGACATGTTGAAAATTGCTTCACGTGGAGCAATTTTCAATAACCAGACCAAACCGCCGGGCCTCTCAAAAGTGTTCCACGTGGAGCATTTTTACAAACGACCAAACCGCGGGTTCCTATCCAAAAATCTTCCACGCGCTAAGCCGGCAAACTTTGAATCAAGCGAGAGGCAGGGTGGCTTCCACGCTTAGCTCGGCGTCAGCCACATCGCCGGCAACCAGTTTAGGGTAGGCCGCGGCGGCAATCATGGCGGCGTTATCTGTGGAGAGTTCACGGCTGGGAAAAAACACTTCAAGCCCGCGCGCAGAGGATTGCGCTTGGAATTCCGTGCGAAGCTGGGAATTGGCCGCGACGCCTCCGGAAACCAGGATGGAGCGAGCCCCGCTCTGCGCGGCGGCGTCTTGCGTCTTTGACACTAGCGTGTTGACCACCGTTTTCTGAAACTCCCGCAGCAGATTGAGAGTGTGCGCGGAGCAGAGTGGGAGCAGCTGATCCTGGCGCCGTTCCCCGCGGAGAAGGGCCTCCTGGCGGGATTGAATTTCAGGCAGAAGCTCCGGATGCGCGCGCACATGGTAGAGCACTGCGGTTTTTATCCCGCTGAAGCTAAAGTCCAAAAGATTGCCTTTCATCTTTGCAGCAGAGAATTGCACTCCTCCGGAGCTGGAGGGCGATGCCTGCGCTGCTAGCTGGTCAATGATCGGCCCGCCTGGATAGCCGAGTGCCAGGAGCTTCGCAACTTTGTCATAGGCCTCGCCGGCCGCGTCATCGCGAGTTTGGCCAATCCGCCGATAGAGAAATTTCCTCACCGACAGCGCGCCCGCAATTGGATGCGCGCTGACTTCATAAAGCACGGTGTGGCCGCCGGAAACAATCAAGCACACAGCGGGCAGCGCAGGTTCCCTTCCCTGCTTGTGAGCTTCAAGGAAAACAGCGTGAACGTGCCCTTCAAGATGATTGACGCCGATAAGCGGCTTGCCGAGAGAAAGCGCGAGAGCTTTACCGTAAGTCACGCCAACAAGAAGAGCTCCGATAAGGCCCGGCCCGTGCGTGACTCCGATGGCATCGACTTCCCGTAGCGCCATGCCGGCGCGTTCCAGGGCTTCGCGAACCACGGGAACGATCTGGCGTAAGTGCTCGCGCGAAGCCAGTTCCGGCACAACTCCGCCATATTTGCGGTGCAAATTTACTTGCGAGGCGACTACGCTGGAGAGAATCTCGCGGCCGTCGACGACGACAGCAGCGGCTGTCTCATCACAAGAGGATTCAATTCCCAGGATGCGTTGCTTCATGCGTGCCGCTCACCGTGCAATATTCTTTAGTGGCATGGAAATGAGTTTTCAGTATAGCGCCTAAATCTCAGATTGCGGATGTCCTCTAATAAGCTTTAAGCGGATTACCTTGGTCCAGGAATTCGCCGATTGACAATTTGGCGGGCAGACACGTACCGTCTAAATCCGCATCAAGATTTTAGAAAATCCGAGGCCCACAAAAGATGAAGACGAAGCGAGTGCGCAAAGCGGTTTTGCCGGCGGCCGGCTTGGGGACGCGTTTTCTTCCGGCAACAAAGGCGCAACCCAAAGAAATGCTGCCCGTGGTGGACAAACCGCTGATTCAATATGTGGTGGAAGAGTGCGTGGCCTCGGGGATCGAGCACATCATCATCGTGACTGGCCGTGGGAAAAACGCCATCGAGGATCATTTCGATTCTTCGCCGGAGTTGGAGCGCTTCCTAATCGACCGCGGAAAAACCCAGCAGGCGCAAATGGTTCGGGACATCAGCAGTATGGTGAGCTTCAGTTACACGCGCCAGAAAGAAGCGCTGGGCCTGGGTCACGCGATTCTAGTAGCGCGAGACCTTGTGGGCGATGAACCCTTCGCGGTGCTGTTGGGCGACGTGATAGTGCCTGGTGAGCGGCCAGCGACGAAGCAATTGATAGAAGTTTATGAGGGCACGGGAATCGGCGCGATTGCGGTTGGAGAAGTGCCGCGTGAAAAAACTCATCTCTACGGAATTGTCGACGCTGAGCCGGCCAAACACACCCAATGGGACGGACGATTATTACGGGTGCGCGATCTGGTGGAAAAACCTGAGCCCGCTGATGCGCCCTCGAACCTGTCCATCACCGGGCGTTACGTGCTCCCCGTGGAAATTTTTGAATGTCTGGAACGGACCAAGCCTGGGGCCGGAGGGGAGATCCAGCTCACCGACGCGCTACGCACTCTAGCGCAGGAACGAGGCCTGTGGGCTTACGTTTACGACGGAATTTCGTACGACGCGGGAGACAAGCTTGGCTTTTTGAAAGCAACCGTAGAGATAGGAATGCAAAACAGCGAGTTTGGCGAGGAATTCCGCAGTTATTTGAAGGGCTTGAAACTATAACGCTGCCGGTTCTTTTGCGACATCCTGCGCTCGGCCGAACCGCGACGCTATTTTTTTGATGAGGATGAGGACGATTTCTTGGAGTCTTTTGCGGAACTCGATTCCTTCGTATCTTTCGATTTCGTTTCCTTCGAATCTTTTGAGTCTTTCGAGTCCTTGGATTCCTTCGATTCCTTGCTTTCAGATTTACCGCTATCCGAGTTGGCGTTTGAATCGGACTTCGAAGATTCGTCAGAGCCGCCAGAAGAAGATTTCCGCGCGTAGTCCGTCACGTACCAGCCCGAGCCCTTGAACTGGAAGGAGGGCGAGGAAACCAGCGGCTCGACTTTACCGCCGCACTTGGGGCATTTTTTCAAGCGCGGGCCATCGTGCTTCTCGATTTTTTCCGTTCGCTGAGCGCACTTCACGCATTTGTATTCGTACAAAGGCACCGGACGAGCCTCCTCAAGCAGTAAACAAACATCTTATCATGCCGCAGCGAACCGTTATCCGTTCTGCAAACGCCCGAAGGGCCGCGCCTGCGCGGAGAGCGGCAGTCTGATCTCGCTTGACATCCGGTTATGAAGTGGTCTACATGCTAGGCACGATGACGCGCAAAATACTGCCCGCTCCAATCATCGCCATTTTGATTCTATGGTTGGTTCCCGCGACGGCCAGCGCGGCGGACAATTGGGTGGAAGTGCGCAGCCCGCACTTCTGCGTGTCGAGCAACGCAGGTGAAAAAGACGCGAGAAAAGTTGCGTACCAATTTGAGCAAATCAGGCAGATGTTTCACTCGGCATTCGGCGCGATGCGAGTCGATCCGCCGCAGCCGATTATCATCATCGCGGCCAAGAATGAAAGCACCACGAAGCTGTATCTGCCCGAAGATTGGGAAGTGAAGGGGCACATCCATCATTCAGGATCGTACCAGCCGGGTCGTGATAAGGATTACGTAATCCTCAGACTGAACACGGAAGGCACGAATCCTTTCCATACGCTTTATCACGAATATACACATGCGCTGATGCGGTTGAATTTCAACCGTTTGCCGTTGTGGCTGAGTGAAGGGCTCGCGGATTTTTTTGGAAACTCGACGCTCGGCGACAAGGAAATCAGAACCGGCAGCATCGACCCAAGTCACCTCTATATTCTCAGCCAGCACAAACTCATTCCCATAGAGACGCTCCTGCAGGTGGATCATAATTCGCCGTACTACAACGAATCGGACCGTGCTTCGGTTTTTTACGCCGAATCCTGGGCGGTGGTGCATTACCTGATGATGGACCCTGAAGCTAGGCAGAAGCAGTCCCTCAAAAACTTTCTCGATTCCTTCAACAAGTCCGGAGATCAGGTCGCGGCGGCAACGGAAACTTTCGGAGACCTGAAAACATTCGGCCAGAAGATCGAATCTTACGCTCGGCAAACAACGTTTCAAGTGGGCCTGGTTAAGGCCGGGAAGGAATCCGCCGACACGAATTATCCGACGCGCCCTCTTTCAGGCGGCGAGGTCCTCGCGCTGCGAGGCGACTTTTACACGCATCACAACCGGGTCGAGCAGGCCAAGCCGATTCTCGCGGAAGCCTTGAAAAACGAACCCGGCCTAGCGCTCGCCCACGAGGCCATGGGGTTTTATTACTACCAGAGGCAGGAAACGAAGCAGGCCGATGAAGAGTTCGTCACGGCTATGAAACTCGGTTCAACGGGCTTCGCTCCGCTTTATTTTCACGGCTTTTTGTTGCTGCACGGAGCCAACGCGTCCGAGGATTCTCAACAAGAGGCGAGAAGCACCTTGGAAAAGGCCATAAAGATCAACCCGCAATTCGCGCCAGCATACGAAATCCTCTCCCGCGCCTATCCACACACGCCCGAAGGACAGAAACTGGCGGCGAACGCAGCGATCAAGGCCGTTCAACTCGATCCCGCGGCTCTCGAATACTCGATCAATCTCACGTATCTGCTGATCAACAACGACCGGGATTCTGACGCGCGCATCATGATCAAACGCATTCTCGCGATGGCGAGTTCACCGGAAGAAAAAGCCTTGGCAAGTAGGATTCAGAGTGACCTGCAACAACACGAAGAATGGGCGGCAACACGAAAGCAGGATGCTCGTTTGGCTGCGCGTTCGCAAAGTAGTGGCGGTTTAACAGATGACACAACAGACGCCCAGCCAGCTGGAGAAAATTTAGAAGAGTCGCAGAAGGACACTGTCCATTTGAAAAGGCGAGCACTTGAGATAGATGGTCGAATCAGCGACGCCGATTGCGAGGGGAAGCCTGAAATCACGATCAACCTCGCTCTGCCCAAGGGTCCCGTCACTTTTCACGCAGCGGACTTTCGAAAAGTATCTTTGAGCTGGGCGGATGGCGTTCCGGAACCTTTGCTCGCGAACTGCGGCAAGTGGAAGGGGCGGCAAGTGAAGTTGTGGTTTTCTCCGACCTTCGGCAAAGATTATGCCGGCGAGATTACGAAGCTTTATTTCTTCTGAGCGGCATTTCTCATCTCGAAGTGTTTTGAATGAACCCGCGAAAACGGAGCAACCTACCGAGTTCCGTAATCCGAACGTGCTAGACTTCAACTTCACTATGGCGAGAACTACAAAAACAGAAAAACCGATGGGGCGGATCTATCTGGTTTCCACGCCGATTGGGAATCTTGAGGACATTACTTTGCGCGCGCTGCGCATTTTGCGCGAGTGCGATGTGATCGCTTGCGAGGACACGCGACAAACGCAAAAGCTTTTGAATCACTACGAGATCCGCAAGCGCCTGGTGAGCTATCACGAGCACAACGAGATTACGCGCGCCTCCGAACTGATAATTGAATTGGAGCAGGGGGCGCAAGTGGCTCTGGTAAGCGATGCGGGCACGCCACTGGTTTCCGATCCGGGCTACCGTCTGGTGACGCTGGCGCTGCGGCATCATATTCCCGTGGTGCCCATTCCAGGGGCGTCCGCGCTGATTGCGGCGCTGGCCGGTTCCGGATTGCCCAGCGAAGAATTTCTCTTTGCCGGATTTCTCCCTTCGCGAAGCGGCGAGCGCCGTACGGCCTTGGAAAAATACGCACGCGATGCTCGAACGCTTCTATTCTATGAAGCTCCTCACCGGCTAAGCGAAACTCTGCAGGATGCCTGGGAAATTCTAGGGGATCGTCCGGCGTGCGTGGCGCGCGAGTTGACAAAGATACATGAGGAATTCTTGCGCGGACGGCTTTCCGAATTGAGCGAACAAGTCCGGCAAAAACCGGCGCGCGGGGAGATTACCCTTCTGATTGGTCCAGCAAGCGAGGAAAGCCGCCAGGCGCAGACCGCGCCCGCGAAACCGCTGGTGACGCGCGTCGAAGAATTAATGCAAGAACAGCAGGTTGACCGCAAGGCCGCCTTAAAGCAAGCGGCGCGAGAACGCGGCTTAACCAAGCGCGAGGCGTACAAACAGTTGCTGGTGCAGCGCGGCCGTTCTGTGAATTAGATGCGCGAGCTGCGAACGACGACCGTAAATGCAAGGTCAAGGAACCGGAAGAGAATAAAGTTTAGGCCGAGGTTTCCGGCCGGAAGATGCGCTGAAAGCGGCGGCCGGTGAATTTGACGCCGACGATGCGCTGGAGGCGCCCTTCGACCGGAACGATGTGGACCACGCGGCCCCGCGTGGCAAAATCTTTTTCGGCGGCACTGCCCGGGCGGGCCAGCGGAATGGTGATTTCAACATCGGAGCCCAAGTCCAGGTTGTATCGAGTGACAAAAGCGGCACCCGAGCGGCAGAGATTCTCGCTGGCAGTGCTCTCTTCGAATTGAAATCCGTCGCGGTCGCGACCGCGGACCCACATTGGCAGATGAACGGTGACGCGGTGGTCGGCACGCTGCTTGGCGGAAGGCGCTGGCGCCGCTTCGGTCATCGCTGGGAGTTCTCCTCGGCCGCAGCAGGGGCGGCAAAAAAAGCGTCAACGCGGTCTAGAACTTCCGCGGAGGTGCGGGCCGAGTGAACGGCACGGCGCAATTCGCTTCCGTTTCGAACGCCGTGCGTGAACCAGCAAGAAAATTGCTTCATTTTTCCTATAGCATCAGGCAAATCCGCTGCGGTGAGCCGGCGAAAATACCCGGAAAGCAAAAGATAACGATCTAGATCCGACGGTTCGTCATAATGACCGCAGGCAGCATACTGCGTCATCTGCGAAAAAATCCAGGGATTTGTAGCGGCGGCGCGCCCAATCATAACTGCATCGCAACCCGTCTCAAGAATCATCCGCGCGGCGTCTTCCGGAGAATTGATATCCCCATTGCCAATGACGGGAATTCTTACAGCCTCTTTGACGCGCCGAATCACCGACCAGTCTGCTTTCCCGGTGAGACCCTGGAGGCGGGTGCGGGGATGTACGGCGATGCCTTCGATGCCAATCTGCTCGGCCATTCGCGCCACTTCAGGAGCCACGATACTATTCTCATCCCAGCCTGCGCGGATTTTTATGGTGAGCGGGATGCGCACGGCAGCACGGACAGCACGCAAGATTTGCTCGAGAAGCTTCAAATCCCGCAGCAAGCCGGAACCGCCGCACTTCACCACTTTTTTGGCGGGACAGCCGAGATTGATGTCCACCATGTCAAAGCCGAGTTGCTCGACCTGCGCGGCCGCAGCGGCCATCGAATCGGGATTGGCGCCAAAGAGTTGCGCGGTAATCGGCCGCTCATCTTCCTGGAAATAAAGATAGTGAAGGGTGCGCGCGGCATTGCGAGTGATGCCCTCGGCGCTGGTGAACTCGGTCATAATGAGCCCGCAGCCACCCAGCCCGCGAATCACGCGGCGAAAAATTGTGTCGGTGATCCCAGCCATGGGAGCGAGAACCGCTGCAGGCCGAATAGCAAGATTTCGAATTGTGAGCGACGGAGGAAACATTTTCATCCTGGCTTAACAGCAGCCTTAGTTGCTTGGGACAGGGAGCCGCGCAAACAGCTTGCTCCCTCGACTTCAGCCGGCTAAACCAACTTCAGACTAATCCTTAACCGATTCACTTTTTCACTGGATCTTGCGGCAAAGGTTCGCCGTCAGCGGTAAGCTGCAAGCTGCGCTGCACGGCCTCCTCGGTGGAGCCAACGCCTTGCTTCAAATATTCTTCGACGCGGAGGAGCCGTCGATCGAGCGCGGAACTTCGCTCGGTCCATTCACCATCCCCTTTGTCAGAAGCGAGAACGGCGCGCATCGCAGCCATTTTGGAGTCAAGATCGTCGAGATAATGCAGCAACAGAGCTTCGCGAAACATTGGGAGCTTGGGCGAGCCAAATGCATATTGCCCGTGATGGCTGATGAGCATGTGCTGAACAAGCGTTTTCAGCTCGGCAGGAAAGTTGGGAATGGCGTCGATTCGCTTGCTGACAGTTTCAATCTCCATCACGATATGACCGAGGAGTTGGCCTGAAGTGGTGTAACCGAGCGAGCGTTCGTAAGAGAGCTCGTCAATTTTTCCGATGTCGTGGAGGATAGCACCAGCCATCAGAAATCCAGCATCGGTTTCCGGATAGCGCTCGGCAACGACTTTGCAAAGCCCGCAAAGGCTCACGACGTGCTCGAGCAAACCACCGAGATAGGCGTGATGCATCATTTTGGCGGCAGGCGCGCGCTTCAGCTTGCCTGCAATCGCAGGATCGCCGAGCACCTCGCCCGTAAGCCGGCGCAGCCAGGGATTGGGAATGGCCGCGGCGCATGCCTGGAGTTCAGCGTAAAGCTTTTCGACATTTTCCTTGGTGCAGGGGAAATAATCGGCGAGATCCACTTCGTCCGGCTGAGCCGGGCGCAAGCGATCGAGAGCGAGCTGCAGGCGGTTGCGATAGGCTTCGACGCGAGCTTGTACCTTGACGATGTCGTCGCGACGCACGTTGCCGGCGGAATCTTCAAAACGGTCCCACATGCGCGCTTCAATCGAACCGCTGCGATCGCTCAGCTCCAGGCGAAGATAAGCCTTGCCTTCGCGCGTGGAGCGGATTTCTTTTTCGCAAACGAGGAAAAACGAGGTTATGGTCTGATCGGGAGCGAGGTCGGCAACGTATGAGGGTTTCATGCGCCTGAATTTTTACGTTTACCGAAGACCCCGAATTTCTTATGCCCTTTTCTGATTTTCGATTCTTCGGGTTGCGCTTGCACTTCTTGAATCGGCGTGCCGGATACCCCGGCGCTATCGACATAGCCCGGCTTGACGACGACGTAACTTTCTTCGCGAAGCGTCTTCAAATATTTTCGAAGAGCCGGCTCCATCTTGCCCTGATAAAGCTTATTCATAATTTCCGGATCGACTTTGGCCAAAGGCTGCAGGCCAGCGTCATAATGTTCCTGAACTTGCAGGAACAGGAAGCCCTGCTTGCTGCGGATCACATCGGTGAATTGGTTTTTCTTCAGCGGAAAAACGGCGTCTTCGATTTCTTTCGATAGCTCCCCGCGTTTGAACAGGCCCAGCTCGCCGCCTTGCTTTGCGGTGCTGCCATCGGAGCGCCGCCGGGCCAACTCGGCAAAATCATCGCCATTCTTGACCTTCTCGAGGAGATCCTTGGCTTTTTTTTCGAGTGCCGGGATTTCCGCCTCACTCTTTCCATCGGTGCTCACAAAAATTTCACGCACGTAGACCTGCTCGGGCCGGACAAAGTCGTCTTTATGCTCATTGTAATATTGCTGCACCGCGGATTTATCAATCATGATGCGCGAACTCACTTCCCTGCCGATAACCAGCTCGGTGAGCAAGTGATTGCGCAGATTGTTTTTGAAATCCTCGAAATTTGTTCCTTGTGAAGCGACGGCCTTCTCCAGAGCCTCCATATCGGCAAGATTATTTTGCTGGCGGATCTGATCGAGCTTCTTCACGAGGTCCGATTCCACGCTGATGCTCATATCCTTGCCGCGTTGCACGAGCAAGGACTGGTCAATCAAATCGCGCAGGGCGTTTTTTTCCTTGTCGGCAACGAGGGTTCGCACCTGATCGGGAGTGCATCGGGGGCATTCCTGGCGGGCATCATCATCGGTGGTAACGCGAGCACGGCGCAGGTCCGACAGCGTAATGACCTCGTTGTTCACCCGGGCTACAATTTCCTCGACGACTTTAGCACTGTCCTGGGCAGCAAGAGGCACCGCGGCAACACATAGAGAGAGCAGAAGAATGATTTTTTTCATAGCTATCCTGTTACTTGATTCTATCCTTACGCTTGCAGTTGGAGCAATACGTTTCTGACGGTTTCGATCATGCTTCCCTGCGTTCTTTTCCAATCCAGCCACAGCACTCCGGTGGGATCCAGGCGAATCCCTTTTTGCTGCCCCACCAACAGGACAAGCCGGGAGACATCCAGGGGCGTTTCTGGATGAAACTTTACCGCGACCTTGTCACCCTGGCGCTCTACGGCGGAAACGAGCAGCCGCTCACACTGGGCCTTCAGGACCGCATAGTCGAGTAGATTGGCTACCGCCGACGGCGAAGGCCCGAAACGATCGCTGAGTTCGCGCCGCAACTCTTCCTTCTCCTCGTCATTCGCGATTCCGGCGATGCGTTTGTAGGTCCGCAGGCGCAGATTTTCGCTGGGAATGTATTCCGGCGGAATGCGTATATCCAGGCCGAGATTGAGCGTACAGCGGCGCTCCGGCAGGGCTTGTTCGCCCTTCAGGGAGGCTACGGCACGTTCCAGCATCTGGCAATAGAGGTCGAAACCGATCGCGTTGATGTGGCCATGCTGCTGGCGGCCAAGAAGATTTCCGGCGCCGCGCAATTCGAGATCGAGCGCGGCAATGCGAAAACCGGCGCCAAGCTCGCTGAATTCTTTTAGCGCTGAAAGACGCCGCCGGGACAAATCGGAGAGCGAGCCCTCAGTGGGAACCAGAAGATAGGCATAAGCGCGCTGATTTGACCGGCCAACCCGACCGCGAAGCTGGTACAGCTCGGCGAGCCCGAACCGATCGGCGCGATTGATGATGATCGTGTTGGCGCGCGGGATGTCGAGTCCATTTTCGACGATGGTGGTGGAGACCAGCACGTCGGCTTCATCCTTGACGAACTTAATCATAGCGCTTTCGAGCTCGCGCTCGCCCATCTGGCCGTGCGCGACCACGATGCGCGCCTCAGGAACGAGCTTTTGCAGAAGAGCACCGAGGGAATAGATGGATTGAACGCGATTGTGAATGAAAAATACTTGTCCCTTGCGGGCCATCTCTTCGCGGATGGCGCGCTGAATCAGACCTTCCTGGAAGGGGGCCACCACGGTCTGAATGGCTAAGCGATCTCTTGGCGGGGTCTCAATGACAGACATGTCGCGGAGCCCGGCGAGGGACATGTGCAAGGTTCGGGGAATGGGCGTGGCGGAAAGGGAGAGCGCATCAACGTCTTTCTTCATCTCCTTCAAGCGTTCCTTGTGGGCCACGCCAAAGCGCTGCTCTTCGTCGATAACCAGCAAACCGAGATCTTGAAAGCGAACGTCTTTCGAAATCAGGCGATGGGTTCCGATGACGATATCGATCTTGCCGGCTTCCATCGCGGCTAGAATTTCTTTTTGTTCGCGCGCGTTGCGGAAGCGGCTGAGCATCTCGATGCGAATGGGAAACGCGGCAAAGCGCCGACGAAACGTTTCGTAGTGCTGAAAAACAAGCACGGTGGTCGGCGCCAGCACGGCGACTTGCTTGGAGTCGGCCACGGCTTTGAAAGCCGCACGCATAGCGACTTCCGTCTTGCCATAGCCAACGTCTCCGCATAATAGACGATCCATGGGGAGCGCGCGTTCCATGTCGCGCTTGACGTCGGCAATGGCATTGGCCTGATCCGGCGTTTCCTCGAACGGAAAGGCGTCTTCGAATTCATGCTGCCAGTTGCCGTCCGGGGCAAACGTGAAACCGGTGGCCGATTTTCTTTCGGCATAAAGGCGAATGAGCTGCTCGGCCATATCCGCGAGCGATTTCCGTACGCGGGTCTTGCGGGCCACCCATGCCGTGCCGCCCAGCTTGTCGAGAGCCGGCGCTGTTCCCTCAACGGTGTGATAAATCTGAACGAGATCCATGCGCTCGAGGGGAACGTAAAGCCGCGCATCATCGGCGTAACGCAACGTCATGAATTCACCGCGAGCGCCTTCGGACTCGAGGCTGCGCAAGCCTTCGAATTGGCCGATGCCATGGTCTATATGCACGACATAGTCGCCAGGTTTAAGTTCGGAGAAGTCGCTAAAAAATCCGGCAGTCTTGGCGCGACGCTTGGAGCGCTCGCTGGCGGGCAAAACTTCAAAAAGGTCAGCGGTTCCATAAATCACAAGCAGGCCCTGGGGGAACGCAACGCCTTCGTAAATTGGCATGCGCGTCAAAACCACGACGGAGACGGTGCCGGCGCTCGAATCATCCGCGAGGCGCATTCCCGTTGCGGTGTCCTCAAGTTCCCCGAGCAAATAAGGAAGTTCGTAGTCGCGGCAAAGATCGGCCAAGCGCTCGAGTTCGCCGGTGCTTCCCGCCGAAACGATCACTTGGTCGCCCGCAGCGAGGCGCGCGCGCACCTCGGCCATGAATCCCGGCACGTTTCCACGAAAGCGCGTGGTCGGCTGCGTGATCATTTCTTCCGCAGGCTCGGATTGGCGGAGATGCAAATGTTCCAGCGCGAGCTTTTGGTGCGAACGGAGAATTTCTTTCCACTGCGGTTCAGAGAGAAATAACTTTTCGTACCCAGCAGAAAGTTCGGCAGTGTTTTCCGCGCCCGGCCCGAGAGACGCGCTCAAATTTGAAAAGAACTCCGTGGCAGCGGTTTCCAGCGCGTCCGGTTCGTCCAGCAAAACGAGTGGCGCAGAAGAACCGGCAAAGAGCTGGAAGATGCTGGTGCTGCCCGGATCGAGGCGTGCCGCTTCGAATTCCCAGCCTGGGAGTGCAGCCACTTCGCGCAACTCGCGCTCGGAAGAATCCGGAACCGTACGCGCATAAACCCGTTCCAGGAGCTCCCGCCGCCGCGGAAATTCCGTGAGCGGAACAATCGTGGCGCGCACGACTGGCGAAATGGAGCGTTGCGATGCCGGGTCATATTCGCGCAACGACTCGACGGTATCGCCGAACAGCTCAACGCGAAATGGACGCAAGGCCTCCGGCGAAAAAACATCGACGATTCCGCCTCGCGCGGCGAATTGTCCCGGCATCTCCGCGGTTTCGACACGCTCGTAACCTATAGCGGCAAGATGCATGAGCAACTCATCAAACTCAACGACAGAGTCACGCTCGAGGGTGCGGCCAAGATCACGATAAAATTCCGCTTCGCGCAAACGCAGTAGCGCGGCAGGAAGTGAAACAATGAGCAGATGGATGGTTCCGGTCGAAAGCCCCAACAGTGTGTCTGCCCGCGTTTCGAGAATGTCGGCATGGGGTGAAAGCCCTTGCCCCGGCAAAACGTCCAGAGCCGGCAGCATCGCTACTTGCGTGCTCGGTCCGGCCACCGCGCGGCAAAAGTAATTGAGCGGTTCCAGCAAAAGCTCAGCACGATCATTGGACTCAACCAAGAGGATGGTTGGCCGTCGCAACACACCAACCGCGTGGGCCGCCACGAGCGCTTTAGCGGGATCGCTGAGACCGGCCAGGGTCTCGTGAGCGGAGTTGTGGCGCAAGGATGTGAATACTTTCTCGACCGCAGGATGTCGCGCAACCCGGGCCAGCAGTTCCGATACGGCAGGAAGAATCATGATTTCCGGGATAAATCAGGCGCTGAAGCTTTCCCCTCTGAGGTCGAGTCGCGAATCCGCGCGAGAATACCTGAGGTCGAATAGCCTGGAACCAAGGCCACGGACCTGACGACACCGCCCGCGGCCTCCACTTCGCTGCTTCCCACGATTTCTTCAGGACTCCAGTCGGAACCCTTTACCAGCACATCAGGCAACACGCAGGAGATGATTTCGCGCGGCGTCGGATCGTCGAATATCGTCACAGCATCCACAGCGGCAAGAGCGGCAAGGATTTCAGCGCGTTCCTCTTCTGGTATCAATGGACGGCCGGGACCCTTCAGTGCGCGCATACTGGCGTCGCTATTGATCGCTACTATCAGGCAATCTCCCAGCGATCGTGCTTGTTCGAGGCACCTGATATGTCCGGGATGAAGCAGATCAAAGCAGCCATTGGTGAAAACGACGCGATGCCCGTTGCGTTTTTCCGCTGCGGCGTAGAGAATTACTTCTTGTTGTGACATCACCCGGCCCACTGAATTCCTCGTCACGACGTATACGATTTTCGAAGGCACGCATCGCTATCGGTTGCTTCCGCAGAGAGTCAGGTATGCGCGCACCTTCATCTTATCATGTGCATCCGTACCACTTATGAGACGCCGGGAACCACTCATGGCGTTGGCCGGGTTGGTATTGTTATTGACCGGCGCCGTACTTTCACGGCGGGGAGAGGTGGCCGGGCAAGAAATTATCATCGATACAGGCGCATGCAAGCTGCCGGTAACGATTCTCACTCCCCAAAACCAGCAGGTTATAGGATCCGCTGTGGTCCTGCATGGATTTTCGGCAAACCGCCGGGCTTTGGATTCCTTTGGAGAGCAGCTCGCCTCTGCTGGCATTCGCGTTTTCCTGCCTGATCTGCCAGGGCACGGGGATAACTCACAAAGTTTTTCTTTCCCTCGCGCGGAGTCCTGCTCCGCCGATTTACTTCTTTTTTTAAAGAATCATTCCGAAATTATTCCATCGCGCACAATACTGGCCGGCCATTCGATGGGTGGGGCGATTGCGATCCGCCTCGCCGATCGCTTCGCCGCCGCCGGAACCATCGCGATCTCTCCGGCGCCGATGAGCCCCACGCCCACGATTCCCCCGCAATTCCTTCTCTATTCACTGCCGCAAACTCTACCCGATCATTTGCTGGTGCTTCGCGGGGGCTTGGAACCTCCAGCTACTGCTGAGGCCGACCGCGCGCTCGTCGCGCTTGCGCAACGAGTGGAGCCGAAACTGTATGGCAATTTCGAAACTGCGCCCCGATACTCTAACTGGAAGCTCATCCCCTTTGGCTCGCATGTCGGAATGCTGTGGGATTCCCGGGCGTTCCAACAGAGTATCGAATGGGCGCGAGAGTCGCTGCGATTTAAGGGAGACTTGCGATCCACGGTTCACGCGCCGGCTCTTGGCGGAGCAATGGGCATCGTGGGTATTTTTTGCATTTTCCCCATAGCCGCGACACTGGCCACGAAATACGCCGCACAATTCGCCTTGGAGCAAGAAGCGTATCGACTTCACCCGCTGCTTGTACTGGCACACATCGCCGCCGCGTCTACGCTATGCGTCTTAATATTAAATTTCTGGATTCCTCTAAAGCTACTGAGAATTGTGACCGCGGATTATTTGGGAAGCTTTTTCTTATTAACCGGCCTATATCTTCTATTCGTTTTCCGCGAGCATCTGCACCAAGTCCCTCGAGGCGGAGCAGCATCCTGGCTCGCCGGCATGTTTTTATCGCTCGCGGTCGTTTTCGGTCTGGGCGCGTGGTTGAATTGGCGGCTCGATGATGCCTGGATGAATGGAGCACGATGGCTTCGGTTCATTCCTCTGGCGCTGGCATGCCTTCCTTATTGTTTAGCCGAGGAACTCATGTTGGGCCCGCCTTTATTGCCGCTCTTCAAGAGCCGTTGGCTGCTCTTTAGCGCTTCGCGCGCGCTTTCTTGGGTGGTCCTCGTGCTTGCTTTTTTCGCTCTTCACAGCGGGCAATTACTGATTATTTTACTGGCCATCTTTATGGTCATTTTTTCCGTGCTGCAACGATTAGCGATGGACGCCGTGCGAAGACGGACCGGGTCAGCAGGAACCGCGGTTATTTTTGGTGCTATACTATGGGCGTGGTTTCTAGCGGCTGTGCTTCCTTTAACCTGAAGCAGCGCCGTTTCTGTCGCTGAGACCTAGCAACCGGTCCAGGCAGGATGGCGTCCTGCAACATGTCCCCGGTATCCGGTACCACGGTGAACGATGATGCGTGAAATAGCGATAGTCGGAGGCGGGCCTTCGGGCGCAGTCTGCGGCGAAAAGCTGGCGCGTGCAGGATTTGACGTTACCCTATTCGACGAGCACCTTGCGTGGGAAAAACCCTGCGGCGGCGGGCTGACTCACAAAGCGATCGAAGCGTACCCATTCCTGCTTGACGGACCACATCCGAAAAAACTTATCTATACGATTGAGCTGATCAGCAGCGGCGGCCATCGGGCTTTGTTGCCGATGGAACAGCCTATCGTCGTATATTCGCGCGCCGTTCTGAATGGTCTTCTCCTCGAGCGTGCAATCGCAGCAGGGTGCCGCGTTTTGCGTTCCAGGGTTACGAAGATGGATGCCCGGGGCGATGGCGTTCGCCTACAGGTGGGCGGCTCGGAACACAACACCGATTTTGTCGTGATTGCTTCTGGAGCGCGCAATACATTGCTGCCGGACACTCACCCTTTGAAACCTGAAGAACTGGAAATGACACTTGGTTACTTCGTGCCGGCACAAGCGGATGGAATTAAAGTAAAATTCTTGCGGCGCTTTGAGGGCTATCTGTGGTCTTTCCCGCGATGCGATCATCTTTCCGTGGGAATCTGCGGGAGCATGGCGCGACACACCAGCCAGGAATTGCGCAATCATTTACATGAATTCATGAAGCAGGAAGGGCTGGCGCCCGAGACGGCACGATTCTACAGCCACGTGCTTCCCTCGCCGCAGCCGCAAACGTTAAGCGCCCGGCGCGTCGTCGGCCGAAACTGGGCGCTGGTAGGCGATGCTGCCGCGTGGGTTGACCCCATAACCGGCGAGGGGCTGTACTACGCGCTTCGCTCCGGCGATCTGCTTGGGCAGGCGCTAGCCGAGGGTCGTCCCGAAGAATATCCGGCGCGCGTGCGGGCTGATTTTTCCGCGGATTTGGAGTTTGCCACGCGAGTAGCGCGCCGTTTTTATCGCGGACGCTTTTTGGGCGGCGCAGTGGCCACGCGCATGATCCAATTTGTGCAACGAAGCGCAACTTTCCGCGAATTGATGGGTGACGTTTTCAGCGGGGCGCAGGATTACCGAAGCCTGAAGCGGCGCTTGTGGGCGCAGTTCGGCGTCACCATTGGCGAGGTCGCTTCCAGCCTGCTGAAGCTGGCTCCCGCCTTGCGCGAGAATCTGCCGAACAGAATGCAAACGTCACGATGACGACCGGCTCGCCAAGCTCCGAGAACGCAGTTCGCATCGGGTTGGAGGGGCGCGTCGAGCGCGCTGTGCCACGCGAATGGACCATCGCGGCATACGACCCCCGATTGCCAGAAGTTTTGTCCACTCCAGCGATGATCGGCATGATGGAGGTCGCCGCGGCGCAAGCCGTGCAGCCTTGCCTGCCTCCGAACACGATCACGGTGGGCACGCGCATCGAGGTAGATCACCTGAAAGCTGTGCCTACCGGCGCTTTTGTGATTGCGACGGCTCGGCTTACCAAGCTGGAGGGCCGATTCCTGGTCTTCGAGGTGGAAGCCAAAGCGCGGGATACAATCATCGGGCGCGGCCGGGTGTTTCGCACGATCGTGGAAATCACACACTTCTCCACAGCAGCCGCAACTCGTAAAGACAGTTAACCGGAAACCTTTTTGGGAGTTCTGTAAAGCCGAACCGCGCGAAATTCTTACGCGAGTTCCGCGGTTGGGTGCGTTTAAAACGCGGCGCGACGCTGAACTATCTTGCGCGGAGGCGGGGGCAACAGCGTGGCCATCTTACGAATCATGGCCAGCACCAGTCGCTTGTCGCCATCAGAAAGGGTCGTGCTGTATTTCTTGATTTCCGAGAGAAAGCGGATTTCGTCTTCGGAAAGCTCACCCAGCATTTTCTGGGTATCGCGGTCGCGCGGCGTTTCGGTACCGGGAAAAAAATCAGCGAGGCTGATTTCCATAGCTTCGGCAATTTTCGCCAAGGTTTCGAGCGACGGAACCGTGTGACCGTTCTCGACGCGCGAGAGATAGCATCGCAGCAGCCCAGTTCGCCGTTCAATGTCGCCTTGCGAAAGGCCGCGCTGCCCGCGATAACTTCGGATTACTTGCCCAATATTTACTTTTGGCTTTTCTTTTGGCACGTTTGGTTTGCTCGTACGACTGGGGTATCTTATTCAGCCCTCCAGCGCGGGGCAAGAAAATTCTTCGGGTAATGTTCCATTCAAGCACACGCGGGCCGGAGTGCAAACCCCGGCCCGCGATTCAGTTTACTGGAAGCCCTTCTATCGGCTGGTGGAACCTACCGATGCGGGTTGCGCGAGACGGAATTCAAGCAAGGTTTCGCTGGGAACGCGAACTTGCTGGCCACGAGTCATGACGTTAACAGCGGCACCCGCGCCACCGCCAACGCCTGCACCGATTGCCGCGCCTTTGCCACCGCCTGCAATTGCGCCAATAATTGCGCCGACGGCTGCGCCGCCGCCAACTTTCTTGGCGGTGTTCTCGCCGCGGCCTTTGCCCTTGGCCTCGTATTCACCAGTCACAATCGGATAGTTGCGATGGTCGATCGCCATGTCGGTCAGCTCGAGTTTCAGGTCCGAACTTCCGGACATGTGTCCAGCCTCTTTTGCTTCGGCCAAGCGGCCGTAAACGTCAGTACCGCGGCGCGCCACGACAATGTTGTCTACAATCAGGTCATTTTCCAGGCTGGCCCGGAACTTATCTCCTACGTGATTTTTCGAGGAATCGACGCTATCGATCATACGCACCAACAATTGCGTTCCAGCAGGAACGGTCACTCGTTGGGATTCGCCGTATGAAGAACTGTTCGGTGAGGTCGAGGAACGGCGGGACGGTGCGGGATTCTGCGATGTCCCGCTGTAGGCACCGGTTCCGCCAGAGGAATTACTGCGACGCGAGGTTCCCGTAAACGTGAGCGCCACAATCTGATCCACAGTATAGTTTTCAATGGAGCCATTTACTTCGAAGCGTACTTGGGACGCCGTACCGCCCAAGAAGCGGCCGTTGACTACACGTCCATCCTTCAATTCGAGCGTATCCGCTGATGCCGGCAAAGCCGCAACGGCCAGCGCCCCGAATACCGCAAGCATTAAACTTATAGACTTTCGTTTCATGAGTCACCCCCAGGAGTATGATTCCGTTTGGCCATTTCGCGTTGGCTGAAGCCTGTTAGTCAGTTCAGAATACTACTTCTATTTCGCTTCCGCCAAAGGTTTTAGCGCAAGGTTTCCTAGGCAAAGGCCTTCCAAAATCCTTGTTTCACTGCGTCGCTGTATACAGCAATCGGGTGATTTTGGCCATCAGGGCCGAGCTTTCTTTCTGATCCGCAACGCCGCCTACGAGGATAACCAAAATAAAGGGCTTTTTGGCATATACAATCGCGGCGTCGTGGTGGATTTTCGTGATCTCACCCGTCTTATGGGCCACAGCAATGCCTGGCGGCAGCCCCGCCGGGATCGCTTCATGAAATTTCTGGCGCTTCAGGATTTCGGCCATTTCACGCGAAGACGCGTTATCCACCGCTTTCCCATTGGCGATAGCTTTCAGCAGCACAAGAAGTCCGCGCGCCGTTGTGGTGTTATTGAGCCCTTTTTGGTAGGCCGTGCCGTCCTCAACGCCCCGCAGCACTTGCATTCCGTCAGCATGCAGCGATACCACTTGACGGCGAATATTCTCGACCCCCAACTTCTCGATAAGAAGGTCGTAGCCAGATTGCTGCTGACCGTGATCATCGCTTCGCAGAGTTGGCCTAGCGTGCGCGTTTGCCCGAGAGCTTTGTAGAGCTCTGCGTCGGAATCATCGCCCGCACTCAGGGAATACGTGGTGCCGTCGACGATGCTTCGAAATTCGTTTTTTACCGGCAGCGGATTGTCGAGACGCAGCTTGGCGTCGCGCACTTGGTGGAAGAGCTCCATCATTACCGGGATTTTCATCGTGCTGGCCGCGTGGAAAGGGGTGTCTGGCTGAATCAGCATCTCGCGATGGCCATCGAGCGTCTGAAACGCCACAGCGACCTGGGCCCCGCTCGCATGGATCTCGCTTTCGACCTTCTCGCGAGCCTTGTCAAGCTTAGAGCGGGCTCCAGCCGTACCGGCGAATACTCCCGCTATTAAAACGAGCGCAACTCCAATTCTTAGCTCGCGTGGGGCACTCCTTGTCTGCAACATAAGTGCGGTGAGCTTATCAGAAAAGTGGGGCTAGAGCCGGAGTAAGCAGAAGGATGTGGAGTTCTTTGGTAGCGGTTGAGTTTAGGAAGTAGTTCGACGATCGCTTCTTTCTTCCAGCTAAGCACTTCACTGGCTTGACCGTACTGGCGCAGGACAATGTTGCCGGACCTTCGCAACTGTAGAGTGCCGAACCTGCCTGGCATTGCTATAATCACCCCCGTTACTCCATCGCTCGAATGGTAACCAATCTCTTTGACGCGCAACCCGCTTTTACGAAATAGGCACCCTAATGGATTTTCGCTTTAGCGACAAGATGACTGATCTGCAGCGCCGCTTGCAAGCGTTCATGGACGAGCACGTCTATCCCAATGAGCAGCGCTACTACGATGAGATTCAGCGCGAACGATGGTCGCCGACGCGAATCATCGAGGAACTTAAAGCCAAAGCCCGTTCGGCTGGACTTTGGAATCTATTTCTGCCGGAAGAATCTGGGCTGACGAATCTGGAGTATGGGCCGCTCTGCGAAATCATGGGCCGTACCATGATGGCGGCGGAAGTTTTTAACTGTTCCGCTCCCGACACGGGAAATATGGAAGTGCTTATGCGCTACGGCACCGCTGAACATAAAGAGCGATGGTTGAAGCCGTTACTCGCGGGTGAAATTCGGTCGTGTTTTGCGATGACCGAACCGGCCGTAGCCTCTTCCGACGCCACCAACATTGAAGCAAGTATAGTTCGCCGTGGCGACGAATATGTGATCAACGGCCGTAAGTGGTGGTCATCGGGGGCCGGCGACCCGCGGTGCAAGCTGGTGATCTTCATGGGCAAGACGGATCCTGGCGCCCCAGCGCATAAGCAGCAGTCCATGATTCTGGTGCCAATGGATGCAGCGGGAGTCAAAATTGTCCGATTGCTTAGGGTCTTCGGCTATGATCATGCTCCGCACGGCCATGCCGAAATCACTTTTGAAAATGTTCGCGTCCCCGCGTCAAACCTATTGCTCGGCCAGGGACGCGGGTTCGAGATCGCACAAGGGCGGCTCGGACCAGGGCGCATTCATCACTGTATGCGTTGCATGGGAGTCGCTGAGCGTGCGCTCGAGATGATGTGCAACCGGGTGCAAAAGCGAGTGGCTTTCGGTAAAGCTCTCGCGGAGCAAGGGACGATCCGCGCAGACATCGCAAACTCGCGCATGGAGATCGAACAGGCTCGCTTGCTGACGCTGAAGGCCGCGCACATGATGGACATCGCGGGAAACAAGGCGGCACGCGCGGAAATCGCAATGATCAAAGTGGTGGCTCCCAACGTCACCCTGCGCGTATTGGACCGAGCGATTCAAGCCCACGGGGGCGCAGGCGTGTCAGAGGATACTTTTCTCGCCGAAGCGTGGGCCAACGTGCGCACATTGCGATTGGCGGACGGGCCGGACGAGGTGCATATCGAAGCGGTCGCCAAATTAGAGCTCGCAAAGTGGGGAAAGATTCCCACGCAGCCATCCAAGCAGTAGGACAGCTTCGAATCAGGAGGAATCTATATGGCCGGTGCAGCACAGAATGTTTTGAATATTCCCGGGCCGCCAACCTTTGCAACCGCTGAAGAAGAGCGCCGGCACCGCAAACAACACTTGGCCGCAGCCTTCCGGCTATTCTCGCGGTTCGGATTCGATGAAGGAGTGGCGGGCCACATCACCGCCCGCGATCCGGAACGCAAGGATCATTTCTGGGTGAATCCGTTCGGTATGCACTTCGGGCAGATCCGCGCGTCTGACCTGATTCTGGTAAATCATCGCGGCGAAGTGGTGGAAGGCAAGTATCCCGTGAACGGAGCGGCTTTTGCGATTCACTCCCAGGTGCATGCGGCGCGTCCCGATGTAGTTGCGGCAGCGCACGCGCATTCTATTTATGGTAAATCGTGGGCGTCGCTCGGGAAGCCCCTTGATCCCATCACGCAGGATTCGTGCGCGTTTTATAAAGATCACAGCGTGTTTGCGGACTTTACTGGTGTCGTGTACGAAACGTCTGAAGGGGAGCGGATTGCGCAGGCGCTGGGCCAGCAGAAAGCGGTCATCCTGCGAAATCATGGACTGCTCACTGTGGGGCACACGGTTGATGAAGCGGCGTGGTGGTTTATTACTATGGAGCGAAGTTGCCACGCGCAACTTCTGGCCGAGGCCGCAGGCGTGCCGGTTAAGATTGACGATGCCAACGCGGCGGCAACACGCCAACAGGTAGGTTCGCATGTCGCAGGCTGGTTCCAGTTTCAGCCGCTGCTCGCTCTGATCGTTCGCGAACAGCCGGATTTGTTGGAATAATTTTTATTGATGTTCTATCAGTGCGAGGGCTCCGTTGAAAAAACTTGCTTCCCCGGAGCGTTTCGCGGCTTGGATTCGTTGCTCGCAGATAGCGAAGCCTATGCGGCCAGCAGATTTTCGGTAGCAGAAAGCTCCCTCAGAATGAGAAACAATGCAGAGGCTTCACGGTAGGAGGCCCATGCCGCTCGTTTTAGACTCGGTCCACTCCTTAAAAGATCTTGTTGGGCGCGACATAGCGCCCACAGACTGGTTCACCTTGGCGCAGGAGCGCATAGACAATTTCGCGGAAGCCACGGAAGACCGGCAGTGGATTCATCTGGACCGGGATCGAGCCGGACGCGACTCACCTTACGGTACAACTATCGCACACGGGTTTTTGACGCTCTCATTACTGAGCTATTTCATGGAACAGGCTATTGAGATTCGAGCGGGCCTGGGAATGGCAGTGAACTATGGACTGAACCGTGTGCGTTTCCCTTCTCCCATTCTCGCTGACACGAAGATACGCGCGCGTTTCCGAATTGTGTCGTTAAAGGAACTTCCGGATGCGGTCGAAGCTACGATTTCGGTGGCGATAGAGAAAGAAGATTCGACGAAGCCCGCCTGCGCAGCCGAATGGATTATCCGCTACTATCACAAACCCAGGTAATTTCTGGCTTCACCGCCGCACTGAAAGAACCTTAAGAATTTAAGGCGCTCTGCAACGAAGCTTGGAGCAGGTTCTTGACCCACTTGGGCATTGCTGCAAATCGTGCGTCCGATGTGAGTCCCTGCCGATAGCGGTAGTAAATTTGCTGCACAATCACGGCCAGCTTGAAGCGCGCGAACGTGAGATAGAACGCCATGTTAGAAATGTTCCGTCCGGTCTGCTTGGCATAACGCTCGATTAGCTGCTCACGAGTCAAGTTGCCCGGAGAAGTTGAGGGACACCAGCGCATTTGTTGAAGTTCATCAGGGTCATCCGGCTCAACCCAGTAGCCCAAAGCTGTTCCTAAATCGCTGAGCGGGTCGCCGATCGTAGACATCTCCCAATCCAGCACACCGATAATTTTCGTGATGTCCGCGGGATCGAGCACCAAATTGTCATACTTATAGTCATTGTGGATGAGCGTGGCGTCGCTCGAAGCCGGCATGTTTTGATTCAACCACGCAGAGATTTGCTCCACTTCGGGGAGATTGTCTGTCTTGGAGCCGTGATAGCGTTCCATCCATCCTTTTACCTGGCGCTCGAGGTAGCCTTGTGGCTTACCGAGATCCGCTAAGCCGATTGCCGAATAATCCAACCGGTGGAGACGAACGAGATTATCGATGAACGATTCGCTCAAGCGCTTTGCCATTTCGGATTCAAAGGGCAGACCCGCAGGCGGATCTCTGCGCAGGATCACGCCGCGAATTGCTTCCATCAAATAAAATGGCGCGCCCAGAACCTCATCCGTATCGCAATACACGAGAACCTCGGGTGCCGGAGGGTAAACGGGATGGAGCTTCGAGAGCACGCGGTACTCGCGCCCCATGTCGTGCGCGGATTTTACCTTGCTGCCGAAAGGAGGCCGGCGCAACACCATTTGGCGGTCTCCGAAACGCACCAAGTAGGTCAGGTTCGAATGACCATTTGGAAATTGCTCGACGGAAACCGGACCGGCATTATGCGGGAAATGGCTCAGCAAAAACGGTTCGAGTCGAGCCAAGTCGAGTGTTTCGCCGGGCCGCACGGAGGTGGGGCGGTCAAGCATTAAAACGCTCTACGCCGCGGCACTTTGGTCTCTTTGGAATTCGGCGAACGTCTTGCCCTGCTCTGCTAAGCGCTTCAGAAGAGGCGCTGGCTCCCAAATTTCACCGTGCTGCATGTGAAATTCCCGGACGCGTTCACACACTTTCTTCAAACCTACCGTGTCGGCGTACCACATCGGACCGCCGCGGTGCGCCGGGAAGCCGTAACCGTAGACATAAATGATATCGATATCGACGGCGCGCAATGCATATCCTTCTTCCAGGATGCGCGCACCCTCATTCACCAGCGCGTAGATACACCGGTCGACGATCTCATTCGCTAAAATGTCGCGCTGCGGAATGCCAGATTCGGCTGCGCATTTGCGCAATAGAGCGGCGACATCCGGATCGGCAGTGGCGAGACGGCCATCGTCGTATTTGTACCACCCGGCACTGGTCTTCTGCCCATACCGTCCCAGCTCGCAAAGCTTATCTTCAGCGATAGGCTGGCGAATGCCCGGCTTTTGCAAGTGGCGATATTCCTTTCGGATGCGCCAGCCAACATCGAGCCCAGCGAGATCGCCGGTTGCCAAAGGTCCCATCGCCATTCCGTAATCATAGAGCGCTTGGTCGACAGCTTCGACGCTCGCTCCTTCTTCGACGAGAAATTGTGCTTCACGGCGGTACGGCCCGAACATTCGGTTACCCACAAAGCCCATGCAGTTGCCGACCAGAACGCCAACTTTTGCCAGTCTTTTCGAAAGTTTCATACAGGTGGCAATTACTTGTTTATCGGTAACGCTTCCCCGCACGATTTCGAGCAGGCGCATTACGTTTGCCGGACTGAAAAAATGCGTGCCAATGACTGACTGAGGCCGAGATGTAGCCGAGGCAATTTCATCGATATTCAGAGTGGACGTGTTGCTGGCGAGAATCGCTCCGGGCTTGCACGCGCGATCCAACTCAGCAAATACTTCTTTCTTTAGCGCCATCCCCTCGAACACGGCTTCGATGACCATATCGACTTGGGAGAAACCTTCATAGCTGCTTGTCGGCTGAATCAGGTTAAGGCGTTGGTCGACGAACTCTTGCGTGAAGCGCCCGCGCTTAACGGAGCTCGCGTAATTCTTTTGAATATTCGACAAACCGCGATCGAGCGCGGCTTGATCGGTCTCTTTGAGCAGGACGGGAATGCCTGCATTGGCGAAGACCATTGTGATGCCGGCGCCCATCGTGCCGGCCCCCACCACACCAACGGTATTTACGGAAATTATCGGGGTGTCTCTGTCAATGTCCGGAACTTTGGCCACTTCGCGCTCGCCGAAAAAGACATGAATGAGCGCCTTCGACTGATCGGAGAAGAGGCACTTCGTGAAAAGCTTTCGTTCCACTGCGCAACCTTCATCGAACGACAACTTCGTGGCTGCTTCGATCGCATCGATCGCCGCCAGCGGAGCGATCTGCCCGCGCTGCTTCCTGCGAGCAACGTCCCGGGCCGTGCTGAAGATAGAGGCATTCTGGTCCGGGGTGCCCAGCTTGGCGCTTTGTTCCCGGGTTTTGGGCGCTTTATTCCCAGCGGCCTCCCGGGCAAAATCCACCGCGCCGGCTTGGAGATCGCCTTGGATCACTTGATCGACAATGCCAAGCTTCAGCGCTTCTTCGGCCTTGACGGGATTGCCCTCAGCGCACATCTCTACAGCCTTGGCTATACCTGCAAGACGTGGAAGACGCTGAGTTCCACCCGCGCCGGGGATAAGACCTAGCTTTACTTCCGGCTGGCCCAGTTGAGCGCCTGGAACGGCAACGCGGTAATGACCGGCCATGGCCAGCTCTAAGCCGCCGCCAAACGCGGTTCCGTGTATGGCCACCACGATCGGCTTAGGGCAATCCTCGATTCGCCGCAAAAGAGGATTTAGTCCTTCGCCAATCGATTGCCCAGAAGTGATTTTGCCAAATTCCTTGATGTCCGCTCCAGCCACAAAAGTGCGACCGCTGCCAATTAAAACGGCGGCATCCACGGTGTCGTCTTTTTCAATCCGTGCAATTGCATTGGATATGGCTTCCGCTACGGCTGGGGATAACGCGTTAACGGGTGGATTGTCGATCGAAATGATCGCAATGTTGTGGTCCTTTTTGACTTGGACTAGATCCGTCATGGTAGCAATCTCCCTTTTAACTCCTCTTGCGCATTTGACTGAAGGGGGCTCAAACCCAAAGCGAAATGGCTAACCGCTAGGAATGCGATTTTATGTCCGCTCGCGTACCGAATTCCGGACGAATGTTTTCCCGGCCTTGCCAATATTTCTTGCGTAGATCTTTTTTCAGGATTTTGCCTGTGCCAGTCTTCGGCAAGACGTCTAAGAACTCAATCGACCGGGGGCACTTGTAGTGTGCAAGACGGCCGCGGCAAAAATCGAGCAACTCGGCTTCCGTAACTTTCGCTCCGGGTTTCAACATTACCAGCGCTTTGGGTACTTCGCCCCACTTCAGGTCGGGAACCGGAATCACCGCCGCCTCGTAAACGCCCGGATGCGCCAGGAGGGTTTTCTCCAACTCGAGCGATGAGATGTTTTCGCCGCCGCTAACGATGATGTCTTTCTTCCGGTCAACAATGAGAATATACCCGTCCGCGTTCCAGCTGGCCATGTCACCGGTATGGAACCATCCGCCGCGCATAGCTTCCGCCGTGGCTTCCGGCTGCTGCCAATAGCCTTCCATGACGCCGTCGCTACGGGCAAGAATTTCGCCGATCGTCTTGCCGTCATGGGCCACATCTTTATCATTGCTATCGACGACGCGAATCTCCACACCGGGAATCGCATAGCCAGTCATCGCTTGACCAACATAACGCTGCTCTCCCTGCCAATTCAGGCCGGGCTTCATGTGAGAAAGTGACAGCGCAGGTGCGGTCTCGGTCAAGCCGTATCCGGCGAAGCACGTGCATCCAAGCTTCTCTTCCACCTCGCGCATCAAGGTTGGAGACGATGCTGCACCGCCGATTGTGATTCTCCGCAGGCTGCGTAAATCATATTTTTGACGCTCGGGGCAGTTCACCAGAGCTGTCGCCATGGTGGGCACCAGACTGCACGAGTGCACGCGTTCTTGCTGGATAAGCCGGAAAACCTCCGGAGGGTCAAAACGCTGAATCATTACATGGGTGCCGCCTTGAAAGGTAAGAAAGTGTGCAACACCCCAGCCATTGGCGTGGAACAGCGGAATCGTGTGCAACTCGACAGTTTCAACACCCGTGTTGAAAGCAAGGCAAACATTGACGGCATGGAGATAGACGTTTCGATGCGTCAGCATCACACCTTTTGGATTAGCGCTCGTGCCGCTGGTGTAAAAAAGTTCGGCCAGCGAATTTTCATCGAAGCTCATGATGTCTGCGCGGTGGGGCGTCGCTGCAGCTAAAAGATCTTCATAATTCTTATGCAAGAGCCAGGCATGCTCCGGCTGAAAATCGAGCGCGAAAAAGGATTGCACGCCAGGAACGCTTTTGCGGAAGGAGTCTGCGGCAGAGAGAAATTGTTTCTCGAGAAACAGCACCTTGGCGCCAGCATCATTCAGTATGTAAACAAGCTCGAGCGGTCCCAGCCGGATATTCAGCGGCAGCAACACAGCGCCAGCTTCGAGCACTCCGTAATAGGCTTCGAGCAGCCGATGGCAATTCGTGCTCAGGAACGCGACCCGATCGCCAGGTTCAATTCCGGCTTCGCGCAGGGCTCCGGCGAGGCGGCTCACCCAGTGGGCAAATTGAGCGTAGGTAAAGCGCTCGTGTCGGCACACCACCGCGGTCTTGCTTGGGTACTGTTGCTCGGCGTAACGCAAAAAGCGTATCGGTGTGAGCGGGATGTTCATAGCGCTATGCCGCGGTCAAGCCGTCTGCCCGCCGTCAACTACCAGCACGTGGCCAGTGATGAAATCAGAAGCGTCTGAGGCAAGAAAGACCGCCGCCCCTTTCAGATCATGGTCGTTGCCGAAACGGCCCAAGGGGATTTTTTTTAAAAGATCTTCTTTGTTTCGTTCCATAACAACTTGAGACATGTTTGTAGGAAACCACCCAGGAGCGATGGCGTTTACGTAGATATTGTGGACACCCCATTTGCAAGCCAAATCCTTAGTGAACGCAATGATTCCACCCTTGCTGGCGTGGTATCCAATCGCTTGAAAATCCGGCGGCGCGCCTCGAAACCCCGCGACCGAAGCAATATTAATAATCTTCCCTTTACGCTGACCAATCATAATTTTTCCAACCGCTTGCGAAAAAAGAAACGTTCCCGTGAGGTTAGTCTCCATCACTTTGTTCCAATGCTCGAGGCGCATCTCTTCGACAGGTGCGCCCCAGGAAGTGCCCGCATTATTGATCAAGATATCGATCCGTCCGAACTGCGAAAGCGCAGCATCCACAACTTCCCGAACGTTTTCTGGGTTTTTTACGTCGCAACCAAAGGCAAGAGTTTTTACGCCCAGCGAGCGCAATTCCTCCGCAGCTTGCTGGCAACGCTCCTTTTTGCGCGCGCAGAGGACCAGGTGCGCGCCCATCTCTGCGAGTCCTTCGGCCATTTGCCGGCCGAGTCCAATGGAGCCCCCGGTGACAATCGCGACGCGTTCTGCAAGATTAAATTGTTGGCGAACATTCATTCTTATCGTTTGAGCGTACGGTTGTATATGCAACTCATAGGAATGGACCGCGCTGATCGGCAGTTGAATCAGCGCTGTGGCCGCGGTCCGCACGCGAATGCGCACTCGCCTTCAGCGCCCTAGAATCTTCCGCCAGTCGTCGCGCGCTAAAAGGCCAAACGCAGGCCGAGTTGGAAATCACGTTTCGGATACGTTCCCGTGAAGCCGAGCGGCTGGCTCGGAGTACGATCGCTACGACCGGCCACGTTAAATGGTGGCACAAAGTTTGGCCCCACGACGTTGTTGACGCTGGCGAAGTTCGTTCGGTTGAAAAGATTGAATCCTTCGGCAATCAAGTGCAGGCGCGCTTTCTCACCCAATCCGAACTGCCGCGACAAACGCATGTCAAAGGTCCAGAAACTTGGCCCGCGCCCCGTATCGCGCCCTGCCCCCGGTGGACGGTCGGTTGTGGAGTGCCGATCACCATTAACGTCAGTCCCGGCGAGGAGATTGAAAGGACGTCCGCTATTGCCACGCACAATGGGAGAAAGCGTGAAGCGCGAGAAGATGCGTTCGAAAAAGCTCGCGCCTGAGCCACCCTTCCAGGGAGATTCTAGAATAGCCGCAACGACGACCTTGTGTCGTTGGTCGAATGCGGAAAGCGAACGTTCGGCGGCAATGTCTACTTGATCGTTGGGTTGGAAGTCGCTGTTGAAATCCGTTACGTCATCGATGGCTTTGCTTAAAGTGTAATTCCCAAACATGCTGAAATGCTGACCGAAGCGCTTGTTTACTTCAATGATGCCCCCGTCGTAAAAGGCTTTGCCGGAGGATTCATATACGTCGTCCTGGAGAAGCGAGGGATCCACAAAGCATTTGGATATAAGCGGGCCGGCGCACCCCGGCCCATTCCATCGCCGGATCGGAATCTGGGCAGGGCCAGTGGGCAAAAACGGGGCCGGCAGCAAATTCTTGTCGCGCGCGCGCGTAAGTTTCAGAGTGCGTGAGTGTATATAGCTGAGAGAAACCGAAAAGTCACGCCCCAGCTGCCGTTCGATGCCTAGCTCGGCCTGCTGCGAGTAGGCGTTCTGATAGTTGGGTGCGCCGCTGAAGACCACGGTAAGAGGGGGTATGGGACCGGTCTGCACCGTAACGTCTCTGCCAACCAGCGGAGACACATCTTGCGGCCTGATGCATGCTTCGGTGCCCGCCGGCAGTGGCAGAGGGCAACCAATCCTTCCTTTCGCGAATAATGTTCCGAATACATTTGCCGCTCCCGGGAAAGGCACGAACACTTGAGAAATTTGCCGGAAGCAATCGACCGAAGAGGACCTGCACGTGCTCAAATCCCTAACCTGCTGTTTACCTTTGGAGCGATCGACAACGCCAAGGTATCGGGCCACAGAATCAATCTGATAATAAACCGGAGCGTAGAAGATCCCGTAACCTCCGCGAATTACCGTCTTGTGGTCGCCAAACGGATCCCAGGAGAAAGAAAAACGCGGAGCAAAATTATTTGTGTCAGTGTGAAGTGGCGGGGCGCGCTTATCGAGCTCGTACCTCAGGCCGTAATTGACTGTAAGATTGGAGCGGACCGACCACGAATCCTGCCAGTAACCCGCAATCAACGGAAGTGTACTCGCCACCAAGCCATCTCCAAAACCTTGCTGATAAAAATTTGGGAGGCCCAACGCGGCCGCTTGCAGTGCGCTCACCGTGAGGACTCCCTTCACATTGGGATCCGCGATGCCACAACTGGCGGGGTTGACCAGGCACTTGCTGAATGAGCCGATCACGCCCGTGGGGAGCTCACCAAAAAAGAAGCGGCCGGGGAAAAACGTGTGGGAGTTTGAGTGATTGCCGCGCAGCAACACGTAGGGCCCCATCCTCATTTTGTGTCGACCCCGGATGAGGGTCAGGTTGTCGGCAAGTTCATAGCGGTGACCTATGGTGAACGAAGGTAAAAAGATGTTGCGCCCAAAAGATCCGAAGCCATTAATTTCGAGCTGCGGGCCACCTGCATCGTTGGGTACAACGTTAAACTTATAGTAGATAAACTGCGCGCGTGCTTCATTTACGGTTTGGGGACTGAATTGATGAAACCAGGCCCCTTCGATCGCGCTGTGTGTGGGGGTACTGACCTCATTGCCTTGGGAAAAACCCACAAGAGCTTGCACGTTGGGGTTTTGCTCGATATTCCGGCCATAGTTGTAGCGTAAAAAGGCCTGATTGCGCGCGTTAAATTGATGGTCCAGTCGAATCGATGCAAGATCCTCGGTTGCTTGGAACGGAAAAACACCGCTATTGCCGATGAACTGCTTCACCCAAAAAGCTTTAAACGGCGAAAAGGTTGGATTCACAGTGAGAATGCGGCTTAGAGTTCCTGCACAGGTGGATGCGGGCACCATGGGAGCAGGCGCGGGCTGACATTGTACCGGCGTCGACCCTTGCGTTTGAAGCGCGTTCAGGATCGCTTGCTGGTTTGAGGATTGCCCCAAGAGTCCGGAGGTTGGAGCAAAAATCGAACTGTCCGTCAGCAGCGGTACCTCATTCTGCTCATGTCGGCGCAGGCCTTCGTAAGCGAGGAACAGAAAAGTTCTGTCTCGATGAACCGGAAAGCCTAAGGAACCACCAAATTGTTGCCGGTTGAGAGTCGGCTTTATTGGCTTCCCTTTGGCTGTAAGACTGAAGTCGCTGAAATCAGTCTTGGTGAGCGCTGAAGTGATGGCAAACGGGTTCTGGGCATCAAGAGCATCGTTGCGGAAGAAACCGAATGCGCTTCCGTGAACGTCGTTCGTACCAGATTTTGAGACGATATTGATGGAGGCACCAGTGGCTCCGCCCAATTCCGCGGCATAGTTGCTGCGGTTAATCTGGAATTCCTGGACTGCATCTTGGCTGAGGGTCAGCAGCACGCCTCCGGAATCGTCGTTGGCCTCCCCTCCGTCCACAGTCACACTGTTTCCTCGGCCATTGCTGCCATAGAATGAAAGTCCGCTCTGCGGCGTCTGCTTTACCCGAAAATCGGTGTTGTCGGTCAACCTTTGTGAATCGGAGACACCTGGCATCAGCAGCGTGTAGGTGAGGTA